>Ga0209079_10001124_pt1 | contig 10144 bp, 18 predicted proteins | sample PPLLaktember2015_2_FD_187259 | JGI IMG/M metagenome (GOLD analysis project Ga0209079, IMG submission 187259) | Freshwater sediment microbial communities from Prairie Pothole Lake near Jamestown, North Dakota, USA - PPLs Lake P7 Core (6) Depth... | ecosystem: Environmental > Aquatic > Freshwater... | reverse complement strand
CGCTTTTAAGATTGAATCCAATGGATAAGTCGGAAGCAATCGGAATGTTAGTATCCTTGCAATGGACGGACGCTAAAACAATGCCGTGGAATCCTCACGCATGGACATTGAAAAAACAATACCCGGATCAGACGAAGTGGGAAACACTTGTTGACTTCATCCAAAAGAACGGAGAACCGGTTTGGTTCTACAAAAAGATTTATCATTGCATCTTTCATAATGGATACCGATATTGGACTATGGAAGAACCGCCGGAAATAACTAAACTTATGAACCGCGCCAAAGATTTCGGAAATGGCAAGCGCCATGATTACTACGATCAGATCGCCGATGTTTATCAGACTTTATACACCGCGCCGGAATACATAAATGAAAACCGCGAAATAGTTGGTCAAATTGACGTGAAAGGACGCGTTCTTGACATCGGATGCGGAGACGGGTTGTTATTGGATTACGCGACAATCTCGCCCCAAGATTACACCGGCATCGATCCCTCGAGGAGAATGCTTAAATACTTCAATGAAAAACATCCGGGTTATAATTCTTACCCTATCCCGTTTGAGAATTTCCATGACAAAGGATTCGATACTATCATTTCGTTGTTCGGTGCGCCAAGCTATATAAATCCGAATTCCATACAGTACATTAAGAAAATGATTCGCCGGGGCGGAACTGTATTTCTTATGTTTTACAAGGACGGATATGAACCAATTACTCATATTAAAACAAGTTTAACAATGGAAATATTCCCGAATAATTTCCCGGGGGAGATATGGCATAACTACAAGATAGTGAAATGGATAAATTAGGTAATTTGCGATTTAAAGCCATTCTTTTGCGTTCCTTTGAACGAGTGTCCGGGGACGTATGTTTGTATGGACGAAGGGGCGCTAATGCTTTTCATTGTGAGTCAATCAATTACAGACGTCATTTTTTGAAGCCTAAAAACCACAATTTTCATGCAAATACTCATTCAAGCGATCCCGGAACGGATCAATTACATCAAGCCGGTTGCTGATTATCTTGGTGCGACGATTCATATAGACGTCGATCATACCGGGACATTTTCTTCATTCCGGGACATGCTGAAATATGAAACGGGCGATTACCGTTTGCATCTGCAAGACGATGTTATCATCGCCGACCGGTTCAAAGATTACTTGCCGACGATCGAATCTATGATGAAGATTAACCGGATCGACGTTTTCAGTTTGTTCGTTCCTCATCGTCAGATCATGCGCGATTACTTCAATAAGGGATACAACATTGCGCCGTTCAAAGATTTTCTGATGTTACAGGCAACCGTGTTTTCCCGGCGCTTTATTCAGATAATGAGGGAAGATATCCCATATTCTAAACAGACACGGCACGACGACGTTTTCGTCCGGGATACATTAAAGAGAAATCAAATCCGGGCGTTCGTTCATCTACCCGGGTTAGTGCAACATGATCTGACATTAAAGTCCGGCATGGGACATCCGGCTAATGACCGGCGCATGAGTTTGTTATTCGACAAAGATTTCATCGTTAACTATTTCAATTCCCGTATGAAATGAATACACTTGGATTAGTCGTCGTCGAAAATTGTGCTGCGCGCCGGGCGGAAGGTGCTTATTTAAAACGCATTGCCGAAGTACAATCCGATCCTTATGGGATACCGGTTGAAATATCAATCGACGAAACAGGGATAGGTACCTGGGGGAACTTCAAACAATGTATGGCGACCGGGACGAATAAAGGAACTCACCGGATGATAATGCAAGATGACATAACGTTAGACCGGGGGACGGTTTTCAAGGCTATGCACATTTTGAAACATGCTCCCGACAATTGTTTCCTGTCAATATATTCCCCGGACAATTCAGATTACCGGGATGCTTATTTCACCGGTCATCATATCTTGAAATCTCCAATAAATTTTTGGCTTCAATGTTGCATATACCCGGATGCTGAAATGCCGGGGTTCATACAATGGGCGGAAGAAAATGTCAACCCGGAGCAACCCGGGGAAGATTGCCGGTTATCTATATGGATGCAACGGAACAAACGAACGATCTATGCAGTCGTCCCGGGATTAGTTCAACATCTTGGCGCGTTCAGATCTACACTTGGAACGCCGGGGGTTGTCGGGAAACATAAGCGTTGGTCTAAAGCATACGATCCTTCATTGGACGTGTTTGGCATTGATTGGACGGAACAATTTAAGAATCCGTATATTGCACAAATGAAATCGAACCTTGCAAGAATATTGATAAAATGAAAGACCTTACAAAAAACATAACTAACGACGGGATAACAAAAACGAATGCAAAGCTTGTTATAGAATATGTCCCGGTCGAATCGATCATGCCTAACAAGTACAACCCGAATTCTCATTCCGTTGAATCATTCGATTTGCTTATCAAGTCAATAACATATTTTGGATTCACTCAACCGATCGTTGTCAACCGTTCGACTATGGAAGTAGTTGACGGCGAACATCGTTTACGAGTGGCTTGTGTTTTAGGATATACCGAAGTGCCGGTTTGTTTTGTTGATTTCGACGACGTAAAATTAAGATATGCAACGTTGATCCATAACCGCGCAAGGGGGAAAGAAAACAAAGAATTGCTCCGCGCGTTATTTGATGAACTTGACAAATCAGAATCGGATTACAAGAAAGTATTATTGATGAACCGATGAAAGTATTATTTGAACAGAATGTTTTTGATGCTGCATTAGATCGTATCCGTTTTTTGTTTGACGAATTCCCGGACGTGATTGTAGCATTTTCCGGGGGCAAAGATTCTACCGTTTGTTTGGAACTGTCATTGATCGTCGCCCGGGAAAAGAATCGTTTGCCATTGAGAGTGTTATGGATTGACCAAGAAGCGGAGTATCAAGCAACGGTTGACTACACGAAAGATATCATGTACCGGGACGAAGTACTGCCAATGTGGATGCAGATGCCGATTGTCATTTTCAATGCTACGTCCCCGACTGAACAATGGTTGGAAGTTTGGAAACCCGGGGCAAAGTGGATGCGCGAAAAGGATGAAATTTCAATCAAGGAAAACATATACCAAACGGATCGCTTCCATAAGGTGTTCACCAATATCCTTGCATATCATTTCCCAAGAAAACCGGCTTGTATAATCGGGGGCGTTCGATCGCAAGAATCTCCGTCCCGGCATGGATCATTGACAAACCAAGCTACGTACAAATGGGTGACTTGGGGGGCGATTCAAAACAAAGCATGGAATCAGTTCACGTTTTATCCTATATACGATTGGACATACAACGATGTTTGGAAGGCTATTTACAGTAACCATTGGGACTATAACAAGATGTATGATTTCTTTTATCAACATAATGTCCCAATTCAAAACATGAGGATTTCAAACCTTCACCATGAAACGGCATTGCATCATTTATATATGTTACAGGAATTGGAGCCGGGGACATGGAACAATCTTACCGAACGATTGCAAGGCATCAACACCGCAGGGATGAACAAAAAGGAATTTTTCACCGCGCCTACGACATTGCCGTTCATGTTCGAATCATGGTATGAATACAAGGAATATCTTTTGGAGAATCTTATTGGCGATCCGGCTGACCGTGAAATATACCGGGCAAGATTCGATCAGTTTGAAAAACATTATTCCCGGGGAAATCCCTTGGTCAATGAATCGCTATACAAAGAAATGGTTCGGACGATCTGCGCCAATGATATTACGATGACCAAATTTAAGAATTGGACTGCCAACCCGAACATTGCCGGTTGGTTGAAATGGAAAGTACATGGCATCTTGCCAAATCACAAAAACCCATATATAAGTCATGAGCGACGAATTGAAACATCTGCGCAATGAGATTCTTGCATTGCTGACGGAATCCGGGGAAAAACGCATTGAAGCGCTAAACGAAATCCGGAAATTTCTGCATGAGTTGTCGCCGGAAAATAAAAACCCGGTAGATTTTGTCCGGTGGATTCCCGTATCGAAGATTATGGCGAATGATTACAACCCTAATAATGTCGCTAAGATCGAAATGCGGTTGCTCCACACGTCGATCAGTCACGACGGTTATACACAACCCATCGTTACAGTCTATGATGCCTTAAACGATAAATATGTGATTGTGGACGGGTTCCACAGATACTACGTCGGGAAAACGAACAAAGATGTTTTCGATTCTTGCAATGGAATGTTGCCCGTTGTGGTTATCGATAAAGATATCAATGACCGAATGGCATCTACGATAAGGCATAACCGGGCAAGGGGGAAACATCAAGTTACCGGAATGTCTAACATGGTTTTCGAAATGCTTGACAACGGTTGGTCAGATGCCGAAATTTGCAACGAACTTGGAATGGAAGCGGAAGAAATCATCAAACTGAAACATATTACCGGATTCTCCAAGTTATTCGCCAATGCGGAATACTCAAAAGCATGGGAAACAAAACGTCAAATCCAAATAAGATTGCAATATGAAAGCGAAAAAGAAATTGCCGGGACGACCTCCGCGAATATTGACTGACACAGATTGGAAATTCATTAACCAATATCTCCATGCTCAATGCGACGGATCAGTTATTGCAACCATGTACGGGATGCACCCGGATACGTTCTATAAATTGGTAGTTGAAAAGTACGGCGAAGAATTTAATATTTCGACATTTTCGGCTTATCAGCAGATAAAACGGTTCGAAGGAAAGGAATTGCTTCGGTCTAAACAATTTGAAAAGGCGATCTTCGGCGACAATACAATGTTGATTTGGTTGGGGAAACAAGTCTTGGGGCAAAGGGATCAGATAGAACAAACGATAACCGTTCCGCAAGTTCAAGTTCATACATTGAATGAATCAGAACGTTTGGAAATCGCAACTGCATTAACGGCATTGGAAGAACATGAAAGTAACGACGATATACCGGCGGAATCTGACGGCGATTCCAAAGAATAAACGTTTCATCATAAATCAAGGCGGAACATCGTCAAGCAAAACGTATTCGATATTACAGTTGCTTATCGCCATTTGCCTTAAACGCAAGAATCTTATCATTTCAATAGTCGCTGAAACATTTCCGCATTTGAAACGTGGGGCGATGCGAGATTTTTTTCAGATACTCGTCAATGAAGGATTGTATAACCCGGCATTACATAATAAGTCCGATGGCAGTTACCGGATCGGGACGAATCTTATTGAATTCTTTTCCGGGGACAGGGTGGAAAAAATGAAAGGGGCAAGACGTGACATCCTGTTTGTCAACGAAGCATACGGGTTGGATTATGATATCTTCGATCAATTGGAGATAAGAACAAAATGGTTGGTATTCATAGACTTTAATCCCGTTGCCGAATTTTGGGTGCATGAAGAATTACTTGCCAAAAACAAAAACGATTGCGAGTTCATACATTCTACGTTCCGGGACAATCCATTTCTTAATAAGCGTATCATCGATTCGATCATGCGCCATAAGGATTCGAAATATTGGTGGGAAGTTTACGGGGAAGGGATCATTGGTCAATTGGAAGGGGCGATATTTCAGAAATGGCACTACGGCACGTTCGATGAATATCTTCCGTACAGTTTCGGGTTAGACTTCGGGTTCAACGATCCCGATGCAATGGTCAAGGTTGCTATCGATCAGAAACGCAAAATCATGTATTGGGATCAAAAGATTTATTCAGATAATAATTCATTCGGCGATTTGAAAACTTTGATAGGGCAACATTGCACCCGGAATAATGTTATAACTGCAGATTGCGCAGATGCCCGGATGATTAACGAACTAAAACCGTATTTCAATATCAAGCCGGTCAATAAATCCAAATGGACAGTATCCGAAGCATTGAAACTGATGCAAGATTATACCCATGTCATAACAGAAGAATCAACCGATCTTGTTAAAGAATTCAAAAACTATCTTTGGAACGATAAAAAAGCCGGCGTTCCGATTGACGGATTTGATCATCTTATAGATGCCGGGCGATACCGGTTCATGGAAACAGTAAACAGGCAACATAAAGGCGTTTCAAAATGGCACGGGTAATAAGGCTTGAAAGATTGCGTCTATGGCAACTTATGTCCAAATGGGAATATCATACGTTGGCAGATGATCTCGTTAAACTACCCGTCCCGGAACGCATCCTAATCAAATCTAAATACTATTACGTCCCGACGACATTGGATGAATTCACAAAGACCTTGGTTTATGGTCAACGGTTATTCCTTGCCCGGAAAACAGAAAATGATTTCGATGCAATAATCAGAGTGATAGACGGTTACTATTATCCATTGGTTACAGGTAAAAAATGGGATGAAGAAAATGCCTTGTTATTTGGGAAATATGTTTTAACTTGCAAAGTCTTTGAATTATACCCGGTCGTTATGCAAATTGTTACTTTGATAGAACAAATGACCGATCGCGAATACAGACTGCTCCATCGCGAACCCTCGAAAGTTGAACAAGCTGCCGGGATTGAAAAACTAACCGTATTTTCCGAATTAACCTCAATCAATTTCCTTGCCGATGCGATGCGTATTCCATTGGCGGAAGTATTCAATCAACCTTATAATGAATGTCTTGTACGGTTCATGTTAGAGAAAGAGGTTAACGATTACCGGGAACGGTATTTCAAACTAATGAAAGAAGAATCCGAATCAAAATCAAAATCTCATGGGCGATCCTAAACGTCGATTCTTTGAACAAAATTTCTCGCGACAACCGGCAAATGGTACGGTAAGAACGGGTTATCTTCAACGACCGGCAGGGATCGGGGCAAGTGCATACCGTGACGAATTGGGCGACGCTTTGGGATTGCAAAGTAACGGCGTTGGGGTGGAATTGAACCTTGCCGAAGGAACGCAAGATTTCCTATACAATTCAGCATATAACGCGAATGTCGCATTGGCGGATTTGCTATTCAAGAATTGTCAATTGAACCATGACCGTAATTTTATCATAGAACCGGCGCCTCACATCCATTGGTTTCAAGCAAAAGATTATTCCCCTAATTTCCTACTTGAATATCGTTGGCAAATCAACGGGGGTGCGAAAGTAACGCCTTGGACAAAATTGAAATGTAATAGCCTTGCGTTTGCATACCCGGGCGGAACGATTCATCAGATATCTTATGCCGTCCCGATTCCCGTCCCCGTAGGAACTAATTTATCTGACGTGATCCAATTCAGAATATACCGGGATAATGCTAATACAAGCGGATCATTCACCGGCGTTGATCCTTATAATACCGGGGGAAATGCTACCGTTGGCGTATTGTCATTCGATACTCATATCAACATTGATCAGATCGGTTCTATACAAGAATATGTAAAATGATAACATCAATTATAAAACAAGTATTGTCAGATTCCGGTTGCACGTTGGTTGTTTACGATCAGCAACAATTGACGAATCTGTTTACGGATCAAAGTAATCAATTGGATACGGTCGGCGTTATCTTCGTTCAGAATACAATCACATTGGAAGTAAAGGCTAACGCGATCCATGAACACTATAACCCGTTAGTAGTCGATATTGTTATGCAATGCGATTTGGAAGAAAAGTCAGAAATCAATGAATGGAAATTACAGGCTACATTGAACATCTGTAAACAGATCATCATTCGTCTGATCAACATGGCAGAATTCAAAACCATAACGCCGGTGACTGTTAACCGGGTTCTTGAAACGAAATACGATGCGAATCTTATAGGTTGGTCAATGGGTTTGGATTTGTATTATCTTTTGAATGAAAATAAATATCCATGTGTAAGTCCCGAAATATGAAAAAGATATTGTTTTTGGCGCTATTCGTTATTGTGTTCGGATGCACGAAAGACGAAAAGGAAGATGAAGAATGTTATACTTGTTCGACGACAACGAACGGGGGAAAACTTGTTGAAAACCGGAAGGTATGCGATCCCGTCGAAGCTGCACAATTGGACGGGAAACGGATCGTCAAAACAACCTACGACGCTAACAACGTGGCAACGGTGACAATCTTGGAAACTAAATGCAAATAGTAATGAAAATCATTTTGTTAGTTTGCGTTTTATTATGCGGTTGTGTAGCACAAAAGAAAATATCAGCAATATATCCTTATGTGGTCATTGACAAAAAATACATATATACCGATAAGAACCGGACGTCTGAATATACATTCAAGGATGTGTCTGGCAATAGATTCATGTTTTATGATTATTCAAACCTTTGGGAAATTGGAGATACAATAAATGATCCCGGATATTGAACCTATATTGAAAGAATTCATTGCGAACATCGCTAATAAAAACGGGTACTATGGAAACAAGATACCCGATTCTGTTATGCGGATGATCGAAATCGAAATTACCGAAGATTCGCAGGGCGTTCTTGCGCCGTATTGGTTGCCGGTATTGGAACACGGGCGAGGACCTCGCAAATCAACGAAAGATTCCGGGTTGGTGAAAATCATCTATAAATGGATGGAAAAACGCAATATGTTCCGATCCGCAACTCCGCAAGGGAAATTTAATGAAGCTAAATCAATGACATGGTATATTAACAAGTATGGCAACAAACATTTTCAATCCCGGGTATTCGTTGACGTTTATACTTCGGAACGTCAGAAAACAATTGAGAAGATCAACGCGAAATATGGTGAGGCGATTACAACAATTACAATGGAGATAATATGAACCATATCTACATCATAAAGACATTCGAATCCGGGCGTTTGCTTGTGGCAATAGATTACGCCAAGTTTTATGTCATTACGCCGGATCAGTACCAACGCATAAATACTCGCATCAATGAATCCAAATAACATCTGCGAAAACGGAGTATGGAAAGAAGGATACTTCATAACATTGGATCAGTTGGTTGAATTGTGCAATCATGTGATTCTTGAAAAAACCGGGGGGAATGAATACATCGAAACTGTCAAAATCATTGAAAACAAAATCAAAGAAATGCCATGATAACGTTAATCTCAACGCCGGAATATGTTGAATCCGTTTCCCCGTCTGTTATAAGTAAATGGTTAGCGACAGAATCGCCGAATAATTTTCGATTGTTAAGACATGACTTCGATATTGTCACCGCAGCGAATAACGGCGGATATCTACAAGCGACGGTTGCAGCTGCATCTTATACCGGGGCAGTCGGTAATGTCATTGCAGTTTATAATAAGACATTAGATGCCGTCTTTGTTGGCACAGTCGTCGCCGGATCAACTACGACAACCATTGAAACAGATATTCCGTTTGTAACAGGATTCGATCCCGGGGACACGGCACTTGATCCCGACCGTTTGATCACCTATATAAACGATAATACACTCCATGCCGGATATTATTTTGAAGGACGTTTGACGATTAACGGCGTTTTGAATTCTTTAACGATAATAGCATCCCCGGATTCTATGGGATATGCCGATTTAGATGTTTCCGGGATATTAAGAATCACAACTACGATAGGAAAAACGACGGATTATTCGGCATTGATACTTGCAGACATGAATAAATCCGGGAACTTCACATTGGAATATCGCGAGTGTTGGTACGGATCATCGGAATCATATACACCGCAAGGCGGTTCTCCGGCGGAAATTTGGTATTATGCCGAAGCCGTGCGATCGGAAGAACAAGGATCAAATCTTCATGAATACGTTGCGAATGATATTGCTTGCGCGCCATTTCTTAATTCATTCGATCGCCCGGTTTATTTTGCCGGGTTGCCTTTTGATATATCATTCATAATGCCGGAACGTCCTTTGTTAAGTCCGAACGGGGAATTGACGGTTGAAATATGCCAATATAGCTCTGCCAATATTTTATTATCGACGACCACAACGTCAATAAGCGATCCAAATTTCGAAGGTCATGTATGTTCATTGACGATTGATCCTACCGCGATTGCTTCGAATGCAGCATATTTTACTGTTGAAATTACAGCGCCATGATTTGCATTACTGAACCAAGAATACCAATTGTCCGCAGAGGCGAAGGATACTTTTTAAGATGGTATTATAACGGGTGGCATTATTGGTTGTTTTATCCCGGGAAGATTAATTTCATTACGGAAGGGGAAAAATACAGAACATTAGGAACTCAACAATTAACGATCGGTTCGGGACAAATAACACAAGAACAATGCGATGCTATCCGACGATAATGA
>Ga0209079_10001123_pt1 | contig 10145 bp, 7 predicted proteins | sample PPLLaktember2015_2_FD_187259 | JGI IMG/M metagenome (GOLD analysis project Ga0209079, IMG submission 187259) | Freshwater sediment microbial communities from Prairie Pothole Lake near Jamestown, North Dakota, USA - PPLs Lake P7 Core (6) Depth... | ecosystem: Environmental > Aquatic > Freshwater... | reverse complement strand
AGGAAGGCTCACAGACAAGCACGAAAACATGAGCAGCGGTGGAGGTGCGAACACGATAAGCAGAAGGAAATTCTTACAGGTTAGTGGATTGGGCGTTGTCGCCACTTTCGGTATGCACCGGCAGGCACCCTCACAAACAACAAAATCATCATTACAAGGAGGAGGCACAATGTATGTAGCGAAAGATTATTCCAAACTTGTCGGCATGGAGGGCTTTAGCGAAACCCTTCTTAGGAACCACTTTACCCTCTATCAAGGTTATGTTACAAACACGAACAAGATTCTCGAGCTGCTCGCGCAGATGATGAAAGAAGACAAAGCCAGCACCCCTGAGTGGGCAGAATTGAAAAGAAGGATGGGGTGGGAGTTCAACGGCATGAGGCTCCATGAGTATTATTTTGAAAACCTTGGTGGCAAATCTCCTCTCAAGAAGGATGGGAAACTGGGGAAAAAGCTCGCTGAAGATTTTGGAAGTTATGAAACCTGGGAAAAGGCTTTTAAAACTGTAGGATCCATGAGGGGCATTGGCTGGACAGTGCTTTACCAGGACCTCACCAACGGAAGGCTTATCAACTTCTGGATAAACGAGCATGATGGGGGACACCCGGCAGGATGTAATCCCATTCTGGTTCTTGATGTCTTCGAACATGCTTTTATGATTGATTATGGACTTAAGCGGGCGGACTACATAAATGCCTTCTTCAAAAACATCAACTGGGCATTGGTAGAAGGCAGGCTTAAGTAACAATTGTTTAGCCATAAGGATGTTTTCTTTGACCTCGGGGTGATTCAGAACTAAAAAAGGCCTGATATCTTTTCGTGGCGATGGGAATACGGGAGTTTCAATTAAGGGCATGTTTATGATTAAGAAGACACGATCAATGTTCTCAGTAATATCCTTGTCGGTTGTACTTGCTATCTTCTCCTTTGTTTCTGTTTCTTTTGGAGAGGAAAAGCTGGGAGATAAGGTCTACGAAACAATCCTGGCTAACGGGCTTAAGGTTATCCTCCTTGAAGACCACAAGGCGCCGGTGGTGACAGTCCAGGTGTGGTATAGGGTTGGTTCGCGTAATGAAGCTTGGGGCAAGACAGGCCTCTCCCATCTACTTGAACATATGATGTTCAAAGGCAGCAAGCGATTCACCGCTGAGCAATTTGTCCGCATCATAGAAGAGAACGGTGGTAAGAACAACGCCTTTACCTCCCGTGACTACACAGCATATTTTGTCAATATAAGCGCTGATCGCGTTGCAATTCCCCTTGAGCTTGAAGCGGACAGGATGCGCAACGCTATTTTCGATGAGAAAGAATTCTTGACGGAAAAAAAAGTTGTACTAGAGGAGCGCAGGCTGCGCACCGAGGATAACCCTCAGTCGTACCTGCACGAACAGGTGCTTGCAACTGCATACCAGGTTCATCCATACCATTGGCCTATCATAGGCTGGATGGAAGACCTTGAGAGGCTTACCCTCGCAGATGCACGAGAATACTACAATCAGTATTACTCGCCTGCAAATGCCTTTCTCATTGTAGCAGGTGATTTTTCCCGACAGGAACTCCTGCCCAAGGTTGAACAGGCATTCGGCCATCTTCCTGCAACGGATGCTCCGCATCAGAGTGTTGGTCGTGAACCAACCCAAAAAGGTGAACGAAGAGTAGTTTTAAAACGAGAAGGGCTTGTTCCTGCTTTGATGATGGGGTATCACGTCCCGAACTTGAAAAATCCTGACAGTTATGTTCTCGATGTCATCGAGGCAATACTATCATCCGGGAAAAGTTCACGCTTCTATGAACACCTCATTAGGGAAAAACAAGTTGCACTCAGGGCTGACGTAGACCATTCCCTTACTTCCCTTGACCCAAGCCTTTTCTTCATATCTGCAGAAGTATTAGCTGGCAAAGACCTGTTAACATTGGAAAAAGCCATCGATGATGAGATTATGAGGCTTCAGACCGAACCTGTAACCCCTGAAGAGTTAAGTAAGGCCAAGAATCAAATGGAAGCGCTTTTTCTCTACGGTCAGGATTCAGTCTTTTACCAGGCAATGGTCCTGGCACAGCACGAAATAGCTGCAACCTGGAGGCGCATTGATGACTATCTTCCCGCTATTCGTCGTGTAACAGCCGATGATGTCATGAGGGTTGCCCGTCATTACCTCATTCCAGAAAACAGAACTGTGGGCCTCTTCTCACCGATAACCCTTCAAGACAATTATCATGGCCCGGCTAAAAACCTTGTCAAAGAAAAGGGGCACACCAGGTGAAAAACTCGAAACTAAAAAGTCTCTATACTTATCGATGGCGTATATGCCTTATCTTCATTCTACTTGTTCTTCCCCGTCTTGCTTTTTCCCTTCCTTTTACAGAACGGGTGACTCTCCAGACTGGTCTTCGTCTTATTGTGAGCGAGGATCATTCCCTTCCTTTTGTTACATTTCAATTAATCATTGATGGCGGCTCTCGAATAGACCCTCCGAATAAGGAAGGCCTTTCCTATATTACTGCGAAAGGCCTTCTTCATGGTACAACCAGGAATACAGCCCAGCACATGAACAATACGCTGGATTTTCTTGGCGCTAACCTCAGCTCGAGCAGCAGCAAGGATTACATCTCTGTAGCCCTTAAGGTGCTGAAAAAGGATCTTGTCCAGGGATTCAACCTTTTTATGGATGCAATTACGCAACCGGTCTTTCCTGAAGATGAATTCCGGCGTGAGATACAAAGAACGCTGGGGGCAATCAAATCTGTAGAGGAAGATCCCGGAGGGCTTTCGGAAAGGGAATTTTTAAAGACCCTCTTTGCAAACAGCCCCTATGGGCATCCGGTTATGGGGACAGGGGAGTCCCTTGACAGGTTGACGCGCAACGACATGATATCATTTCACAACACATATATTCGCCCCAATCAGGCGATCCTCGTGATCGTAGGAGATGTGAGTCTTAATGAAATCAAGAAAGACCTCACGGGTAGACTTGAAACATGGATTGCCGGAGAAGTTTCTAAGGTTTCATACGAACAACCCCCTGTCTCCAGCGCAAAAACTCTTACTATAGACAGGGCAATAACCCAGGCCAATATTGTTCTGGGAAATCTTGGGCCACCGAGAAATAATCCTGATTTCTTTCCAATGGTGGTTATGAATTATATCCTCGGTGGCGGCGGCTTCTCATCGAGGCTCTTCACTGAAATCAGGGCAAAACGTGGCTTTGCATATTCTGTCCATAGCGCTTTTGATTTTAAGAAGTATACCGGGTCTTTTTCGGTAAATCTCCAAACGAAGAATGATTCCGCTCGTGAGGCCATATCAATCGTTCTTGCGGAAATGAAAAAGATACAGACAGAACCAGTGACCGATATGGAGCTGGAAGGCGCTCGTAAATATCTTACGGGAAGCTTTCCGTTGCGCTTGGATACCCAGGCTAAACTGGCTAGTTTTCTCGCTCAGGTGGAGTTTTATGGTCTGGGCGACGACCACGCTGACAAATATGTGTCCCATATCAAGGCTGTTACAAAGGAAGATGTTCAACGGGTTGCAAAGAAATACCTTAATCCGGGCGCCTATACCCTTATAGTTGTCGGAAACCTCAAGGAGGCTGGCTTCAGAGAGTAAACGCTCATAACTATTTACAGGTACATTGTATTCCATCGTGTTATTTTTGACATACATGGAGGTTTGAACAAGATGTTAAATGTTTCGAATATGTTTTCTAACAAGTGCAATAAAACAATAATTGTTTTTTCGCTCGCGTTGTTATTCATATCCATGATCTTACCAGCTGTTGCATACAGCGTGGAACGAGGAAAATCCCCGGTTGAACTGAGTACAGCCATCATTCAGGTGGCAAAGAAAAATATACCGGCCGTCGTCCACATCGAGGTGACAGGGCAACAGGAAGTGGCAATTCCTTCACTTCCCTTCAACGATGATCCGTTCTTTCGTCGTTTTTTTGGCGCACCACAGGGACCACGGAAATTTAAGAAGGAGACGAAAGGCCTTGGCACTGGTATGATCATTGACAGCCAAGGTCACATACTCACAAACTATCACGTTGTAGGTAATGCAAACAAGATTGATGTGCTTCTATCAAATGGAGGTTCATTTCAAGCCAAGCTTGTCGGGTCTGATCCTAAAACAGATCTTGCAGTTATTAAGATATTGACAAAAGATCTTCCTTTTGTGACTTTTGGTGATTCAGACAAAGTAGAGGTTGGTGAGTGGGTAGTGGCCATCGGCCATCCCAGGGGATTAGACCAGACAGTTACTCAAGGCATCATTAGCGCCAAACACAGGCGAGGCATTACTGATCCATCCAGCTACCAGGATTTTTTGCAGACTGATGCTGCTATTAATCCCGGCAATAGTGGTGGCCCCCTCCTCAATCTTCGGGGTGAGGTCATCGGCGTAAATACAATCATTGTTTCAGGCTCGGGTGGGTTTGAAGGAATTGGTCTGTCAATTCCGAGCAATATTTCACAACATGTGGCTAAACTCCTTATTGCCCATGGCAAGGTTGAACGGGGATGGCTTGGCCTCAGCGCTCAGGATATGACCCCTGAAACTGCTAAGAGTATCGCAGTCGAATTCAGGCGAGGTGCACTCATTGGTGATGTTGTAAAAGGCGGACCGGCAGAAAGGGCAGGTATCAAAAAAAATGATATTGTCGTAGCATTTCAAGGCAAAGATATCACAAACGCTGCAATGTTTCGCAATGAAATCTCATTGAGCCCTATCGGCAAGGATGTTCGGATGGTTGTTCTTCGCGCAGGAAAGAGACAAGAAATCATTGTCCGCATCGGGAACCCAAAAGATGCGGCTAGTTTACTCAGTATGTCTGTCCGTGAACGACTCGGAGCAGATATGAGATCGCTGACCCAGAAAGAAGCAGAGAATTACCGGCTGAACGTGAATGAGGGGGTTATTATAACCTCCATAGACCAAAAAGGCCCTCTCGGCAAGGTTGGGTTTGAGGTTGGAGATATTATCCTCGAAATAAATGGCCAATCCATGGGTGGCATAGACGGCTTTTCTCAGATGGTTGCGTCACTCCACCCTAACCAGCGAATAACACTTCTTGCCCTGGATCATAATTCAGGCAATACCGGGCGCGTGACAGTAACATCACGATAAACAATTAAAAGATGCCCTCGGTATAGTATAAGTTAGTGTTGAACAATGCAATAAAGGGTTCATCACATATTGCCGAAGTATATAGTTACACCATTTATGGCGTGCTATACTTATGGTAGAAAATAAAGGAGGTTTTTGATGAAGATAAAAGCAGATGATGTGTTTGTGCCATTGGATGTTCCTAAAGCGTTTCGGGAAACCTATATTCGTAATTACCTTAAAATTACAAGAGAAAGCGGACACCTAATGCTCTTTGCCGGAGATCAGAAGGTTGAGCATCTGAACAAGGATTTTTTTGGTGATGGAATCCCCGTTGACGACAATGATCCTGAACATCTCTTCAAGATCGCCAGCAAGGCAAAAATCGGTGTCTTTGCAACCCAGCTCGGTATTATTGCACGGTATGGGATGAGTTATCCTGATGTACCCTATCTTATTAAAATTAATTCCAAAACAGACCTGGTTAAAACATCCCAGTCTGATCCTTTCAGCGGAGAATGGTACGATTTTCAACAAGTTATAGATTTTCGCGATAACAGCGGGCTTAACATCCTTGGTGTTGGTTATACCATCTTCCTTGGCAGTGAGTACGAGGCAGATATGCTTTTTCAGGCTGCACAGCTTGTTTACAATGCCCACCAGTATGGTCTCATGTCAGTTTTATGGATTTATCCACGAGGCAAGGCCGTAAATGACGAAAAAGATCCCCATCTCATAGCAGGAGCAACGGGCATTGCCCTTTGTCTCGGTGCAGATTTTGTCAAAGTGAACTACCCTCAAAAAGAAGGTCATGAGTCAAAAGCAATATTTAAGGAAGCGGTTCTTGCTGCAGGTCGGACAAAGGTTGTATGTGCCGGAGGCTCAAGTAAAAACGCACAGGACTTTCTCCAGGAAGTCTATGATCAGATCAATGTGAGTGGCGCCGCCGGAAATGCAACAGGCAGGAATATTCATCAGAAAACGCTTGCCGATGCTATCCGTATGTGTAATGCTGTCTTTGCTATCACGGTCGAAGGTGAAACGGTCGAAGAGGCGTTGAAGATTTATAACGGTTGAAAGGAAGACCACATAGGGCATTTCCTTTTCATTCGGGACAATTATAAGACCATAGGGAATGCCCTATTTTATCCATCAGGGTAAAGCTTTCCAAATGTTGTAAACCTGAAGATCAAAAAGAAAATTGACTTATTCTGCGCGTCCTTATATTGTATTTGAAATATGGACGTCAAACAGAAGGCATCTCTTTTTGCCGCGCTATCTGCCCTTGTTCTCGCATCAAGTAAATTCGCGGTGGGGCTTATTTCTGGATCACTCGCCATCATTTCATCCAGCCTTGACAGCCTTCTTGATGTGTTCATGTCTGGCATGAACTTTTTTGCCATCAGAAAGGCAGGGCAACCGGCTGATGATTCTCACCAGTATGGCCATGGCAAGGCAGAAGATCTTGCGGCCATCGCACAGTCTGTTGTAATTGTATTTTCCGGCGCTTTTATTATTTATAAAGCTGCTGAATCGTATTTACATAGCGTAACGATTACCTACTCATCGTATGATTTTCTCGTCATGATTATCTCTTTGGTGCTCAGCCTTGCTATTGTCTTACTACTCAGACGGATTGGTAAGCAAACAGAGTCTAATGCCTTACTGGCTGACACCATTCATTACACGAGCGATCTTTTTTCCAATTCAGGCGCTATTCTCGCAATCGCATTAACCTACTATACAGGAAAAACGTTTTATGATCTTGTCTTTGCGGTTATCACCGGATGTATCATTATTTTCTCGGCGATCAAGATTGCCAAGAGAGGTGTATCGGGGATTATGGATTCGAGTATTTCCGAAAGGATGACAAGAGAGATCGAGGATATTATCCAAGGGATGCCCTTTCCGGCTGCAGGTTTTCACAAACTTCGGACCCGCTATTCCGGAAGCACCAAGTATATCGATTTTCATATGTTATTCTGCAGAAAACTTCGCGTTGACGAGGCCCATGAGCTTGCGAATAAACTCGAGAAAGAGATTTCAAAAGAAGTGAAACATGTCGATGTGGTTATTCACATCGAACCGTGTAACAATAATTGCGACCTTACCGAAGCAACCTGTACGATTCGTTTAGGCAGACAAGCATAGCAAGACAAGGCGCCGGTCATTCATTTTTAGGTATGGCAGCTATCTGCCCCTTTACTGCTGTAACCAAATCTCCGGGAGAAGATACCATTCTAAAGACACTTTTGTACTTTTCCCCATGAACAATTGTGATTTTTCCAAAATTCAACATAGCCCCAAGGGAAGGTTGATAGCAATCTACATATGCTATATCAGTGAGAGGTATGGTATAAGGCCTCCTCAACAGGGAGCTTGTGCAGATGACAATTTTCTTGTTGGTTACATGGATATAAGAATTGAAATATTTCTTATATGAGAGAATGCCCCATGCCAATCCCAATGCAACAAACACGAGGGCAGATAATCCCTTGGCTGGAATCCATAATCCTCCGAGAACAATCAGAGTGGCAGGGCCAAGAAAAAGTACCCAGTGTAACTTTGTTTGATACATGATCCGTTCACCTTCAAGTATCTCATTGTTCTGGTCAGCCATAGATTTCCTCATCTTTTATTTATTGTTGCGTACCTGGCGATGGTTCCTATCCAAGAAAAGACCCATAAGGTCGCTTACCAAACTGCCCTCACGTAAATGTCAGTGAAATCCATTCATTGGTCACCCTTATGATCTGGTCATAAATCTCTTGCTCTGTCAATCCTGTTGATTTCGGAACATGGAAAGAGTGGTCGCCGCCATCAATGACAAATAATTCCCGGGGCGCTTGAAGGTGGCTCAACACTCCATTAAGTTTCTCCATATTGCAGAGTGGGTCCCGTGTTCCTGTAAAGAAAAGCATAGATCGCGTGATCCGGTAAAGATGGGTATCTCTCAATTTTTCGTGATCACCTGCAGGGTGGAGCGGATATCCAAGAAAAATAAGACCATGAACAGGAAGAAGATTATCAGCAACCATTTGTGATGCCACCCTGCCACCCATAGACTTTCCGGCTGCAATCCAGGTATCAACAGTGCTGCCAAGCTCATCCCTGGCAAATCGGAACGCAGACCCCCATGTTTGTACAAGTATTTCTTGTTTGTCTGGGGCCTTTCGGCCACGTTCGGCATAGAGAAAGTTAAAACGCAGGACTAAAAAACCTGACGAAGCAAGGCCCTTGCAAAAGGATGCGATTAAAGGTGAATTCATATCATTACCGGCACCGTGGGCAACAATGACGGCAACTCTTTTATGCTCCTCCATGGGGGATACCAAGACACCCGATGTAATACCTCTCGTCCCAACCCCAATCGTTATACGTTTCTCTCTCACTTCCAACAGATTCATACCCTTCTCGGTTCGCTCTTTTTTCATCACGACGTTCATCATAATCACTTTTCTTGAAAACTTCAAATATATACTGTTCCTTCTTTCTACGCCGTTTCTTCTATTACATTATATTCCATAGGTTTTCTCTGTTTCTGTCGATAAAAAATATGAAATCTGTTTGATTTTCATTGCTTTTTGCCTCTTAGGGCCAATGCATGATTATTGTGAGGAAAAAAAGACGGTGACGGACGAAACGAAACAGCAGGTTTTTTCTCAGAATGGCCTGGATAATCGACTTGTATTTGATTTTGTGCGGGCTATGAATATTGCCCGCCGAAACCTTGTTGCCTACCCCAGGGGGCACGCTCTCGTTGCTGAATCTTTTGAAAAGGTCCGCGCAGTTCTTATAGATTTTTTTGAATACAGCAGCTACTTCACCCTTGGAATTGCAAAAGATACTCTCATGTTGGGCACGAAAGCGTTGGATAAAAAAAATCCCGTGTTTCAGAACTTCGCCCACATACTTTTCGAGCATGGTATTGTGAGTCTGACCTTTTTCAGGGATCTTACCGTTGACGAATTGATGGATTTTGATCACATCATTTCACAGAAGCGGAATGATGTGCAGCATCAAGGCGGAGTAGCAGCCCTTCTTGCCAAGGCCAAGGTTCACAATATCAAGGTGCACCTCATTGACTACAGGATGTTTCAGGCCCAGGAAGGCCTTGCTGACGCAGAGACCGACAGGGATAACGCGCAGGAATCACTTTTTTGGTGGCATTTTGTTCGGGGGGTGATGGATGGCACCCTCGACCCTCTTGGTCTGCCGCTAGATGGCATGGAAGAAGTTGATCCCGAGGACCTGGCTGCAATGATCAACAAACAGTTCGGTGGTGATGGGAAGTTATCTGGAAAAGAACTGGGGGAACGTGGATCCGTCGGAAGTCAGTTCGCAGGGGATGAGGGTCTCTCTACCGGTGAACCCGAACATAGGAATGCAAGCGGTGAAGGTTCAAAAGAAGAGGCTCTGGCCGGGCAGGAGCCTGGCGGAGGAGCTTCTGGTGGAGAGATGGGCAGTAAGAAAAGGTCCGGGTTCTCTGCCTTTCTCGATTCAAGAAAATTCGATTTTTGCAGTCTTGACTATGATGACACATCCACCGCCCGGCTTAACAGGTTTGTGAGGTCTCTCGACCATAGCCTCAAGAAGATCTTTATCGAACGATTTCTCTCTTCTTTTACCAACAATACTGGCGCATTGAACCAGATCATTCCAAGCCTGTCTGACGATATCATTCTCGAAGCCCTTGAGAGGAATGCGAAAAAAGATCTCTACATACCACCGAACATCCTCGACATATTGGAACGGTTAAAAAAGGAGTCGATCAGTGAAGATTCCGGCGAAGCCGACGAGTTTCCCAAGGGTATCTCGCAAGAAGAGCTCGCCGAAAAATTCAGCGTCATATTCAAAGAAGATGAGCTAGATCGGTTCGTACCCCTGGACTACCAGAAAATACTTCACGATGTTGTTCTTGCCGACGCCCTTTCAGCGCCGGAACTCTCTCAGGTCCGCCAATTGGAGGATACCCTTTCAACCCAAAGCATACAATTGCACCTGACGGCAGTTGTCGTTGATATTATTTCAAAGGGAG
>Ga0209079_10001122_pt1 | contig 10149 bp, 11 predicted proteins | sample PPLLaktember2015_2_FD_187259 | JGI IMG/M metagenome (GOLD analysis project Ga0209079, IMG submission 187259) | Freshwater sediment microbial communities from Prairie Pothole Lake near Jamestown, North Dakota, USA - PPLs Lake P7 Core (6) Depth... | ecosystem: Environmental > Aquatic > Freshwater... | reverse complement strand
GCTCAAGGCGAGGAGCCATACCGCTCCTCCTACCAGCGTTCCAGAGATTACCTTGTTGTATCGCGTGGCGACTTGCATCTTACGGCTCCACCGTCGATGACAGGAGCCGGTCCGGGATCAGTTCCCGGACCGACGGAAGAATTGGAGGATCTTCGCGGTGAGCGACTTTCCATCCTCTGCGACGGACCTCAGTTTTGAGGCGCGATCGGCGGTTTCGCGCGTGGCCGCCAGTGCTGATTGCCGGGTCGTGAGGATTGTGCCGAACTGTTCTGCCAGGCCGGGGGTACGGGAGATGACCTGGCTCATGGCGTTCTTGCCTATGACCGTGACGGTCAGTTGGGATTTAGCCTGGACCGTGGCGGAACGGGGGGATCCGGTGAGCAGAGACATTTCGCCGAAGAACTGCCCTTTCTTGAGCGCGGCGACCGGCGTGGTCTGGTCGCCCGTCTTGATCACGACGTCGGCTTCGCCCTCTATGACCACGAAGAGTTCCTCTCCCGGTTCGCCTTCCCGCACGACCTGCTCGCCGGGCAGGTAGACGCGTTTCTGCGCGTGCTCGGCCAGCGAATGCAGCGCCTCCGCATCGAGTATGGCTAGGAAATCGATGGCGCGAAACTGCTCTTCGATGCCGGCCAGTTCGATGGCCCGCAACGCCGTCAGGTCAGGGGCCTGGGTCATGTGCACGACACGTTGAGGATAGGGGATCTCAATACCATTCCGCTGGAAGGCATACCAGACGTAGGCCATCACCTCGCCCTCAAGGCGTTCACGGCCCCCGTAGTCATGGAAAAAGAACTTGAGCTTGTAGGCGATGCCCGATTCCTTAAATTCCTCGACGAAGCTGATCGGCGCCGGAGCGGCGACGACACCCGGAACCGCCAAAGCGGATTGGACGAGGATCTGTTTCACTTGCATCGGGGGATGGACGTAGTTTGCTTCAACGTGGATGGCTCGGGCGCACAGGCTTTCCGGCCGGCTATGGTTGGTGATGGCGGATTGGGAGACGGCATCGTTGGGAAGCATGATGTAATCGTAGGCGCGCGTTCTGATCGTGATGTAATCAAAGGCGATGTCGGTGACGACGCCCTCTTTGTCCATCAAGGTGACCCAGTCGCCGACGTGGATCATGCGGCCGAGTTGGATGCCCGAGGCCAGGCGCGCGATGACATCCTTGAGGGCGAACCCTACCACGGCCGTGGCGATGGTCGGGAGCGCGATCAAGGTCAGCGGATCCATATCGAGAACCGCTCGAAGCAGGACGAGGCCCGCCAGCGTGATCCCGACGAGCAGGAAGATCAGGCGGAGCATCCGGGGAACATATTTTCCCCGCTTCTCGACGAGGTAGTCCTCGATGAACAGCAGGTCCAGGGTCTTCAGGATGACGAAGGCCACTGCCAGGTAGGCGATGAAGGCCAACCATGGCTGCGCCCACCGGGGCACGTGTGAGATCAACCCTTGTGTGGTGAGCTCCAGTAGGAGCACGAGCAGGATCGTGGAGAGGCATCCCGCGTAGAATTCAACCCCGGCAGGTTTTTTACGGACGGCGCCGAGGTAGGCAAGAAGGCCGATGGTGATCAGGCCGAGAATCGACGCTATGCCCATATCGTTTGCCGGGTTCCTATGAATGGATTGCACCGGCGTTCGAAGCCGGTGTCGGCGCCCCTCCAGCCGGGCGCCCGACCGGCAGAAGATAGACCGGATGAACATGGGATGCAAGATGGTGAAATGATGTTACGCGCCGGGCGTTCAAGCGCGTAGGGGAATTCCCATGGAAAACGACCCCGGTGGGACCGGTGGTTGACTAGCAGGCCAAGCCTTGCTGATCCTCACGAGATTGAGGGGGAGCCTTCAAGCGGAACCGCACGCGACCCATAGTGCTCGGCATACACGCACGTCAGTTCGGCTCCTAAAAAGAAAATCATGGCTGAGTAGTACACCCAGGCTAAAATAGCCATGAGCGAGGAGGCCGCACCGTACATAGAGGCCATCGCAGTTGAGCCGAGATAGAAGCCGAAGGCCCATTTGCCCGCAGTGAAGAGCGTTCCGCTTACGACAGCGCCGAGCCAGACGTCCCGCCAGGCGATATAGCCGTCCGGGAGAATCTTGAACATCAGGGCAAAGAGCAACGTGATCCCCGGCAGGGAGACGGCCAGGTCCACGAAAATCATGATGACTTGAGGCCCGGGCACCGCTAGAAGAACAACTTTGCCCAAGGCTGCCAGAAAGGCGCTCATAATGAGTGAGACCAGCAGAAGAAAGCCAGTGCCGATCACGAGGATGAAGGAGACAAATCGACTTTTGATCGCGTCCCGCAGTGCGGCATTCTTCTTCGGTTGGAGCCGCCAAATGAAATTCAATGCATCCTGAAGTTCGCTGAACATTCCCGTCGACACGATGATCAGGGTGATCAGACTGACGACCGCGGCTATGGTGCCTTGCACCGGCTGACCGGCGCTCTCCAGCATGCTTGCAACGGCTCCGGCCCCGGATTCTCCTATCAAGCCTTGAAACCGGCCGAGGACCTCCTCCTGCACCAGTTTCTCATCCACAACCAACCCGGCGACCGCAACAGCAATGGTCAACAGCGGGGCGAGCGAGAAGAGCGTGTAGTAGGACAAGGCCGCGCTCAAACGCAACGCGTTGTCGTCCCACCATTTCTCGGCGGTCTGCTGAGCCAAGCCCATAAGCCAGCGGAACTGCATTGCTCATTCTAGTGTGATCCATCCCCTCCAGGGAAGCGGCACGTGAAGGAGGCACATGGCCGTGGCTCCGGTCGGATGCTCGAAGAGCCGGCGCGTTGTGTCTTGACCACCGGTGTTCTTGAGGCAAGGGATGCCCTCCGCCTCTATCACCTCAATAGACAAGCTGAGCGGCTTCGGAAACAACTCTGGCCTGATCTGATTTGCCTCGTCCTTGCGTATATTGTGACGGCGGCCTGGGTTATTCCCGAGATGTTCCACGATCGCGTGACGTGGCATGCCATGGGTTCAATTAGCGAACGGCAGGCGCTCACGTGGCCCGAGCTGCTGGAGTTGGGATTCGCGGGGCCGCTCACCGCCTATTGGTGGTGCGCTGATAGGTGGCGGTAATGAAGCAGCTAGTCAATGCACCGGGGGTGTTGTGCCGCGTGGCAAGGGGTAGCGTGAACGACGGCCTGTGCAGCTTCACGGCCGTGGTGGAGCGAGCGTGACGGTATTGGAAGCAGAATTTTCCCCTGCCGTCAGAGGGCGGGCTTGTGTGAATACAATTTCGTTTGTATGATCTGAGCATGGTAGTTCGTCCCTGCATCGTGTCGTTGTGGTTGGCGTTGCTGGTCGTTCCCGTTGGAGCCCATGCAGCGGAGGACCTCCTCGTGGCCGACTCTCCTGCATTGCAGTCGCTGAATGAGCAGTTTTCCCGGGGAGGCGTTGCGTCTGAGGTTCCGTTCTACGCGCCGACCTCGCTACCGCTGTCCTCTCCGTCATCGTCGATTGTTCGGGATATCCCTTCGATCAGCGGTCGCTATTCAGTGGGCGGACGCACCATCATGCCCTATCTCGGTGCGGGATTCGGCGGCGGGTATACCTCGGAGTTGAATCGTTCGTTGACCGGTCCTCCTCCCGTGCAATCTGACGTCGGGCTACGCAGTCCGTTAGGACAGGGGCTCTCGCCGAATGAGTTTCAGATGGGCCTCCGCATTCCCTTCTAACGAGATTCACGCGCCGTTCTCGCCGAGTTCATTCCGGCTCCCTCCCCTCTATTGAGCTTCAGGGTTCGATAGGCTATCGTTCCCCAGGATTTTCGGAGATCGTTCATGGCTGCACCGGCCGATACCGTATTGCGTGATCGATTGGCGCGGCAAAGGACCGAGCTGGCCAACGAGCGGACGTTGCTGTCATACGTCCGGACCGCGCTGGGATGTTTCGCGGTCGGTATTCCGGCTGTCTGGTGGTTGCAAGGACTGGTCATTCAAACATTAGGAGTGGTGTCGCTGGTCATGGGGGCGGTGTTTCTGGTGGTCGGGGTCCGGCGGTTCCTCGCGGTGAAAGCAGGGATCGATCGTCAACCGGACTAGTTGCTGGAGGCCTGATCCATAATAGCCAAGACAGGGCTTGGATTGCACGCAGTCGGTATGGCGTATCGGAGGGAGGAACGGTGATGGGCAAGAGCTGGTTGCTCGGGATCGCAATGGTTGGATGTGTGAGCGGCTTGTTGTTCGGGACGCCGGTGAAGGGGCAAGCAGAACCCAAGGCCAATCCCGGCGATGCGGCGCGCGGCAAGACCCTGTTTGTCAGGAACTGCGCCGGCTGCCACGGGGCTGCGGGTGGGGGAGACGGCTATCGGCTTCTGGGGCCGGATCCGGCGAATCTCACGTCACCGTCGATCAGCAGGAAATCCGATGCCGAGCTGCTGAAGACGATCCACAACGGCAAACCGAACATGCCGGCCTGGAAGGGAAATCTTTCGGAGAGTCAGAGCCGGGATGTGCTGGCCTACGTGCGAACCCTCGGGAAGTAACGCGGGGCGAGGGCCGCGCGTCATTTCGGGGTAGTCAAGGGCTCAGCTACTTCGGGAGTTTGGGCATCTGAAACTTGATCGGCTCGCCCGTGAGCGCTTTGAGAAAGGCCACGAGTTCGGCCTTTTCCTCAGGCGTCAGGCTAAGCGGCTTTATGAAGGTGCTGAGGTTCTGGTTGGCCCCGCCTCCCTCGTTCAGAAAATCCACGACTTCTTCGAGCGTCTTGAAGGCGCCGTCGTGCATGTACGGCGCCGTCTCTATAATGCTGCGCAACGTCGGGGTTTTGAAGGCGCCTTTGTCCTTCTCTGCCCGTGTCACGTCGTACCGTCCCAGATCCTCTTTCGCCGGCCCCACTTGCGGCACGCCCAGGTTGTGGAACTGGTTGTCCGTGAAGTTCGAGCCGTTATGGCAGAGGATGCAGCGCGCCTTGCTCTTGAACAATGCCATCCCTCTGACCGCAGCCTCATCCATGGCCTTCTGGTCCCCCAGGACGTATTTGTCGAAGGCGGAGTTCGTCGAAATGACCGTCCGCTCATAGGCCGCGATGGCGTTGGCAAGATCCTGAAGGTTCACGTCCGATCCAAAGACCGTCCGGAACTGCTGTTGATATCCTTTGACCTTGCCGAGTTTGCGCACGACGTTCTCGTGCGTCTCGCCCATCTCGATCGGATTATGTATCGGGCCGATGGCTTGTTCTTCCAGTGAGCGGGCTCGTCCATCCCAGAACTGGAGGTGATTGAAGGCGGTGTTGTAGACCGTCGGCGACTGGCGTCCGCCCACACCGCCGCCGACCCCGATGGAGGTCTGCCGCGGGTCGGCGAATCCGGTTCCGGGATTGTGGCAGAAGGCGCAGGAGATCGCGCCGTTCTTGGAGAGACGGCCGTCGAAGTAGAGCTGCTTGCCCAATTCGACCTTGGCTGCATAATTCAGGTTCGTGGACGGCGTCGGGGGCGAGGTCGGCAGCGGCCCGATGTCCGGTACAGTCACGCCGTCGATGGTCACCGTCCCGTGAGGGGCATGGCCGGACGGCGAGGCTTGGGCCGATTGGGTAAACGGCGAGAGCGCCGTCGCACTGATCAACCCGAGCACTCCGATGAAGCCCGCTGACTTCAGTCTGATCCGCATCATAGTGTTCCTCCTGGAAAATGTCAGCTGCGCGGAGGATAGCATAGGCAAAAGACGTTCGGGAGTCTCGTGAGTGGAAAGGCGCCGGTTCGTGGCGATGATGCGGCCGGGCCTGATCGGCGGTTTCGGGAGTCATCTACGAAGTGTGAGGGTGACTGCGCAGGAGACGGCCGCGCACAGGCTCAAGTAGAAGGCGGGAGCCAAGATGTTTCCGCTCCATTCGATGAAGAGTGTGGCCATCAGCGGGGTGGTGCCGCCGAACAACGCCGCGCCGATGTTGTAGCCGAGCGAGAGGCCCGTATAGCGTAGCGGCGTGGGGAACAATTCAGCGACAGCGGCGAAGAACGGTCCCATGTAGCAGGCCACCAACAGGGTCAGCAGCACATGCGCCGCGATCATGCGGGGCAGATCGTTGCTGGTGAGCCAGAGAAAGCACGGGTACGACAAGAGCGCGATTCCCGCAGCCCCGGCGAGCAGCAACGGCGGTTGTCCGATTCGATCCGACCAGGCGCCCATCACGGGAATCAACAGGGCCAGCAGTGTCATGCAGCCTGTGTTGAGAATGAGGAGCGTCGCGAGGGGAACGGTCGTGACCGTCGCCAGATAGGTTGCCAGATAGACGTACAGCAGGTAAAACGCCACGCCGTGCAGCCAGACCAGGCCGATTACTTTTGCCACGGCGAGCCGCTGTTGCGTGAATACATCGCCGACAGGGGAAGAGGTCAGGCGGCCTGCGCGGCGAATCGTTTCAAACGCCGGTGACTCCGGAACTCTGGTCCGCAGATACCATCCCGCCACGGCAATGAAGCTCCCCATCACGAAGGGAATCCGCCAGCCCCACTGACGGAGTGCTTCTTCAGCGAGGCTCGATGCGATCAGCGCCCCCACGCCGGATCCCACCAGCGCGCCGAGTTGGGCGCTGAAGCCGGCCCAGCTTCCGACATAGCCCCGTTGTGAACCGCCCGCATGTTCGATGAGAAAGGTGGCGGAGCCGGTGAATTCTCCGCCGACCGACAATCCCTGAAGAAACCGGCAGAGCGTCAAGGCGACCGGCGCGAGCGCACCGATCGCTTCGTAGGTCGGCAGGAGTCCCACCAGGCCGGTCGGGACGGCCATGAGCAGGACCGACCAGGCCAGCGCGTTGCGCCGCCCCACCGTGTCGCCCCAATAACCGAACAGCAGCGCCCCGAGCGGTCGTGCCAGAAAGCCGACGGCGAAGACGCCGAAGGCGGAAATCAACGAGACGGAAGGAGAGTCGGACGGAAAAAACAGGGAGGCGAAGACAGGAGCGAAGTATCCATAGAGGGCGAAGTCGTACCATTCAAGCACATTACCGATGGCCCCGGCGAAGAGCGTGCTCTTCATCACTGGTGCGACACTTTTCGATATCATCTTGGTCGGCGAATCGGCAGCCGCTTTCCGGCTGGCCTCAATCGCTCTGATCCTGTGCGGCGCTGTCGGACGTAATATTGGTTCCTAGCAGTCTGTTGACAAAGTCCGCCAGCGGCGTTCTCGCGGCGCTCAGAGGCTCAACGTACGGCAGAGAGTACGATTCGCCTCTTCGCTTGCTGCGGCCTTGCTGGACGGCCTTTCTAAACAGACTGCGGGCCATATAGATTCTGTCCGTGATCTCAGCCGAGGCTCCCCCACTGGGGTTGTCATAGAGTTTGTCAGCACCCTGCTAGCCGCGCTGACCGGTGGCGAATGTGCGCGGATCGATGGTCTGTCCCGTCACAGTTCCTTCAACGCCGGCCAGGTAGGCTTGAGCGACGGTGGCGGCGGACAGGCCGATCGATGGGTCCATCTTTCTCGCGATCAAGGTCTCGGTCACCCAGGGCGGGCTGACGACGTTGATGCGTATCCCGCGCGGAAGTTCCAGCGCGGCGGCGCGAGCGAACCCTTCGAGCCCCGCATTGACCATGCTGATGGAGGCGCTGCCCTTCATGGGTTCCCGGCTCAGGACGCCGCTGGTGAGAGTGAATGAGCCGTTGTCGTGGACATACTGCCGGCCGATGCGGACCAGGTTGACCTGCCCCATGAGTTTGTTGGACAGCCCGATCTGAAAGTCCGCATCCTTCAACTCGTCCAAGCTTCCGAACGCGGCCCGGCCCGCGGCGCACACGAGGGCATCGAAGGCCTCGACTGTGCGAAACAGTTGGAGGATGGACTCTATCGATGCGAGGTCCACGCGAATCGCGCCACTCGTATGCCCGACACTGACCACGTCATGTTGCGCGGACAATGCTGCGACGACTGCGGACCCGATCGTTCCTGTGGCCCCGACGACGATAACGCGCATGTGTCTTTCTCCTCGATAGCAGCCGGTCAGTCCATGTTCTCGATGAATCCGTGAAGAGATTAGCGTCGGCATTGTCCGGACGCAAGAGGGCCTATGATCCGTCAGGGAGTAGCTGACGCGATGGACGCCGGGTTATCAGACCCTTTATTCTGAGGGGGCTATCGTGTAATCCCCGCGAGCCGTGAAAGAATAGAGGATGCGAGAAACTGCCATGATGCGTCATCCTTCCAACCGTCTCGGGGTACTCATGGTGCTGGCCACGGTTGTCTTTGTTCTGGCCGGCTGCAGTCAGTTCGAGCCGCGGGACAAGCGGTTTTACTACCGTGCGCTGTGGAACTTTTCGTTGCGCGAAGATCTGGCCGAGCTCGACAGCGAGTTCAATGGCGTCGATTTCGGCCATTCCAACCTCTATGAGAATTTATTGCTGACCGGCGGGAAGGACGTGCCGGCCATCGAAGACCGGGCGAGAAAAGAAACGCTCGCCTTCATCGCCACCAAGCCCCGGCTCAATCCCAACGAAGAAGCGATCGCTCCCACGTACATGAAGCTGGCCTGGCGCGCGCAGAACACCTTCGACGAGGCGCATGCCCTGCATCGTGCCACTTACGACATCATGGCCTCCGATGAGCCGGACAAAGATCGGGCGTTGCGGAACGTGCTGGCCTATTACCGGGAGAGTGCTTACGCCATCACGGCGAAGCGGCTGGACCATCACCGGCTGGATCAATTGCCCTATTCCAAGACCTTCCGCCAACGGTTTCCGCTCTTCAACGCCACCATCTGGTCGTACCACTACCTGCAAGTCGCCGTGTACGACCCCTTACTGGCCGCGCGCGACCTCGAGGCCAAGACCCAGGCGGTGCGACCGATCCTTGCCACCTATCGCCGCTATCTCGAAGAGCCACCGGTGGAGTGGACCTTCATGCCGCTGACGGCGGAGCTGAGCCCTGCGTTCGCAGCGCGCTATCCGGAGATAGCCAACATCTTCGATAATCTCCACATGCTGCATGACAACATCAGCGACATCCTGGCGAGCGAAATGCTGCCGACATGGGACGCGAAGCGGGCGGAGATCTATCGCCTGGTGAATACCTATTATCTGGCGAGCGCGGATGCGGCCAATCCGATGATCGTGCAAGACCGGGAGCATCACCATTGAGGCGCCCGGCGTTGTTTACGTTCAGCCTCATGGTTGGACTCCTGCTGGGGCTGTGGCCTCTGCGGAGTCTGGCGCTGGACCACGATAACCTCGATCCGAACCGGCCGATCGGGATGGAAGACGCCTATGCCATTCCCAAAGGCGAGATCGGTATGGAAGGAGGCGTGCGCTTCAACGACCGGCGGGAAGGCAGCACCCGGGTAACCTTCCAGCCGCAGATCATCTACGGCGCGTTCTACAATACGCAGATCGAGATTCAGGGCGATCTGATGTCCGATCCCAATACCCTCGTCGGTGCGGCAAAGTCCGGCGACCTGCATCTGGGCGTGCTCTACAACTTCAATACAGAAACGATCAGCCTGCCGGCTTTCGCGGCCCGCGTTGGGGTAGATCTGCCCACCGGGGTGAACTCGAAAGGCGTGGATACGCAGATGACCGGCATCCTGACCCGTTCGTTCGGCCGGCTGCGCGTGCACCTCAATGCGGGGTACACCATTCTCGGATCGCCGCAGGGACAGGAGCGGTCCGGTACCTATCGGGCGGTCGCAGCCGTGAGTTATCCGCTCGGCTATCCGACGAGTTTCCGCGACACGCTGATCGCCAGTCTCTATACGCGGGAATCGGACCTGCGCGGCCAGCACAATCACAGCGGTATAGAAATCGGCCTGCGGCATCAGCTCACGTCCCGCATGGTGCTGGACGGCGGCCTCGGTACCGAATTCTCCGGGCCGGCGGATCGCGCGGCGTTGTTGGGCACGATCGGGCTGTCGGTCGGATTCTGACCGTTCCTTCCGGGGTTGGAGAACGGCAGATCCCGGTGATGGTGTCCCCCTCCCTTCCCGTCCTGCTAGAATGCCCCGCCATGACTGACACAACCACTCAGCCGCGCCAGGCCGCGGCCCTGTTCATCCTCTTTACGGTGCTCCTCGACATGCTGTCCTTCGGCATCGTGATTCCTGTGCTGCCGAAGCTCGTCGAAGAGTTCATGGCGGGGGACACGGCGCGCGCGGCGGAGATCTTCGGCTATATGGGGACGGCCTGGGCCTTGATGCAGTTTGTCTGTTCGCCTAT
>Ga0209079_10001121_pt1 | contig 10166 bp, 4 predicted proteins | sample PPLLaktember2015_2_FD_187259 | JGI IMG/M metagenome (GOLD analysis project Ga0209079, IMG submission 187259) | Freshwater sediment microbial communities from Prairie Pothole Lake near Jamestown, North Dakota, USA - PPLs Lake P7 Core (6) Depth... | ecosystem: Environmental > Aquatic > Freshwater... | reverse complement strand
AACCGTCTTCGAATTGAAGAACAATTCCTACACGCTGTGCAGCCGCGTGGTCGTGCAGGTCGGACAATTCGACGATGATGCACAACAGGAATTTGTCGTGGCCTTCACCGCGTCCGACTCCACCGTGCACATTCGTCTCTACGATACGGACGATGGCACGACCTTCCATGAGAAAGCCTCCATTGCCGAGCAACGGCTCTTTCTGAAGGTTCCCTGGAATGAATATGGATATGACGCGCGAGCAAATCTGATCGACCTCGCCGTTGCGGATCTGGACGCCGATGGGATCTCCGAAGTGCTTCTGGGATGCGTTGAGCCGGATGTCTCGAATATGTGGGACATCGCATTGAAGCTGTATGATTATGATCCCACAGGAACGCTCTTCACACCAGCCACAAAGCGAGTTCTTCATTCGCGTTCATCATCTCCAACGCATACGCCATTCCATATCGCTGTGATGGCCGGAGAGTTTACCTCCGTCGCAGGGGTCGAGTGTTACGCCTGGTGGAGTGTTGCGGATACGACGGTGGCGTCGGCGCGTCTCGACCGTCACATGATGTTCCGGTGTGACAAAAACCTGGCGGGCTTCACCGCAGGAACGATGCAGCCGGCGATCCGCAATCCGATCCTCGCCAACGGGGATCTGGATGCAGATGGACTTGCTGAGGTGATCATATCCGACAGAGACTCGATTCGTGTGTATACCGTGGATACCACGCTGGCGCTCAAACGCATCTGTTTTCTACGGCCAACGATCAAGGCAGGGGAGATCGTATCCTATTTCAACTATGGCCCCGCTCGGATGCTGGTGGTCGCGGACGTTAATTCTGATTCCACAACGAACTGGCAACCTGAGCTCGTCGTTCATGAATCGGGATGGAGGACCAGTCCTCCATACACCGTGTATCGATTGCGGTTCTTCGAGCCAGTCCGTGATGCTATCTCGGGCAAACTGACTGGACTCACGTCAGTGTACGAGTACCCACTCTCTGAATCGGCAAAGAACCCCGTCGCATCCGTCGCCGCAAGCTTTGACCGGGATGACATTCGGCTCGGGACACCGCTCGTTTTCTCAAAAACAGCGATCATTCAACCGCTGGTGATCCTCAATGCGCCGCCAGTCCATTACGATGTTCTGAGCGGCACGTCCTATGACGTCTGCAAGGCGTTCGGCAGCACGCCCTGCAGCTTTGTCTCGACCTATGAGAAACAGTCCGGATCGACGCTGGAGGTTGAAACCGAGATCAGCAAGACGTGGAACACAACGTTCACAGGAAGCGCGGGGATCAGCTACCTGGGCGCGTCGATCGGCATGAATATCGAAGAAAGGTTCGGGGCGCATTTTTCCAAACAGACCGGATCGTCCAATACGATCAGGATCGGCGTGAGCATCGATGCGCTGGCAGACGACATGATCTATGCGACGGTCGCGCGGTATGACATCTGGGAATATCCCGCCTTCATGGGGGACGAAGAGATCGGCGCGGTTCTCGTGGTCGATCCGAACAGTGCGACCATCCAGCACGGGTGGTTCGCGACGAAGGATTGGAACGCGAGCACGTACGTTCCCGATCACGAAGTGGGGAACATCCTCTCGTACCGGCGGTACAGCGATCTGCTGGAGAATCCAAATCTCCGGACGCTCATCAAAGGATCCAACACCGTGTTCTTCTCGCTGAACGCGACCTCGTCTCCGAAGTGGTACCTGACCTTCGCCGACTTCACATCGTCCGGAACGACGACATCGAGCACGCACAACATGCAAATCGGCGGCTCGATGAGCGTCGTGGGGAATATCTTCGGAATCTCTGCCGGAGTGAAGCGGGATTATTCCAGCGAGGAGGTCTACACGCATCGCACGAGCGTTATGAGCGACCTGTCGTTGAAGATGCAGCTCGGCGGAGTGGATGAAGCGATCGGCGAGGTGGCCTATCAAGTGACGCCATACACGTATTGGGCGAAGAACGGCGCGCTGGTGCTCGACTATGCGGTACAACCGGCGCTCGCCGAGGGGGGGTACACGCCGACGTGGTGGCAGGTGCGATACAACAAGCCCGATCCGGCATTCATCCTTCCGTGGCGGTATGATCCCGAGAAGGGGAAGACACTGGAAGATCCCGCAAAGCGATATCAGATGAAGGACATTTCGTTCTATCCCCCAGATCCCGTTCATGGCGACACGGTACAACTGGTCGCCCGGGTACGAAATTTCGGCCTTCTGAATACGAATGTTCCCGTCAAAGTGCGGTTCTATCTCGGCGATCCGGCATCCGGCGGCACGCCGATCGTAGGAACGATGGGAGAAATGGACATCGTGACGGACGGGATCGTCCCCGCCCGTGAAACAAAACGTGTTTCCCTGACTTGGCAGATACCGCTGAACACGCCGCAGTTGCCGCGCATCTATGTTGTTATCAATCCCGACACGGTAATGGACGAAGTGCATACGAACAACAACAAGGGATTTGCGGTGTTAAGCTTGACCTCACTTCCCACGGCGGTAGAAGCAGAGACGTCGGTGCCGCGGGAAATGGTGCTGGAGCAGAATTATCCGAATCCATTCAATCCATTTACGATTATTGATTATCGATTGTCGATTGGGGGGACTGTGAAGATCAGCGTGACCGATCTCCTCGGGCGTGAAGTAGCGGTGTTGGTGGATGAGGAGAGGCCACCGGGTCGGTACCAAGTGTCGTGGGATGCGGCGGGAATGGCGAGCGGCGTTTATTTTTGCCGGCTACAGGCGGGAGGTGAGGTGATGATTCGGAAGATGGTATTGATGCGTTGAAGAGCGAAGATCAGAGCGGAGACACGGAGGATACAGAGGAAGCAGACTGCGGCGAGCCAACGATTGCTCCCAGGGTCTCAAGCTCACCCCCGGGGAGAACCCCGGGGAGAATCCCGGGTTGGACCCGGGACGGATTCCGGGTCATAAACCCCTACTCTTGGCTCTTGCTGCCAGCCCGTTCCGCTTTGATCTCTTCCAACTCATGCCATCGTGCGTACAGCCGCTCAGCGGTCGCCTTCGCCGAGGCGAGCTCTTCCGTCAATTGCGCAATCCGGTCCCCATGCTTCTCATAAAAATCCGGTGAAGCAAAGATCGCCTCGATGCGCGCAACGGCTTCCTCTGCGCTCGCGATATCTTGCTCGATCGTCTCCAGCTCCTTCGTTTCCTTCCACGTCAGCTTCACGGACTGGGATTTCGCCCGTGCTTCCTGCTTTTTCGGCATCCCTGCAACAACCGTCCGGCTTGCCGCCTCCGCGTCACGTACCGCGTGCTTCTCCAAGTAGTAATCGTAATCACCTTCGCTGAACTGCACGGCACCGTCTCCTTCGAAGGCAAGGATGCCATTGCAGACGCGATTCAGAAAATAGCGATCGTGGCTCACGGCGATGACACAGCCGTTGAATGCCGCCAAGGCTTCCTCAAGCACTCGCAATGTTGTCAAGTCGAGGTCGTTCGTCGGCTCGTCGAGGATGAGGACGTTTCCTCCGTTCTTCAAGACCTTGGCAAGCAGCAGTCGGCTTCGCTCTCCACCGGAGAGCTTCCCGACCTTCGTGTTCATTCGATCGTCCGCGAAGAGGAAACGGCGCAGATAGGTCCAGACCTTCATCCGCTCCTCGCCGAACATGATCCATTCCCGGCCTTCTCCCAATTCCTGAATGACGGTGTTCTCGTCGTTCATGTCCAAGCGCGATTGATCGATGTAGTTGAACTGCGTCCGCTCACCAACGATAACCTCACCCGATGCGGGTTGCAGCTCTCGCAGGATGAGCCTCAACAGCGTCGTCTTGCCCAGTCCATTCCGTCCGATGATGCCGAGCTTTCGCTTCTTGTCGAACTGCAGGCTCAATCCATCGAACAAGAGTCTCCCGCCCATTTCCATCTTCAAGTTCTTCAGGTTCAGAATCGTTGAGCCGAGTGGCGGTGCAGGAGGGATGATCAACTCAACATCGCCTTCGGGATCCGGAGCTTTCCGATCTACGGCCTCGAAGTAGGCGGTGAGGCGTGCTTTCGCTTTCGTGCGGCGGGCGCGTGCTCCACGGCGCACCCACGCTAATTCACGCCGAAGAAAACTGTTCCGCTTCCGCTCCTCCGTTTCCATTTGCGCTTCCCGCTCGGCTTTATCCAGCAGGAAGTCATTGTAATTCCCTTCATGCGAATAGCACTCACCGTTTGACAGCTCAATGATCCGGTTCGCGATCGAATCCAAAAAATACCGGTCGTGTGTCACGAACAGGCAGGCGCCGGAATAATTCTCCAGGAATTCCTCCACCCACTCGATGGAATGCGTGTCCAGATGGTTCGTCGGCTCATCGAGAATGAGAAAGTCGGGACGCGAAATGATGGCTTTGCAGAGAGCAACGCGCCGTTTCTCTCCGCCGGAGAGTTGGTCGATGGATCGATCCTTGTCCGGGACATTGAGCGAATGCATCGCGGTCTCGATCCGATTCTGGAGATTCCAGCCGTCGCGGTGAAGGATCTGTTCTTCGAGCGTGTGCCGACGGTCCGAGGAATGGGGGAGGGATTCGTATTCGCGCAGGAAGTCGATGACATCGTGTGCGCCATCAACGATGTTCTCATAGACCGATTTCGTTGGATCGAGCTGGAAGTCCTGCGCGAGGTAACCGGTGACAATGTCCCTGCGTCGCGTGATCGTGCCGGAGTCGGGTTCCATGAGGCCGGCAATGATCTTGATGAGCGTCGTCTTGCCGGAACCGTTGCTTCCGATGAGTCCGATCCTGTCGGTCTGGTGCACATTGATCGTTGCGCTCTTCAGGACCACCTGCGGTCCGTACCGAACGGCGAGTTCTTGTGCAGAGAGGATGCTGGGACTGATCGGTTTTGTCATGATGTTCCGGGAAACAACTGTGGGCAAAGGGGGAGCCGCGAATGTATAAGGTACGGAATACAGGGAAAGAATCTACGAACATCTTCATCTCCTGTGAGCACTTCGGAACAGGTCGTGTCTCGCGTGAATTGAATAACGCGGAGGATCCGGAGCATGAGCGAGGGGGGAGGCGTGGTGACGTCCGATTCAGTCAGCGGTTCACATGTGCACCTTGCGCTCGATGCCGGAAATGCCTATTGGACGGATGATAGAGTGTGAAGCAGATCGTGAAGCGGTGATGGGAGGGGGAAAAGGACATCCCAGGAGTTCAAGATCGACCCCGGGCTGGGTCCCGGATCGGGTCTGGGACCGAATCCGGGATTGGATCAACGAATACCACGAGATCACACAGATTCCCATAAGACTCATCATAAGCGAGAATCTGTGCAATCAGCGGTACTGCTCTTACTTCAGGACCACCATCCGCTTCGTCTCGCGAAATCCCCCCGCAGTCAACGTGTAGAAATAAACCCCGCTTGGCATGTTCGTTGCATCCCATGTGAACGTGTACGAGCCGGGCGATCTCTCTTCGTTCGCAAGAACCGTAACTTCCCTTCCAAGCATATCGCAGACAGAAAGCTTCACCATTCCGAACTCCGCGATCCGTACTCCCATCTGAGTGATCGGATTGAACGGATTTGGGTAGTTCTGCTCCAATCCGAACGAAATCGGGAGTGCGGACCCTGGATCCTCCGCCGCGCTGGGCGCATCGTTGTACACCATTTCGATGACGATCGAATGACGCTGGATCTTATGGGTCTTCTCCGTCAACACTCCGTTATCGTACTCCGTATCATCGATCAACTCCTTCCGCATCTTCAAAACGAATATCGTGTCATTCCACGTGCACTTCTGCTCGTAATGCGTGATGTGCAGCGTGTATCCATCTTGCTCGATGAACGTATCCGTCGTATCCCACACAAACCCCACCTGTCCCCAATTCATTGCCGTCGTTGGATCCGCCGGCGTTGTACCTGAGCTCGTCTTGGTTCCTTCGATGATGTTGTAGGTCTCTTCGAATGTGTGGCTGCTTCCGTCCTGCGTTGCGTCCAACTCGGTGAACCTGAACGAATAGTTCGTGTCATTGATGGACACTGCGATCTTCGGCGAAGCGCCGGCATTGAGATCGGCAAACCGGTAGAAGTCTCCCTGGTCTTTAATGTATCCGGAAGCGTCGGCATAGAACGACCGGTCATCTCCCCGGCTGCTGTTGTGTCCCTTGAACGTCACGGCGAGGAGTGCCGGCTCCGACACGAAGTATCCCGGCGGGACTTGTGGCGGGAGGACCATCTTCTTCAACCATGCAGTTCCTTGGACCATCTCAGCGCTATGTGTCTTCGAGGAAGACGCGGGTCCGTACAATATCGAAGTCGTCGAGTTCGTGGTTTCGGTGAACGAGTGAAATGCCGACAGCACCCAGGAATCCGCCGGGGCCTTGATGTTCAGATAGACATGCCCCTCTTTGTCCTGTTGCTTGTCCGTCGAGGCCCACGGCTCGGTGTAGGTGAAGGTGAGCGTGATGTCCGCGATGCCTGCGGTCGCGGGGGGAGCGGTGTACTCCAGTACTGCCTGACCATTGTCGTCGGTGGTGAATGACATCTGGTCGAGTTGGCCAATGCTGCAGTCCTCCACCGTGACCTGCCGTTGTTTCAGCGGCTCGTCGTCGCAGTCCTTCAGTTCAAAATGGAGTTTGGTCTTTTCGTTGAAATCGAGGAAGCGCTTTTCAACGGTGCAGTCGAGGTGTGGATCGATCGCGTATGGATCGCCCGATTCACGCTTGCTCACCTCGTAGTCGCGCAGTTTTTGTCCTACCGATCCAAACTGGCTTTGCATCGTGATGTTGACGAACACCGGAAGGTCGGAGGGCGTCAGGTTCGAGCTCAGCATTTCCGACGCCGAAACGACGACATCACCGTTCTGTGCGCGCAGACTGAACGACACCTGTACGGCATCCTCTCCGTCGGACTGCAGCCGGGTGGCGGTTCCCTGGATGTTGTACTCCGATCCTTCGCTTCCTCCGGGCTGATGGGGGAGCGTGCCGTGCATCCAGCCAAGGATTGGTACATTGGCCTCCACGGTTGCCATCGTTAGCACACGTGTCGCTTCGCAGCCGCTGGCTGTGAAGCAGGAACTCCCCGCGAGCGTTAGATAGTCCCCGACAACCGGAGCGTACTTCATGGCGATGAAGTAGGCGTTCACGGTGAGGGTATCGTATGTGGTCGGAGCGGCGAAGCCAATGGCGAAATCGTACACCTGAATGCTCCGGCTGCCGCAGTCGGAGCAATCCTGGGCGACGATGGATTGCAGGGCGAGCGCCAGGATGATCGTTATTGAGAGAAAAAAACCGACAGCTTGGTGGAGCATAGAGGAGATGCGCATATAGGACCCCAGTGATGGTGAGGGGGAGAGGGAATCGCTTACATAGTAGAGAACGAGAAGCTGGAATGCAATGCGGAATGCGTGTGGGAAGGCGGGTGTCCTTCCCAAGCATGCAAGATTGATCCCGGGCTGGGTCCTGGATCGGGTCCGGGACCGAATCCGGGACCAATGATGTTGTTCCTGGTTGTGAGCCGCCTGCTCCGTTTGTGTTCTTGGATCTTCTTGTTACCTTTCCTTCGTGTCCGCATCGCCCACCGACTTCAACCAACGTTCCTGGAGCATTCTGCTTGCCGGGGTCTTTGTCGCCACGGCGGTGTTCCATACCGTTCTCGTCATCCTCCGTCCCGGCTTTATCACCGACGACTTCCTCATCTTCTCGATGGTGAAGTCCGGACTGATCCGGCTCTTCGCGTTCGATCCAACGGACCAGTTCTACCTCGCCTCCCGCCCCCTGACGTTTCTCTGGTTCTGGATTCTGGATCAGCTCGCGTCTCCCCATGCGCTTGTCATGAAGTTCATCGGCGTTGCGCTCTTCTCGACGAACTGCGTGCTCGTGGCGGTCTTTGTCCGCCTGCTCGCCCGGACGTTCTCGTTCAAGTTCGATCCGCTGCTGGCGGGATTGGGGGCGCTCACGTATGCGTTCCATCACAACAACTTCTACGCGACGGTGTGGATCGCCAACCAGAATGAATCGTTGATGAGCGGGGCATATCTGCTCTCGCTCATTGCTGTCCTTCGGTACGTCTTGACCGACCGCATAGGGTATCTCGCGGCGGGCATCTTCGCATTCACCGTCTCAGCATTGTTCAAGCAGCAGTCGCTTCACTTCCCATTGCTTCCCCTGCTCATTGTTTTCCGATTTCCGAACATCCTCGACGTGCGCAAGCGGAAAACGCTGATCGTCGGGAGCGTCGTTGCCGGCGGTATCGCTGCGACGCTTGCGGTGTTCGGTTCGCATGTGTATTTCTTCGGTGCGGAGCCGGGGTCTGTCGACCTGGTGGGATCGCTCTGGAAAAAACCGTTCTCGATCGCGGGGACATTCCTGTACGTATGTCTGCCGGCATGGTACACGGAGATCTACAACCACTTCCTCTTTCATAAAAGCCATGTTGTCGTGCCAGTGTTGCTCATCGCTCTCGTCGTCATGTTCCTTCATCGAAGATCGAAGGGATCGTCTGGACACATATTGACAGCCGTGCTGGTCTATGTCATCATATCGTTCCCCCGATTGTTCGCCAACCGTTCCGATCGCATCAACACGATCCAAGTTCTCTGGTGCATCGCTGTACTCGCGTTGTTCCTCATGGATGCGCATTACCGGAAGATCTGGCGGTACGGAGCGGCGATCGCCGTCTTGGGTGCTCACATCGCCGGCACCGTCAATGGATACGCGAGATACCACGCATGGAATCAGGCGCTCGACGCCGAGTATCAGCAGATCATGGCGATCGCTTCGGAGAACGATCGTCTGGTCGTGGTCAGCTGTACCGCGGACTACAGTATTCGTCATCAGACCGGGTTCATGCGGACGGGAAGGTTCGAGGCCGATCGGACGTACGAGACCATGTCGATCCGGGTGCGATTCCCGGAAGAGATGTCCACGCTGGTCCCGAGACCGTACCTGTCCTGTCGCATCGAGGGGGATCAACTCACGGTCGAATCCCCGTCATCATTCGTCAGCATCTCCGTGGACCGGAGGGGGAATGATTATCCGATCATCGAGCGACACGCGGGATGGGAGAACCGGTGGGATCGAAAGGTGGTGCTTCAACTTCCACGGGAATACATTGACACTCATGAATTCTGTTATTATGACGGAAGCGCGTGGAGGATGATCGTGAAGGAGCGGTGAGGGGAGCCTGGAGCCCAGAGCATCGAGTGGACAAGCCTGCCCGCCGTTTGAGATCACATGCGACAGGCGGGCTTTCGCTTGTCTGAGGCGGGAACTCATGCATACCGACCTTTCTGCCTCAGCGTTATTCCCAAGCCTTCAAGATCGTTCCCGGGCTGGACCCCGGATCGGGTCCGGGATCGATGAGGTTGTTCCCAAGACTTCAGGATTGCTCCCGGGGTGAACCCCGGGGAAATTCCCGGGATCGCCCCCGGGCTGGAACCCGGGACTCATTCCCTCGACGGAATGAACTATCTTCCCGACTTCGGCGTTAGTATACTGCACCCCGCCTGAGGTTCTTTCCTCGTTTGCTGTACCCTCCGCGGAATCCCCCTGATGTTGTTGCCCGCTCAAAGGAATCAATGACAAATCATCGCATCACGCAGTTTGATGCGCGCCAGGACCTGGAGCGCTTGACACTTGTACTTGCAGGAAGTCAGCTGGGTATATGGGACTGGGATATTCGGTCCGGCGAAGTGAGACGGAATGAACGATGGGCAGAGATCCTCGGATATACGCTCGAACAGATCGAACCTACCGTTATGCAGGGTGAAGACCTTGTCCATCCAGATGATCGACCGGCCGCGAGGAAATCGCTTCAGGACCATCTCGACGGCCGAACGCAGGCTCATGAATCAGAGCATCGCATGCGGTCGAATAGCGGAACCTACATATGGGTTCATGATATCGGAAGGATCATCGAGCGCGATGGACAAGGACGTCCCACCAGGATGAGCGGTACCCACAGGGACATCACCGAACGGAAGCAAGCCGAAGAAGCCTTACGCGCCCGAGAACATCAGTATCGAGGCCTGGTCGGCAACATCCCGGGTATGGTCTACCAAGCGCAACCTGATTGGTCGGCGCAGATCATTTCCCATTCAGAACAACTTTGCGGATATACCCTTGAGGAATTCTCATCACGCGCGGTGAATTGGAGGGACATCATCCATCCTGATGACAGCGCGTGGGTCAAGGAAGAAGGAGCAATTCTTGCGGACCAT
>Ga0209079_10001117_pt1 | contig 10200 bp, 11 predicted proteins | sample PPLLaktember2015_2_FD_187259 | JGI IMG/M metagenome (GOLD analysis project Ga0209079, IMG submission 187259) | Freshwater sediment microbial communities from Prairie Pothole Lake near Jamestown, North Dakota, USA - PPLs Lake P7 Core (6) Depth... | ecosystem: Environmental > Aquatic > Freshwater... | reverse complement strand
ATCATAGGTGATGAAGCCACCACGCTTGGAAACGATCGCCTGGCTGATGGAAAGCCCGAGACCGGACCCTTGGCCGACGTCCTTGGTGGAAAAGAACGGGTCGAACAGACGGTTGCGGATATCCGGCGCGACGCCCGGACCATTGTCGGCGACGCTGACGGCGGCATGACCTTCTTCAGCCCAGGTGCGCACGACGATTCGCGGCTCCGGTACCTTGTCGAGGGCGTCTATGGCGTTGGCAAGAAGATTCGACAGAACGATGTCGAGTTGGCCGCAGCTTCCCTCGACCACCAGTTTGTCCTTGCTCAGGTCGAGAGCGATTTCGATGCGATAGCGCTTGAGCCGGCAATTGATGAAGGTCTCGATCAACTCTTGCGCGAGCTGGTTGAGGTCGCAGGTTTCACCGCTGCACTTGTCCTTGCGCGCGTAATCGAGCAATTCCTGCACCACACGCGAACAGCGCTGCGTCTCGTCGGCGATGATGCGCGCGTACCCCGACAGTTTCGGATGGTCCGCTGCGCCACGGTCGAGCAGCTGCGCGTAGCCGAGGATGTTGCCCAGCGGCGTGTTCAACTCATGGGCGACGCCCGCTGCCAGCTGGCCCATCGCCACCAGCTTCTCACGCGTCGCCACGCTTTCCATCAATTGCCGGTATTCCGTGATGTCCTGCAGGATCAGGACGCCGCCCATGTCGTTTTCCTCGTCGTTGTAAAAGGCGAGGTTGAGCGAAAAGAAACGCTTGTTGCCGGCGACGTTGAGGGCGATCTCCTGGTTGCGGATCACATGCTTGTAGAGAAAAGCGTCACGCAGCAGTTCACGGTCACGTTCGTTGAGATCGAGCAATTCGAACAGATTGGCTCCGATCAACTGGCCCGGCTCGACGTCGAACAGCGCATCCGCCTGACGGTTGGCGATGGTGACCCGCAAGTCGTCGGCCAGGCTCAACAGCGCACCAGGCAGGCTTTGCAGAATGGTGTTGCTGCGATTGCGCTCGTTGAGAAAGCGTCCCTGACACTCCTCGACGGTCTGGAACATCAGCCTCAACGTGGCGATCGTGGTGTTGTACTCGGGAATCAGGCGTCCCACGCTGGTCCAGGCGTAGGGTTCGACAGGCGTCGGCTCCAGCAAGCCTTCACGCGCTTTCAATATCCCTATCTCGAGCCGCCGCAGCGCGGCCAGTTCTGCCACCAGGCGTGCAGCCAGGTAGCTGAACAGTCCGGCCAGCACCGCACCGGAAAACCAGAACAAGTGCGACTCGTGCCAGAGCGGGCCGAAGGATGCATACAAAGCCCCTACCAACAATGCGAATGCAACCGGGATGAGGCGGCCGGGGAGGTTCGGAATGGAAACGCGCCGACTAGCTGTTTCCCGAATGCTCAGCGATTTGATGGCGATACCTCGTCACACGCAGGATGGAAAGACCACGGAAACGACACGGCCGCCAGTTACCGGGCGGCCGTGCGTACCATGCTGCCGGAACTGATCAGAAGATGAACTGAAAGCCCAAAGTGGCCTGATTATAATCTTGCAAAGCCGGGTTGGTGGGATGCTCGGTGTCGAACGAGATGTCCGCATACTCGAAGCTGAGCTTCAGTCTCTGCCCGTCGAAGTAGTAGTGAGCGCCGACACTGGCCCAATTCTGGTCATAGTACTCGGTAGCGGCATAGTCGGAATCTTCGTAGCGTGCGAAGAACTGCAGGCGACCCGGGCCTACCTTGTTCGGCAGCATGTAGCCGCCCTTGACGTAATAGCCATCGAGGGTGCTGTTGATCGGCAGGTTGGCGTCGGATACGCCCGGTTCGAAGATGTTGCCGGTGTCGTAGTCGAAATAGGCCCCGGACAGGGTGTAGACGCCGCTCGCCGTCGGGTATTCCATAAATGCGTCGACGGTATAGGCCTTATAGTCCTCGATACCGGTACGGAATACAGCGTCGGTGTAGGCGACGTCCGGCTGGTAATCATAGGCAGCGCCGACCGTCAGCACCTTGCGCGTACCCAGATAAGTGCCGAGGTAACCGTAGTCGTACTCAGGTTCCCAGAAGCTGTAGTGCACGCGGCCGGTGAAGCGCATGTTGTCCTTGGCGGCAAGATCGTCGTCGCGGCCATCGGCGACCATGACGCGGTATTGCAGCTTCGCGTCCATCAGGTTGCCCCACATGGCGACACCGGTATCCCGACTCCCGCCGAAGGGCGTATAGGAAAGCACCTCGGCGCGATCCATGGTCAGCGGCTCCAGGCATGCCTCGAGGTTCTCACGGGAGAAGGTGTTCTTGAAGCGGCCGACGATGAAGCGAAAGTCATCGCGATAATCCAAGGTCACGTAGGCATCGCGGTAATAGACGCTCTTGTTGTCCTCGCCGAGCTTGCTGTCGTTACCCGCCTCGAGCTGTGCGTAGAAGCCGATGTAGTCGTTGTACTGACCGGCGAAGGTCAGGCGGTTGCGCCGCAGGAAGAAATCGGTCGAAGAGCTGTTGTCGGTTGTAGATGTGAAGCTCTTGTTCTGCGCCCACGCCTGCAGGGCGTAGGTGAAGGTCAGCGAGCCCTGGTCACCAAATTCGATGGTCGGACCAGCATGGGCCGCGAGCGGCACCAGACCGGCGAAAATCCCCACGGCACATGCGCGGGGCAGACGGGCACGACTAAGGTTGGAAAGCTTTTTCATTTTCAGTTCGCTCCTGCGGTGGCTTTATATGCGCCCTGCACCTTGGCAAGGTCTCCCTTGTGGCAGCCGCCGCACGACTCGGATGTGTTGTCGCGAGGCTTGGCAACCATCTTCGCGTGTGCGGTCTCCTCCTTCATGATGCGAGCGTTGCCCTTGTGGCAACCGACGCAAGAGTTGTTCACCTTGGCGTGATCCGCATGCCAGGGTGACTTCGCCGGATCTGTGCTAGGCGCGGCAGCGCGCTTGCCGTTGTGGCACTTGAAGCAACTGGAGGCACCCAGGCCGCAGGCATTGGCAAGAGAGATCGGCGAGAATCGGGAGGCGTTCTCCGCCAGCACCATCGTCGCCTCGGCACCCCAGCCCTCGGCTGCCACCGCTTCCGCCTGCTCGGCATGCTTTGCGCCCAGACCAGAGACAAGCGCGAAGCCCAGTGCCAAAACCGACAACATGACGCCACCGCGCCAGATTCTTCCCAACAGACCACCCTTACCTTGGTTGCGCTTCATCTACCCCTCCTTTTTGCTCGTCACGAGTTTCGGGACGCGCGTCCAGCGTATCCAGCTGCGCGCCTTCTGATTTTGCAAACCGTTCCGCCATGGCCTTGCTGATATCTGCTTCGCTCATCCCCGACGTGCAGGAACACACCGGCCCCTTGCTGCGGAACTTCAACCGCGGCTTGTCCGATGCCACCGCGTCGACACTTGCTGCAGACAACACCAGCGCAAGGGCGACGACAGAGGAGATGACAGTCAATTGCATGGTTTTCCGTTTTGCATCCGTCTTGTCGACACTCCCATAAAGCATATTGCGTGCCATATTTTAATGTCTATTGTTTTCAATTGGTTATCGAATCCGGCCAGGCTGGTGACAATTGCAGGATCGGCGATGCATTGCGCAATCTTTCAAATTGCAATCACATGCACCACATCCCCTTGCATTGGCCGGTCTGCAGCAGATCACCGCGCGGCGACGGCCTCGAGGCGCAGCAACTCGTAGCGCGCGGACTCGACTTCCGCGAGTGCCTGCCGCAGCAGGGGCACCGCCGCGGCAGGCAACTGGCCGGCACGGCTCAGGCTGTCACGATAGATTCGCTCGTAGTGTTCGCCCGGCAGCACTCGCATCACCAGTTCTACCCGCCAGCCTGCAGCGCCCGGCGAAATATAGGGCTGGCGAAATTCGCGCGTCTCGCCTGCCGGGATGCGGGTATCCGCAATCTCCCGGGTGATCTGCGTGTCGACCTGCCAGCCGATGACGTGGCGACCCAGCTCCTGCACGCTGCCGTCGGCATCGTGCTGGTAAAACAGCAGTTCGACCTTGGGCACCATGTAGGTCGGGAAGTGATGGCCGGCACCGCTGTTGCGCACCCTCGCCAGCGCCTCATAACTGCCGTCACCCTGATCGTTCAACTCGAGCGTCACCTCGACCGCCCGCCGCGTCATCTCCGGGTCGTGGATGCCACGCCAGAGATGCTTGCGATCCGGCATGTGGCAGGACTGGCAGGTTTGCCTGCCCGGCCCGTCCTTGGCGTAATCGCTGGCCAGCCATTGCTGATAAGTGTCTTCCTGCAGCTTGCCGGCGATGCGCGGGCCGTCTTCGGGAAACTGGTGGCAGTGCGCACAGAAGCGGCTGTCCTCGAAGGCTTTGGAGACAGTGAAGCCGCCATGCGGACCGCCCTCGACCTTCTCGCCGCGCGGCGGGGGGCCGAAGCGCTGATGTCCGCGGACGTGGCAAACGGCGCAGACCAGGCCGCGATGGCCGAGATCGGCTCCGACGTAATCGGGAGGCGGCTGTTGCGGGGCATTCGGCCAGCGGTGCTCCAGTGCCAGCAGCGCTTTCTGCTCGGCCAGCGGAGCATGACATCGCAGGCAGCGGTTGCCCTGGTTCTGGTCCATCAGCATCAGCTGCCAGCGCAGGCCGGGGCCCATGGCCTTGCTGTGCAGGGTGGTACGCCAGGCCGCGTATTGCTCGGCGTGGCATTGTCCGCAGGCTTCGGGATTGAGGGAAGATTCAAGCGGGGAAAACGCCGAAGGCGGCGAGCCCTGCGGCGGCATGGGCTCGGCCCAGTGCTTTTCCAGAAAGGCTTCGACCGTAGGCGCAGGCTTTTCGCCGCACCCGGACGACAAGCCAAGTAAGAATGCTAATGGCAGCAGGGACCAAAGCGGCCCCGGCCTGATGAACTTGAACATCTTGATCCCCATGAAAAAAGGCCCACGTAAACGTGGGCCCAAAGTATGCAACAACTACTGGAGGAATCAGCCGCCGCAGGGGTTCGCGACCTGTCCGCCTGTTCCGGCGGTCGGGATCACATCACCGAACTTGTAGAGTTTGTCGGCCCTGATGACTGCTTCGGACGTTGGGGCATAGGCATCGGTAATGAAGCGCTGTGCGACCAAAGAGGGGCTGGTGGCCAGACGGAAGAAGGATTTCACATCCGTGCGCCACGGTGAATCGCTCGGCAGGATGTCATTGCCGAGTGCATCCTTCGTATAGGTCAACGAATTCCACTCCACCATCGCCCCATCGTAGAAGCGGGTCGGCTTGCCGAGGATCACGGCCGAGGCGACACCGGTGATCATGGCGCGGAAGGTCGTCTCACAGTAGGCGTAGATAATGTCGCCCGGCTGGTAGGCGTTCCCCTCTCCGACCAGTCCATACGAGGCATCCACGAAGCCGATGCCGGCAACGGTGGCGTTGCCGTCGGCGACATCCTGCGCCGTAGTCACGCCACCGTTCAGCAGCTTGGCCAGGAAGGCCTTGGGCCGGTAGCTGAAGCCTTTGTTTGGATCAAGGAAGTGGGTGTACTGCACCTGCACCGTGCCGAAGGGGTGACCTTGGCGCGAACCGTTGTTCTGGAAGGTCCACATGTAGTTGTCAGGGTTGACGGGTGTGCAGAACGCCGTGGCACATGACTGGTTGCCCGCGAGGTCGGAGTTTGTGTCCTCGCTGTACTCGACCATCTCGCCCGCGCTGTACTGGGACAGGCTGCGTGCGTCCCAGATCAGCACGCCGTCGGTCTTCACGTTGTTGTTGGTGGCGGGAAGGATGCGCAGCATGTCACCGACCGTGGCCTGCAGAATTGTGTTGTCGACCAGCAGATCCTTGACGGATGACCTGCCGTTGTCGGGCGCACTGCTGGCACTAGCCTGGAAGTCGGCGGCAGTTAGCCCCGCAGGGAAGGTCTGCACCCCACCGGTCAGCCAAGAGTTACCACCGTTCAGAATCGCCAGGTTCTTCTTGTCCACCCCCCAGTAGCGCAAGGCATACCAGATACGGCCCTGCGCCATCGCGTTGGGATTACTGCCGGTCCCCATGGCTGCGACGATCATGTCGTTCTGTGGGTCAATGTTGTACTTCTTGAAGAGCGCGTCCATCGACGGACCGTCGGGAACAACCTGAACCGTCTCGATCACGCCGTTGGTGCGTACCTGGGTCCACTCGCTCGACGGCGAGAGGTAGGTGAACACGTTGGTGCCGTTCGGCTTGATATATGCAGCATTGGCTGTGTACGCAGCATTCGTTGCGCTGGTAGGTCCTGCGCTTACCTGGAGAATGATGAGCTTGCCTGTTATCCCGGCTGGCCGCTGATTCAGCCAGTCATCCTTCCAGCGCTTGAGCGTCGCCGCAGTGATCAGGCCGTTCACGTTTTCGTTGTAATCGTCAGCCGATTCCTGAGCCAGGTCGACCGGAGTGCTCACCGGGATCTGTGTCACCAGGGCGGTCGTATCCTCGTCCCCGCCGCAGCCCTGCAGGCTAAGTACCAGAGCCAGGGCGCACGCGCCTGTCCAGCCCATATTTATGCGCATGTTCATCGAATCTCCTCCATCCAATTTCAAGCCCGCGCCGTCCCTGCCTTGCGGCAAGGCGACACTCCCATAGTGGCTGGCCCGCTGGGTCCGGCGAATCATCCACCGGCACCAGTCATGCGCAACCTTCAACCGCGGCCGCAGCCGCTGGCAAAACCTCTTCAATCCAGCGGCACTTTCAGCACCACCGGCATCCAGTCCTGTTTCAATGCATCGAGCACGGCGCCGTAGGCGTCCAGCCTCAACTCCATGACTTCGGCACCAGCGCTGCGCAAGGCATCTGCCAGTCCCGGGATGGCCGGCTCGGACGTCGGATTGATCAGCAGGACCCGCTTCTGCGCGCTCATACGCAATACACCAGATCGTTGTCGAGAATCTGTCGCGCCAGCACCGCCACCGCGTCTCCCGTGTGATCCAGCTCGACCACCGGCACGTCGCCGAACTCCAGCGCCTCCATCTGTTCCGCCACGTCAGCGCTCTCGGGCAGCTTGCCCCAGGAGGCGACCGTCACCGCGTCGTCCAGCAAGGTCAGCCCGGCGGCCATGCGCAAGGCTTCGGCCGGCTTGTGCACGGCCATCACCAAGATGCGTTTCTGATCTGCCATGATTGTTCTTCCCTACAAAACCAGGACCCGGTCGCATTTCTGCACCAGTTCGGCGTTTTGGTACTGGCCGCCGATGATGACGAAATCGGCATGCGCCTGAAGGTCATAGCGGTCGGCCGCATGCTTCTCCGCGCTGTGCTCGCACAGCGACACCATGTTCGGTTTCGACCTGGCGCGTTCGACGCAGCCCTCGTGGGCAAGCAGGTTGACGCCGGTATCGGTGAGGAAGCACAGGGTTTGCCAGCCGCGCGCGTGGGCCGCGTCGAGCAGGCCGATCGCGTGCGGCATGTAGCTTTCGTCGGTGACGACGATTCCGAGTTGCATCGTTCAGGCCTTGCGGATTTTCCAGGTGAACGAGCCGCCGCCATCCTGGCGATCGAACAGGTCGTTGCCCTCGGCCTCGCACATGGCCATGATCGACTCGCCCGATGACGGGTTGTCGAAGACCAGCGACAGCACGTCACCGCTATCGATCTTCTGCAGGGCCTTCTTGGTGTACATCTGCGGATGCGGGCAGGTGTAGCCGCATACATTCAGTTCCCATTCGTGGTCGGCGATCTTGTTGAAAGTCATTGCCATAACATTGCTCCTTGATTGCTTGTCTAAATTTTCGGGCCGCCCTTAGAGGCCACACTCCGAAGTCTTGCGGGAATCGCTCCAGTCCATGTACCAGGTGAAAGCCTTCACACCGATGTAGGCACCGATCACCATGCCGAACAGGAACACCCAGCCGCTGGGGTCGCCGTTGGTGACGGTGGCGAAGAAGGCGCCGATGTTGCAGCCCATCGCCAGGCGTGCGCCGATGCCCATCAGCGTGCCGCCGACGATGGCGAAAAACGCGGTTTCCCAGCTCGGCATCTTCCACTTGAACTCGCGGCGCGCCAGCGCCATCACCGAGGCGCCGAGAATGATGCCGATCGACATGAAGCCGGGCGCGTTCAGCAGCGGGTTCGGCAGACCGTTGTCGAGACCAAAAAAGATGCTGTCCATGCTGTTGATGCCGAGCTGCTGCATGATCCAGCCGCCCCACTGCGCTTCCTGAGTGGTGATGTACCAGTAGCCCGGGTCGAACACGGTGTCCTGGATCGAAAGGCCATTGGTATAGCCCATCGCCACCAGCAGTTCGCCAAAATTGAAGATTTCGTAGTGCTCGCGCAGCGCGCCGGTGACGTACATATGCAGGCCGGCGAGAATACCGAGCCCGATACCGGCAATGGCGGTGTTCTTGGACGAGGTGAACATTGCCCACATGCCGGCGATCTCGTCACCAAGGGTGGGGGACGCCTTGCCTGTGCGACGCAGATGGCCCTTGCGGTAGTAGAAGACGTACAGAACGACCAGGATGATGGCGACCGGCAGGATCGCGGTCAGCATCGTATTCATCCAGACGACGCCGGCAGTGGTGCCCCCCATGTCGAACATGTCGGCAGTGGTGGCGCCCTTGAGGTCCCAGATGTGCCCGGCGGTGAAGATATCGAACCAGCCCTCGGTGACGCTCAGCTCTTCCGGCATTTCCTTGGCTTTGGCGGACTCGATCCAGGACTGCGGCACCAGCGAATCCCACCAGCCACTGGCGCTGACAACGATGGCCTGGGAGAACGAGATCGCCAGGATCACCAGCATCGAGTTCATGTTGCCCTCGCCCGCCTTGTACAGCGAACCGGAAGCGCAACCGCCGGTGAAGACGATGCCGAAGCCGAAGATCGCGGCGCCGATGACAATGTGCCAGCCCATCGCATTCGGATGGAAGGTGCTGAAGCCGGCCAGGGTCACGACGGCTGCCACCACGGCGTATAGCGCCACGGCGATCATCATCCCGACTGCCATGCGCGGCACCTTCACCGCGAACAGGTCGCGCACCGCAGAGGCCATGCAGAAGCGGCCGTATTGCAGCAGCATGCCGTAGGCGAGGCCGAACCAGACGTAGACGAGCATGTAGACGAAGCGCGTGTCCTGAGCCAGGGCCAGCAATGAACCGGCGACCACGAGTAAAAACACACTCAACGCCTGCAGGCTGCTCTTACGCAGCAACCAATGCGGCCCGGTTGCGGTACTTGCCGTCGCTACACTACTCACTCGTCTTCTCCTCCAAGAACGGGCCGCCTATCGGGCCGCCCAAAACTTCATCTACAAACCCTTGCGCATGTAAACGCACCAGCAATCGGATTCCCGGATCGTTGCGAGGTGGGCGCAGCCAAGCGTCTGCCCCAGCGCCGGAAAGCCCTCGACCGCGGTCGGGTTGTCCATCCTCACCTCGATGACATCGCCCGGCCCGACTTCTCCCAGTACTTTCATGGTCAACAGCTGCGGCCTTGGACACATTGCACCCAGACAATCGACCGAGCGAACCACCCGCACCTTTCCCTTTCCGGGAATATCGACGTCCTTGATGACCAGACTGGAAACGCCGGTTGGACGGTCATGAAAGAGATCGAACCAACTGCTGACGTGCACACGCATCCCCCGCATAACGACTCCCAGCTTTAAGCAGATTGCGTGCCACTTTGATTTATTGTGTATAAACATAGTGTTGCACTCCCTCACGATTTTTGGGCCAGTGAAAAATGCAATGACGCCGGTTTTAAGGTTTGGTGCATCTGTCTTTTGCAACGGCGAACTGACTGGGCGTCGGACGCGAACAAACAGGCAGATTATCCCCTGCACGGCACAGCTGTTCTTCCCACACCGCCCCCCTAAAGACAAGGACAGCAACGCTCATGACGATGGAGCGAGGTAGTTTAGGGCGGCAACCGGGGGGCAAATCAACATCCGGCGCCATGAAGCCTCAGCGCGAGAACGCTGTGTGGCAAAATGACTCGTCGGGAAATCCATCATTATGTGTAGCCGGGTGCATAGGCTCACACAAATAATCCGCAAAGAGACATCGCCAATGATGGCGATATGAAATACGTGAAAATCGCCGCCTGGAACGTCAACTCCCTCAAGGTCCGCCTGCCCCAGTTGCTGGACTTTCTCGCCACCCGCCAGCCTGACGCGGTAAGCCTGCAGGAAACCAAGCTCACCGACGATAACTTCCCGGTCGCGGAACTCGAGGCTGCCGGGTATCGTGTCGCCTTCGCCGGGCAGAAGACCTATAACGGCGTCGCCATCGTCAGCCGTGCCGAGCCTCT
>Ga0209079_10001108_pt1 | contig 10242 bp, 8 predicted proteins | sample PPLLaktember2015_2_FD_187259 | JGI IMG/M metagenome (GOLD analysis project Ga0209079, IMG submission 187259) | Freshwater sediment microbial communities from Prairie Pothole Lake near Jamestown, North Dakota, USA - PPLs Lake P7 Core (6) Depth... | ecosystem: Environmental > Aquatic > Freshwater... | reverse complement strand
ACGCTGGTGAACGGCGACGTGCGCGACCGGCTGGTGCTGTCGCGCGTGTTCCAGCGGCCGGTGGACGGCGTCATCCACTTCGCCGCGCTGAAGGCGGTGGGCGAGTCTGTCGAGCGTCCGGTCGACTACTACGACAACAACATCGGCAGCGCGCTCGCGCTGCTCGACGCGATGGACACCAAGGGCGTGCATCGCTTCATCTTCAGTTCGTCCGCGACCGTGTACGGCGCGCCGGACAAGCTGCCATTGACGGAAGACGCGCCGATCCGGCCTGCCAATCCGTACGGCCAGACCAAGGCGATGGTCGAGCAGATCCTGCGCGACTGGTGCAACGCGGATGCGCAGCACACGGCCGTGGCGCTGCGCTACTTCAACCCGATCGGCGCGCACGAGAGCGGCACCATCGGCGAGGACCCGCAGGACATCCCGAACAACCTGTTCCCGTTCATCACGCAGGTCGCCGTCGGCAAGCGCGAGCACCTGAACGTGTGGGGCAACGACTGGCCCACGCGCGACGGCACCGGCGTGCGCGACTACCTGCACGTGGCCGACCTTGCCAAAGGCCACGTCGCCGCGCTCGCGTACGCAAAGACGCACCCCGGATTCATCGCGATCAACCTCGGCACCGGCCGCGGCACGAGCGTGCTGGAGATGGTGAAGGCGTTCGAGCACGCATCCGGCAAGCCCATTCACTCGGTGCTCGGACCGCGCCGCGACGGCGACATCGCCGAGTGCTACGCGGATGCTTCGCTGGCGAAGAAGCTGCTCGGCTGGCAGGCGGAACTGTCGGTCGAGCGGGCGTGCGCTGACGGCTGGCGCTGGCAGCAGCGCAACCCGGACGGGTATCGGCACTGAGGCATCGGCTCAGCGCAATGCGCCTGGCGCGCAGTCTGCGCCGACGCGGGCGATCAGAGCTTCGTCCTTACGAAGATGCGCTCCGGAACGTGCCGGATGATGAGCATGATCCAGCGCCAGAACCACGGGGTGTAGACGGCACCGAAGCCTCTCTCCATGGCACCCTCGACGTCGCTTGCCACTCGCTCCGGAGTGGCCCAAAGCGCACCCTTGCGAAAGCTGGCCGTCATCGGCGTGTCGACGAAGCCCGGGAGTATTGTGATGACACGGACTCCCTTGCTCGCGAGCCGATGGCGCAAGCCTGCTGCGAGGACCGTGACGGCCCCCTTTGCGGCCCCGTAGACATAGTTGCTCTGCCGGCCGCGGTCGCCGGCGGGGGAAGAAATGACTGCGAGGCTTCCCGAGCCCTGGGCCTCCAGGCGTGCTGCGAGCGGCAACAGCAAGGCGAGCACCGACCGAGCATTCGTGTCGAACGAGGCCAGCGCATCTTCGACCGATCGCTCGCACTGCGGCTGGTCAGGGAGGACGCCGTGGGCGACCAGCACGCGGTCGAAGCCGCTCCAGCGCGTCCACGCCTGCTCGATGAGTCGTGCATGCGAAGCGATGTCGTTGGCATCCAGCTCCGCGCAATCGACCTCCGCGGCGCCGCGCACGCGCAGGTCGTCGGCAAGGGCGAGCAGCGCGGGCATTCGCCGGCCCACCAGGAACAGTCGCGCCGATGCCGCTGCGTAGCGTCGAGCTACTGCCGTCGCGATCGCCGAGGTGGCGCCAATGATCAGGACTCGCGTGTTCATGGATCAGCGCCCCAGCAATCGACGCGACATCGATGACGAGATGCCGGGATCGAGATAGTTGATGAATTCACTCAGGCGCGGATAGCCCGCCTCGAACATCGCTCGGGTCATCCGGGCATCCTTCGCAGGGTAGAGGCGGCCGCCGGCTTCGGCGACGATCGCATCGAGGCGCTCGAACAATGCGAGGGTCTGCGCCCCCTGGTTGGGAAAGTCGAGCGCCAGCGTCGTGCCCGGCATCGGGAAGCTCAGCAGGCCAGGTGCGGCCCGCTCGCCGAAGGTCTTCAGCACGGCCAGGAATGAGCCGAGCCCGGATCGCGCGATCTCCTGCAACATGGCCCGGGTCGCATCCAGTTGCACTCCGGGCGGCACGACGGACTGGTACTGGAAGAAGCCGCGCGGTCCGTAGATGCGGTTCCACTCCAGGAGATTGTCCAGCGGGAAGAAGAACGGAACATAGTGCTGCCATCCGCGCCCCTGCTTCAGCTTGTTCATCCGGTAATAAGCGAAGTTGAACGCGCGCAGCGACAGGCTGTTGATCAGCGACACGGGTGGCGTCAATGGAAAGGTCTTCGGCCGCCGGGCCGGCGCCGGATCGGTCTTGCCTCCGTGATTGCCCTGGAAGAAGACGCCCCGGCCACGTCCCCCGCTGACGCAGTCGATCCAAGACACCGTGTACTCGAAGCTCTTCCTCGCCTCGGAGGAGAGGCGAAAGAACTCTTCCAGCGAGTCGAACGGGATGGTTTCCGACTCCAGCCACGGACCGGATACCTTGCGCAGCCTGAGGCGGGCACGCGTGATCACGCCGGTCAGGCCGAGGCCGCCGACGGTGGCCCTGAACCATTCTGCGTTCTCGTCGGGCGAGCACTGGACGACCTGCCCGTCCGTGCGGACCAGTTCGAACGACAGCACCTGGTCGCCGAAGCTGCCCGCGGCATGGTGCGCCTTGCCGTGCACGTCGTTGGCGATTGCGCCGCCGACGGTGATGAACTGCGTGCCGGGCACGACGGGAAGGAACCAGCCGGACGGCAGGACGACGTCGATGATGTCCTTCAGCAGCAGGCCGGCCTCGCACTCGACGAGTCCCGCCTCGCGGTCGAACGCGATGAACCGGTCAAGTCCGCGGGTGCTCCACAGCACGCCGCCGGCGTTGAGGCAGACGTCGCCGTACGAGCGTCCGTTGCCGAATGGCAGGCCGCCGCCACGGATCGATCGGGCGACCGTCGACCGGTCGGCGAGCGTCGTCCAGCGATGCTCGTCGGCGCTGAGCCGCCCCCACGCCAACACCCGTCTGAGCGGCGCACTCACGTCGCCGCCCAGAGCACGCCGAGGAACAGGGCCCCGGACAGGAGGCTGATCCTGTCCTTCACCGCAAAGAGCACCGGGTCCTCGTGCATCAGTCCGCGATGAGCCTTGATCCACACCCGCGTGATCCAGTAGAGCAGGACGGGAACGGTCAGCCACATCACTTCGGGCCGCTTGTACAGCTGCGAGGCTGACTCGCCATCGATATAGAGCGCGAGAACGAGCACTGCGGCAAAGCCGGACACCACTCCCATCATCTGGATCAGCGGCAGGTCGCCGGTGCGATATCCGCGTCCCTTGGCTTCGTCCATGCCCCTTCCCAGCATCAGCTGCAGTTCCGAGAAGCGCTTCACGAATGCCAGGCTCAGGAACAGGAAGAGCGAGAAGGCAAGCAACCAGAAGGAGGGCGCAAGCGCTACCGCGGCGCCGCCGGCGATGATGCGCAGCGTGTACAGGGCGGCCAGCGACAGTACGTCGACGATTTCCTTGCGCTTGAGCCAGAAGGTGTAGGCGACCGTGAGCCCGAAGTACACAAGCAGCCAGGCGAGGAAGGCCGGAGCCACCCACCATGCAATGGCGAAGGACGACGTCACCAGCAGGGCAGCGACGGCCAGGCCCGCGATCGGCGAGAGGGCGCCGGCCGCGAACGGGCGCAAGCGCTTGCGCGGGTGATGCCGGTCGCTCTCGAGGTCCATCAGGTCGTTGACCAGGTAGACCGATGACGCGCAGAAGCCGAATGCAACGAAGGCGATCGACCCCTTGAGCAGCAGCGGCGTGTCGAAGATCCGGTGCGCGCCGAGCAGCGGGAGGAAGAGCAGCACGTTCTTCACCCACTGGTGCAGCCGCAGAGCCTTGATCCAGACCTTCAACCCGCTTGGCGCCGCGCCGAATTCACGCTCGATCTCCGTGCGTTCCGCGGCCTTGCGCCGGATTGCGGCCGGCGCCGAGGCGAGGATCGCCCGCCGGGCTCGCTCCCACACGGGCAAGTCGTCGGCCGAGTTTCCAACGTAGTCAAAACCTCGTTCGCCGAATCGCTCGACCAGCGCCGCGGCCTTCCGGTGAGCCGAGTTGTTGACGAGTCCGTCGCTCGCAATGACCTCGTGGAACACCCCGATGTGCTGCGCCACCTGGCTCGCGAGCGTTTCATCGGAAGCCGTCGCAAGAACGATCCGACGGCCGCGCTTTCGCTCGGAATGGAGCCATTCGACCAGTTCCTCGTGATACGGCATGGCGGCGATGTCGAGCGACACGCGCTCTGCGATCTCGCGCTTCATCCGCGCCTTGCCGGACGCCAGCCACAGGGGCAACTGCAGCACGCAATGAGGCGCTTCGCGCAGCAGCATCAGCGTCGACTCGTGCAGCAGGTCGGTCCGCAGCAGGGTTCCGTCGAGGTCGACGACGAGTGGAACCTCCGGCGCGGCGGCAAGGTCGTTCATTTCAATTCCTGTTCCGGCCCGTGAATGTCATCAGGGCGGCAACTCCGAGCAGCATTGCGAACCACAGTGTAGAGAGACGCAGCATGACTGCCGCAGCGACGGCCTCCGGCATCGGCATGCCGGCTTCGCTCAACTGGTAGACGAGAGCAACTTCCGTCGCGCCGAGCCCCCCCGGCGCCATGGTTGCCGCTCCGAGCAGCATGGCGACGGCAAAGATCTTGATGCAGGTGGCCGTGGCCAGATCGGCGCCCAGCGACTGGACATACAGGGCCAGCACGAACGCCTGCACTCCATAGGCAATGACCGCAAGGAAGCTGTACCCGATGCTGGCCAGCGGGGTCCACAGCGCTCCCCAAGGTGCCAGCGGAGTTCCCAGCGACCGCACTCGTCGAGCCAGAGCCCCTGCGGATCGGCCGTCGGGCCAGGCAAAGACTCGGCGCCGGATCGCCAGTGCAAAGGCGCCGGTGGCGACCAAGAGCACCAACGCAATGGCCTCGAGAACCGGCTCTCGCGCCTGGGCGAGAAAGGCCGCCGCGGCACCCAGGAAAGCCATGCCGATGACGTCGGAGCCGCGGTCGGCGAGGAATGCGGCCAGACTTTGCCCGACCTTGACGCCTCGATCGAGAAGCAGCGCGGAGCGGAGCGTTTCCCCGACCTTCCCGGGCGACGATGTCAAGGCGAGGCCGGCCATGTACACGCGCAGGTTGAACAGCGGAGGAACGCGCGCGCCAAGCCGGGTGATCAGCCACTGCCAGCGCGCGAAGCGAACCAGATAGGCCGTGGACGCGAGGGACGTGCCGAGCAGGACCATCGGCAGGCCGAGGCGCTGCATCGCCGCGAGACTGTCGCCCGCCCCGCTGAACACGATGCCGGTGAGGTAGATGGCCACCGCTACAGCGACGAAACCCGCTGCCCCGCGCAGCCAGTGAGGCGGCAACCGAAAGGGCCCAGGCCCTGCGGAAGTCATCGGAACGTCGCGTGCTTGTGCCCGAAGTAGCTCGTCACGATGGGTACGGCGACCCCGAACGCATGTGCGATGGCTTCAACGTGCCTTTCGATCCCGAGCGCGGGCAGGGCCCAGCGCGCCAGCACGAGGCTGACCACCAGGGTCTGGACCACGGCGAGCGCGTTCACCAGCGTGAACTTCACGACCTGCGGAGCCAAAGCCTTGGAGGCGCCGTCGAAAACGTACCGGCGCATCAACGCGAACGCGACGATCATCCCGACCAGGTAGGCGAGGACGATCGCGGCCGGGTAGCTGAACCAGGTGCTGAAAGCGAACCGCGAACCGTAGTTGGCCGCGGCCGCGATTCCTCCGGCGACGAGGAAGAGTCCGAAACGGCCTGCTTCGTTCTGCGCCGTGTCGGACCGGACGTTACCGGGCATCGGTTGCGGCCATGGTTGCGAGCCGAGCGCCGATCCGCATGCTCTCGGAGATCGACCTGTCCTCGGGGTAGTAGTGGGAGGTGTCTGCCATGTAGAGGCCGGCGACCTTGCTGCGCATGGGCGGTAGGGCATCGTAGAAGCCCGGCGAGCAGACGGTCTGCGCGAATTCGTAGCGCGAGGCGGTCGTGGCGAGCACCTGCGTTGCCGGGTCGAAATCCGGCCTGATCATCTTCATGTAGCCGAGCGTCTCGTCGATGAATTCCTGGTAGTCGCGTCGGTATTTCGGGTGCGTCTGCGGCATGTAGTACGGCGCATAGACGATGGCGCTGCCGTCGAGCGGGTTGAGGTTCGTGTACTCGATGAGCCCCGGAATCTCGATCCGCGGATCGTTGATGTTCATCCAGAAATTGCGCGTGAACGGCCGCCGGAGCTTCAGCAGCACGCACACGACGCCAACGTTCCGGATGGCAGCGACCTTCGCCTTTTCGTCGTCCGGCAGGCCGGGCATCATGCGGACGAGGTACGGCAAGGGAACGGTCGAGATCACCTGGTCGAATGGCAAGCGCTCGCCGCCGATCTGCACGCCGCTGACCCGGGAGCCGTCGCCGATCGTCACTTCCTCGACCGCGGTGCGGAGGCGAATCTCGACGCGCTGGTTCCGCAGCCTGGCGTGAACGGCTTCGAGCAGGACCTCGGAGCCACCCACCAGGTAGCCCATTTCTTCCGTGAACATGCTCTTGCGGGACAACGCAACCCGCTTGATGCGCGTGCCGAGCCATGCCGCGGAAAGCTGATCCTGCAGTTCGTAGAACTTGAAGTGGAACAGGCTGCGCCACAGCACGTCGTAGGCGCGCGGCCCGATCCAGCGCTTGAGCCAGTCGGTCGACGAGAAGGCGTCGTACGGCCGCCAATCTTCGACTCCCTTCGCGCGCAGGACGTGCAGCCCGTACCGCACCTTGTCGACGAAGCTCAGCCCGGGAAACTTGAGCAGGGCGAGTGGATGCCCCCAGTCGTACAGCTTCCCGCTCCAGTAGAACCCCATTTTCGTCTCGGTCCAGCGCAGGCGATCTTCGAGGCCGAACTCCTTCAGGTAGTCGAAGGTTGTCTGGTCGGGGCGGCAGATGAAGTGGTAGTAGCGCTCGATGCGGGTCCCGGCGAAGTCGACGAATGCGGACATTCCGCCGATGCGGTCGTCGCGCTCAAAGACAGTCACCTGTGCGCCGGACTTGGAGAGTTCGTACGCCGCCGCCAGGCCCATGGGTCCGGCGCCGATCACGGCAACTCGGGCCGGGTTCTTGGCTTTGCTCATTGTTGGGGATAGGGGTAGGGGCCGAAGACGAACCGGGCAGCAAGCGGCCGGCCTCGATTATCGACCACGCGGACGGCGAGCGGACGAAGGGGAACGTCTGCGCCTTCCAGCCAGCGCCGCAGACTCTCCGTTTCGAGGACCAGCGGCGAGAGCAGGAATCCTGCTTCAGCGGCCGGTCCGACCAGACGGAAGCGCCGTACGACTCCGGACGACAGCCGCACTTCCAAGAAGCGGGAGGGTGGCTTCCACACCGCGGACACAAGCCGTTCGAAGACGCTGCGCTCGCATCGAATCGACGCGTAGAGGCCGGGCCCGGCAGCGGCAGGAATCGTCGTCCAGTCCTGCCCCTCAACGATCACCGCGTTCTCCGGCTTGCCTGGCGCGTCAAGCGATTCCTTGCGCCGATCGAGGATCAGGTGACCGGAGTTCAGGCGACCCGCGACCCGGTAGTGGGTCCGCATGATTTCCCACGAGGCCGCGTCGTCCAGCGTCGGCAGGCGCCGGTCGATGGTCTGCGCGGCGACCAGGAGCGTCTGTGGTGCATGGTCGGAACGGAGGAAGCGCGCATTGCGCATCGCGAGTCCTGCCGAGTATGCCTGGTACGACTGGAAGACCGGCCGTGGCCTCCAGGACCCTGGGTCACCGACCAGCACCAGATGCTGGTCGTACGAAAGCACGTCGACCGAAGTGTCGAGAGGATAGCTCGGACCCACCTGAGCCCGTATACGACCACGCAGGTCCTCGATGCCATCGTCGAGTGAACGACGCAGGCTTCCGTCCAAGAATCGGCTGACCCCTGCTGTGCTCAGTTGTACACGCCCCGGGATCGATCCCCCCGGAATGTTCATGCCTGCTGCTACATGCAACTGAAATGCCAGGACCAGGAGGGACAGCACCGCCGCCAGGGCCCATGGTCGCTGTGGCTGTTCCGGGCGCGGGAACCAAAGCAGCAGGAACGCCATCATGCTGACAAGTGCAGGGAACACGTGTTCAGCATCGCCGCGCGTCGTTCCGTGACGGAACACGACCGCGAGCGTACCGACAACGAACAAGGCCATGGCCACTTTCGCAATCGTGTTCCGGTCAGACCTGACAACGGGCTGGACGGCGAGGAACCCCGCGACGGTCGCCCCCGCGGCAAGTGACGCGCCGAGCGCAAGACCGATGCGTTCGAGCCGTCCTCCTTCAGCCGGCAAGTGCATCGCGTCGGGGTAATGCCGCGTGATCTCGATCGATGCGGACAGATAGGACAGCAGTGCGTCCAGCGGCTGCCCGGCGGTGAGAAGCGCGACGAGCGCGCCAACGCATGCAACGGCCAGCCCGGTGACCCGGGTGCTGGCTCGAACGTCGCGCACCGCCAGGCCTGCGGCGAGCGCGAGTACGCAGAGCGGCAGCAAGGTGAACTTGGTGAGCGCAAGCGGTCCGAGCGCCAGGCATGCCAGCCACGCGACGGGCGTCATCGACCGGGTTCGTGCTCCGTGCAGCACGAACGCGAGTGGCAGCACCAGCAACGCAGAGTCGACCGTGAGGCCGAGCAGCAGGAGCGCCAGCAAGGCGCGCATGCGCTCGCCGAGGTTCTCCATGGCATCGAACACGAGCCAACCCGCGATGGCTGCGATGCCGAGCCAGAACGCGACCGAGGGCAGGTAGGTCGATGGCCAGTACTGCCACGTGACCAGGCATCCCAGCGGGCCGAACGTGAACACGATCTGCTGCCCGAAGACCATGCCCTGCTCGCACGCAAGGGACAGTCCCAGCCGCCAGTTTGAATCCAGCTGACCGGTTGGCAGTTCCGGCCGCAGTGGCACGAACCACAGCGCTGCGAGCGCGGTCAGCAGTGCGACTTGCAGTCCCGTGCGGACTGGAGTGGGTCCGGCCTTCAATCCGTGCGCTCGACCGTGTATCTCGAGTAGACCGGATGGCAGAACGTCTCGCGAATGCCATCCGCGAAGGGCGTCGGCCGGAATCCGAACGTCTGTTCGATGTCCACGCCCCTGAAGTCGTCGCCTGCCGTCAGCGCCTTCAGCTGGCTCGAGGTGAACGGGGGCTTGTCGCTGAACAGTGCATACAGCCGCAGCAGTGCGTCGAACAGCGCATAAGGAATGCGGACGATCGGGGTCCGCAAGCCCTTGACGTCCCGGATGGCCCGGATGATGTCGATGTAGTCGATGCGCTCGTTGCCGACGAGGTCATAGATCTTCCCGGCCGGCCGGTTCTCGATGCACCACAGAATTGCACGGCAAAAGTCGCGCTCGTACAGCGGCTGACGCATGTAGCGGCCGTGCCCGGGAATCGGAAACACTGGCACCCTTTCCATGAAGCGCGCCAGCCAGCCGAAGTGCTTCGGGTCGAACCAGCCGTACATCAGGGTGGGGCGCAGCACGCAGCCGATGAGTCCGCTCTGCAGGAACATCCGCTCCTGGGCCTTCTTGGTGTTCGTGTAGTCGTCGTTCGCGACCGAGTTCACGACCGAACTGCTGATGTGGACCGTGAACGGGACTCCGGCACGGCGAATCGCATCGAAAACCCGGTCCGATGCCAGGAGGTTGTTGCGCTCGAAAGGAGCCGAAGTCTTGCCCGTTATCTGGGCATGGAGGACAACGGCGACGTCGGCTCCTTCAAGCTCGCGTTCCCATGGGCCAGGCTCGGCAAGATCGGCCTCCACCGCTTGAATTCCGGCATTGAGCTCTTTAAGAAGGCGCAGGTTGGCCGACTGCTTGTCGATCGCAGTGACGTTCGCGTAACCCGCTTCCTGCAAGAGGAGTACGAGGTTCTGGCCAACCAGGCCAGCGGCGCCAGTGACGACGATGCGGGCGTCCTTGCTCGATTTGTTGTTCATGTTTCCGTATGTGGACGCCGCCGCTGCTTGAGTCTCGAAGTAGCGCTGTTCCCGCGCGGTGCGATCGCGCGACAGCCCGGCGAGTTCAGATTGACGGCCTGCATTGTAAAGAGACCATCGGGCAGGCCACGAGGGGGCTACTTACTGAAGGCAGCGCCGCTGTTCGGACAGGTGGGTCCGGAAAGCAGTGCGCCGCCTCTGCGCCGTCCGGCACAATGGCAACCCGTGCGCCTCCTGATCGTCAAGACATCGTCCATGGGCGATGTCATCCACGCGCTGCCTCTAGCGGCCGACATCGCGCGGGCGCTGCCGCAGGCGAGC
>Ga0209079_10001095_pt1 | contig 10303 bp, 10 predicted proteins | sample PPLLaktember2015_2_FD_187259 | JGI IMG/M metagenome (GOLD analysis project Ga0209079, IMG submission 187259) | Freshwater sediment microbial communities from Prairie Pothole Lake near Jamestown, North Dakota, USA - PPLs Lake P7 Core (6) Depth... | ecosystem: Environmental > Aquatic > Freshwater... | reverse complement strand
CAGTAAGAGCACAGCGGGGGTTGCAAGCCTCTCAATTGTCGGGTCATCGGCAAGATTCATGAAAAAGACCACGCGTTCGAGGGCACCGGTCCTTTCGAAATCCTTCATGAAGAATGATGCCTCCTTGTAGGTAATCCCCATCGCTACAAACACCACGGCAAAGTTCTCTCCTTCACCGAGAACCTTTGCCTGACGCGCGATTTGGGCGGCAAGCTTGTTTGCAGGCAGTCCGGAGCCGGTAAATATCGGGAGCTTCTGACCCCGTACGAGGGTGGTTAAGGCGTCGATGACCGACACTCCGGTCTGGATAAAGTCGGCGGGTTTGTCCCTCGCATAGGGATTGATGGGCATTCCATTGATATCCAGGCTGGCTTCCTGGATTACTTCAGGACCCCCGTCACGGGGCTTTCCCACCCCGTTAAATATTCTTCCGAGCATGTCGATGGAAACATCCACTTTTGGTGGTTCCCCGGTGAACCGGACCCTTGTTTCCAGAGCGTCAATCCCGCTTGTGCCTTCATAGACCTGGATGACCGCAAGGTCCTTCGAGATATCCAGTACCTGGTCACTTCTCTCTACTCCGCCCGGGAGCGTGATCCGTACGATCTCCCCGTACATGACGCCCTTAACGGACTGGACAAAGATCAATGGCCCTGAGACATAACTGACCGTTTTGCACTCCTTTACCAGGAGGCTGGGATGTTTCATCTATCCACCTCCACACCAGCAATTTTTTTATCAATTTCACCCATGAGGTTCCTGACCGCATCCACCTCTCGTAGTTCCTTCATCCTCCCGATCTCGGCTTTTATTGGCAGTTTCAGGATCTTGTTCAGGGCGATGCCTTTGTTCATTGCTTCCCCCGTCCGTTCATAGAAGTTGAGGATGACTTTGAGCATCCAGTACTGCTTATCGAGAGGGCAGAACGAGTCGACCTCGTGATAGGCACTCTGCTGCAGGAAATCCTCCCGGATCATCCGGGTAACCTCTAAAATTGCCTTCTCGCTCTCAGGCAGTGCATCAGGACCGACCAGCTGCACTATTTCCTGCAACTCGACCTCTTTCTGGAGCAGATACATGGTCAGGTCCCGCATCTCTTTCCAGTCAATAAAACCACTTTGCGTAAACCAGTCCTCGATGCTGTCCAGATAGAGGGAGTAACTTTTAATCCAGTTCACTGAGGGGAAATGCCGACGGTACGCAAGGCTCGTGTCGAGTGCCCAGAATGTTCCGGCAATCCGTAACGTATTCTGGGTGATGGGTTCAGAAAAGTCGCCTCCCGGAGGTGATACCGCACCGACGATCGTGATGGATCCAAAACGGCCGTCAGACCCAAGGCAGACAACCCGTCCTGCCCGCTCATAGAATGCCGCAAGTCTTGTAGCAAGATATGCGGGATACCCTTCCTCCCCCGGCATTTCCTCCAGCCTGCCCGAGACCTCCCGCAATGCCTCTCCCCACCTTGAAGTGGAGTCTGCCATCAGGGCAACGTCAAACCCCATATCCCGGTAATATTCTGCCATCGTTATTCCCGTGTAAATCGAAGCCTCCCGTGCAGCCACGGGCATATTTGATGTATTCGCGATGAGAATTGTCCTCTGCATAAGTGGCATCTTTGTACGGGGATCCACGAGCTCCGGAAATTCTGACAGAACATCGGTCATCTCGTTTCCCCGTTCTCCGCACCCGATATAGACAACGATCTGAGTATCTGACCATTTTGCAAGGGTCTGTTCTGCCACGGTCTTGCCCGTGCCAAAGCCCCCGGGTATCATGGCAGTCCCGCCTTTTGCCACCGGGAACATGGTATCAAAAATTCTCTGACCGGTAACAAGGAGCAGGTGCGGGTCCTGTTTTACCTTATAAGGTCGTCCCCTTCGGACAGGCCATTTCTGCATCATGGTAATGGCGGTATTGTCCTCGAGGGTACACACAGGCTCTTCTACCGTAAATGCACCACTCCGGATCTCGCGGATGGTCCCGGAGACATGCGGGGGGACCATAATCCTGTGCTCAATATGGTACTCCTTAACGGTTCCGAGAATATCTCCTTCACCAACCTTGTCACCGGTTTTTGCCGTAGCAACAAAGTCCCACTTCTTTTCTTTATTTATCCCCGGGACAGATATCCCCCGGGAAATGAAACTGCCGCTTCGCTCGACCAGCAGGGGCAGGGGTCTCTGGATCCCGTCGTAGATGGAAGAGAGCAGGCCGGGACCGAGTTCCACGGAAAGCGGGGTTTCCGTATTTATCACCTTCTCGCCCACCTTCAGTCCTGACGTATCCTCGTACACCTGGACAACTGCCTGATCCCCGTCCAGGCGTATGATTTCCCCGTTCAGCTCTTCGGTGCCCACCTTCACCACATCATACATTTTCGATCCTCTCATGTGTTCTGTGAGAACCACCGGACCGGAAATCCTCGAAATTATCCCCGCAATCATGTCCTATCTCCTTATCACGATATTATACCCGATAGCCCTCTGCAGCAACCGTTCCATGTAGCTTGTTCTTTCGATACCCTTGCACCGGGAAGGGATCGGAATGACAATCGGTCTGTAGGTCTTGCCGATCTTTTCCTGCATTTTTTCATCAAGAGCCGGCATCAGTTCCTCGCTGATCGCAACGATCCCGGTATCGTCCCTGAAGAGGAGGGAAGAAATAATCTGCTTTGCCTCAACAAGACCTGGTGCTTCCATCACTTCCACTCCGGCCAGCCGGAACCCTGGTGCAGAATCCGGATCAGTGACAACAATAAACTTATACATAGACCAACTCCCCTCTCAGCTCCTTCTCAGGAACGTCTGCGGTCTTGCATCTCGCTATGATCCTGATATTGGTTATCTCGTTATATTTTGCCCAGATATAACCGATCGGGATGGCGATACTTAAGGGGTCGCCAAGGAACCGGCTTATCCCGAGTTTTATCAGGTATTTCTCGAGTTCTTTTTCCAAAACCGATATTTTTCCTGCTTTTAAGGTTTCATCGGGCACTTTAGACAGAAAGCTGTAGGGTGTTGTTTCAAGAAGCTTGACTGCCCCTTCCATAGTTCCGGCCCTCACCATGGTGAGCAGCTTCTCAGTATCCAGCGATATTCCTCCTTCGATCAGGTAATTCCGGACCTCCTCTGCATCAATTTTATCCCGAATCATCTTCAGGACAGTCTTGATATTCGTTACATCGATCTCCGTCATGACCATTTCCCGGACCAGGCGGTCGTCATAACTTTCCCCCTTTACCGCTCGTAGGGCATTGTTATAATAAAACCGGTCAATGGCATACTCAAGGATCGAAAGATCCCTCGTTTCAGAGTACTCCTTAAAGTTCCGGGTCAGTGGCTTTGCGTAGCTGATACTCCAGGTTGCAAGCAGATCAATTACTGCCTTGACATCCTGCTGCTTGAGCAGCTCGATCATCGTGGTGTCATCCAGTTCACCTGCCGGGATAAGACACTCAAGGATTTCTGCCGATGGAATGTGGATATTCTTTCCCCTCAGGATTGTCTTTATGTTCTGGACATCCCATCTTCCCAGCAGGATTTTTATGTACTTCTCGGACTCGTCCCCTTTCATGAATCGTAAAATTTTCCTGAATGCCGCAGAAAAATCCCTTCGTAAGGCAACCTCAACGCACATGATCCCGGAGTATTGGACACTCGCCTTATCGATCTCGTCTTTATAAGCAGTATTCGCCAGCTCGGCTATGATCCCTTCTACATCCGGTTTGAGGATAAGTGTTTCAAATACCGACGGGTCGAGCAGGTGCCTCTTCATGCCTTTTATCCGGGCATTTACATATTCACATTCCAACCTGACCACCGTAGAGTGTTCCGAACACCTCAAGTTTTACGAGTACTTTTGCTCTCTCAAACCTCGATTCAATCGTATTGAATATGATGAATTTGCCATCCTTTGTGCTCGCATTCAATCCCCCCGCACAGGTGATATCGGCGACGATTTCGCAGTTTGATTTGAGTTCGGTCAGCAATTTTTTACAGAGGATCTCATCCCGCTTGTCGATGTGAAGCTGGATATCCTGTCCTCCCAGTTCGGATAGAGTTTCTTTTAATAATTCCCTGAAAATAGATTCATAATTTGCCTGACTACGTACCGATGAGAGGATAGTCTGAGATTCGGTAAAGGCATGGTTAAAAACACCGTCCTTGGCCTGGATCAGGTGCATCCGGTTTTCTTCATTAATTTTTGCTAAAGCTGTGCGCTTCTCGTTATCCGCGGTTTTTTTGACCGCATCCATATACTTCTTTTTTATTTTTTCGTCTTTCCCCCTCGCCTCTGCTTTGATATTTTCTGCATCCTGGCTTGCCCTCTCTTTGATTTCCCTGACCTTATCCTCCGCACACAACTCTACCGATTCGATCAACTGCTCATACGGCATTATATCACCCGATTCGATTTTGGAACTTCCCGACCAGAATTGTCATGGGTATCCCACATGTCCCTGCACTTAGTATATGGCTCTACCGGGCACTCAGTATGAAAAGTCCCGGAACCGTTACGATGATTCAACGGCAATGTTCCTATGCATATGCTCATTCCAGCATGAGCATGATCATTGCCGAGACCACGAACCCCAGGATGACCAGTGTTTCAGGAATTGCCACAAGGATCATCATAAGACCAAAGGATTCTGGTCTTTCTGCAACTGCGCCGGCACCGGCTGCCCCTATTCTTGACTGGGCAATTCCGGTTCCAAGAGCACCAAGTCCAAATGCAATTCCAGCTCCGATTGGTATTCCAAAATCCACCATGTTAACCTCAACCTCGTTTATATGCTTTTAAATACTTTGATGTTATTTTCAGATGTTCAGCCTTCGGTACGGGGTTTAATACAACCAGCATCATAGCTGTCATATCATCGGTCTACCCCTCCTCTTTTTCTTTCATGAATGGTTTGTACATTTTTCCTCCACCTTCGTAAAATTTGGAGTGAAATTCCACCAAATGTAACCTGAGAGAGTGGAGGAACGGGGAAAACATTGCAAGCGCGATATTGAGAATGTGCATCAGCACGGCAATCAAAATTCCCACGACTGCGACCTCGATTGTTCCCCCGAGCTTGTTGGCGACCAGTGCAAGAATTACCGATGCCATGCCAATTGCCATCAGCCTTGCATAGGAAAGGATGTTAACAGCGGTGCTCATGATCTCAAATGCTCCGAAGAACCCGCCACCGTAAATGATCATCGGAAGGCCGACAATGAGCAGCACGACACCCAACCAGAGAAGAATTGCCGGTATTACCTCAATTGTGGCTCCGGCTACAATGAGCATTCCGATGACAACCCCGATCATTCCAGCCTTTTCTATCGCATGTTTCCGGCTCTTCTTGGCAAGGGCATTGAGGATTCCGATTCCAAGGCCGAGCAGTACATGGAATACACCGATTGCTATTGCAAGGATGAGGAGGGGGACCATCGCCTCAATCCTGTTCCAGGTGATACCGAAGAGAGTAATCGGATGGATCCAGCCCATTTCCTCGCCGAGATTCCCGAAAAATTCTCCGAACAGGAATCCAAAGAAAATTGCCGGAATCGAGGAGATGATAAGGATATTCATCAGATTCTGGAGCCAGCTCATCGTTTTATATATCTTTTTCATGATGATGGCAAATACAAGGATGATGGCGCCATATGCAATATCACCCACCATGAACCCGAAAAAGAACGGGAAGAAAATTGCTATCAGCGGGGATGGATCGACCTCCCGGTATTTTGGTGTACCGATTATACTTATGAGAAATTCAAATGGCTTCACGAATGACGGGTTATCATAAAAGGTTGGCGCATCGTCCATTTTTTCGGAGCTAACATCAAGTTCGATGACAATAACCCGTTTCCCGAAGGTGTTATTCAGCGCTTCCTTTGTCCGTTTCAGGAACTTTTTAGGGACCCAGCCCTCAATCAGGAAGGTATATTCCGTCTGGCCGAATTTGCCAAATACGCCGGCCTCTTCCTTCCTGTCCTCAAGCACTTTTTTAAGAACCGCAAGTTCCTGGTACCACTCTGCGGAAAGATTTTCGAGATTTTTGTCAATTACTGACATCTCTTCAATTGTTTTTTCCCTTTTTTCCGTTATCAACTGAAGAATTTCATTAAATGGCTTTCCCAGGTACTCCTGGGGCATCCGGATTTCATTGACATTCTGGGAAAAAATAAACGAATGTACCTTTTCGGAATATTTTTTATTGAATATGATCACGGTAGCAATGGTAGCTTCATCCATATCGGCAGAAATCAGTTCAAACTGGTTTCTCGTGATTTCCACCAGTGCATTTCTGACAAGTTCCAGGACATCCCGGAACTCCCGCTGAATGAGAACTACGGTAATCTCAAAACCTTGTAACATGGGCAACTGGCTTTCCAGTGGCTGAATTTTTTTAATAATTTTTTCGTATCTGCCAAGCGCATTGAGGGTATATTCCAGATTGCCCTTTCTTTCGGCAAGATCCTTTGTCGTCGATTCGAGAACGGCAACCACATGGCTGGCCCGGTCAAACAGCTCTGCCTGGCTTTTTTTCTGCAGATTCTCAGTTATTTGTACCTGTTTCCGCGCATCATCCGCAAGTTTCGGGAGCGAGAGGAAAATTCCCCCTATCTTCATCAGGATGTTTGTGAGTTCTGCAGATTTCGTGAAATCCATCTTCCTGAGAATCGTGTCTCCGGGAAGGATGGCCTTTGAGACATCCTCGAGATGAACCGTACCGGTATGGTATAAGACATCTACCACGCTCTGAAGATCATTTTTTGGCCCTAAGACCTGGATTTTTTTCATCTTCTGCAGCATAGTGCCCTACTCCATGGAAACGGCTTTTACTATCTTCTCAATCGCTGGTTTTATATTGCGTTCTCCTTGTTCCCTGACAGAGATCACCTGCAGGTCACCACGTTTTTTACGCTCTTCAATTTCTTTGGTAATTCCCTCTTTTTCTCTCTCGTAATACTCCCGGGAAGCCGCTTTTCCCTCTTTCTCAGAATTTTCAATGATTTCCTCGGCTTCTTTTCTGGCATTAAGGATGATTTCCTCGGCTTCCCTCCGTGTGTCTTCAATTTTAATATTAAGGAGAAGTTCTTTTTCCCGGATTTGCTGCAATAATGTTTTTTCTGCCACGATCTACAACTCCTTCGATATTCCTACCCGTAATTTTAATTTTTTTTGTGAGACATCATTGACGGGACCCTGAGTTATCGCGGAAATCGTTGCTTTGAGTATTCTGGTACCCTTCAATAATCGGTTCACGAAGATCAATTGAACATTTTTATTGTTGTCAAATAATTCGGACATAATTTTCATCTTTGGCAAAATTTTAATATGGTCAATGTCAATACTCCTGTTTCTAAACGATAAATGTTTCTATTTTCCGATTCTGCTTGACCAAAAGCGTATTCCTCCAAAAAAGTTTTATAGAATTTTTTAAATAAAATTTGGAATATCTTTAAGTTCAACCTTAAATATCGCAGGCTAAAAGAATTTTTTCACAATTATTTACATAATCCGATTTCCGACGAGACGAGAGGTTGGACGATACTTATGGATATCCACCCCATAAAATAAAGTCATGGTGAGTAGTTTCACTTGTGAGGGGGAGGTATGTCACCTGCCAAATTTCCTAAAAGACGTACAAACATACTGATCAGGATACCTCATTTTTCGCAGGCTGCCAGACAGGTTTGCATTATCATGGATTTTCACCATGAACCATGACTCCAAACATCAAGATAGCATTAAATATCGTAAATAGTATTTACTGTTCAAATAGAGTCCCGGGCATCTCACCTGGTCTGATGACCAGGCGTTCCGTATTTCAGCAGGAGCACCCCTATGTTTGAAAAAATACTGTTCGCCACGGATTTTTCTGAATATGCAAAAAAAACACTTGATTGCATAGCCGGTTTTCCCGGAGCCCGCGATATCATCCTGTTCCACGTTGTCGAACAGGCCAGATCTCCGAGAGGCGGCGGGGAGGTAGGGAGTACATTCTACCAGACCGGAGATAATAATTTACTCAGGGAAGAGAAACGCCGCCTCGAAAACCTCAGCCAGAACCTCCGGGTGGCAACGGTGGTAAAGACATCATCGGACACTGCCGGAGCAGTCATCGAAACAGCCGAGGACCGAGGCGTTTCCCTGATCGTTATCGGTGCACGGGGGAACAGCCTCGTGGAAGGGATTCTCCTTGGCAGTGTATCAATGGCGGTCCTCCGTCGCAGCAGAACAAATGTGCTGATCATGCGCCATAAAATTATCGAGGATATGAAGGCAAAGACCTATGAGATGTTCTGCCCGATGATACTCTTTCGGATTCTTTGTCCGGTTGATTTTTCCCGGTATTCTGAAGATGCAATAGCTCTTCTCAGCAGGACAAAGGGAGTAAGGGAGGTTATCCTTCTCCATATCGTTTCTCAGGGGGAGACCGAAACGGAGATCGATGAGGCTGTCCAAAAGGCGAAGGGACAGATTGAAACAATCCGCAGTAATCTTGCTGCACAGGGCATCGGTGTCAGGACAATCGTAAAGACAGGGAATCCCACCTTCGAGATAACAGGAATTGCGGATGAAGAGGATGTATCTGTCATCTGGATGAGCTCCCATGGAAAAGGCTGGTTCCGTGAGCTGTTAGTCGGCAGTACAGCATACACGGTGGCTATGAACGCAAAACGGCCGGTGATCATCATCCGTAAGCCGGAATGAGAGGGTATGAATTTATACCACAGCGAGCTGCCCCAGAATGCCCAGGATAAATGCCATCACCAGCAGGGCTACCGTTTCAGTCAAGCCCAATATGATCATGAAATTGCCAAAACCTTTACCGGTTTCACCCATTGCGTCGCAGGCACAGGCAGCACATTTTCCCTGGAAATATGCAGAAAGGCCTATTGCTGCGCCACAAAAGGCACCGATACCCCAGACATCATTGCCTTGTATGGCAAGCTCAACCATCCGGTTCATTACAATAAAACCGTAGATCGTCTGAGTGAGCGGGGCAGCGGCAAAAGCAACAAGCATAAACGCTGCCGGCTTATTCTGACTGTAATTCTTCTTCCATGCTCCTATCGCAGCCATTCCGGCGGTCCCTGCTCCGGCGGCTGATCCCAGGCCCGCCAGGCCAAGCACCAGACCTAATCCCAGATCCCCAGTCATGATAATCTCCTCATTCTTTGAGCGGCTCGAATTCAAATCCACTCCATGTTACGTTCGCATGCCCAGAAAATTCCAGTACATTAAGCCTGACGCCGTGCACGAGGACCGACATGAGTCCTAAGACGATATTTAGGCTATGACCAAATAAAATAATTACGACACCCGCTGCTAATGCGACAACACCACTGCCGAATCCGGAAGCCAGGTAGTTCGTAGTCTCTGCTACAGCAAGACTTGCCATGCTGACCGCAAAAAGACGAATATACGAGATTACGTCAGTAATATTATTCATAAAGCTTAACGCCATCGTCCCGAGCCCTTCGCCGATACCCCTGAGTACATTCGCCTGGGGGCTGGTAAAGACAACCACGAGGATAACTCCTGCCACAACCAACCACAACCCAAGGGATGGAAAGGCTTCTCCCAGGATCAACGTCCTTGCCAGGAAAAATGCTGTCCAGAGTATGCAGATATATCCCACATCAGCAAGAGCTGTAAGTGATGGAAATTTCAGGATTGCCCGCCAGGAATGAGCGATTGATAGATGCAATGCTCCTAATAAGAAGCAGAATGTGCCCATAACGCTGGCATCGTTTAACTGAGGAACAAGCGGCGTGAATCCCAGAGTACGCAACCATTCCTGACCAAAAAAGGTCCCGGTAAGAATGCCCCAGATGATTGCGCAGGATCCTAAAAGGTAAAAGAGCGAAATGGTTGTTTTCATCTCTGCATCCGGTTTCATCATTTTCTGTAATCCGAGTGTAATCAGTATGTAGACCAGCCCATAACCGGCATCACCGATAAGAATCCCAAAAAAGATGCTGAAAAAAATCAAAAACAGCATGCTGACGTCAAGCTCACGATATCCGGGCGTGAGCCCCAGGAGCCCAAGCACGGGTTTGATCATAGTGACCCAGGAGGGATTTCGCAGGAGCGTGGGCACATTATCTTCGGCTGCAGGATCCGTAATCATGATCCCCCATTTCCTGCTTCTGGCCTCGGCTGACAGGTGTTCTTCCTGGTCATGGGGAATGTATCCCGTTACATAACCGATTGCCTCTTCCTTGCCCATGCCATGTAACACCTGCCGGAATTCGATCTCTTTCTTTAGTTTTCTCTTTATTTCCAGCAAAGCTTCATAATA
>Ga0209079_10001090_pt1 | contig 10317 bp, 10 predicted proteins | sample PPLLaktember2015_2_FD_187259 | JGI IMG/M metagenome (GOLD analysis project Ga0209079, IMG submission 187259) | Freshwater sediment microbial communities from Prairie Pothole Lake near Jamestown, North Dakota, USA - PPLs Lake P7 Core (6) Depth... | ecosystem: Environmental > Aquatic > Freshwater... | reverse complement strand
TTTTAATGCCGGCAGGGTTGCAGGCCAGGGTGTCATGCACTGCCACGTGCATGTGATCCCGCGGTATCACGGGGACACCGACAATCCTCACGGTGGAGTGCGGGGTGTCGTCCGGAAGTGGGAGCGCTAAGGTCTGGTCCGGGATCTGAGCCTCAGGGTGGTTACGTCGCTCCGCCCGTCAGAAACCTGACCACCGGTAATGGCATCAGGTATCCAGAGAGATACAGAAAGATGATCCGGGCGGCCCATAGAAACAGGAGAGGAGATCCTGATGAATTTCTCAGCTCTTTTTGAACTTCATCAAGGTAATATCAAGGACCCCGTTGCGGACGCTGTACCGGCTGCTGGAAACATCGACAGGGAACTTCATCCTGATGATTGCTACCCGTTCATCCAAAAAGATCCGTACCACATCCTTCATGATCTCGACAAGGGGGGGACTGCTGGTAGCCAGGGGCAGCCGGGCAGTAATGAACAGGGCATCCTCAGATTCGATCGTCTCGAAAGGCAACCGGTGGCTATCGTCATCTCCGATTACTCTGAATGCCAGAGGAGGCAGTACGGGGCCGGGTGAAATAATAGTATACCCGATAATGCGTGCACGCTCATTCCCGGGCATGTGCCGGATAATCTCTGAAACAATCTCCGAAAGATCGGCATAAAGATCATCAGGTGGATTGTCCTGAGGTTTTATCACGGTGCCCTCCTCCATGTGCAAATGGCAATAGTCCGTCCGGGTATTAAATCTTTGGAGCAGGGTATGGCTGTACAAACTGGACCTCCGGTTGTGCATGTGATGCAGCAGTGACGGTTTGGGTTATAAAATGCCTGATGAAAGAGCCCGCCTCGTTATGAACGGACATTGCCGCTGGATGCAGCCTGACGGCATCAAAGGCGAATTCCTCGCCACCCTCAGCGGTGAGATATGGCAGGGTCTCCATACCATTATATAATGTGAGCGGTATGTATTGTTTTTTTACAGGTCATTTCCTTTCATGATGTCTGCCACCGGATCTCATGAACAGAAAACCCGGGGTGAGGCTATGTTTGAAAAGATTCTGTTTCCGACCGATTTTTCAAAAGAGGCAAAGACTGAACTCAGCTGTATTACCGGCATTCCCGGGATACGGGAAATAATCCTTCTCCACGTAATCAGACAATACCCGCTTCCGATGGCAACACCGATCACGGAAGGTCTGGCACTTCAGAACGCTGAAGTCTACCTGGAGAAAGCAAAAGCCTACATTGCATCACTCAGCCCGGATATACGGGTGACACTTGAAGAAACGACCGCAACTGACATTACCGACTCAATTCTTGAAAAAGCAGAAGACCTCCGTGCCGGCCTGATTGTCATTCATGCATCCATAAAAGGCACCATGACAGGTGTGCTGTTCAATCACGTATCCTCAAAGGTTCTCTGCCGGATCAGCAGAATCAATGTCCTGATTACGCCCGATACACTCATTGAATCCCTGACCGGATTGAAATATGAAAAGTTCTGTCCAATGATCTTCTCCCGTATTCTCTGCCCGACAGATTTTTCAGATCTGTCGTTGAAGGCAACAGCCCTTGCCGGTACCATGCATGGCGTGGGTGAGATCATTCTCCTGCATGTCGTCGAGACTGGCGAGAGCGGGTACTATCCTGAGGAGAGGGTCAAAGCAGCAGAGATCCGGATCAACGCACTCTGCGACCAGCTGAACGCACAAGGTATTAAAACAAGGATTATCGTCCTGGCAGGAAAACCCGAGATCGAAATTCCCCGTATTGCCCGGGAAGAGGACGTATCACTTGTCTGGATGGGATCTACTGCACACGGTTGCCTGCATGACCTCTTTTTCGGCAGCACGGTGCATGATGTAATCATGAACGCGGCACGGCCTGTTATCGTAATCCGGTCAGCTCAATAGGGCATCCGGCAGAGTATTTCGGGTTGCTCCATTCCTGACTGCCATTCCTGTTTCCCGGTTTTTCGGGGAATGGGGAATCGAAGGACTCATCATCCAGCCGGGTCAGCAGGCATCCAGTGAAGTATTCCAATTGCTCCATTCCCGGCTGCAATTCCGGTTTCCCGGTTTTTCAGGTGAATAGGGATCGAAGATTTCAGCAGAAGATGGTTTCTCATTTCGTAGTTATGCCGGCAGCGAACGCTTCAACCGTCGATACGAATGCACCGCTGTCCACATCACGCTCGAGGGTTACTGCCGATGAGACAAACCGCATCCCTTTTTTCTCCAGCAGGTTTCTCACTCCTGCGATGGTCCCTTCCGACCCTCTGCCCGCCATCTCCGCGATCACATGAAAGGATTTTCCCTCGCCGCTGCTCACCCGGGAAAGGTACTCGTTCACGTAGGGCTGGACCTTGCCTGCCCATACGGGTGTCGCGATGATCAGCTCGTCAATCCCGGCAAGATCGGTTGCACACGGCCTGATCGCCGATTTTATAAAAAAAGGGTAACAATGTGCCTGTCATGCCGGATTCCCTGAGAGGAACAATATGCACCAGCTCCGCATCCAGCAGGCGGGCAAGAGTGGCAGCGACCCTTTCGGTATGCCCATTCCGGGAAAACTAGGCGATGCGTATTTTCATCGGATACCTCAGCACCCGGCAATCATTACTTCGCGATATTTCCTTCCCGTTTCACGAGAACCTCGGTACTTACTGATGCGAAACGGCCTGAAAATTCGATCACATACATACCCGGATCCCTGATTACATATTCCTGCTCGAAGAGCGGGATCCCGTATATCCTGCCCCATCCTATCTGATCATATACAGCCCCATCCCTGATGATCTTAATTTCGAACCACGACTCTTCATCCGGGCGGTTAATGGTTGCATTATCAATCACTTTACGGGCATCCCTCGGTTCGAACCATTTCACATCGGTGATGTTACGGGGAATGACATTATAACGGATGATCATGGGCGGGTTCTTCATATCGAAGGATATCCTGTAGGCATTGACCAGGTTATACTCCATGTCATTCTCATAAATCGTGAGATAATCACGGGGATTATACAAAAAATTCTCGACTGAAGCAAGTCGTGCGTACTCCTCCTGGTGACTCTCCGGGCCGGTTTCCGCTTCCGGTAGTATCTGTTCAACAGTGACGTACCGGGGGGTTGGTTTGGGTGTCGGGAGGGGGAGGATGGGGGTAATCTTCGACACGGGGTTCTGCACGACTGATGCAGCGAAGGTCGTATTGTTGATCCTTGCTAATCCTGCGGATGAATTGATCACTGCGGCCGAGGAATTATTGGCAGCTGTACCGGGGGCAGACGCAAATGAAAAGACGGACATTGCAAGGACCAGTATGACAAGCACCATTGCGCCAATGGTAAAGGGGAAGTATTGTTTATAGGGATAATGATAATCAGGTGACGGGACAGCCGGGATATAATCGGGGACATGGGCGAGCTGCACCTCACTCCGCGGGCGGTTATCGACATTCACGAGGATCCGGTTTTCATCGCTCCGCCTCCTCACCAGTCCGGCGGGGTTCTGGTAGAGTTGCATGGGATAGTCTGTCTTTACGGGTGCTTCGAGGGCGGAGAGGACTTCCAGCGACCTTCGTGCCGGTACCTGGCCCTGTGCGATCCGTTCATTGAGTATACGCAGGGGATCAAGAAGGTCTTCCCAGGAAAAATCAAGACCCTTCGCATCTTCGGGACGTGACTTTCCTTCAAGGGCGGATTCGAGCTCATCAATCTCGAATTGATCACGTGAGCTCTTGAGCAGTGCAGGAATTTCTTCATCAGGCACTTCCTTTCCGAACCTTTTAAGTAACGAAATGGCGATAAGGTGGGTTATTTCATCGCTGAAGGTTGCATCGGGAGAAAACCTGTTGAAGGTTTCCACATAACCCACCAGCTCAACAAGAATGGACCGGCTATCCGTTTCCCGCCCGAGTTTTTTTTCTATTGAATTTCCCAGGGGTTCTGCAATGGCATTGATTTCATTGGCTAGTGTTTTCTGAAGATCTTCCCATCGCATCCATGTGTCTTCATCTGCAATCTTTGAAAATGCACCGAGGATCAGGAAATAATTTGCATGTACGCCTTTTTTCCGCAGCAGGCGGTATATTTTTTCCAGGTCTTCCAAAAAAGCAATGATGTCCAGGCACGCCCGCAGCCGCATCTGCCCGCTTGCGTCACTGCCGGGGATCTGGCTTTCCATCTCAAACTCCTGTTTTTTCTGGTAAAAAAAGGAAAAAACATTATCGAGACTGTGCTCCTGGAGATCGATTGCCTGGTGCCGGTAAAGTTCAAGAAAAATTTTTATTGAATTTTTTCTGGTCTCATCGTAGAGCCGGCAGTAATTTGTACAATAGTGATGGAAGAGCTGGTACTCCTCTTCGCTGAAATTGAGAGTAACCCTTCCCATGTAGAATAATAATGATGTCTCGTATTTTATTCTTATCATAAATTACAAAATTCATAATTAATTCCACTTTATGACGAGATGAATATCGACAGGAACCGGATTGTGGTAACCCGTACCAGGAGATGGTGACCATGGTTTCATCACACCCGGGACATGGATTGGAGACCGTTGCTCTTCCGTTCCTGAACCGTTCATAATCAACGTACCAGATATCTCCTCTCGTGAAAAACAAAACCCTCGTATAACATCAGTCCGGAACCTGGAAGCGGTGCCAGGGGAGGAAAACAGGATTGCCTTCGGAAATTCCGGAAGAGCTGAATACCCGTTCCATGAGATACCGGTTCTGAATAATTTTTTTACTATCCAGCTTAGTTCCGGTCTCCTTATTCCTACGAACGGGTTAACGTCAAAGAATCCCGCTGGTATGCGGGAGGGATAGTCCATGACCCCCGGCCCTGGTTCTTTCCGGTTCGTATGGTCCTGGAAACGGTGTATCCGGGTAACCCGATGCCGGTCACCGGAAATACTCAATGATATTCCGGAAGAACTGCATATTCAGCGATTCGACCGGTGGTGTCAGACCCTGGCGCCTCATCCGTTCCCTGCGGAGAGGCCAGTCATAGAGGTTCACAAACTCCATCGCCCGTTCCGGGTGTGGCATCAGCCCGAGCACCCTGCCATCCGCAGAGGTAATACCGGCAATATCTCCTGTCGAACCGTTGGGGTTGAAGGGATATTCTCCCTCGGCCGGCCGCAGGTCCTCCCGGCAATAGGTGAATGCGATCATCTTCTGCCGTTTCAGGCGCTGCAGGGTCTCTTTTGAACAGAAGAAATTGCCTTCGCCGTGGGCGACCGGGCAGTAGATCCGCTCGATGCCCCGTGTCCAGAGGTTATCTGCCTCCGGCTTCAGCGTGACAAACCGGCATTCCAGTCTCCCGTTCCTGTTGGGCATCAGGGCAATGTCCCGGATATACTGCCGGTCAAATGCCGGAACGAGCCCGAGGTTTGCCAGGATCTGGAAACCGTTGCAGATCCCGAGCACCAGGTTATCGCCGCCCAGGAACTCCATGAGGTCTTCCCATACGTTGTTGCGCAGCCGGTTTGCATACGCGTTGCCGGCCCCGGTATCGTCCCCGTACGAGAAACCGCCGGGAAAGACCAGCAGCCGGTAATCCGAAAGCCGGTTCCGTCCCGCGATCAGGTCATTGATATGGACGATGTCGGAAGCCATACCCGCCCGGGCGAGCACCTCCTGTGTCTCCATCTCGGAGTTGATCCCAAAGCCGCTCATAATAATGGCTTTCTCCGGGATCATCTCCCTGCCGGTCGTTACCTTTGAGGAGGTTCGTTTCAGTGTCCTGCGTGCAACCACCATGTCAGTACCTCCCGAAGGGTGCCTTATAGGCATCTTCGAGTTCGTCCACCGTCAGGTCCAGCAGGAGTTTCCGGGCGGTGATCCGCAGGGACCGGCCACCGACCCGCCCGAGCAGGGTCGCATCAGTCCCGAGTATTCGTTCGAACGCCCGCTTGTTGTCCGGAGCCACCGTGACCACCAACCTGCCGAGCGACTCCGAGAAGAGGAAATAATCCGGGCGCATGCCGGCATCAAGGGTAAGGTCCATGCCCAGCTGTCCCGCGATGGCAACTTTGGCAAGCGCAATGCCGAGACCACCGTGGCTGACCGGGCAGGCCGACGCGATGAGCTCGCGGGAGATCGCCTCCGTCAGTCTCCCGTAGCGTTCCCGTGCCGCCGCAGCATCCAGCCCGGGGGCGGTATTCCCGATAGAGCCGAGGTGCGCGAAATACTCGGACCCGCCCAGTTCCTCACGGGTCTCCCCGATGACGTAGACCAGGTCACCGGCGACCTTGGCATCCAGGGACACCGCCTTCGAGACGTCCTGGTGGATCCCGATGGAGGAGATGAGGAGTGTCGGGGGTACGGAGATCTTTACCGGGTTGTTCTCCGCGTCATAGCCGGAGAAATCATTGAACATGCTGTCCTTTCCCGATATAAATGGCGTCCCAAAGGCGGTGGAAAACTCGTAGCACCCTCTCGCCGCCTGCTTCAGCTGCCCGAGCCGCTCGGGTTCATCAGACGAACACCAGCAGAAATTATCGAGGATCGCGATAGTATCGAGCGGGACACCGATGGCGATCAGGCCCCGGATTGCCGTATCGATACCTGCCCCTGCCATGAGGAAGGCATCGATCTCCGAGTACGAGGGGAAAAGTCCCTGCGACAACCCGACACCCTTCTTTGAGTTAAGAACGACCCGGGTCAGCGTGGCATCTGCCTGCACCCGTCCCGCTCCCTGGATCGGGCCAAGCACATGACCCCCCTGTACGGTATGGTCATACTGGATCGAGATGAACTCTCTGGAGCAGAGGTTTTTCCTCTGCAGCATCGAAAGCAGCGTCGCATCGAGCCGCTCCGGGCAGGGGATGCAGGGTTCGGGATATGTCTTTTTCGTGTACGTGGTCCTCAGGTGTTTCTTTGGCAGGCCGTCATGGAGGAAGTCCAGCCCGACATCCATCACCACGGTGCCACGGCTCTCGACCACGCACCTGCCGGAGTCCGTAAAGGTCCCGATGACCGTTGCCTCGACCTCCCGTCTCTGCATCAGCTTCATGAAGGCGTCAAGGTTCTCCGGCGGGACAGCGAGCGTCATCCGCTCCTGCGATTCAGAGATCCAGATCTCCCAGGGCGCCATGCCGGGATATTTGAGGGGCACCCTGTCGAGGTGCACGTGGCAGCCGTTGCACTCTTTTGCCATCTCCGCAACAGAACAGGAAATCCCGCCCGCCCCGTTATCGGTGATGCTGCGGTACAGCCCGAGGTCCCTGGCCTCCTTCACGATCACGTCCGAGAACTTCTTCTGGGTGATGGGATCGCCGATCTGGACTGCCGTCACCGGGCTCTGCGGGTCGAGGGCTTCAGATGAAAACGTGGCCCCGTGGATGCCATCCTTGCCAACGCGTCCTCCCGCCATCACCACGAGGTCACCGGGCTGTGCCTGTTTTTCGTAGAGTTTCCTGCTGTCGTGTTCGAGCGGCATCACGCCGACCGTGCCGGCAAATACCAGCGGTTTTCCGCTGTAACGGTTGTCAAACCAGCACCACCCCTGGGGTGTGGGGATGCCCGAGCAGTTGCCGCCGACCCCGACTCCCCTCACCACACCGTCAAGGATCTGACGGGGTGAAAGGATTGGGTTTGTACGATCCTTCCCCCGGAACAATGCCGGTTCCGTATCCGGGTCGCCCACGCAGTAGCCGTAGAAGTTGATGCAGGGTTTTGCCCCGAGCCCGAAACCGATGGTATCCCGGTTCACCCCGACAATCCCGGTCAGGGCCCCGCCAAACGGGTCAAGGGCGGACGGCGAGTTGTGGGTCTCGACCTTGTGGGTCACCAGGTAATGGTCATCAAAGATGATGGAACCGGAGTTGTCGGTAAATACCGTCACGCAGATATCCTTGTCCCCTTTCTCTTTCCGGATCGTGTTGGTGGCTGCCTGGATGTAGGTCTTGTAGAGTCCTCCAGGGACGTCTTCATCCATGGCAGATGCAAAGATCGTGTGCTTGCAGTGCTCGCTCCAGGTCTGGGCAAGCGATTCCAGCTCCACATCGGTGGGTTTCCTGCCCAGCTTATGGAAATAATCGCGAATAGCGTGCAGCTGGGCGAGGTCAAGCGCAAGCGGACCCCGCCGCTGGCCGGTCAGGCAGTCGATGATCCCCTCTTTTCCCAGGTGTGCAAGTTCCCGGTCATCCAGGTCAAGATCCACCGTTTCCGCAGTCGGGAGTTCATGGAGGCAGACAGAAGGCACGACCGGATCCATGCCCTTTGTCCCGTACTCCTGCCGGGTCCTGACAGTCACCCGGTTCACGAGCGGGTTTGCCAGGGTTGATGCCAGCTTCTGCACGGAGGATGGCGTCATCTTCCCGCAGACAAGATACATCTGTGACGTATAGACGGCTTCTCCTTCGTCAAACTTTATCGAAAAATAGTCCTCTATCGTCTGGCGGGCAGTCATGCCGACATTATCGGTAACGCCGGGCAAAAAACCGACTTCCAGTGCATAGTCAAAGACGGCACGTGTCGCCGTGTCGATCGTATATTCCTGGACCACAGGATTGATGAGCTGACTGCCAATCTGCGAGAGCTCCTGCGGGGTAAAATCCCGCGAGCTCGTGGCCACCGTATAGACATCGATCAGGTGTACTTTGTCAACCGGAAAACCCAAAGAGCGTATCCTTTCAGTCCTGGCTGGTAACCGGGGATCGATCGTATAGTGAACTTCTATCCGGTGGACACAGGAAGTCATGTGTACTGATTATACGCAAACTATCAAAATAACTGCCGCAGCCGATGGAGGGAAACCCTGAACCGGGAAACAGTCCTCCATCGTTTCCCGGCACATGATTTTTTACTGGAACGATAAAATCCCCGGCGAAGGGGATACTCTCCGGGATTGCTGGTAATATCGACAGGGTTGGCGCGGTTCACTGCCGGAGGGCTTGCTTCCACCCGCATCAGATAATTTCAAAGAAACCGGAACCATGTGTGCGGACGGGAATAATAACCGCAGAGTATATACAACCTCTCATGATACGTTGTACTGAGTAATAAATGGCAAAAAAATGTGAACAATGCGGTGCTCCGGCTGTCGATACCCAGTCACTTTTTTGTAACATCTGCGGCGGTTACGTGCGGGACGAACCGGAACCTTCGCTTCCCGTCTGCAGGACCTGTGGGGTTCCTGCTCCTGACGACCAGTCGGTCTTCTGCACCCGCTGCGGCCAGAAGTATGCAGCGGACACGGAATACAGGTACCCGGTCTGTTCTTCCTGCGGATCTGTTGTCCCCGATGAACAGGCCGTTTTCTGTAACCGCTGCGGTACAAAAATATCATCCGGACCGGAACCCGCTGTGCCTGTCACCGTATCCGGTGCCCCGGTTTCAGGTATTAAGGCGCTCCTGAAAACTGCAAAAAAGAGCGGGGGCGCAACGGCGAAAAAGTCGCCGCGATCGGTAATTGTAACAAAGAAAAAACATTCTGCCAGTCCACCAGCGCAGGCCGGAGGATATGTCCCGGAGGAACCCCTTTCAGATCTTCCGGACGATGTTACGGAAGCCCCCATGGATCCGCAGGCACAGAAAAAGTACATCCACCTTCCGCTGGTAGCCGATGAAGGTACCGTTGATATCCAGCCTGCAAAAAAGTATGCACATCTCCCGCTGATTGCTGACGAGCTTAAAGTAAAAGATACTCCCCAGGCAGGATTTTTCTCAAATGGTGCCCGCGAACCTTCATCATCACACCAGAAAAAGCATGCCCTGAAAAACGGGATAATGGGCATGTTTAAACGATAGCACGGGTATATCGCTCCGGTTTCTTTTGGAGTCACGGGAAACAGGTGTCAGGATAAACTTTTTGTGATATCATATGTCAGCGAAATCACTAACATTTTATGACGACTCCAGGGAAGACAGAGATCTGGTCCCCGTGAGATCTTAAAAAACCCGGATGAATTTCCATTATCTATAGTATTTACGAGGGAACCCGCCTCAGGGCCTCTCCGAGGCACGGCGGGGCAGGGAGGTATTTTTAAGAGGTTTAGTTCCTGATCCGCCGCGGGGGCGTCCCTTCGGGGGCGGCAGCGTTCATCACAACGGGAAAGGCAATCCCGTGTCTTCATCCTGTCAGAATGACGATGGAGGCACGACAATCTTCCCCGTCGCTTATTCGTCGGGGCACATTCAAGGATTGCGGATGTACTGAAAAACCAGAAAAAACGGGGATATCTTATTCGCATCCGCCGGTACTTGCCGTGGATGTTGTTGAGAGCACGGTGGTGCATTCCGCCGGTGCAGTGTCAAAACTGTTGCAGATAGCCTGTTTGTACGCTTCAGGTGTGCGGGCACCGGCAT
>Ga0209079_10001083_pt1 | contig 10338 bp, 10 predicted proteins | sample PPLLaktember2015_2_FD_187259 | JGI IMG/M metagenome (GOLD analysis project Ga0209079, IMG submission 187259) | Freshwater sediment microbial communities from Prairie Pothole Lake near Jamestown, North Dakota, USA - PPLs Lake P7 Core (6) Depth... | ecosystem: Environmental > Aquatic > Freshwater... | reverse complement strand
TGGAAAAACCAGGCCCCGTAAAAACAATATGACCGTTACCTGAACAGGTCATGCAGGTAAAACCTGTACTGGCCAAGTTTTCCCTCAAAATTTGATGCCCCGATAAACATGACCCTCCCTGTTTCCGTGGCAGCTAGTATGCCCGCTTTCATTGCTGCCCTGATATGATTTTCACTGATTCCGTTCATTACAATCTCGTATACTGATCCTACCCCTTCAGGTACATTCGAATCGCCGATTTTTCCTTTCAGGGTCGGGCACCATACATGGTTTGTGCTCGCCGGCATGGGAAAACGGTAATTTTTACTGCCCACCTTCGAACCACTTGCAACAATTCCTCCTGCAAAACTGGTTATGACACCATTTAATCCCGCGACAGCATCAGCTGCTGCTTCAATACCGGAAAGTGCCGACTTCTGGTTCTTACCCATGACAAGAAAATTACCCCCTGCTATTCCCTTTACGGTCCCAAATCGTTCCTCACCGGTATAGTTTCCCTCCATGATGGGGATCTTCCAGCATTTTCTGCCATTGATGCTGCACTGCTCCTCATAGGTGTCCCCAAAATAGTGCATACGGATATAGAACCGTGATCCGGCTTCAGGAAATCCGTCATAGGCCGATGCGGTAGGCGCCGGGAGGATACACTGGGAAATCCGGGATGCCACATTTGATTTCATGGTCTTCTTGTCTGAACAGATCAGGATGGACACACCGGCCCTGCCGTCAGGAGTCTCTTTTTTTGAGAGATACCCTTCGATCCCGGCTTCACAGGGACACCCGATTTTTGATGTCGCAAATCCTGTTGCTTCAACTGCCGCCTTGTACGCCCATTCTCGCGTTGCTGCGGTAATAATGATCCGGGAAAGCCAGACCGGGAATGCCTCTGCATAGGTATCCAGAATTTTTGTACCGTTGATCTCCGTCGTATCACTCCCCCTGCGGATACATAATACCTTCTTCGGTTATGATATAATCCATGGGGATATCATTCTCATCAACGGGCAGATTTTCATATTCCTGGCAGGCGAAAGCGATCCCGATTTTTCGTAAATTCGGATGTTTTGCCAGGAACCGGTCATAATACCCGGCCCCATACCCGATTCTTCGCCCGGTCCGGTCAAAACCGTGCATGGGGAGGATGATCGTATCCACGTCACCACCTGTCGCCGGTATCTCACTTCCTATAGGTTCCGGGACACCAAACGTGCTCGGGACAAGAGAAGAGAGATCTTTCAGATAAGAGAGTCGCAGACTGACATCTTCTTTCACAATTATAGGCACGATAATCGGATTTCCGCGTTCAAGGAGGGCAGCGATAAGGTGTGTTGTATGTACCTCTTTTTCCTTTGAGGTATATACCATTACAGTTTCGCCATTCCTGATCAGTGCCAGAAGATGGCGGCAGATCCTTGCACTTTTATTCAGCCTCTCTTCCGGGGTCATCGCATCTTTGCGCTGACGCAGGATCTGCCGTATACTATTCTTCAGCTCCCTCATTTGCAGTAGTATATCCCGTGGATATTTATTGTTTTTCAGGGACAATACCCTCCCCCATTCCACTATGCAGGTTCGATTGACTGACAGACAGAGTAGATCCGGAATTGGGAAGGATGGCAGAACATTATTCGGTGAGGACAAGGATGCGACGGGTCAGACTCTTATGGACTCGTTGCTCATGACGCTGGAGAATGGTCATATGCTGTCCGGCAATATCAGAGATATCCCGGTGAGTAACTACAACAGCTCTTTGACCATGCTTAATCACGCGACGTATCTCTTCGAGTGCATCAGCATACAGGTTGTCCATGGTGTCGGTTTTTTTGATGCAGACAGACTGGCCATACGGGAAATCCGTTACCACTGCATCGAAGGATTGACTGAGAAACGGAAGACGCGTTGCATCTGCAAGCAGGAGATCTGAGCTGGTAATGTTCTGCCGGCTGCCAGCTGCCATCAATGGATCAAAATCACTGCCCACGGAACGGATACCGATCATCTCTGCCTCAATCAGGATACCGCCGGTGCCGCAGAAAGGATCAAGTATGATGTCCCCCGCCCTGGCACAGGTCAGATTGATAAGGGTGCGGGCCATTCTTGGCATCATTACGCCCGGGTGGAAAAAATCCCGTTTCCCGGGATTCCGGGTATCGAAGGACCCGCGGTCGATTGAAAAGAGCACTTTTCCAAAATAGCAGCGATCCTCCGAAAGTACGGCACGGTATTCGACCTGAGGTTTTTTAAGAGAAACGGGACCGGAGATCCTGGTACCAATCAGACACTCAAACTCCCGCTGTGAACAGGGATTTCTTTCGAGGCAACCCCCGTGAACCTTTTTGGCACGTCCTGCAAATGACAGCCGGGTTTCAATGGCAAGCTCTTTGAGCAGCTCTTCGAATGCTGGGATGGTGGGTTCACACTCGCCAAGATATTCCGATACTACCTGCGTCATGGAAAGGCGGGTCGCCGATTTCGGATCCGCTGATTCTACAACCGCGACCTGGAGACGTCTGTCGAGAACTTTACCTATGCAGTCAAGTTCGGCGAAGGGCAGTGTCGGATTTTCACCGGAAAGCTCGAAGAGCAGCCTCATCCTGATCTCATTTGTCACCTTCATTCAAATAGGTGCGCAGGCGGAGATAAGATAATGATACTTACAAAATGTCATCGCCAATCGCGGTCTGTGTATTCATTGAATATTTTTCCATCCGACCGAAGTCCTGACGGGCTGCTGAAGCGATTCGCGGTATATTACTTATATCGATTCAATCCCTGAAATTTTTTATTTTTACGACGATATTTTCGAATTAATGTTGTGACTGAAATTGAAATAAAAAAATCACAAGAATTTTCGTGCATCACGTGTCGTGTGATGGAACCTGTAACAGGCCTGTCGCATTATGGGGGTCGCCACAGTGGCGTGGGCAGAGGCACTGCCAAAGCGCCCAGGAGCGGGATAACTATGTACTGGAGGATTATTTATGGAGATTTTACGAAAAAATCAGGGGCTAAAATAGCACTTTACCCTTTATTTAAGCGCCGTGAAGGATGAAATTTCTCTCAGTTACTGGAAAGCAATCCTGATCCGGGTTGTTGCCTCACCAGGCATGAGCATAAAAAATACCTGAAAGACAGGTCTGTTTACTTTTTACTTTTCTTCTTGCCACCCATTATACCGGAGAAAAAACCACCCGAACCGCTGCTTTTGCCTTCAAGCTCAGCAAGTTTCTGGTACAGTTCTTTCTGCTCACTGGAAAGAGACCTGGGTGTAACAATTTTTACCCTGACCAGTAAATCGCCAGGCTTCCCACGGCGCTTCACGCCTTCGGCTGCGATTTTCAACGCGGTATTGAACTGGATACCGGGGGGCACTTTCAGCTCGATATGACGTTTGTCTATCGTTTCGATCTCGACGGAAGTACCAAGCACTGCCTGTGCAGGACTGATTTCAATAATCGTCTCGAGATTATCCCCGTTCCGGGTAAACCGTTCATGGGACTGGACATAGACCTCGATGAACAGGTCGCCATTGGGTGCACCGTAATCTCCTGCCTCGCCATACCCTTCCATGCGGAGTCGCATGCCATTATCGATTCCTGCAGGTATATGGACGGAAACATTTCTTTTCACCCGCGAATGACCGGACCCATGACATACCCTGCAGATTTTTTCCGCAATTTTTCCCTTCCCGTTACACTGGGTACAGGTCGTCATCCGGACAAACTGGCCGAAAGATGAATGGGCGGCCTGCCTCATCTGTCCGCTACCCCCGCAACGGGAACATATATTCAGTTTTTTTGTTTCACTTCCGGTTCCACCGCATGCGGAACAGGGTTCTGTGTGCATCACTTCGATATCGCGGTCCACTCCGGATACTGCATCTTCTAACCTGATCTGGATGCGCATAAGCAGATCGGCGCCGGGCTGCGGACCTGAACGTCGCTGACCGCCGCCAAAGAAATCAAAGATATCGCCAAAGCCGGAAAAGTCCGCACTGAAACCTCCACCCCCGAACCCGCCTCCACCGGTATACGAGCCCTTCGAAGCACTGGTATAGGTTTCATGACCCATATTGTCGTATTGTGCTTTTTTCTGATCATCGGAAAGCACGCTATAAGCTTCGTTGATCTCCTTGAATTTCTCCTCAGCACCCGCATCCTTGCACACATCGGGATGGAATTTCCGTGCGAGGTTCCGGTATGCCTTTTTAATTTCTTTATCGTCAGCACTACGGGGTATCCCAAGGATATCGTAGTAATCTCCCGTACCCATCTGTGCTCACTCTTCTTTTACGTTATAATCGGCATTGACGACATTATCTTCAGGTTGTTTATCCTGCCCGGGAGATGCACCCGCTCCTGCCTGCTGCTGTGCGGCCTGATCTGCCTGCATTTTCTGGTAGAGTTTTGTAGTGGCAGAGTAAACCGATTCAGTCAGCTCTTCCATTGTCTTTTTTATGGACTCATGGTTGTCTTCAGTCAGTGCCTTCTTTACCTCGGCAACACCTTCCTCAACTTTTTGTTTATCTGCGGCTTCAAGCTTATCACCGCTTTCTTTCAGCATCTTTTCTGCCATGAAAATGGCAGTTTCAGCCTGGTTATGCAGTTCAATCTCGTCACGCTTTTTCTTATCTTCAGCTTCGAACTGTTTGGCTGCATCCATCATCTTTTTGATATCTTCTTCGGTGAGTTTCTTATCTCCCTTGATTGAGATCGCCTGCTGGTTGCCGGATCCCAGGTCCTTTGCCGAGACGTGAATGATCCCGTTTGAATCAATATCAAAGGTGACTTCAATCTGGGGTATGCCACGAGGGGCAGGAGGGATCCCGGTCAGCTGGAACTTGCCCAGGGTGAAGTTATCCTTTGCGAGGGCCCGTTCACCCTGCACCACGTGGATTTCGACACTTGTCTGGCCATCCGCTGCTGTCGAGAATATCTGGCTTTTACGTGTCGGAATTGTTGTATTGCGTTCAATTAATTTGGTGGCAATACCGCCCAGCGTCTCAATACCGAGAGTAAGAGGAGTCACATCCAGGAGGACTATATCTTTTGTTTCACCGGTCAGCACTGCGCCCTGGATACCTGCCCCAAGGGCAACGCACTCATCAGGATTAATACCCTTGTCGGGTTCCTTGCCCAGGATTTTTTTGACCGTCTCCTGCACGAGAGGGACACGGGTAGAGCCTCCAACGAGAAGGACATGGTCAATATCTTTTGGCTCAAGCCTGGCATCGCTCAGTGCCTGCTTGACCGGACCAACGGTGGATTCAACAAGGTCCCCGATGAGTTGTTCAAGTTTTGAACGGGTGAGGTCGATGTTGAGGAATTTCGGACCGTTTGAATCAGTTGTTATGTAGGGGAGGTTGATATTAGTGGACTGGCGTTGTGAGAGCTCAATCTTTGCATTTTCTGACGCATCACGCAGTCTCTGCATCGCATACGGGTCATTACGAAGATCCACACCTTCCTTTTTCCGGAATTCCTCGACAAGGTAGTCCGTGATGCGTTTATCAAAGTCATCGCCGCCAAGGTGATTGTTACCGGCAGTTGATTTCACCTCAAAGACACCGTCACCGAGAGTCAGGATCGAAACATCGAATGTACCGCCCCCGAGATCATAGACAAGCACGGTGGCATCCTGCTCCTTGTCAATACCATAGGCCAGTGCGCTTGCAGTGGGTTCATTGATGATCCGCAGGACATCAAGGCCGGCAATCTTTCCGGCATCCTTGGTCGCCTGACGTTGCGCATCATTAAAGTATGCCGGTACGGTAATGACCGCTTTTGAAATTTTCTCACCGAGATATGCTTCGGCATCGATCTTCAGTTTCTGAAGGATCATTGCCGATATTTCCTGGGGGGAGTAATTCTTATCGTCAATTTTTATTTTTTCTGTTGTCCCCATTTTCCGTTTTATCGACTGGATGGTCCTCTGGGGATTTGTTACGGCCTGGCGTTTGGCAAGACTCCCGACCAGACGCTCTCCTTCTTTGGTGAACGCAACGATGGATGCGGTTGTCCTACCTCCTTCTGCGTTTGGGATCACGATCGGCTTTCCTGCTTCCATGATCGACATGCATGAAAATGTTGTTCCCAAATCAATTCCCAGAACCTTTTCTGTCACCATTTTTATACCTCCTGGTCTTTCTGATTTCCTTTTGAGACTGCTACTTTTGCGTATCTGATTACCTTATCATTCATCCGGTATCCACGGGCTATCACATCTATCACCGAACCCGCGGGTTCGTCAGACGCAATATGAGCGACTGCTTCATGCTCCGCAGGATTAAATTGTTTTTTTAGGGGATCCACAGGCGTTATCCCATTACGCACTAACCGGTCATGAAGAAGCTGGTGGATCTGATCCACTCCTTCGCGCAGATGGGCATCATCGGATTGTACTGCCCGTTCAAAATTATCCAGTACTTCAAGAATGTCAATAGCAAATCGTTCAATTGCAAGAGAGACAAAAAGCTCCCTTTCGCGTGCCGAGCGCTTTTTGAAATTTTCAAAGTCCGCTGCAAGACGCAGGAACTGGTCATTCAATTCAGCATATGCGGTTTTCTGTCTTTCCAGCTCGGCTGCACACGATGGACATTCCGTCAGGCAATTTTCTCCTTCCTGATCAGGTGCTCTCTCTTGTCCTGTACTGATTTCTGCGTCGTCCATAGTACATCCCGTTTGATGTTCCATTATCTATTGTATTGTGGTTCTATATAAATTTTGATATCATATTAATTCAAATACCTGTAAATTTCACCCAGTTTGACGAATTAAGCCTAAATTTTTGATTGATTTTATTTTGGAGCGATTTTTATCGGCCGATCATCAGGATTACGTGCATAGTAAAAATAACTGTTATTCAGAATCCCTTTTTTCATATATGATAAAAAAATCACGCACAGGATACCGTGACCACGATTTCCCGGTTCCTGCTTATTCCGGATTTTTTCGACAATTCCAATAGTATCCTTCCCTTTTTTAAGCCATTTCGGTTCTGTTAAAATCCTCACAATATTTTTCTCAACGCTCTTTTAGGGCTACGGCACGTAACGCCTCCGCACTCACCGCTATGGCTTCCCCTGTCGAGCGATAATTCCAGAAAAGGTAATACAACACAATCACAAGGCGCAGGGGCGGTTCGGGGGAACAGGCACTGTCCCCTCCGATACCAGATGATTCGCAATTTGTTGAAATTTTAGGGTTTCCCATGAAAATTACACAATTCCAGTTATTTCGGAAAGTGGCAATCCCGTTGCGATGACCTGCGCCGCCCCCGAAGGGACGCCCCCGCGGCGCTTCAATTACCTGAAAATTCCGCTCAATTTTCATGGTTCGGGTGAGAACCATTCCCGTTCATGCCCGTTTCAACTGAGCTGTCATTTCAGGAAACGATCACGGAAAATGTCAAACGGGAATACCGGGGCTGTTGTGGTTACTATGGCCATACTTATCCATCACCCGATATGCACGCTGCATACATTTTTCTTTCCTGTTATGCATACACTTCACCATGAAGTGGGCACTACTCTCGGTCTGGGACAAGACCGGTATCGTCGAGCTTGCCGAGGAACTTTCGCGTCAGAAATATAATATTATGAGCTCAGGCGGGACCGGAAAGGCACTTGCCGAAGCCGGCATAAAGTTTACCGAGGTTTCCAGTTACACCGGTTTTCCCGAGATGATGGATGGCCGGGTAAAGACGCTGCATCCGAAAGTGCACGGGGGTCTCCTGGGGAGAAGGCAGATTGATGATCTGGTAATGGCTAAGCATGGTATTAACCGGATTGATGTCCTCGTTGTAAACCTGTACCCTTTTGAAAAGATGGCAGGGCAGCATATGGATCTCGAATCATTGATCGAGTTTATCGATGTCGGTGGACCTGCGATGATCCGGGCAGCAGCAAAAAATTTCAAAAATGTCACGGTTGTTGTAGACCCTGAGGATTATCCGTCGTTAATTACAGCAATTCAGGGCAATGAACTTTCTCTCGATAAACGCCTTGCTTTCGCAAAAAAAGCGTTTGCCAGAACGGCAGCCTATGATGGTGCAATCAGCAACTACCTGTTCGGTCTCAGTGATTCGTTTCCCACAACCTATACAGTTCAGTTCAGTCATGGCAGAACACTGCGGTACGGGGAAAATCCGCATCAGGAGGCTGCAGTGTATGGAGAGCTGGGTATTGCAGGAGCCATACCCCTTCAGGGAAAGCAGATGTCCTATAACAATTATCTTGATGTAAATGCCGGGGTGGCACTCCTCCGGGAATTTGAAGATCCTGCTGCTGTCATTATAAAACATAATAATCCCTGCGGCGTCGCTCTCGGCACAGACATAGCCGGGGCCTACATCGATGCCCGTGAAGTCGATCCCGTTTCTGCTTACGGATCTGTCGTCTGTTTCAACCGTGAAATTAATAAAAACACAGCAGAAGAGATTGCCGGAACATTTGTTGAAGTCCTCGTTGCCCCGTCATTTTCTGAAGAAGCCCTTGCCATCATCAGGAAAAAGGAAAACATGCGTGTGCTGATTCTGCCGGACAAATCCGGTTCTGATGAAATCCGATCGATTGATGGAGGAATCCTTGTTCAGCGAACGCCCCCTTATCAGGAGCACTGGAAGGTGATCACCGATCGAGACACGACTCCCGATGAGCTGCGGGCGGTTCAGCTTGCCTGGAAGGTGTGTAAGCATGCGAGAAGCAATACCATTATCTTTGCCGACCAGAAGCGTACTCTCGGGATTGGTGCCGGTCAGATGAGCAGAGTGGATGCTGCAAAGATTGCAGTTGGGAAAGCCCGGTCATCGCTGATTGGGTCTGCTGTCGCTTCAGATGCATTTCTGCCATTTGCAGACACCCTCGAAGTTGCGGCTGAAGCAGGAGCTACAGCACTTATACAACCGGGCGGATCTATCCGCGACAAAGAGGTAATCGATGCGGCGAACCGGCTTCATATGGCGATGATTTTTACCGGCGTTCGATACTTCAGGCATTGAGATTCATTCATATTCCTTATTCATTCAGACAGAACCTTACATAAAATTGTTGCAACTACCGGGCTATCCTGTATGAAAGGTTCTGAACTGATAAAAAGTATCAGGGAAGGAATGAAATCCACGGTACCCGGCCAGTCACTGGACGGTAATTTTGTCAAGCCGCTTCGATCGATACCGGTTTTTTATCTTGTCAGTAAAAAACGTCCCGGTCGACTGGGCGCTTAAGAGATTTGCATAGATTTGGGAAGGAACATTCTGATATTGATAAACCAGCCCGGAATGAAACTCAATCTCCAGATTTTTTAAGGTATTATCGTAACCAACACTTTTCAGGTTACAGGATTGAACGGGTTGTCTTTCCATACTATCACCATAACTTATTGGCGCTGTCAACAGATAATAGTTGGTAATAATATAATTCTGGAAATTATTCAAAGAAAATTCCGACATGATGGTTCCACGGATCCTCCAAAAAACGAAAGCAAAAAGCACGACAATATACCCTGTAATGACCCGCTTAATCCGGTCTGAAGTTTGCACAATGAATTAATGCTAAATATTTCCCAAACTAACATTAAGTAAAGATGGACGAAGCTGCTGAGGTTTCACGGCTGCTCGATATCCTCGGGAACAGGAACCGAAGGAGGATCATCGGATTGTTACGTCAGAAACCCTGTTTTGTGACCGAGATCTCTGAGACACTGATGATCTCGCCAAAAGCAGTTATTGATCATCTCCAGATGATGGAGCGGGAAGCAATTCTTTCCTGCCAGACAGATGACCGGCGGCGGAAATACTATTATCTTGCCAACGACATTCTCGTGGACATCAGCCTTCAGCGGACATCTGTGCCTGCAGGAGATGAAGATACCGGTGACGAAACTGAACGGATGAAAAACTCAATCATGGTGTTCGGGCAGATGATCAGAGCTCACGATATGATTCTCTCACATCTCGAACAAATCAGCCATGATATCGAAATGAAAATTAATGACCTTGCCCGAAACCATAAGGATTTATTCACCAGCGATCGAGAGATTACTGTAATAATCGCACTTTCCCATGACTCACTTACTCTCGATGAACTGGAACAGGTCACCGATTTGCCCCAAAAGGATCTTGGTGAAATCCTGAAACGGTTCGAGCGTAAAGGAATAATCGGACGGACAAAAGACCTGTATACACTCCGAGGCGTACATGCAGAATAATCCAAACAGTCCTTATGACGATGTTTTCAATAACCTCGCAAAGATCGTTGAAGACATCGTTAAAAACATGCCAGACAGCCACAATGCACGAATCATTGGATACACAATAATCACCCGCAATCCTTCGAGCGGG
>Ga0209079_10001081_pt1 | contig 10344 bp, 7 predicted proteins | sample PPLLaktember2015_2_FD_187259 | JGI IMG/M metagenome (GOLD analysis project Ga0209079, IMG submission 187259) | Freshwater sediment microbial communities from Prairie Pothole Lake near Jamestown, North Dakota, USA - PPLs Lake P7 Core (6) Depth... | ecosystem: Environmental > Aquatic > Freshwater... | reverse complement strand
TGAGCGACGAGAAGAGCAAGGGTGGTCGCGTCCTTCCTAGGTGATCCGGTGCAGTGCGAACAGACCAAGTCCCCGCCGTGCTGACAAGAGCAAGAGGCAAGAGATGGGTACGACGGTGAAGAGCCGGCATTCCGCTCAACACCTGCTTGTCGCCAGGATCTCACCACTGCCGTTGCGTACCGGTTTCACCGAGGGCATACTAAGCCGCCATGGACGAAAGCCTACCCTCACAGACTGCTGAGGCAGACACGGCTCAATACTGTACCCTGCTGAAGGTTTCCGAGGCCATTGCGGCTCATCATGACCTCAAGTCGCTCTTTCGGGATCTCGCGCAGCACCTTCCGGCAGTGGCGCCGTTCGATTTCATCGGCCTGGTCCTCCATAATCCGGCAAAAAATGTGATGCAGGTCCATGTGCTGGAAACGGCGTCCGCCCGGCCCCATACGACCAGACTCGACGGACTTGAGTTGCCGGTCGAAGAATCGGCTACCGGCTGGGTCTGGACCCACCAGCAGCCCTTGACCATCCCGTCGCTCGCCGACGAAACCCGGTTCACGATGGGCATGACGGCCCTCCGGGGGATCGGCGTCCAGTCCGTGTGCCTCCTGCCGTTAACCACCGCCATGCGCCGCCTGGGGGCGATCGGATTCGGGAGCCTGGAGCCCCACGCATTCGGCGCCAAGGACCTGGCCCTTCTCGAACAGGTGGCGAAACAGGTTGCCGTCGCCGTGGACAACGTGCTCAATTTTGCCAGCGCGGAAGCCTCGCAGCAGGCACTGGTCCGGGAACGGGACCGGCTGAATCTGTTGCTGGAAATCAACCATGCCGTCAACGCGACACTCGACTTAAAACAACTGCTCTTGGCGATTGCCACGGCGCTTCGCCGCGTCATGCCGCACGAACGGACCGCGTTGCTGTTGTATGAGCCGGATCAAGAGCAGTTCAGGCTTCATGCCCTCAATTTTGATCTCACGAAGGGGTTTCTTTCTGAAGGCTGGCTGACCCCGGTCGACGGGTCTCCGGCAGGGATCGCCCTTCGCTCTCGCAAGCCGTTTTATTATGCCAAAGCCGATCTTCAGGGGTTTCGGTCCGATGTCGCCGAGCGTCTGCTGGCGGAAGGCATTCAATCGGCCTACTGTTTCCCGCTGCTCTCGCATGACCAGGCCCTGGGCGTATTGACGATCAGTAGTCTGACCGAAAAAACGTTCGATGCCGATGACCTCACGCTTCTGGGGGAAACGGTCAAGCAGATCGCCATCGCCGTCGAGAATGCCCTTAACTATGGGCACGTCCTCAAAGCCCGACAGGAATTGGCCCGGGAGCGGGACCGGCTGCGGCTGCTGCTGGAAACGAACAACGCGGTCGCCTCTCATCTGGAAGTGCGGGATCTGTTTGAGTCGATCACGGTCAGCATCCGCCGTGTGCTGAAGGCGGACGTCGTCAGTTTGACCATCTTGGACCCCGAGTTGAACCAGTTGAAGCTGTATGCCCTGGACTTTCCCGGACGAAAGGGATTTCTCGAAGAAGGCACCGCCTGCACGCTCTGCGGATGTCCGGCGACCACGGCGATCACGCAGCGGGAACCGGTGGTGCTCAGCCGGCAGGAACTCGATCAGTCGGAGAGCACAGTCTCAAAACGGCTCGTAGCCGAAGGGGTCAAGTCGGCCTGCTGTGTTCCCCTGCTGTTACGGGACCGGACGCTCGGGGCCTTGAACGTCGGCAGTCTTCAGGAAGAGGCCTTCACGCAGGCGGATGCCGGGATGTTGAGCGAGGTGGCCAAGCAGATCGCGCTCGCCGTTGCCAATTCACTGGCCTATCAGGAGATTGCTACGCTCAAGGACAAGCTGGCGAAGGAAAAGTTGTACCTCGAGGAGGAAATTCAGACAGGATACAACTTCGAGGAAATCGTCGGCGACAGTCAGGCGTTGAAACGGGTGCTCAATCAGGTCCGGACGGTGGCGGCGACCGATTCCACGGTGCTGATTCTGGGCGAAACGGGCAGCGGAAAGGAACTGGTCGCGCGGGCGCTCCATAATCTGAGCGACCGGCGGGAACGGACCTTCGTCAAGCTCAACTGCGCCGCTATTCCAACAGGCCTGCTCGAAAGCGAACTCTTCGGCCATGAAAAAGGGGCTTTCACGGGGGCGATCGCCACGAAGATCGGCCGGTTTGAATTGGCCGACCGCGGAACGCTCTTTCTCGACGAAGTGGGTGAAATCCCCCTGGAGCTACAAGTGAAGCTGCTCCGGGTGCTGCAAGAGCAGGAGTTCGAGCGGTTGGGGAGCACGAGGACCATTCGCGTCAATGTCCGGGTGATCTCTGCAACGAATCGCGACCTGGCGCAGCTGGTGGAGGACCGGGAGTTTCGCAGCGACCTGTACTACCGGCTCAACGTATTTCCGATCACCGTGCCGCCCCTCCGCGAGCGGGCGGAAGACATTCCGGCGCTTGTCCGGCACTTCGCCCAGAAATTCGCTCTGCGCATGAAGAGACGCATCGAGACAATTCCCGCCGAGGCGATGAAGGCTCTGCAGCAGTATGCCTGGCCGGGCAACGTGCGGGAGCTCGAAAACTTTATCGAGCGCGCGGTGATTCTGACCCAGGGGCCGGATCTGTCCGTTCCGATTGCCGAGCTGAAACGGACGCAGAACCATACGACGCAGTCCGCGACCGCGACGCTTGAGCAGGCGGAACGAGAACATATTCTGAAAACCCTCAGTGATACCGGCTGGGTCATCGGAGGTTCCTCCGGGGCCGCAGCCAGGCTCGGTATGAAGCGCACCACCCTCCAATCCAAAATGCAGAAACTGGGGATCTCCCGCCCCAGCTGAGCCTCGTTAGAAGACCTCATCTCTCGACAGAGCCACCGGCCAGTGAGAAATGCCGAGACTTCGGCGAGTGCCGAAATATCGGCAGTCACAGTTTCGGCACTTCATCGGCCGTTGCATGGTCAAATGAGAAAGATCCATCTATTACAATGAGTTGTGTTCTTTGATCGAGAAGGGGGTGACGGAACAGCCCTTGCCAATATATCGGATTGATTAAGGAATCGAAGAGCCTCAAGAGAGAACTGAGCGTGGGGGCGGTCCTCACTAGACTGATAGTAGGAATGTCATGCACGAGACCATTCAATTTTTGACAGAGTACGGACCACTGGTGTTGTTCGTCGTCGTGTTTGTCGAGCAGATCGGTTTGCCGTTGCCGGCTCTCCCGGTCCTGGTCGCGGCCGGAGTACTGGTTGGAGCCGGGCACTTGAATCTCTGGATCGCGCTCGGAGTTACGGTGTCCGCCGCGCTCGCAGCGGATTGGATCTGGTTCGAGTTGGGACGGCGGCAGGGTCGTCGGGTGCTCGATGTACTCTGCCGCATCGCCCTGGAACCGGACTCCTGCGTGAGACGGACGGAGGATTTTTTCATCAAGCACGGCCCCCATTCGCTGGTAGCGGCCAAGTTCATTCCCGGGTTGAGCACGATCGCGCCTCCCCTTGCCGGTATCGTCGGGTTGGGAGCTCCGCTCTTTCTGCTCTACGACGGTCTCGGTGCGGTGATCTGGGCTTGGTCCGGTCTGGGGATCGGCTATGTATTCAGCGATCGGATTGAACAGGCCGTCACCTATGCGGAGCAGGTTGCGCCGGCTGCCACTGGTATGGCCCTTGGCGTCCTCGTCCTCTACATTGCGCACAAAGCCGTGTCACGTCGTCGGCAGCTCCGCGACGTGCCCCGGATCACAGTCGAACAGCTGACGGAAAAACTCCGGACGGAGGAGCCTCCCCTGCTGATCGATGTACGGCCGAGGGCGAGTGCGGAGGCCGAGCCGGGGATTCCAAGCGCGGTCCTGATGTCGTTGGACGAATTGACTCGCCGTCACCATGAACTGCCGCGCCATCGCGATGTCGTTCTATATTGCGGATGCCCGAACGATGTCACGAGCGCTCAGGGTGCACTGCTTCTGCACAAGCGGGGATTCACGCGCGTCTGGCCGCTGGCCGGCGGGATCGAGGCCTGGCGGCGGCACGGCGGAACGGGCGTGGGCCTGAATTATGGGGTTGGTCCGGCGGTGGTCTTAGGCCTGGGAGTGTGAGGAAAATGACATGTTGAAGATCACGCCGCACAAGACAGGAGACTCGACGAGGCTCATGCTGGAAGGACGATTGGCCGGGCCTTGGGTGAATGAGCTCGAGCGGGTCTGGCGGGACAGCAAGGAGTCGATCACCGGTTCCCTTGTCGTGGACCTGACGGGCGTCACATTCATCGAGCAGGAGGGAAAGGGTCTCTTGAGCAGGATGTGGCTGGATGGGGCGGAACTGCTGGCGGTCGGGTGTTGTTCCCGGTCCATCCTGGAGGACATTATGTCGGGGGGCCGGTCCGCTCCGTCGACTCGAATCACGAAGAATCCCTCGACTTCGTGAGTGTCTGATTGCCGATCCATGAATTACTAAGGACGCCTTGCTAAGCAGGTCATCAGACCACTAAGATTGCGTCAATTGCGTCAGGAGTGCAGGAGAACGTATCCATGGTGAGCCACTTGTCCCTGTCGACAGAACCCAGACCTCCACGGATGTCACACAAACACGTAATGACAGCTCTTGTTCTTTCGTGTGTCCTGGCAACCCTGCCCGGTTGCAAGCAGGACGCCGGTTCAGCGCCGGTGCCGCCGGTGGCCCAGGTCGAGGTCATCACGGTCACGACACAAACGATTCCCGACGAGCCGGAATTCATCGGCCAGGCGGAAGCCTCCCGTCCGGTTGAAATCCGTTCCCAGGTCACGGGGTTGCTCAAAGCGGTGCTCTACCCTGAAGGTCGGGACGTCAAGAAAGGCGACCGGCTGTATCAGATCGATCCGGTGCCGTTCCAGGCTGCTGCCGCCAGCGCGAAAGCCAAGATTGCTCAGGCGGAAGCCAAGCTGGTGCAGGCCAAGCAGGATCTGGAGCGGGTGAAGCCGCTGCTTGCCGAACAGGCCGTGAGCCAGAAAGATGTCGATGATGCCGTGGCTCAAGAGCTCTCGGCGAAAGCCGCCCTCCAGGGCGCCAAGGCGGATCTCATTAAGTCTCAATTTGATTTGGACAACACGCTCATTACGGCGCCTATCAGCGGCTTGATCGAACGGAGCCGCTACTACGAGGGACGTCTCGTGTCGGCGCAAACCGATTTGCTGACGGTGGTCCATCGCGTCGATCCGATGTTCGTGGTGGTGAATGTGCCTGAGAACTTTATTCTGAAGCGGCGGCGCGACATCGAGTCGAAGAAAATTCACCATCCGGGCGTCTATCAACTGCGGGGCCGCCTCACGATGATGGACGACACGGCCTATCCCCATGAAGGCGTGCTGGATCTGCTCGAGCCGGGGTTGCGAAGCGAGACCGGCTCCCGCCAGACCCGGATCACCTTTCCCAATCCGGATCGTTCCCTGCTGCCGGGCCAGTTCGTGAAGGTGCGCTTTACGGGAGATACTAAAACGGATGCCGTCTTAATTCCGCAACGTGCGGTGCTGCAGGGTCCGCAAGGGCCCTTCGTGTACGTGGTGGGTCCGGACGAAAAGGTGCAGATCCGCGATGTGGTCGCATCCACGTGGAAGGGCGATCAATGGATGATCGACGGCGGGTTGAAAGCCGGAGATCGTGTCGTGGTCAACGGGCTGATGACCATCGGCCCGGGCGCGCCGGTCAAGGCGGTCCCGTGGAAAGAGACGGCGGCGCCGCCGGCGGATCCCGTTCCCCCCACTCCCAAACAAGGATAACTTGTGACGTCGCACGTTTTTATCGACCGGCCGATCCTCGCGTCGGTGGTTTCCGTCATCATTGTCGTGATGGGCCTCCTTGCCCTGCAGTTTCTGCCGGTCGCGCAATTTCCTGAAATCACCCCTCCGGTCGTCCAGATCGATGCCGACTATCCGGGCGCCAGCGCGGAGGTGGCAGCCGAAGCGGTCGCCCGGCCTATCGAGGTCACCCTTCCCGGCATCGACAATCTGCTCTATTTCGAGTCGACCAGCAGCAATGACGGTCATGTGACCATCAAGCTGACGTTCGAGATCGGGACGGATCCGGACATCGCCCAGGTTCAAACCCAGAACCGTGAAAAGCTGGCGGAGCCGCAGCTGCCGACGGAAGTGATCCGCCAGGGAGTGTCCGTCAAAAAGATGTCTCCCGACCTCGTGGCGGTCATCGTGCTGAAGTCCACGGATCCTCGCCACGACGCGGTGTTTCTCTCGAACTATGCGACGCTGCGTGTGGTCGACGATTTGAAGCGGGTCAGAGGCGTGGGCGACGCGCTGGTGTTCGGTCAGCAGAACTACAGTATGCGGATCATTCTCAATCCGCCGCAGATGGCCAAACTGGGCCTGATCCCGAGCGACATCGCCGCGATCATTCGTGAGCAGAATCGTGACTACCCTGCCGGGACCATCGGGCGGGAACCGGCGCCGAAGGGCACCGAGCTGACGATCCCGATCATCTCGAAAGGCCGGCTGACTGATGTGAAGGACTTCGAGGAACTGATCGTGCGTGCCCTGCCGGACGGGTCTACAGTGCGGCTCAAGGATGTCGCGCGTATCGAATTGGGCGCTCAGTCCTATTCGCTGGAGGGCCGCTGGAACAGCACCCCGACGACGTTCATTCTGACCTTTCTCTCGCCTGGGGCCAACGCGCTCGATACGATCCGTCGCGCCCGCGCGCAGATGGACGAGCTGGCCAAGAACTTCCCCCCCGGGGTGTCGTACGATATTCCCTACGACACCACACGGTTTATCGAAGTCTCGATCAAGGAAGTGGTCAAGACTCTGACGGAAGCCATGGTCCTCGTGGTGCTTGTCGTGTATGTGTTTCTCCAGAGCTGGCGGGCCACGATCATTCCGACCGTTGCCGTGCCGGTGTCGCTGATCGGCACCTTTATCGGGCTCTATGCGCTGGGCTTCTCCATCAACACCATCACGCTCTTCGGGATGGTGCTGGCGATCGGGATTGTGGTGGACGATGCGATCGTCGTCGTCGAAAACGTCGAGCGCCACATGCGCGAAGACCGTGTCTCGGCAAAGACCGCCGCCAAGCGGGCGATGAGCGAAGTGACCTCTCCGATCATTGCGATCGTGCTGGTGCTGGTCTCGGTCTTTGTGCCGGTCGGGTTTGTCGGCGGGATCACCGGCGCGCTCTACAAACAGTTCGCCGCGACGATCGCCATTTCGGTGACCGTGTCAGGGTTTGTGGCGCTGACGTTGAGCCCGGCCTTGTGTGCCATGGTGCTTCTTCCGCAGCATGAGGCGCGCGGCGGATTCTGGGCCTTCTTCGATCGCAACTTCGGACGAACGCAGCGCGGATTTTCCCGCGTGGTTGGCTCCTTCCTGGCGAGGCCGGTGCTCGTCATGCTGCTCTTCGGCGTACTGCTGGTCGTCTCGACCGGTCTCTTTAAAGCCTTGCCGAAAAGCTTTCTTCCGGAAGAGGACCAGGGGTATTTCATCGTGGTGGCGCAGTTGCCCGACGGCGCATCGAAGCAGCGGACCGACGCGGTGCTCGAACGGATCGAGCGTTACTTTCAGGCCAATCCGGCGGTTCACTCAACCGATGCCTTGTCCGGCCAGAACTTTGTGTTCGGCACACGCGGGCCGAATGCGGCGACGATGTTTGTGCCGCTCGTGCTCTGGGACGACCGTCCGGAACCGCAGCAACACGCGAAGGCGCTGGTCGGAGCGGCATATGCGGAGTTCGCGAAAATCCCTGAGGCGCTGATCCTGGCCTTCAATGCGCCGGCCATTCGCGGCGTGGGGGCGGTCGGGGGATTCTCCGCGCAGCTGCAAGATCCCAGCAGCGGCGATTTCAAGAAGTTCGCCGCGGTGGCCCGGCAGTTCGTCGAACGGGCGCAGAAGGAACCGGCGATCGGCCGGGTCGGGACGAATTTCCGTGTCTCCTCTCCCCGATTGTATGTGAACGTGAACCGGGAACGGGCGAAGGCCCTGGGGATTCCGATCTCAGACATCTTTGATACGCTGCAGGCCTACTTCGGTAATTTCTATATCAACGACTTCGTGAAATTCGGCCGTGTGTATCATGTTCAGACCGAAGCTGAAGCGGAGTACCGGGCCACACCTCAGGATTTGGCGAAGATCTATGTGCGCGCGCAAACGCCTCAAGGCACGAACATGATCACGCTGGATACGGTCGTGACGACGGAGTATCAGAGCGGGCCGGATCCGGTGAATCACTTCAATGGCTACAATACGGCGCTGGTGCTGGGTGCGGCGGCGCCGGGCTTCAGCTCGGGACAGGCGCTCGAAGCGCTGGATCGGGTCGGCAAAGAGGTCCTGGTCCCGCAGGGATACTCGATCGACTACAGCAATATTTCGTTTCAGGAGCGCCGGGTCGGCGGCCAGTCCGGCGTGGTCTTCGCCGTCGGGCTTCTGATGGTCTTTCTCGTATTGGCCGCGCAGTTCGAGAGCTGGGTCGTCCCCTTTGCCGTGATTCTGGCCGTGCCCTTCGCGATTTTCGGGGCACTCACCGCCGTCTTCCTGCGCGGGTTTGAAAACGACATCTATTTCCAGATCGGGTTGGTGACGTTGATCGGTCTCTCGGCCAAAAACGCGATCCTGATCGTCGAGTTTGCCAACACCCGCTATGAAGCCGGTCGTCCGCTCATCGAGGCGGCCATGGAAGCGGCGAAGCTCAGGTTCCGTCCCATTATTATGACCTCGATGGCGTTCATCTTCGGGATGTTTCCCCTCGTCTTAGCGCGGGGAGCCGGCGCCGCCAGTCGCCAGTCCATCGGGACCGGAGTGTTGGGGGGCATGCTGGCCGCTACCTTCCTCGCGATCTTCTTCGTGCCGTTGTTCTACGTGGTGAGCCGCCGGCTGACCCAACGGCGTGCGTCAGGCAAGTCAGGTCCCGAAACGCCCTCGATCACAGATTCGTCGGAGGATGAGGCAACCCATGCATAAGTCATTGGCGATTGGACTCTCACTGTTGCTGGCATCCTGTGCAATGGGGCCGGATTACGAACGCCCAAAGACCGAGACCGGCGACCGGTTCCGGATGGCGGAGGCTCCCGCCGATGCGCCGTCGCTGGCCAACCTGCCCTGGTGGGACTTGCTTCGGGATGAACAACTCCAGGGATTGATCAAGATCGCCCTGGTCGAGAACAAAGATCTTCAGCGTGCTGCGGGGGCGGTCGATGAGTATCAGGCCCGCGCGCTGCTTGCAAAATCCGATTTTCTTCCGGGACTGACCGCTTCCGCTAATGCGCCTTTCGGACGGAAAACCGTCTTTCTCGTTCCGGGTTTTCCCAACCCGTTCAACTATTATCTGCAGGCCAATCTTACCTGGGAACTGGATTTCTGGGGCCGCATCCGGCGGTCCAATGAGGCGGCGCTCGCGGATCTGTTCGCGAAAGAAGAGAATCGGCGCGCCGTCGTTTTGCAGTTGGTCAGCGGGGTCGCGGAAAGCTACTTCAACCTGCTGCAGTTCGATGCCCAGCTCGATATTGCGAAGCGCACCCTGCATTCGTGGGAAGAATCGGTGCGCATCGCTCAGGCCCGGCTCAAGCAGGGGATGACCTCTCGATTGGACACCGACCAATTCGAAGCGGAGCGGGCTAATGCTGCGGCGCGGGCCGCCGAACTTGAACGGCAGATGGTGCAGGCGGAGAATCAGTTGAGTGTGTTGCTCGGCCGGAAGCCTTATACGATCCCGCGCGGCCGGCCGTTGGACGAGCAACCGGTTCCGCCGGAAGTGCCCGCCGGACTTCCGTCGGATCTGCTCCAACGGCGCCCCGATCTGCTCGACGCGGAACAGCAATTGGCCGCGGCGACTGCCCGGATCGGTGCCGCCAAAGCGGAACGGTTCCCCAAATTCTCGCTGACCGGAATGCTCGGCGCGGCCAGTCCGCATCTCTCAAAGTTCTTCACCGATCCCGCGTCCTTCGGAGTCGGAGGCGGCGGCATAGCCGCGCCGCTCTTCAGCGGACAGCTGCTTGGCTATCAACAAGAGGCCATGGAGGCACAAACCAAGCAAGCCCTGGCGCAGTATGAGAAAACGGTTCTGACCGCCTTGCGTGAAGTGGAAGACTCCCTGGTCTCGGTCCGGACCGCTCGTGACCAGAACAAGGCGCAACAGGAACAAGTCAACGCGCTGCAATCCGCGCTGAAGCTGGCGGAGCTTCGCTACAAAGGCGGTCTGGCCAACTATCTCGATGTGCTCGTGGCGCGCCGCAGTTTGTTCGAAGCCGAATTGGCCATGACGGGGTCGCGCCGGCTCCACTTGGTCTCAGTGGTGCAGCTCTACAAAGCGCTCGGGGGCGGCTGGTCGCCTGACGGGGATCGCGCAAAAGAGATCGCTAAGGAATAAGTCCCATGGAGAAGCCCGCT
>Ga0209079_10001070_pt1 | contig 10410 bp, 10 predicted proteins | sample PPLLaktember2015_2_FD_187259 | JGI IMG/M metagenome (GOLD analysis project Ga0209079, IMG submission 187259) | Freshwater sediment microbial communities from Prairie Pothole Lake near Jamestown, North Dakota, USA - PPLs Lake P7 Core (6) Depth... | ecosystem: Environmental > Aquatic > Freshwater... | reverse complement strand
TAGCGGTTAAGCATGCTTCTCAGGATGGTATTGTTCGTCCTCTCGGCGACTATTCCCAGGGCTTCGGAATAACTGTAATTCCATTTTTTTACAAACAGGTCCACTTTGGTGATATATTTTGCCGAGATGTACTCTTTCCGGTTCGCTGCATAGGCAAAGATCTCCGGCCGGGAAGCATTGGCAATGGCCAGCGATGCCATGTAGGTATTCAAAAAGAGCAGATCGGCACCCATTTTCCGGTCTTCAGTGAGCTGGAGGATCTTGTCTTTTAATCCCCTGATGTGGGAGGCAAAGGGGATGGTACGCCCTTCTGGTTTTTTCTCCTGATCCGGCGTGATATCAGCCATGTCAGGAACCTATCTTCAGGAGCCCCTGCTTCTTGATCTTCGTCATCATGGTAAACAGGTCCCAGAACTTGGTGTATCCAGCTTTGTGGAGCCGCTCGAGAATTTTTGCACGTTTCTCCACTTCAAGATAGATCTCCGACTTTTTGCTGTCGGGCATGCCGAGCATGGTCGCGATTTTGTTCTCGAGCAGGTAGGAGCTGCCCTTCCCCGACCAGATGAAAGTGTCTGTGATCGGTTCCCAGGTGAACATCTCGACAAAGGTGAACCCCTGGGTCTCCGGGTTGAAGCCTACCAGTTCGTTGCAGCTGATCATCCGCCGTACAAGCTGGCCGTCAGGTCGCTTGACAGCGCTCTGGATAATCACTAGGTTGAGGTTATCTACGTACGTCTTGGGGATATTGATAGGATCGCCGCAGAGACGCTGGATGAGTTTTTCCACCGATGCCGCATGGAACGTACTCATGACCGGGTGACCGGTCTGCATTGCACCGAAGGCGACGCTTCCTTCGACCCCCCGGATTTCGCCGACCAGGATCTGGTTGGGACGCTGGCGCAGGGCTGCCTTGAGCAGGTCGAACATGGTCACTTCCCCGCCTGCCGCCGAACCTCCTGTTCCCTCTCCTTTGCCCTTTGCGAGCGCCACTTCGCGTATCCAGTTCCGGTGAGGGACATTCAGTTCCGGGGTGTCCTCGATGGTAACGATCTTGTTTTCAGGCGGAATAAATCCCGTAATCGCATTCAGGAGCGTGGTCTTCCCGCTCGCGGTTTCTCCGGAAACAAAAAGCGACATACCGTACTCCACGCAAATCCAGATGTACGCGGCTGCAAGGTAGTCGAGGCCATTGCTGTCGATAATATTGAGGATGCTGAGCGGCACCTCGTTCACCTTACGGATACTGAAATTGCTGCCGTGCCGGCTGATCGCGGTACCGTAGACAATGTTGATACGGGATCCATCGGGCAGGGTGGCATCGACAATGGGGCTCCGGTAGGTGATGGGACGTTTGATCCGTTCTGCCACCTTGACGACAAATTCATCGAGCTCACTGGAGACCTTGAACTCAATGACAGACTTGAGCCCTTTGAAGATCTTGTGTTCGATAAAGATGGGGCCGACACCGTCACAGGAGATATCTTCGATATAGGGGTCGGAAAGGAAGGGCTTGAGTACTCCCATGTCAATCTTGTCACGTATCAGGAGGTATTCGATTGCCCGGTATTCTTCGTTGGTGAGGATTACCTTGCCTTCTGGAGTAAGGGGAACCTGGTTCTTCTTTTTGGTGTCCTTCATTTTTTTCTGTGCGGTGAAGTCGGTATTGAGGAACGTGGTGATCTTTGATTTAAGATCCTGCTGGCTGGCAGCATTCCCGATAAGCTGTGCGATATCAGTCCCCTTCGGCAGGATAACGGATACGGAAGCCAGCATCTTTTTTATCACTTCAGCCCGTTCCTTATCGGTGACCGGGTCATCTTCAAGCCCGTCTATCAGGTTGATAAGCTTGGTCTCTATTTCCGGGAGGAGCTGGTTTACACTGTGGAGGAACGAAGGTTCAATGGGAATATAGTAATTCCTGACATCGTCCGGGTCCGGGAGGATATGCACAAAGGTCGTCTCATTGACCGGATAAATGATATTGGGGCTTTCCATGGATCGGAGGTCTTTTTTCAGTTCCGAGAGAAAAAGAGGAATCCCGTAGGTGTTCACCGGGAATGTATGGAGGTATTCAAGGAGGTGGGGACTGGATTTCACATACTCCTTGGCATTGGCCGGCAGCATCTTGTAGAGCGGGCTGGATTCGATATCATTATAAAAATCAACCGTCGAATCAATGATTTCCTGCTTGAACGGGAGATTGACGGCAACGGACAGGGTGCTCATGTCAGACCTTCGCAAAACTCATGGGGATGACTTTCATCCCGTACCCGGGATGGACTTCAAAACTGACGACATTTCCCGTTGTTTTGTGTGCGCCGCGGACTTTGATGACTTCCATCACCATCACATACTTGCTCCCGACGAGGGCTTTTTTCATGTTCAGGTGGGCATCGCAGATTGAGCGTATCCGGACAAGAGTGTCTTCTTCAAATGCATACGTGTGGAGGGTTACCAGGATCGTCTTTCCGCTGTCGACAAGGGATTTGCAGTTCGTGAAGAAGGTGAGGATGTGGTCGGTCTCTGCATATTCGGTGAAGAGCGTCAGGGAATCGACGACGATTACCTGGGATTTGCTCTGCTGGATATGCCGGACAAGACGTGCAAGGATACCCGCCATCTCCTCCTTTTTCCACTCAAATCCCAGGACATGGAGGGGGAATATTTTCAGGTATCCCCAGGCAAAATAGTCCGAGATATCAAGGCTCATCGACTCCATCTGTTTGATGAAACTTTTGCTCGTGTTTTCTGTAGTGAAAAGATCGACAGACATCCCCTGTTTCATGGCTCCCCAGATAATCTGCTGGGTCAGTACACTCTTCCCGGTGTCATTTTCACCTTCGATGAGGGTGAGGGATTCAAGCGGCAGGCCGTCAGCGATTTTCTTGTCCAGCTCGGAGTTGCCGGTCGAGATAATCCGCCGGTCCTCGCCTCCCATCAGATCGGAAATGTTTGCCATCAGATCCCTCCTTTATTTATAGATACGCAGAGGCATAAACCCCGTTGCCGGTGGTAACCTGGCACCAGTCAGGAGCAGTTCCTGCGGGTGATACAGCCATGATCCACATCTTCTCCCCGGGATCCAGCACCCCTGGATGAATGGTATCGGGAGATATTCCCAAACTGGCAGGAATGCACCATGTCCCTTCAATACCGCAACTGCTTTCATACGTCAGGTGCCGGTATCCTGCGATGTCGCCATTCGTATGAGTGAATATGACCATGTGGGAAAAATCACGGATAGCTTCTGTTCCGGTATTGGTAATGCTGATATTGATGACCGGCCCGTTTTTATCCTTATCCGCAATTTCAAGACGTGTCTGCAGGCGGGCTTCCTGCTGCAGGGTGAGATCTTTCTGGGCGTTGGAGATGGTTTCTCCTGCAGTGAGGGTGCCTCCGACGACAACATATGCTACAATGATCAGGAGCAGAACTCCCACCGCCGCCCCGATAATTTCAGCAACGGCCATCGTGTATCAGCTCGCTGTGAATTCGTTTGATCGCCAGATACCATTGGAGAGAGCGAACTGGAAATAGACTCCACTGCCCTGAGGAGGAATTGTCGTTTTTGCCGTTATCTTCAGGGTTTCACCCGGATCCCAGTAACCGTTCGCATTCAGATCGTATCCTGACCCGAAATCGTCAGTCCATTCACCGTCTGCCAGATCTTCCGGTGCACCGGCATCATAGGCAAGATGATCAAAATTGCCGACTGCCCCGCAAAAGACATCAGCCTTGCTGATATCTGACGACGATATCCTTTCAGTTCCTGTATTTTTCATCCAGACGCGGGAAGTCCCCGATGCCTGGGAAGCAAAGGTGGCAATAATCTTGAAATCCGTCCGGATCCTTACATCGGATTCGTGCGTCGAGGAAGAAAAGGTCCCGGCCATTGTCTGGATGACGGGATAGACTGCATTTATAAGCACTGCTGCTGCGACTACTGCGGTAATCAGGAACAGTGCTGTGGTAATCGTCTCAGAAGACATCTATCTAAATCCTGTCGGGCAGGTGCATCCATTCATCATCTTTTTCTTTCTGCACTGAGGATTTTTTCCCGCCCAGGGAGATCCTGGGGAGATCAAGGGGGCTTTCACCACTAATCTCTCTGACCGGGGGTACATCCTGGCGCTGTTCCATCAGCACTTCGATCATGTCCCTGTCCATCGAAGTATCTTCCGGAGCAAGGATCCTGTTCAGTGCGTAGAGTTCGGCTACAAACTCGTCCGGGCCTACTTCATGCTCTTCTCCAAGGTTTGCAGGCATCAGGCGGGAAATCTCACGGATCTCATCACATGACTCTTTGGTAATAAATCCCATCGCACGATAGGAATCAAGAATAATCTCAAGCCGGTCGTGACCGACCTTCTTTACCGCCTGGCGTGTCCATTTGAAAAGCTTGTAGACTTTCTGCAGCCGCTTTTTTCCATCGGGTGATTCCGGAAGGGGGCGGGGTACATGTGCAGGTTTGTAAGAAAAATCCGGTGGGGATCTGAGGGAGGCGGGAATGGGTTCGTCCGGCATTTTCATGCTTTCATGCACCGGTGAGACCAGAGATACTGCCGGCTGGATTTCTTTGTTCCCGGTCTCCATTTTTACCTGTGTTGCATTCAGCCGGGCTTCGCGGGTGTCAAGAGCTGCTTCCCGTGCCTCAAGAGCTGACTTTTTTGCTGTCTCTGCCTCATTTGCTGCCGCTGAGGGTGCCAAAGGGACTCCGGCAGTTCCTGTAGTTACAAGGGTAAACGGGTTTTCCAGTTCATTCATCCGTTCCCGGATGTCTATCAGGAGACGTTTGATGGACGTCTTGATAAGGTCAACTTCCCGCTCCAGGTTCTGGAGCTTCACCTCCGGATCGTCTTCCGATGCGGCAGTTATAATGTGGTCGACCTGAGACTGGTTTACCGCCATGGTATATCTACTTTTTATATTACATTTATGACTATTAAAGATTTTGTTGAGTAAATAGCAATAATTGATGGTTATAGCGGAAAAGCAAAAAAATTTTACCTTGAATAAGGCTCATGCGAGTATACGGCTCTTTTTATATCCCGCGAATATGCTGTCAGACCGTGCCGGCCATGCACGGGATTGCAGCTAAACGGATGAATTGAAGAATTTTACTCCTGAAGTCCTTTATTTTCCTGGCGTAAATGGAGGGAAAATGTTAAAAGAATACCCGATGGACAAAAACCGGATGACACAAAGGGAATGGCGTGTCCTGTCAGCCAATATCCACCAGTTTTTGTGTCGCGGTTGGAGGATGATACAATACCTTGTTTTTCCAGCCCGGAAAAAATACCTTTTTATAAGGATGCTTTAAGGATGGCGTAACCATAGTATTATAGTACCTGATAAAAGAAATCTGTTTATACGAAGTAAAGAATTCTAAAGTGGAGAAACACCGAAAATGGTTATGGATGATTATCAGAATTCCAACCTGAGGATGGCAAAAGATTTGTCGAATGTCATTCTCGGGGACCTGGAGATCAACCAGTTGCCCATATCTCAGATTTTGATGAAAGCGAAACGACTGGCCCGCATGCTACATGATTCTGATGCACAGAAATGGCTGGATTATGAGATCATGGGGTATCCGGTAGTATTTGATCCGGATGAACTGGGTTCCTGCAAGAAATATTATACCGGCGACAGGCCGGTAATACGGGATGAAAAAACACACCGCCCCCATTCCATCGGGCTTCCTCACCTCGAATCATATATCAATTCCACAAAAATCGAATCGGTTTCAAAAATCGGGGCAAACGAGAGCCAGAAGATGCAGATCCTGAATAAGCATCATGAACTGGTCAATGATTTCGAACGCCTCAAGACTACCATCCATAACTACATAACGGAAGTTAATATCTCGCTTTCGGTTGGGGATTTTGCAGAAGATATCTTTGAAGATACACGGTTTGCTGCAGACAAATTCATCCGCGAGAACTGTCCACGGGCGGGAGAGCAACTTCTCGAGATAAACGAGAGGATGAAATATTATGATCCGGAATCCTTTTCGCAGGCCATCGGTGCAGTACAGAAAATCCTGATGATTGTTGCCGATACCATCGTTCCGCCACGGGAAAAAATGTACCTGGATAAGCGTGGTAAAGAACGGAGTATAGAAAAAGACCAGTACCTGAATCGGATTTTTTCCTATATTGAACAGAATTCAAAGAATGATCCGGCCGTGCTGATGATCGAATCGGAGATGGCATATATATTTGCAAAATCCGAGCACAAACACGAAAAAACAAAGGGATTACGGGAAAATATTTCAAAAGATGATGTGGAACTTGCAATCATCCACATGTACCTGGTAATCGCTGAAATTGCAAAAATCCGGAAAGTGGATACGATCTATCTCAAGACCCTCCCTTCTGAGGAGTACGGCTCGCTGCCAAAACCCTCTCCCGGTCTGGAATGAAATCAAGGGTATAAAACCGCCTTGTATCGGGATCGGCAACACCGGGTTCTTTGGTTTATTTCAGATATCCACCGCCGGATGAGCTCAAATTTCGTATCATAACTCGGCAGGATCGGGCTTTTCCGGACAACAACAGAGCAACCGGATACCAGCTCCCGGGTTATTATCATTTACCAAAAAAGGACTGTATCAGGAAAGTACACTTGTATTGGTAATCGTTGCAGGTGTTGTCTTTGTGAAGGGTAACGCAGCACCCGTGCCGGGTCTGATCTCAATAGTTATCCGGGTATTAACAGGGACTGGCTCAACCATAAAATCAATTTCGATCTGCTGGTCCGGGGTCATTGAATCCAAACTGGAACCCGATCCGGCCTCCTTTGCGGTAAATGTCGTACTCGTTGCTGTATCTCCCGGTTGGAGGATTATCGGGCTTGTTTCGGATGTGGAAAATACAATGTTCAGCTTTGTCAGGTCAATAGCCGGTGCTCCCGGTGCAAGTCCGATAGAGAATTTTATCTCATCAATTCCTGTTTCGGGAACGGATGAAAGCCCGTAGACGTTTCCTACCAGCTGAAGGTTTGTTGTCGACTGTTCAACACTTTTATAGATCGTTTCCTGCGCTTTCTGGGTAGTAAAGAACCCTGCACCGAGGATTACATATGCAAACACGGCAGCTACTACGACGAACGCAATAAGAACTATTGCTGCCTCAAGACCGGTGAATGCATCTGAAGAATTTTTAGCCATTGGTTGGTAATCTCCTGAATCACTAATTTTTAACGAGAAATTTAATAAGGATATTCCTTTTCTTGCAAAACCCCGAAAGTTAGCGTTTCCAATAATTCCAGGAATGATATTGGTTGTGGAGCGTAGACCGTCGAACGGTAACTGTTTGGACGCTCGCAGAAAAACTATGAACCCGATTTGTAAGATAATCAGCTACCCAACAGGAATTAATAAAAAAAAGGGAGGTTAGTAGAGAACGTTCGTTGCAGTAATTGTCGCAGGTGCAGTCTTGGAGAACGGAAGTGCAGCACCGACAGATGGTCGTAACTCGATGGTCATTTTGGTATTAGCTGGCACCGCGGCGGTTGTGAACGCAACCTCGACCTGATCATTTGCATTCATTGATGTAACATCTGTAGCACCATTCAGCTTTGTTGTGAATACCGTTGTACTGGCTGTAGTCCCCTGTGAAAGGATGATCGGGGCTGCAGTTGGCGTTGAGAATACAATCTTCATTTTTGATAAATCAATTGCTGGTGCACCCGGAGCAAGACCGATCGAGAATTTGATCGTGGTGATGTTAGCATTATCTGTGGAGAGTCCATAGACTGTTCCTATCATCTGGATGTTTGCTGTGGACTGTTCAACACCCTTGTACACTGTCTCCTGGGCCTTCTGGGTTGTAAAGAACCCGGCGCCGAGAACAACATATGAGAACACCGCCGCTACGACAACGAATGCAATCAGAACGATCGCTGCCTCAAGCCCGGTGAACCCTTCATCATTGCGTTTCATGGATTTCATATGGTTAACCTTCGTACACTGAGAGGACAGTGGCATATCCAACGTCCCTATTTCTTTAAATGATTTTATAATATAAAAACATTCCTCTTACATTGCTTCTTTTGATCTGAATTTTGAGGTTTTTTCAGCGAAAAATTCCAAAATTATGGAAAAAATACCGACCAAAATTTCTCCTCTATCGTGTACTTTTCAGGCATCAGACGAGAAATGAGTAATAATTTTCTGCTCTCCACTCACATGCGTTTTTATGTCAGGAAACCCAACATATTTTTACCGCTTCTGCCATGGATAAAAAATCTGTCATATATGCAGCAGGTGCACTGGTCATTATCCTCGTCCTCGCCCTTGTCGTAAAACCGATGGTAACCGGCCAACCCCTCAACACAGGTCTTCCCATAGCCACGACTCCGCAACCTGCCCTATCCCTGACCCAGTCACCAGTACTCTCCCAGACTCCAGTCCTGCAGGCTTCCCCGTTAACACCCCTCCCGTCCGTGATCCCCACATGGGACAGAAACGTCATGACGATAGGATTTGTCGATCCGATAACATATGGGATAACCCTTGGCGATTCCCTGCCGAACGGGACCCGGTTCGACCCGAATCCTGTTAATACAAGCACGACGTCCTATGCAAAAATTTCCGGGAAATACAGCGGGACAACACAGATCATAAAGATTCCCTTTCCCTATTGGGAGCTTGTCTATACGGTTGATCCCGTAGCAGCGATAGAGCCGGGATCAGCCAGCGGGGGATCCCATAGTGGTGTGCAGGGATCCTATTCCGGGGTAATCCCCGAATTTACTGTCCAGGTGACAGATGCTGCAGATCCCAACCGAATTGTACGTACGTTCAGTCCCCCGGGTGGCATTAACCGGGACCTGTGGAAGACAAATGACCCCCGGCCATGGACTGAAAAATTCTACGAAGGACAAAAGAGTTATTATTTTATCATCACCTCAAAGTTGTTAAACTCGTACAGTATTGATATCAGGATTCCCACAAAGTATATCGGCGCATACTAATTGCATGCTTTTGTATTGCGGGTTTGCATTTTTTCTGAATCCCGATTCCATAATGTTATGGACTCCTGATAACCTCTATGGGAGTTATATCATAAATTGCCCGCATGTACGCTGTTAAATGTATCTTCCACCTGCTTGATGGAAGGTGACACCACCGCCCCGAAGGATGTCCGGCTGCAGTTCAAAGGCAGAAAAATGTACAAAAAACCTCCAGCCCCGCCGTGCCTCTGAGAGCCCAGTCTTTAATTTTCTGGAAAACGTGTGAACCGAGTTCCAATCCAGACTATTGGAATTGAAGAACTCAGATATAATCAGAAACTGGCAGGCTCTCTCTGCTTATTCAGGATGAACGCCGCCGCCCCCGAAGGGACGCCCCCGCGGCGGATCAGTGATGGTGGAATTAAAAAAACCTCCTTGCCCGCCGTGGCCCGGAGGGGCCCTGAGGCGGATAACTCTCGTTAATACTATAATTTTCAACGGAATCAAAAGAGAACGAAAAGTACCTGATATGTATCGGACCGTTGGTAATGTTCGCATCTACTGATCCTTATAGATAGAAAGTAGTGGATTGAAAAATACTCTGATACTCCCGGAACCTGGTTAATTACAGACCCACCGCAGGGCAATACATCGTGGTGCACCAGCTCAATGAAGAAGAATCGTAAAAAATGAAGGAAAAAGGGATTTTTTTCCATGCGTACCGGTAGTTAATCGATCTTTCTCTTCCCCATGGATTCGATGTACACGATCTCCTTACCCACTTCGACATGGTCTTTCTTATCTTCGGGGATGGGAATTTCAAAGTTTGAAAAGTCTTTCATATCCATCAGTTGTGCCGTGTTGCCGGCAATCGAGATCACCTGGCCGCTCTTTCGTTCGACAACCGGTACATATGCTTTTGCTGATACCGGCTGGACGATGGATCGTTTCACACCGTCAAAGATTCCCACAGCATCGATCCTTGCCTTTGCTGCACCATGCTTCCCCGGCTTTGATGTCGCAATACCAAGTACCCTGCATGGTTCATCTTCGATGACAATATAGCGTCCCTCTTTTATTTTCCCTATTTCGGTCTGCTCTTTCATTTCATTCACCTAAAATAACCACATATCGTAAACGCGGTAGTAATTTATCTCTATTGCATTACATAAATACAGCGTAGAAACAGGGAAGTCCGGGCATGGAATTTCTATCTGCGTGTAATCAGATGGCAGAACTGGTCAAAGAGAGTATCCGCGATCTTGCAGGAACTCCTGAAGGTGGCGTGACGGTAAAGATGGGCGCCGATCTCACCCCGACAAAAATGATAGATCAGGTGGCCGAGGATTGTGTCATCTCCTACCTGCAGGAGCACCCCCTCTGCTCTCTTTTGGTGAGCGAAGAGGCCGGGAAGGTAATGTTAGGAGGAAACGATGGCACTATTTTTCTTGA
>Ga0209079_10001069_pt1 | contig 10420 bp, 8 predicted proteins | sample PPLLaktember2015_2_FD_187259 | JGI IMG/M metagenome (GOLD analysis project Ga0209079, IMG submission 187259) | Freshwater sediment microbial communities from Prairie Pothole Lake near Jamestown, North Dakota, USA - PPLs Lake P7 Core (6) Depth... | ecosystem: Environmental > Aquatic > Freshwater... | reverse complement strand
GCCGCCTTCCTATAATCACGGGTTTTAAGCCGGGACAATCATGGAAGCCGAACGCCTCAACCAGATCGAAGGGACCGTCGCGGACCTGCGCGGCCGCCTCGCTGAACTCCGGAGGTATCTTTGACGTCGATGCCAAGGAGGCTCGGCTCAAGGAAGTCGGCAGCGCGCTCGAGGACCCCAAGGTCTGGGACGACCCCAAGCGCGCGCAGGAACTCGGCAAGGAGAAGAAGGCCGCCGAGCTGATCGTCGAGAAGATGCACCGGCTCGAAGCCGGCGTGAGCGACGCGGGCGAACTGTTCGAGATGGCGCGCGCCGACGACGACGAGCCGACCCTCGTCGCGATCGAGAAGGACGTCGCCGACCTCGCGAAGCAGGTCGGCGAGCTCGAGTTCCAGCGGATGTTCAACAACCCGCTGGACCCGAGCAACTGCTTCATCGAGATCCAGGCGGGCGCCGGCGGCACCGAGGCGCAGGACTGGGCGTCGATGCTCGAGCGCATGTACCTGCGCTACGCCGAGCGGCGCGGCTTCAAGCCGGAACTGCTCGAGGAAACCGAGGGCGAGGTCGCCGGCATCAAGAGCGCGACGATCAAGCTCACCGGCGACTACGCGTTCGGCATGCTGCGCACCGAGACCGGCATCCACCGCCTGGTGCGCAAGTCGCCATTCGACTCGAACGCGCGGCGCCACACGTCGTTCGCGAGCGTGTTCGTGTTCCCCGAGGTGGACGAGACGATCGAGGTCGAGATCAACCCGGCCGACCTGCGCGTCGACGTCTATCGCGCCTCCGGCGCGGGCGGCCAGCACGTCAACAAGACCGAGTCGGCGGTGCGGATCACGCACATTCCGAGCGGCATCGTCGTCGCCAGCCAGAACGACCGCAGCCAGCACCGCAACCGGGCCGAGGCGATGGCGATGCTGAAGTCGAAGCTCTACGAGCAGGAACTGCGCAAGCGCATGGCGGAGCAGACCAAGCTCGAAGACTCGAAGAGCGACATCGGCTGGGGCCACCAGATCCGCTCGTACGTGCTGGACCAGTCGCGCATCAAGGACCTGCGGACCAACGTCGAGATCGGCAACACGCAGGCGGTGCTCGACGGCGACCTCGACGACTTCATCCAGGCGAGCCTGAAGCAGGCGGTCTGATGCGCGCGCGCCCTGCCCTGACGCCACCGCCACGGCGGCCGCTGCCCAGCGCCGAGGCCACGCTCACCCATCGCTGAACCGACATGACCCCACGACGTCTCTTCATCCTCACCGGCGCCTCGCGCGGGCTGGGCGCGGCCATCGCGCGCCAGTTGCTCGCGGCCGACACGCACCTGCTGACGCTGTCGCGCCACCCCGACCCCGCGCTCGTCGACGCCGCACGCGCGGCCGGGGCGTCGCTTGAACAGTGGGCGCTCGACCTGAGCCACGACATCGGTGCGGCCGCCCGCCTCGAGACCTGGCTGCACCAGCAGAGCGGCGCGCAGTTCGCGTCCGCCACGCTGATCAACAACGCGGGGCTGGTCGGCCTCGTCGGCCCGATCGACGCCAGCGACGCCGACACGCTGGCCGCGGTGCTGCGCGTCGGGCTCGAAGCCCCTTTGCTACTCACGAGCGCGTTCCTGCGCGCCACGCGCACCTGGGCGATCGACAAGCGCGTGCTGAACATCTCGTCGGGCGCGGGCCGACGCGCCATCGCCGGCTGGTCGGCGTACTGCGCGGCCAAGGCGGGACTGGACCAGTTCAGCCGCGTCAGCGCGCTCGACGAGCCGCACCGCCCCCACCCGGCCCGCATCGTGTCGCTCGCGCCCGGCGTGATCGACACCGACATGCAGGGTCAGTTGCGCGCGGCCGATCCGGCCGGCTTCCCCGACCAGGCCAACTTCATCGGCATGAAAACCAGCGGGCAGCTGCCGACACCCGAGGCCGCCGCGGCGCGCGTGCTGGCCTACCTCGCCCGCGCCGATTTCGGAGCACAACCGGTCGCCGACGTGCGCGACGCCTGAGAACCCGATGAACGACACCGCCCCACCCGCCCCCGCACCCGCCGCCGGCCCGGCCGACGAGAACCAGATCATCGCGGAGCGGCGCGCCAAGCTCGCCGCGCTGCGCGCCGACGGCCCCGCCTTCCCGAACGACTTCGTCCGCGAGCACGTCGCCGGCGACCTGACGGCGCGCTACGGCGACCTCGACCGCGAGGCGCTGTCGCAGGCCAACGTCGAGGTCGTGCTGGCCGGCCGCATGATGCTCAAGCGCGTGATGGGCAAGGCGAGCTTCGCGACGGTCCAGGACAGCACCGGCCGCATCCAGTTCTACATCGCCAACGACGACACCGGCGAGGCCGCGCACGAGGCGTTCAAGCACTGGGACCTCGGCGACATCGTCGCGGCGCGCGGCGTGCTGTTCAAGACACAGAAGGGCGAGCTGTCGGTGCGCTGCAAGGAGCTGCGCCTGCTCGCCAAGTCGCTGCGCCCGCTGCCCGACAAGTTCCACGGGCTCGAGGACCGCGAGCAGCGCTACCGGCAGCGTTACGTCGACCTGATGATGAACGAGGAGACGCGCGCCGCCTTCGTGATCCGCAGCAAGGCGATCGCGGCGATGCGCCAGTTCATGGTCGACGAGGGCTTCCTCGAAGTCGAGACGCCGATGCTGCAGGTGATCCCGGGCGGTGCGGCGGCCAAGCCGTTCGTGACGCACCACAACGCGCTCGACATCGACATGTTCCTGCGCATCGCGCCCGAACTGTTCCTGAAGCGGCTGGTGGTCGGCGGCTTCGACCGCGTCTTCGAGATCAACCGCAACTTCCGCAACGAGGGGCTGTCGCCGCGCCACAACCCCGAGTTCACGATGATGGAGTTCTACGCCGCGTACCACGAGTACCGCTGGCTGATGGACTTCACCGAGCGGCTGCTGCGCCACGTGGCGATCGCTTCGGTCGGCACCGCGGTGCTGCAGTACCAGGGCCAGACCATCGACCTGTCGAAGCCGTTCGCCCGGCTGACCACCGTGCAGGCGATCCAGGCGCACGCGCCGCAGTACACCCTTGCGCAGCTCGCCGACCGCGACTACCTGCACCGCGAGCTGCGCGCCCAGGGCAGCACGCACTCGGAGGAAGCCGGCCTCGGCGCGCTGCAGCTCGCGCTATTCGAGGAAGTCGCCGAGTCGAAGCTGATCGAGCCGACCTACATCGTTGACTATCCGGTCGAGGTCTCGCCGCTCGCGCGCGCGTCGGACAGCCGGCCCGAGATCACCGAGCGCTTCGAGCTCTTCATCGCCGGCCGCGAGACCGCCAACGGCTTCTCCGAGCTGAACGACCCGGAAGACCAGGCCGCGCGCTTCAACGACCAGGCGCGTGCCAAGGCCGCCGGCGACGAGGAGGCGATGTTCTACGACGCCGACTACGTCCGCGCGCTCGAGTACGGCATGCCGCCGGCCGCCGGCTGCGGCGTGGGCGTGGACCGCTTCATCATGCTGCTGACCAACGCACCCAGCATCCGCGACGTCATCCTGTTCCCGCACCTGCGGCCGGAAGCCTGACATGTCGACCGGCGAGCGCCTGCTGATGATCGCCGCGCGCCTGCAGGCGCGGGCGCAGCCGCCGCTGCCGCCGGAGCTCGTGCCGTTGCGCATCGCCGGCGAGCGCGTGGGTCTGGTGCAGCCGATGGTCGCGCACTTCCTTGCGCAGACCGAAGGCTTCCGCCCGAAGAACCGTGAGCTGGTGATGGTCGACTTCGGCCTCGACGCCGACGGCCGCACCGAGCGGCTGGCGCAGGCCACGCGCGCCCTGCGCGACGCGCAGCTGCTGACCGGCTGGCGCAACGAACTGCTGTCGGTGCACGCCACGCCCGGCGGCCCGGTGCTGGCCGCGATCGAGCGCGCCGCCTGCCGCCCGCTCGGCATTGCGACGACCGCCGTGCACCTGAACGCGTACGCGGACGACGGCGACGTCGTCGTGGCGCGCCGGGCCGCGCACAAGCAGATCGACCCTGGCTGCTGGGACAACCTGGTCGGCGGCATGGTGCCGCACGGCGAGACGCTCGAGCAGGCACTCGAGCGCGAGGCGTGGGAGGAAGCCGGCATCGGGCTCGATCGCATCGAGGTCCACCGCGGCCGCGCCTTCTCGCTGATGCGGCCGGTGCCCGAGGGCCTGCAGCACGAGACCATCCACGTCTACGACGCGACGCTCGCGGCCAACATGGAGCCGAAGAACCAGGACGGCGAAGTCGACGCGATCGAGACGCGGTCGGTGGCCGACGTGGTCGACGCGATCGAGCGCGACGAGTTCACGCTCGAGGCGGCGCTCGTGATGATCGAGTCGCTGACGCGCCGCTGGGGCATCGCGACGACGCCCAGCCTCTATCTCTACACCTGACTCCAGGCCCCAGATGCTCGATCCGGTCGTCCTGTTCTTCGTCCTCGGCGTCGCGGCGAAGCTGGCCAAGAGCGACCTGCGGCTGCCCGAGGCGCTGTACGAGGCGCTGGCGATCTACCTGCTGCTCGCCATCGGCCTGAAGGGCGGCGTCGAACTCGCGCGCCAGCCCAGCCTGTCGGTGCTGCCGCATGCGCTGGCCGCGATCGCACTGAGCGCCGCGATCCCGCTCGCGCTCTACCCCATCCTGCGCGCGCTCGGCCGCCTGTCGGGCGCCGACAGCGCGTCGATCGCCGCGCACTACGGCTCGGTGTCGGTCGTGACCTTCGCGGTGGCGACCAGCGTGCTGCTGAACGCCGGCATTTCCAGCGAGCCCCACATGCCGCTGCTCGTCGCGCTGATGGAAGCGCCCGGCATCGTGGTCGGCATCGTGCTCGCGCGGCGCTTTGGTGCCGCGACCGGCAGCGCGCCGCGATCGACGCAATGGGGCGTGCTCGCGCACGAGGTGCTGTTCGGCAAGAGCGTGCTGCTGCTGCTCGGGGGGCTCCTGATCGGGTTCATCGCGGGACCGGACGGCATCGGGCCGATCGAGCCGCTCTTCTTCGGGCTGTTCAAGGGCGTGCTCGCGCTGTTCCTGCTGGAGATGGGCCTGGTGGCCGGCGGGCGCATCGGTGAGCTGAAGCGCGCAGGCACCTTCCTGGTCATCTTCGGCGTCGCGGCGCCGGTCGCGCTCGGGCTGCTCGGCGCCGTCATCGGCCACCTGCTCGGCCTGTCGCTCGGCGGCACGGCGCTCTTCGCCACGCTCGCCGCCAGCGCGTCGTACATCGCCGCGCCCACGGCGATGCGCGTCGCGGTGCCGGAAGCAAACCCGGCGCTGTCGATCGGGGTGGCGCTCGGCGTCACCTTCCCGTTCAACATCACGCTCGGGATACCGCTGTACCTGCAGTTCGCCCGCTGGCTTGGGAGTTGAGATGGAATCGCACGCACGCAAGCTGCTCGTGATCATCGGCGAGGCCGCGCTCGAGAAGAACCTGGTGCGCGATGTCCGCCGCTTCGGCGTGCAGGGCTACACGATCACCGACGTGCGCGGCGGCGGCGGCCGCGGCGAGCGCGAGGCGAGCTGGGAGAACGACCGTTCGATCGAGATGAAGATCATCGCCGACGCCGCGATCGCCGAGCAGGTCGCGCAGCACGTGCTGGCCACCTACGCGCCGCACTACGCGATCGTGATGTTCACGTCGGACGTCGGGGTGTTCCGGCCGCAGAAGTTCTAGCGGTCGGCGCGCAAGGGAACACGACCCAACGAATTTACAACGCTCGGCGAATCAGAACCCTGACCCAGGCTGCTTCAGGTATTCGACCTCTTCTGGCGTCGACGCGCGCCCGAGGATCGCGTTGCGATGAGGAAATCGACCAAACCGCGCGACCACATCGAAGTGCTTTCTCGCCCAGTCCAAAGGCGCCACAAGCCCGTCGGCTGCGAGCCGCTCGAACAGGCGCACCGACTCGTACTGGTCGACCAGCCGCTCCGAGTGCTCGAACGGCAGGTACACGAACCAGCGCTCCACCGGCGCCAGCGCGAGGTCGCGCGCCGTGTCGACGAGCCGTGTGGCCAGCGCCAGCGCGCGGGCGTCGCCGGCAAAGGCGCGCGGCGTGTTGCGGTGGATGTTGCGGGTGAACTGGTCCAGGACGATGACGAGCGCGAGCGCGCCGCGCGGCGTTGCTGCCCAGTCGTCGTGCTTGCCAAGGAGCGCGTCCTCGACAATCGCGCCGAACCGGTCCGCGACCAGGCGGTCGGTCGCGTCGGACTTGGTGAACCAGAGGTCGCGGGGATGCAGGTGCTCGGCCGAGCCGGGCTCGCCGAACCAGAACTGGAGAACGTCAGGGGCGCTCACAGGCGCAGGTTACCGCGCGCGGAGCCAGTCTCGGGCATGAAAACGGGGCACCGCGCGCGCAGCGGGTGCCCCGGGGGACAGACGATGCTACCGGGCAGCGCTCAGGCGGCCGCGTACATCGTGGCGCGCTTGCGCACCACTTCCAGCAGGCCCTGGCACGCGTCCTCGACGTAGTCGAGCACGGTGTTGAAGCCCTCGGCGCCGCCGTAGTACGGATCGGGCACCGTGGCCGCGTCGAACTCGCCGGCGAAGCGCATCAGCAGGTGCATCTTGTGCTTGGCGCTGCGCGGCGCCTGCTGCTGCATCAGCGACAGGTTTTCCCAGTCCATCGCGAGGATCAGGTCGTACTCGTTGAAGTCGTCCTGCGTGACCTGGCGGGCGCGGAACTCGCCGAGGTCGTAGCCGCGCTTGCGGGCGGCCTGCTGGGCGCGGACGTCGGCCGGCTCGCCCACGTGGTACGCGTGCGTGCCCGCCGAGGCGATCTTCACCGTCTCGTCGAGGCCGCCGTCGGCCACCATCTTGCGGAAAACCGCTTCCGCCGTGGGGGAACGGCAGATGTTCCCCATGCAAACAAACAGTACTTTCGTCATATCCCAGTTCGCCTTTCCGTGCGTGGGCGGTGTGTCCGCCCTTTGTCATCCGGGCTGTGATGCTCCCGGTCTTCGCTGAACCCGTTCAACGCGCCACCCCTTCGGATGGCGCACATCAATTCCCGCTGACCCCGGAAACCCGACAAAGTTTCTCGGGATCCCAAATCCTTGCACCCGGCCGCGTCAGGCGGCCCTTTCGCCCGGAACGAGCGGCACCACGTTCGACGTCCCGCCCGATCCGAACACCTGCTCCTTCAGCAGCGCGAGTTGGTCGCGCACCCGCGCGGCCTTCTCGAACTCCAGGTTCTTCGCGTGCTCGAACATCAGCTTCTCGAGCCGCTTCAGTTCCTTGCCGACCTGCTTCTCGGACATCGCCTCGTACTCGGCGAGGTCGGACGCGGCCTTGCGTTCCTCGCGCGCGCCGGTGGCGTCGTAGACGCCGTCGATCAGTTCCTTCACGTCCTTGATCACGCCGCGCGGCACGATGCCGTGCAGCGTGTTGAACGCCGTCTGCTTCTCGCGGCGGCGGTCGGTCTCGTCGAGCGCGCGCTTCATCGACGCGGTGACCGTGTCGGCGTACATGATCGCGCTGCCGCTCACGTGGCGCGCCGCGCGGCCGATCGTCTGGATCAGCGAGCGGTCGGAGCGCAGGAAGCCTTCCTTGTCGGCGTCGAGGATCGCGACCAGCGACACCTCGGGCAGGTCCAGGCCCTCGCGCAGCAGGTTGATGCCGACGATCACGTCGAACACGCCCGCGCGCAGGTCGCGGATGATCTCGACGCGCTCGACCGTGTCGATGTCCGAGTGCAGGTAGCGCACCTTGATGCCGTGCTCCGACAGGAACTCGGTCAGGTCCTCGGCCATGCGCTTGGTGAGAGTGGTGATCAGCACGCGCTCGCGCTTGTCGGTGCGCAGCTTGATCTCGGACAGCACATCGTCGACCTGCGTGCGGGCCGGCCGCACGATCACGGTCGGGTCGATCAGGCCGGTCGGACGCACGACCTGCTCGACCACCTGCGACGAGTGCTCCAGCTCGTAGCCCGACGGCGTGGCCGACACGAAGATGCAGCGGCGCATCTTGCGTTCGAACTCGTCGAAGCGCAGCGGCCGGTTGTCCAGCGCCGACGGCAGCCGGAAGCCGAACTCGACCAGCGTGTCCTTGCGCGCGCGGTCGCCGCGGTACATGCCGCCCAGCTGCGGGATGGTCACGTGCGACTCGTCGACGATCATCAGCGCGTCGGGAGGCAAATAATCGACCAGTGTCGGCGGCGGCTCCCCTGGCGCGGCCCCTGAAATGTGCCGGGTGTAGTTCTCGATGCCCTTGCAGAAGCCGAGCTCGTTGAGCATCTCGATGTCGAAGCGGGTGCGCTGCTCGATGCGCTGCGCCTCGACCAGCTTGCCGGCCTTGACGAAGAAGTCGATGCGCTCCTTCAGCTCTTCCTTGATGCCGTCGAGCGCGCGCAGCACGTTCTGCCGCGGCGTGACGTAGTGCGACGACGGGTAGAGCGTGAAGCGCGGGATCTTCTGGCGCACGCGTCCGGTCAGCGGGTCGAAGAGCTGGAGCGAATCGACTTCGTCGTCGAAGAGTTCCACGCGCACGGCGAGCTCGGCGTGCTCCGCCGGGAAGACGTCGATGGTGTCGCCGCGCACGCGGAAGCTGCCGCGACTGAAGTCCATCTCGCTGCGCTTGTACTGCATCTGCGTCAGCCGCACGATGATGTCGCGCTGGCTCAGCCGGTCCTTGTGGCGCAGCGTGAGCACCATCGAGTGATAGTCCGACGGGTTGCCGATGCCGTAGATGGCCGAGACGGTGGCGACGATGACCACATCACGCCGTTCGAGCAGCGACTTGGTCGCGGACAGGCGCATCTGCTCGATGTGTTCGTTGATGCTGCTGTCCTTCTCGATGTACAGATCGCGCGAAGGGACGTACGCCTCGGGCTGGTAGTAGTCGTAGTACGAGACGAAGTACTCGACCGCGTTATTCGGGAAGAACTCGCGCATCTCCGAGTACAACTGCGCGGCGAGCGTCTTGTTCGGCGCGAGCACCAGCGTGGGGCATCCGGCCTGCGCAATGACGTTCGCCATCGTGAAAGTCTTGCCCGACCCCGTCACGCCCAGCAGCGTCTGGAACGCGAGGCCGTCGGCGAGGCCTTCCGACAGGCGCGCGATCGCTTCCGGCTGATCGCCCGCGGGGGCAAACGGCTGGTGGAGCTGGAACGGCGAATTGGGAAAGGAGAGCACGGCGTTATTGCGGCGCAATATCCGTGAGGCAAGCGGCGATCCTAGCATCGGGACCGCAAAAAACCTAGCTTTTTTATCGGCCCGGTGACCTGAAACCCATCTTGCAAATCAATGGGTTACGCGACAAGTGAGAACGGTTCCAGAGATCGGACTCGAATCCGTTTGTCAAGCGTTTTCGGCCCAGCGGAGGCTCCGCTGCACCCCTTTGAGGCAGGTCAGGCCGCCCGGTGCGGCAGCGCAGCGAGCTGTGATAACGTTTTGATTTTCCGCGCAAACCATCGGGATTTGCGCACTGCAACGAAAGAAGAATCGATGGCAGCTTCCCTCTTTGCCGGCGTCGAGCTGGCGCCCCGCGACCCGATCATGGGCCTGACCGAGGCCTTCAACCACGACACGCGAACGAACAAGGTCAACCTCGGGGTGGGCGTCTACCTGAACGACGACGGGAAGATCCCGGTGCTGCGCGCCGTGGTCGAAGCCGAGCGCCAGCGCGCCGAACTGCCGCTGCCGCGCGGCTACCTGCCGATCGACGGCATCCCCGCGTACGACCTCGCCGTCCAGCAGCTGCTGCTCGGCGCGGACTCGCCCCTGATCAAGGAAGGCCGCGCGATCACTGCGCAGGCCCTCGGCGGCACCGGCGGCCTGAAGGTCGGTGCCGACCTGCTGCGCCGCGTGCTGCCCGACTCGAAGGTCGCGATCAGCAATCCAAGCTGGGAGAACCACCGCGCCATCTTCGAGTACGCCGGCTTCGAGGTCATCACCTACCCGTACTACGACGCCGCTACGCGCGGGCTGAACGTCGACGCGATGATCGCCGGCCTGAAGGCGCTGCCGCCGAAGACCGTCGTCGTGCTGCACGCCTGCTGCCACAACCCGACGGGTGTGGACCCGGCGCCCGAGCAGTGGCCCGCGATCCTCGCCGCCGTGCGCGACGCCGACCTCGTGCCCTTCCTCGACATCGCCTACCAGGGCTTCGGCGAGAGCATCGAAGAGGACGGCCTCGTCGTGCGCCTGTTCGCCGAGTCGGGCCTCACGTTCCTGGTCGCCAGCTCGTTCTCGAAGAGCTTCTCGCTGTACGGCGAGCGCGTCGGCGCGCTGACGATCGTCGACTCGAGCAAGGACGAGTCGTCGCGCGTGCTGAGCCAGCTGAAGCGCGTGATCCGCTCCAACTATTCGACCCCGCCCACGCACGGCGGCATGGTCGTCACCACCGTGCTCGGCGATCCCGCACTGCGCGACATGTGGGTCAATGAACTCGGCGAGATGCGCGACCGCATCAAGGACATGCGCCGCGGGCTGGCCGACCGCCTGAAGGCGCGCGGCCTCACCCAGGACCTG
>Ga0209079_10001068_pt1 | contig 10424 bp, 10 predicted proteins | sample PPLLaktember2015_2_FD_187259 | JGI IMG/M metagenome (GOLD analysis project Ga0209079, IMG submission 187259) | Freshwater sediment microbial communities from Prairie Pothole Lake near Jamestown, North Dakota, USA - PPLs Lake P7 Core (6) Depth... | ecosystem: Environmental > Aquatic > Freshwater... | reverse complement strand
AAAACCAAGATTGATCCTGAATTCTACTTTCAATATCTCTGCAGCCTTCTTCGCTTCAGCTTCCCTGATTTCTGCCGAACCCCGTGTACCCAGTTCCCCTCTGGTCAGATCGATGATACCCGCTTTTTTCCCTAGAGAGATCTCTTTTGCGAGGGTTGCACCACAACCCAGTTCCACATCGTCGGGATGTGCCCCGAAAGCTAAAATATCTACCTTCATATGGATGAATAAGAAAGTAAATATAAACTAAATTCTTCTGTTTGCAAAGGGAAGCATTTAAAGAGAAACCCATTAACCCATCCATCCTTCCCTGTCCAGACTGCGGTACTGTATGGCCTCTGCGATATGATGTGACATGATAACAGCACTGGCATCAAGATCTGCTATGGTTCTCGCCACTTTTAAAATCCGGTCATAGGCCCTGGCCGAAAGATTTAGTCTTTCCATAGCAGACTTGAGCAGTTTTTTCGAATCCTCACCCAGCCTGCAGATCTCTTTGATCTGTTTTGCACTCATTTGCGCATTGTAATGAATATTTTTTAATTCTTTAAATCGTTCCGTCTGAACCCCCCTGGCAGCGGTTACCCTTTTGCGGATCTCCAGACTGGACTCGCCGTTTCTTTCTTCCGACAACTCCTCAAAAGGCACGGGCTGCACTTCAATATGGATGTCGATCCTGTCGAGTAAAGGCCCTGATATTTTACCGAGATATTTTTGCATTTCCATGGGGGAAGAAGCCAGGGGATTATCACGGTCAACAAAATAACCACTCGGACTCGGGTTCATGCTCGCTACCAGCATAAAACTGCTGGGGTAGGTTACCGTAAATTTTGCTCTGGCAATGGTTACTTCGCGATCCTCAAGGGGCTGGCGCATAACTTCCAGCACCGTTCTTTTGAATTCCGGTAATTCGTCCAGAAACAAAACACCATTGTGAGAGAGGGATATTTCGCCCGGTTGCGGGTAAGTACCTCCACCAACCAGCGCTACATCACTGATGGTATGGTGTGGTGAGCGAAAGGGGCGCTGGTTCATCAGCCCGGTTTCCTCCCTGATCCTGCCCACTACTGAATGGATCTTGGTAGTTTCCAGAGCCTCCTGCAGGGTCATAGGAGGTAATATGGAAGGCAACCTCTTGGCCAGCATGGTTTTACCCGAACCCGGCGGGCCGATCAAAATGAGGTTATGACCGCCTGCCGCGGCAATTTCCATACATCTTTTGATGGACTCCTGCCCTTTAACATCGGCAAAATCAAATTCAGGATTGGCATAATTGTCGTAAAACTCTTTTCTGGTATCAATGACCAAAGGAATCAGTTCACCATTGCCTTCAAAAAAATCAATGACCTGTTTTATGTTCTCAACCCCATAAACGTCTAGATCATTTACTATGGCAGCCTCTTTTGCATTTTGCTGGGGCAGAATAAATCCTTTAAAACCCTCTTCCCTGGCCTTGATCGCGATGGGCAATACACCTCTGATTGGCTGTAAACTGCCGTCAAGAGACAGTTCGCCCATGATAATATATTCTTCAAGTTTTTCGGTGAAAATCTGATTTGAAGCCGCCAGGATACCCATGGCTATGGTGAGGTCATAAGCGGTTCCCTCCTTTCTCAGGTCGGCAGGAGCCATATTTATGGTGATCTTTTTCCCGGGTAACTGGTAACCATTGTTTTTAAGTGCGGCAGATATGCGGTAACTGCTTTCCTTGATGGCATTGTCGGGCAGGCCAACCAGGTGATAGGCGTAGCCTTTGTCTATATTTACCTCAATGGTTATGGTTGTGGCTTCAACGCCAAAAACAGAACTTCCAAATACCCTGACCAGCATAAAACTTTTTGGTTTTATGTCGGAGAAGCTTAAAAGTTAACATCCCGAATTCACAAAACTAAACTACAGGGTTCCCCTGCGGGCCTGCTCGGCTTCAATGGATTCAAACAGGGCCTTGAAATTTCCTTTTCCAAAAGATTGCGCCCCTTTTCTTTGTATGATCTCAAAAAACAGCGTAGGCCTGTCGGTAAGTGGTTTGGTGAATATTTGCAGCAAGTAGCCTTCTTCATCCCTGTCGACCATAATGCCATGCTGCTTCAGGACTTCGAGTTCCTCATCAATATTTCCAACCCTTTCTTTAACCGTATCGTAATAGGTACCGGGCACATACAAAAATTCGATACCTCTTTTTTTCATTTCACTCACCGTGAAAACAATATCATTGGTGGCAACCGCAATGTGCTGGCAACCTGCACCATTGTAGAAATCTATATATTCCTCGATCTGTGATTTTTTTCTGCCGGCAGCGGGTTCATTGATCGGAAATTTGATCCGGCCGTTTCCATTGGTCATTACCTTACTCATCAGTGCGGTATAGTCTGTGGATATATCCTTGTCGTCAAACGTGATCAGATTCGCAAATCCCATCACCTCATTATAAAATTTCGCCCAGACATTCATCTGTCCCCAATCAACATTACCAACCATGTGATCAATGTATTTCAGGCCACACGCCGGGGGATTGTAATGAGACTCCCAAACCTCAAAACCGGGCAAAAATGCACCCTTGTAATCCTTTCTTTCGACAAAAACATGTACTGTATCTCCATAAGTATGGATGCCCGAACGCACTACCCTTCCAAACTGGTCTTCTTCCACTTTTGGCTCGAAATAGGATCTGGCTCCCCTTTTTGTTGTTTCTTCCCAGGATCTGGTCGCATCATCCACCCAAAGAGCAATGACCTTCACTCCGTCGCCATGCTTCTCCAGATGTTCAAACAGCTCCGGACTTTTTCCCGGCATGGGGGAAGTCAGCACCAACCTGATCTTGTCCTGCACCAAAACATAACTTGTTCTGTCCCTGACACCGGTTTCCAGTCCGGCATAAGCCAGGGATTGAAAACCCATGGCCGTTTTATAAAAATGTGCTGCCTGCTTGGCATTGCCAACATACAACTCCACATAATCCGTACCCAGAAGTGGTAAAAAATCTTCAGCCTCAGCAAAGATCTTTTCCAGACCGAAATCTACATTTTGTTTGTTCTTTAAATCGCTCATGGTATAAATTTTAGATCAGCCAGGATTTGTAATAATCTTCTACATTCAATTTCATGGCCTCTTCAGTTATTTTCAGTGGCCTGAAGGGATCGATCATCACTGCCAGTTCATCCGTTTTCTCTTTTCCTATACTTCTCTCGATTGCTCCGGGATGCGGGCCATGCGGTATTCCGCCAGGATGCAGTGTGATCTGGCCTTTTTCTATATGGTTTCTGCTCATAAAATCGCCATCCACATAATACAGCAATTCCTCTGAATCGATGTTGCTGTGGTGGTAAGGCGCAGGAATTGATAAGGGGTGATAATCATATAGTCTCGGTACAAAGGAGCAAACCACAAAACCATCAGCCTCCCATTGCTGGTGTACAGGCGGCGGCTGGTGTATCCTGCCGGTAATCGGTTCAAAATCAAATATTGAAAAGGCATAGGGATAATTAAATCCATCCCAGCCGATCACATCAAAGGGATGATACAAGAGGGTGTATTCCCAGAGTATCCCCTGTTTTTTTGCCAGCACCTTAAAGGAACCTTTCTCATCCCTGGTCTCCAGGTTCCCGGGCAGCCGGAAATCCCTTTCGCAATAGGGCGCATGCTCGAGTAACTGACCGAAATTATTTCTGTATCTCTTTGGGGTAACAACAGGACTGGAAGATTCAATAAAAAGTATTCTGTTGTCTTCTGAATTGAAATCGATCTGGTAGGTTGTACCCCTGGGTATGATCAAATAATCGCCATATGAAAAGGGTATTTGCCCGTACATGGTCTTCAGCGTACCGGATCCCTTATGCATAAACAACATTTCATCCGCGTCGCTGTTGCGGTAAAAATAATCTTTGGAAAATGTTTTGGGTGCGGCCAGGCCAATTTGCAGGTCCTGGTTGAGAAACAGGACTTTTCTGCTGTCTATATAATCTCCCGAGGGCTCCAGTGAAAAGCCTTTCAGACTCATGGCCCGCATATTTTTTTCAATGCTGATCTTTGGACTCAGGTCCGCCAGCTGCACGACCCTGGAAACTACCGTGGGCGGATGCAGATGGTAGATCAGGGAAGACATCCCTGAAAATCCTGCTGTTCCAAAGAGTTCTTCCTGGTATAAGCCACCTTTCGGATTGGCAAACTGTGTATGCCTTTTGGGTGGTATCCGGCCTAAAGTATGGTATCTGGGCATAATATTGTTTTATAAATGTTAACCCTTCACATTGAGCAGCTTTGCCTCATGAAGATAATTAAAAAGGCCGGTTTTAATAGCCGGCTTTTTCAATTTTCACAAATATAATCAATAAAATATTATTTTTTACACAATAAAAGTGCTGCAAATCATGCTTTATGCAAATTCAACTACTCCAAGAATCTGTGGAACACGTCTTTTAATGGTCTCCTCCACCCCGTTTTTAAGCGTTAAATGATTGATGTTACAACCCTTGCAGGCTCCGTGCAATTTCACTACAGCGATGTCATCCTCTACATCCACCAGGGAAATATTGCCTCCATCGGCGATCAGATAAGGCCTGATCTCATCAAGAGCCATTTCAATTTCAGCAATAAGTTCAACTTTGGTCATCTGATCTTCATTTATTTTGTGCTGCACCCGGACATGGTTGTAATTCTCACAATTTCGGTTGGCGGCAATGTTTCATTTCTTTTTACAAGCTGGGAAAGCATGTTTTTCGTGACCTCAGAAAAGGCTATCTCCAATACAGAATTTGTTTGCAAAGCTACAGGCCTTCCCACATCTCCGGCTTCCCTGATACCTTGAACCAGAGGTATTTCTCCAAGGAACGCCGTATTAAGGTCTTCTGAAAGTTCCCTGGCTCCGCTCTTTCCAAAAATATAGTATTTGTTATCTGGCAATTCTTCCGGGGTAAAATAACTCATGTTTTCAATGATACCGAGTACGGGCACATTGATATTTTCCTGTTTGAACATGGCCACTCCCCGTTTGGCATCCGCAACAGCTATGGGTTGCGGGGTGCTGACAATGACCGCACCGGTAATGGGCACAGCCTGTACTATGGATAAATGGATATCACCTGTTCCCGGAGGGAGGTCGATCAACAAAAAGTCAAGCTCACCCCATTCAGCATCAAAAATTAATTGGTTTAGGGCTTTTGAGGCCATGGCTCCCCGCCAAATCACCGCCTGATTGGCTTCCGTAAAAAAGCCGAGACTCAATATTTTTACCCCGTAATTCTCTATGGGTTTCATTTTGGACCGCTCACCAACCGTAACTGCGATGGGCCTGGCACCAACCACATCAAACATCATGGGCATGGAAGGGCCATAAACATCCGCGTCGAGCACACCTACACTAAAACCCATATTAGCCAGACTTACGGCCAGGTTAGCTGTAACGGTAGATTTTCCTACACCACCCTTACCTGAAGCAACGGCAATGATATTTTTAATTCCGGGTATCGCCTTGTCAGGAACGATCCTTGGAGTCTTGGACGCCTCAACAATGATGTTGACCTTTACATCAATTTTCTCGTTCACCTTGTCGTGGATCACTTTCATGATCTCAACTTCCGCCTTTTTCTTGGCCTGAAGCGAGGGGTTAGAAATCACTACGTCTATGATTATTTCCCGGTCAAAAATAACTACGTTTTTTACCGCATTATTTTCCAGGTAACTTTTACCATCTCCCGGAGGAGTAATGGTATCCAATGCATTTAATATATCTTGTTTTTTAATACCCATCACAATTATTTTTAATCATTCTAAACAGCAAATATAGCATATAATTTTAGCCTGCCGAAATTTTTTGTGTACCATAAATTACAAAAAAGGTATTCAGGCTTTTACCCGCGGTGCAGAAACTCCTTTTTACCGAGTAGTGCTGCCTCTGTTTCAATATGCTCATCATCAGGAACACAACAATCTACCGGGCAAACAGCGGCGCATTGCGGCTCATTGTGAAATCCCTTGCATTCCGTGCATTTATCAGAAACAATATAATAATACTCATCACTTACAGGCTCATGCTCAGCTCCGGCATCCTCGTTCCTGCCGTTGGGCAATACAATAGCTCCTTTCAGCTTGGTTCCTTCTGAATACTTCCAGCCGGCAGAAGCCTCATAGATCGCATTGTTGGGACATTCCGGTTCGCAGGCTCCACAGTTGATGCATTCGTCGGTTATTTTAATTGCCATATATTTTTTGATTAAATTTACAACACAAATATACTAATCCGAAATATACTTTATGGAATTGCAAAAGAGAATTGAAGCTTTCGCAGCACTGGGGGATTTCCTCAGACAATTCAGTACTAAGGGAATTTCCATGAACGAAAATATTCCTTATAATCAGGCCTTTTTTGACAGATTTGTGAAGGAGATCGAAAACGCACAGCACTACAATGGGTGGTTTACGCAGGAAAATGTTTTATTCTCTTTTGAACAATGGGCACTTAACCTCAACAAAAAGGCTCTTGATAATTGGGTTAAACCCTATCCGTTTCAAAAACCTGCTGAGAAAAGTATCGCTGTTATTACCGCCGGAAACATTCCACTGGTCGGTTTCCATGACTTTTTATCTGTTTTGATCACCGGACACAAAGTACTCGTGAAGCAATCAGCAGCAGACAGATCCTTTTTGCCCCTGATCAGCGACTATCTTTTGGCCCTGAATCCTGAATTTAAAGACAGGATCCGTTTTACAGAGGATAAAGTAAGTGGTTTTGACGCCGTCATAGCAACGGGCAGTAACAATACAGCCAGGTATTTTGAATATTATTTTGAAAAGTATCCGCATATCATACGCAAAAACAGAAATTCTGTTGCCGTGTTAAGAGGAGATGAAACCAAAGAGGAACTATACTGGTTAGGAAGAGATATTTTTCAGTACTTCGGACTCGGATGCCGCAGTGTTTCCAAATTATTGGTTCCTTCCGGATATGATTTCAATCCTTTCTTTGAGGCCATTCTGCCCTACCACAAGCTCATGGAACTAAAAAAATATGAAAATAACTATACTTATAACAAGGCTGTTTATTTAATGAGTGAGTTTAAATTGCTCGAGAATGGATTTTTGATGCTGAAGGAAGATCCCTCATACAGTTCCCCTATTGCCAGTTTATTTTATGAGTATTATGACAACCAGGAAGCACTGGAAAAAAAACTTTCACAAGACGCCGGTCAGCTGCAGTGCGTGATCGGGAAAGGAAAGGCGTATTATGTTCCTTTCGGTGAGTCGCAATGTCCGAAATTAGGTGATTACGCCGACGGCATTGATACGCTGCAGTTCATATCTCGTCTTTAGGAGTTGTAAGTCCTCAGATAACAATCCGGCAGAAGCAGGGATTCAGAAATTTATTCAAATTGGGTATCCAGTTGAATGTATTCCAAAAATTCTCTTTTGAGGTTTTCTTCAGTCTTAAATCTTCCACCATATTCGGCAGTAACCGTGCTGCTTGCAATGTCTCTGATCCCTCTGGAATTTACACAGAGATGTTTTGCGTCAATGACGCAGGCTACATCCGGAGTTCCCAGGGCTTCTTGCAGGGACTGAACAATCTGCATATTTAAACGTTCCTGTACCTGAGGCCTTTTTGCAAAATAATCAACGATGCGGTTCATTTTTGAAAGGCCGATAACCCTGCCGCTTGAAATATATGCAATATGCGCCCTGCCAATGATGGGAAGTAAGTGGTGTTCACAAGTGGAATAAACAGTGATGTTCTTCTCAACCAGCATTTCACCATACTTGTAGTTATTTTCAAAGGTGGAAAGTTTAGGCATCAAACCCGGATTCAAACCCCCGAAGATCTCCTTTACATACATTTTAGCAACACGAAGCGGAGTACCTTTCAAGCTGTCATCAGTCAGATCCATTCCCAGCGTGTACAATATATCGGCCACGCTTTTCTGGATAAGGCTTATCTTTTCATTGTTCGATAATACAAAAGCATCTTCTCTGAGAGGGGTTTCAGCTGCAGTTGAAAAATGGTCATCTCCTATTTCTTCTTTCATAGTAACAGGCTTAGGTTTTGATATTTATACTTCAGAATTTAAAGAGGTAAAATTACAATTTTGTCTGTTAAATTCGATTTAATTTTTTAATTGTCTCAGCAATTGGTCCACATCGTACATACCTTGTTCTCCCGAGATCATATTTTTTATGGTAAATTTTGCGTGCTGCATTTCTTCCTCCCCTGCCATAACAACAAAAGGTATTCCCCTTTTATCAGCGTAATTCATCTGTTTTTTAATTTTTGCGGCTTCGGGATACAATTCTGTCGCGATCTGGTTGTTTCTAAGTAATTTTATGGTCTCCATGCAATACGCAGCTTCCTTATCTCCAAAATTTAAAAACAGAACGCGTGGTTTGGGCATCTCTACTTTCTTTAACAAATTGAGTTCTTCCAAGACGAGGTAAATCCTGTCAAGGCCAAAAGAAATACCAATGCCGCTCAGTCCCTTCAAACCAAAAATACCGGTCAGGTCATCATATCGGCCGCCTCCGCCTACAGAGCCCATTTCAACTCCATGCGCCTGTACTTCAAAAATGGCACCGGTATAATAATTCAAACCTCGGGCCAGGGTAAAATCAAGGCAAAGTGTACAGGTTTCCAGGCCGAATTTTTCGGTATGTTCAACCACGAATATCAATTCGTCTATACCCTTCTGTCCAACTTCTGAAGAAGCCAGGATCTTTTTCAAAGCCAATAACTTTTCTGAATTGCTTCCTGAAAGAGAGAATATGGGTTTTACTTTTTCAAGTGCTTCTTTCGGGATACCTTTCAATGTCATCTCCTGTTCCACAGCTTCTATGCCTATTTTGTCCAGCTTGTCCAGTGCAACCGTAAAATCGATCAATTTTTCCGGAGCTCCGATCAGCTCGGCGAAAGCAGCCAATATTTTTCGGTTGTTGAGCTTGATCTTCGTTTGTGTCAGTCCCAGTTTTGTGAATACATGATCGTACAATTGCAACAATTCGATCTCCTGCCATAAACTGTCGCTTCCGACCACATCGGCATCACATTGATAGAATTCACGGAATCTTCCCTTCTGAGGGCGGTCAGCACGCCAAACAGGCTGCATTTGAAAGCGCTTAAACGGAAAAACAAGCTCATTCTGGTGCTGAACCACATACCTGGCGAAAGGCACCGTGAGGTCATAGCGCAAAGCCTTCTCTGACAAACCCCTGACCAGAGCCGGGTAATTTTTTTCTTCAAGGTCTTTTTCAGCGAGGCCTTCCAGAAAATTTCCGGAATTCAGTATTTTAAAGATCAGCCTGTCTCCTTCTTCACCATACTTACCCATTAAGGTTGTCAAATTTTCAAAAGAAGGAGTTTCTATGGCCTGGAAGCCAAAGTTTTCAAATGCAGCGGCCATGGTTTGAAATAAATAGTTTCTTTTGGCCAGTTCTTCCGGGCTAAAATCTCTGGTTCCTTTGGGTATGCTGGGCTTCATGTATTCTTTACAGATTAAAAGATATTGCTGCAAATATCGAAAAATAAAATGTCAGACAGCGCATTTAATTTTTTGCCCCTCTTGTTTTGTGATATAATTTGTATATGAAATAAAAAATTGCGATCACCAGCAGTATGGCGAGAAGTGGAATAAATACACTGAAAAGTGATAAAACAACCGAAAAGATAGATTCTGTCAGTGACACAACAGGATTGGCTAATCCTGCTGTCAGGGTAGTTGAAGCAAGTCTTGAGGTTGAGGTAGCCGTCTTGATCGCTGCTGCCGTTCCACCACCGGCAAGGATCGCCAGGGAATACGTCAGAAAAGGGTCGAAATCAGCTATGGTCGACAGCATGATCGCTGATCCGGCCAGGCCGGCAACAGGGATCGCAATGCTGTCAAGAAAATGATCGACGATCGGAATAAAGTAGGCAAAAACTTCAATAACAGTGCCCACTCCAAATGCAATCATGGCCATCGGACTGGCAAGCCAGCTCCAGTTTTCGTTTAGCGGAACAAGATCAAAATGCGCAGCCAGGCTCAGGATTAAGAAAGGAATAAAAACCCGGAAACCAACCGCTGATGCAAGAGCTATTCCCAGCAAAACACTTAATAATGCCTCCATAAGTAAAACTGTTTTTTTGCATAAATTTAAGTAAAATTTAATACCTTCAAACAATTATAAATTTTCTTAAGTTTACCCGGGAAAAGACTGATCCATGAAATTGCAATTGCTTTTTTGGTTTTACATAATTGGGTTTACGGCTTGTTTTGGTCAAAACGCTGCGGATTCCTTAATACTTGTCAATGGCAGGGCTGTATCTTATGAACACTTGTTACAGCAATATATTCGTATCCCTTCGGTGAGCGGAAATGAAAAGGAAGCAGGCGATTTTATTAAAAAAGTTTGTGAGGAGAACGGCTTGTTCATTACGAATTTCGGTGAAGAAAACGGCAACTACAATT
>Ga0209079_10001067_pt1 | contig 10437 bp, 14 predicted proteins | sample PPLLaktember2015_2_FD_187259 | JGI IMG/M metagenome (GOLD analysis project Ga0209079, IMG submission 187259) | Freshwater sediment microbial communities from Prairie Pothole Lake near Jamestown, North Dakota, USA - PPLs Lake P7 Core (6) Depth... | ecosystem: Environmental > Aquatic > Freshwater... | reverse complement strand
TACGCCCGATCTCGTGAGCCAGGACGTAAGTGCAGGGATCTGCCTGCTCTGGCGTGGGGTTGCGTGGGCGTAGACCCGTGCGGGGGTCGGGCCCCAGCTCGACACGGGCAAGCTCGGCACGAGCGTCGCCCAACATGCGCTGCAGAAGGGGCGCGTAGGCTTGCGCAAAGGCCCGCCAAGGCGCTGCAAGGTCGGGGTGTAGGCCACCCCCTTGGCGTGGCCCCGCGCGCTCCGCGCGGCCGCCCGTGTCCCACAGGGACACCTGATGCCCGTAGCGGGCATCCAGCTCCTCAGCCCAGGCGATCTCCTTCTGCAACGGGCCCAGGATGGCCGCCTCCCATGCACGACGGCGCAGACCGGCCTGCACCCGGGTGCTGCGCCCCGAGACCTCGATCCCGTAACGCTGCGCCCGCTCCAGCGCAGCCATGCTCGTGACCACGAGCGGATTGGCGCGGCCATAGTGGACTTCCTGCACCCGCTGAGCGGACGTCATCTGCCGGAGCGTGCGCGGAGGGTCGCAGACATTGCAAATCGTGCGCAGGATCTTTTTCCGGCCCGAGAAGCGACGGAAGAGCTGGAGCGGGCGGGATTTCTCGCATTGCGTGCAGATTTTTTGCATTTTTTGAGCCTTTCTTGGGAATTATTTGTCAAGGATTTGTCAGGGTTTACCCTGTAAAGGATTAGACATACGTGGTAGCTACCAGGGTCTCCGACGGGCGTGCCACAAATTATGTCACTGTAAGTCGTTGTCGCGCAAGGGGAAAAGCGTGGTGCAACCAGGAATATACCTAAAAAACCGATACATAGACAGGTCTCTCTCTCTCTCTCTCCCATAAAAGGAAAAAGACAAATATATAAATAAATAAATACTTTCTTCTATATATATATATATATAATAAAGATAAGAAGAAGAAGAAGAAAAGCCCTTAGAAATCAACGAGTTAGCGCGGCGCAAGTTGTGGCACGCCCGTCCGAGAGGTTGGTAGATACCAACCTGTTGTCAAACGTTTGACATTTTTCTAAGGGTTTTCCCCGACAAATCCTTGACAAATAAATGGGGGAGAAATTCTCCCCCGAGGAGACTCGCCCCCGAAAAAGGGGCGAGTGCTTTTTGAAAATTCACCCTGCGGGGGGACGCGTGTCCCCCGGCGGCTGCGCCGCTCCTGCGCGTGATGACTGTTCCTTCGGCGGGCGCTCGGTCTTGAAGGCTCGCTTGGGCTTGGCCTTCGGCCTCCGCTGCGCGGCTCCCGGCCAGAGGCGCTTGATCTCTTGCGCCACCCAGGCGGCGCGTACTTCTTGCTTTAGGTTCATGGTGCTCACTCCTTCAGAGGCATTGCACGCCGCCGCGCGGGCCGAGGCGGAGGTAGAAGTCGGGCTCATCGACGCACTCGCTGCGCTTGGCAGCGATGTGCACCGTCCCGTGGACGGTCTGGCCGAAGCGGGCCAGCCCTTGCGCGACATCCCGGAAGGTGTCGAGCGCATCTTTCTTCGTCTTATAGCGGCACGCATCATCGAGCGTGTCCGCGCCGATGCAGAGGTAGTAGGGCATTGCTTCTCTCCTAAAAATGGGGGAGAAATTCTCCCCCGGTGGGTCAACGGGGCGTGACGTCCCGTACGGCCTGCGCCCAGGCGTCGGCCTGGGCTTCCTTCGTTTGCACGTGGCGCAGAGCCTCGGCCTTGCGGCGGGCAGCGGTGCGGTCTTCCTGCGCCTTGCGGCGCAGCTCGGTCTTGAACGCACGCAGTGCGTCCTTCTGGTGGTTCTTCAGCATCGCTCTCTCCTTTGCAGGGCTGTGCCCTGCGGTACGCCGCTCCCGACGGGAGCATCAAGCGCACTCGCAAGGGGGACACGTGTCCCCCTTAGCGGCTACGCTCACCAGTTCTTTGCCAGGATGAACGCCAGCACCTGCTGAAGATCGCCCAGCTCGATGTCGTCCGCGCCCTTTGGGAGCATTTCGTACTTCGTGTGGAAGGCGTGCAGTGTTGTGCCCTTCACATCCCACAGGATGGAGTGTCCGTAGATCTTGGCCCGCAGCACGCCGGTCATGTAGTGCTCCCACCGCAGTGCGCTCAGCAGCGCAGCCGCATCTTCTGCCCTGCGGGCCACGTACGTGGCAGCTGCGTCAGCGTCGCTGAAATAGTCGATTGCATTCATCGCTCTCTCCAACAGCACGCCGCTCCCGACGGGAGCTTCAAGCGCACTCCCGAGCGCCCCGAAGGGCGCAAGGGGCTACGCTCGGTAGCATGGGGGAGAAATTCTCCCCCGATGGTCATTTGGGCAGCGCTTCGCCGTACATCTCGGCCATCAGTTCGCGCCAGCCCGTGCGCCCGTCGATGTACGAGAAGTCGCGGTCTTCGTCCATTGCTTCGCTCTCTGCCCAGAACTGGGTGCGTTGAATGTTCAGAAGGAGTTGTTGCTTGTCGTTCATTTGCACTCTCCGATAGCACAGACAGCGCCCGACGGGCGCGTCACATCCGTACTGGTCTGCGCCCCGTAGGACGCAGCACCGCTACGGACGCAGCGGTGATGGGGGGACACGTGTCCCCCGGTGAATCACTTCAGCCCGTCAAGCGTGTCCTTGAACAGGACACGCAACTGGGCCTTGGTCAGGCCCAGGCTGAGCACGTGAGCCTGGAACGCCGCGCGGGTGGTGCGCGGCACCGCGACGCTGCTCTTGTTGCTCACGCCGGCCTTGAAGTCCGGGTGAGCGCGGCGCAGCCGCTTCAGACGCTGGTAGGCACCCGCCGGGTTCTTTGGCAGCGTGCCGTCATCGTTCAGGGCTACGCCGTACTTCGCAGCTATCGCGGCGATGCAGGCGGCCTCGTAGGCGGGGTATGAAACCCGCTTCGCTTCCTTCTGCAAGTCGAGCCACGCTTCAGCGAGCGTGTCGCCGTGCTTCAGTACTTCGTTGATCGCAGTCTTCAGAGCCATGATGCTACTTTCAGAGAGTGGGGGACACGTGTCCCCCGACGGTGCAAGCGGCACCGCGACGCTGAGAGCAAACCGATGCTCTCACATATGGTTCTACCCCCCTGCAGAGGGGTTCCGAGACCCCTGCCAGCGACCCCACCCCGCGGGGGACACCCCTGCTGTGACGATGTAGTGCGACGTAATATAAACACTAATCCACAACCATAATCGCAAAAATTACCAATTTTGTAAAAAATACAAAACTAACTAACAAAAATTACCAATTTTGTAAAAAATACAAATTACATAAAAATGCAAACTTAATTAGCAAAAAATAAAAACAAAACACAAATAAAAATTTTATAAAATTTTTTACAAAAATACCCCCTACAATGTCTAATCCTTGACATTACCCATCAAAAAAACCCCGGCTCCAGGCCGGGGTAAAGCGGCCTAAAGGCCGCACAGGAGGGCAACGCGTGCGCTGCGCGACAAGTATACCGCTTGCGCTTGCAAAAACAAACCCTTGTGGCTACACTGCGCCCACTTGCGCTCGGCAATGTTGCCGCGCATGCGCCTATGCTGGAACACCTACTCGATTACGAGCCCCCCATCGAAGACGGACGCGGCATCCTGCCGCTGGCCGACGCGATGCCCGAGCAGCTTCTTGCTGCGCAGCAAGGCACCGCTGACTGGCTCGCCGCCGTAGGCGCTCCAACCACAGCCAACACCGACGCGCAGGTGGCTGCTACGCAGGCCCAGCAGGCGTTCACCGCGCTCACCACCGCCACCCCCACGCCTGATCAGAACGCCGCCTTGTTGCGGCTGAAGACGCCTCCGGCGGTGCAGCACCTTGTGGGGATGCTGACGGCCTACGACTGGGCGTTCGTAGAGCAGGCCAAGGAGCTGCGCGGCTACGCCGTGTCGCAGATCTTGGAAGAGACGAAGAACCCCGACGCACGCCTGCGCCTGCGGGCGCTGGAGCTGCTGGGGCGCGTCACCGAGGTGGCGCTCTTCACCGACCGGGTGGAGGTCAAGAAGACGACGGTCAACGACGACGAGCTGGACGCCAAGATCAAGGAGAAGCTTGCGCGGTTCATGGATGTGACGGACGTATCCGACGTCTCGGATGTCCCCGCCGAGGCTGACCCCTCGTGAAGCTGCCGTCGTTCCTCTCCGCTACTGAAGCCGCCGCGCTGCAGCGGGCGCTACCCACGCTCAGTGTGAAGGAGAAGGCCGAGTTGTTCGACCTGCTGGAGGAGCGTGAGAAGCGTGCCAAGCTCTCGGCGGCACGCACGGGCGTGCTGGGCTACGCACACGCCATCTACCCGGGGTTCAAGGAAGGGCCCCACCACCGCAAGCTGGCGAGCATCTTCGACGCCGTAGTCAGGGGCGAGAAGACGCGCGTGATCATCAACATCGCGCCTCGCATGGGTAAATCGGAGTTTTCGTCGTTTCTGTTCCCGTCGTACTACCTCGGGCGTTTCCCAGAGAAAAAGATCATCATGGGTACGCACACTTCCTCACTGTCAGAGGACTTTGGTCGACGTATCAGAAACTTGTTGGAAACGCCCGATTACCATCAGATATTCCCTGGCACGCAAGTTGCCGATGATCAAAAGGCGTCAGGCAAGTGGTCAACTGCCGCAGGCGGTCAGTATTTTGCGGTTGGCGTGGGCGGCAGCATCGCAGGTCGCGGAGCGGACTTGTTCGTCATTGACGACCCGCACTCCGAGCAGGACTTGAAAGCGGGCACACGCACGCCCTTCGACGCGGCATGGAACTGGTTCCAGACGGGCCCTTTGCAGCGCCTGATGCCCAGCGGGGCGATCATCGTGATCATGACGCGGTGGTCGCAGATCGACCTCACCGGCCAGTTGATCAGCCACCAGATCAAGAACCCCGACGCCACGCCCTGGGAGATCGTGGAGCTGCCGGCCATCCTCAACGAGAACACCGACGAGGAGAAGAGCCTGTGGCCCGGGCAGTGGCCCCTGGAGCAGCTCCAGGCCAAGCGGGCGGGTATGGACCCGCGCTTCTGGCAGGCGCAGTACCAGCAGAACCCCACGAGCGAGGTAGCCGCGCTCATCCGCCGCGAGCACTGGCAGGTCTGGGAGCGCGAGCGCCCGCCCAAGTGCGACTACATCATCCAGTCGTGGGACACGGCGCACGAGACCAAGACCGCCGCCGACTACAGCGCCTGCACTACGTGGGGTGTGTGGTTCAACGAGGACGATAACAACAACGCGCACATCATCCTGCTCGACGCTATCAAGCACCGCTGGACGTTTCCCGAGTTGAAGAAGCGGGCACTGGAGTACTACAAGGAGTGGCAGCCGGATACGTGCCTGATCGAGAAGAAGGCTGCGGGCGCGCCGCTGATACAGGAGCTGCGGGCCACGGGCGTGCCAGTGTCGGAGTTTTCTCCGTCCCGGGGCAAGGTCGGCACGAAGTCAGACAAGACGGCGCGGTTGAACTCGGTGTCGGACATCTTCGTGTCGGGGCGTGTATGGGCGCCGGATACTAGGTGGGCGAAGGAAGTAATTGAGGAGGTCGCTGCGTTCCCCGCCGGGGAGCACGACGACTATGTGGATACGTGCATACAAGCACTGATGCGCCTGCGCATGGGCGGGTTCATTGGCTTGCCGTCAGACGCGCCTGATGACCCGCCAGAGTTCCGCAGTTTCAGAAAAGTAGCGTACTACTAAGGAGCCGAACATGGCGACGAACATCGACCGGGCGCTTGAGCCCTCCCTCATTCCGGGCCTGGAGCCGGGCGGTGTCCAAGAAATGGACACCATCGAGATCGAAATCGAGAACCCCGACAGCGTCACGGTCGGTACCGACGGCCTGGAGGTCACGCTCATCCCGGGAGAAGACGACCTCGACGAAGGCTTCGAGGCGAACCTTGCCGAGACGATGAACGAGGGGGCGCTGCAGACGCTCGCCAGCGAGCTGATCGAGCTGGTGGACGCCGACATCAACAGCCGCAAGGACTGGGTCGACACTTACGTCAAGGGCCTGGAGGTGTTGGGGCTGAAGTACGAGGAGCGCACCGAGCCGTGGTCGGGCGCGTGCGGGGTGTACAGCCCGCTGCTGGCCGAGGCTGCCATCAGGTTCCAGTCCGAGATGATCACCGAGACGTTCCCCGCGCAAGGTCCGGTGAAGACGCAGATCATCGGTGCGGTCGACAAGTACAAGGAAGAGGCCGCAGAGCGCGTGCGGCAGGACATGAACTACCGCCTGACCGAGGGGATGGTGTCTTACCGTTCCGAGCATGAGCGGTTGCTGTTCAGCCTGGGGCTCGTCGGTGCTGCGTTCAAAAAGCTCTACAAGATGCCGGATGAGCCCAACCCCGAGGCTCCGTACGTGCCGGCAGAAGACCTGATCATCCCGTACGGCGCGGCCAACGTGTACGTCGCGGAGCGCGTCACGCACATCATGCGCAAGACGAAGCACGAGATCAAGCGCATGCAGCTCAGCGGGTTCTACCGCGACGCTGACCTGGGCGAGCCGCAGCACATCGTCACCGATCTGGAGAAGAAGAAAGCCGAGGAAGAAGGCTACGCGCTCAACGAGGACGAGCGCTACCAGTTGCTGGAGGTGCACCTGTACCACGACATGCCCGGGCATGAGGATGACGACGGGTTGGCGTTGCCGTATGTGGTGACCATCGACCGGGGCTCGCAGCAAGTGCTGGCGATCCGCCGCAACTGGGACGAGGCCGACAAGCTGCGCCAGAAGCGGCAGCACTTCGTGCAGTACACCTACATCCCGGGCTTCGGGGCGTACGGGCTGGGCTTCTTCCACATCATCGGTGGCTACGCCCGGGCGGGCACTTCGATCATCCGCCAGCTCGTCGACGCGGGCACGCTGAGCAACCTGCCAGGGGGTCTGAAGACCCGGGGGCTGCGGATCAAGGGCGACGACACCCCCATCGCCCCGGGCGAGTTCAGGGATGTGGACATCCCCAGCGGAGCGCTGCGGGACAACTTGATGAACCTGCCCTACAAGGAGCCGTCGCAGGTGCTCGCAGGGCTGCTGGAGCGCATCACGGACGAGGGGCGCAGGCTCGCGGCCATCGGTGACCTGAAGATCGCGGACATGTCCTCCGAGGCCCCGGTGGGCACCACCCTGGCCCTGCTGGAGCGCCAGCTCAAGACGATGAGCGCGGTGCAGGCGCGTGTCCACGCCAGTCTGCGGATGGAGTTCAAGCTGCTCAAGCGGCTGATTCGCGACGACACCCCGCCTGACTACAGCTACGAGCCCGAGAGCGCCCCGCGCAAGGCCAAGCAGGCCGACTACGACATCGTGGAGATCATCCCGGTGTCCGACCCCAACGCCGCTACGATGGCCCAGCGCATCGTGCAGTACCAAGCCGCCCTGCAGCTTGCCCAAGGCGCTCCGCAGATCTACGACATGCCCTACCTGCACCGGCAGATGCTGGAGGTGCTGGGGATCAAGAACGCCGACCGACTGGTGCCCCTGGCCGAGGACCGCAAGCCGCAAGACCCAGTGACGGAGAACATGCACGTGCTGATGGGCAAACCCGTCAAGGCGTTCGCGTACCAAGACCACGAGGCGCACCTGATGTGCCATCAGGCGTTCATGCAAGATCCGAAGATCGCCGCAACCATCGGCCAAAACCCAATGGCGCAGCAGATGATGGCCGCGCTCATGGCGCACATCGCGGAGCACGCGGCGTTCGCCTACCGGGCCCAGGTCGAGCAGGCGCTCGGCACGCCGCTGCCAGCCCTGGACGAGACCTCCGAAGCCCCCATCGCGCCCAACGACGAGAAAGCCCTGGCCCCGTTGCTGGCTGCTGCCGCGCAGCGCACGATGATGCAGAACCAAGTCATGGCCGCGCAGATGCAGGCTCAGCAGCAAGCCGCAGACCCGGCGGTGCAGATGCAGCAGGCGGAGCTGCAATTGAAGGCCGAGGAGCTGCGCCGCAAGGAGGCCGACAGCCAGCGCGACTTCCAGATCGCGCAGCAGAAGCTGCAGCTTGAGCAAGCCCGCCTTGCGCTTGACGCCCAGAAGAACCAAGGCGAAGACCCGATGATCGCTGCCGCCAGAGGGCAGCAAGAGCTGGCGCAGAAACAGGCCCGGGCGCGGCAGGACATGATCCACAAAGAGCAGACGCACCGGATGAAGCTGCGCCAGCAGGCTGAGCAGCGTGCCGCGCAACCCGCCAAACCCAAGAAGGAGCAGTAAATGGCTGATAACGCACTGTCTGCGGTGTTGAGAGAGCTGGAACAGCGTCGTGCGGTGTTGTCAGACGCGCTTGGCAGCGGCTGCGCACGCGACTTTTCCGAGTACAAATTTATGTCGGGCGAAATCCGGGGTCTTTCGCACGCACATTCCCTGTTAACCGACCTCGTGCGTAGATTGGAGAATGACGATGAGTGAGCTGCTCCTAGCGGATGCAGACGGTGATACGTCCGTATTGCCTGAAACTGACGCGGAAAAAGCGCGACAAGTGCCCGATCCCGTGACGTACCACATCCTTTGCCTTGTTCCGAAGGCTGAACAGGAGTACGAAAGCGGTATTGCCAAGGCTGGACAGACGATGCAATACGAAGAAGTGCTGTCTCCGGTGCTTTTCGTGGCAAAAATGGGTCCGGATGCCTACCGAGACCCGCTTCGGTTCCCCTCCGGGCCGTCTTGCAAGGTCGGTGACTTCGTTTTGGTGCGTCCGAACACGGGTACGCGGCTGAAAATCCACGGAACGGAGTGGCGCATCATCAATGATGACTCCGTCGAGGCGGTGGTTCAAGATCCGAGAGGGATCAAACGCGTATGATGCCCGAACCTAAAGAAAATGAGTTCTTGGGCGTAACGGACGACTTCTTTTGGTACGAAATGACGCAGATCGCGGAACAACTCCGCGCACTGGCGAACCGCCTCGAGAACACGGAGCGCGTACGGAAGGCCCGTTCTTACGAACAAAACACGTATTTCCATTATTTGGAAAGCAAAACGCGCGAACTTAAAGCAGAAGTTGAACTGCTGAGGAGCAAAAATGGATGAATTCAAGTTTCCGGACGAGACGTCTGCCGAGAAGAAAAATGCCCCAGAGGTGGATTTCTCCGTCGAAGGCGAAACCGAGGTCGAAATCATTGACGACACGCCCGAACAGGACCGTGGCCGCACGCCAATGAAGGAGCCTCCGCCGGAGGTGACGGACGAAGAGCTGGAACAGTACGGCGATGGGGTGCGCAAGCGCATCCAGCACCTCTCCAAGGGCTACCACGAAGAGCGGCGGGCGAAGGAGTCGGCGCAGCGCGAGCGCGACGAGGCCGCAAAGCTGGTGCAGTCCCTGCTCAACGAGAACAAGAAGCTCCAAGGCACTGTGGGGCAGGGCCAACAAGTGCTGGTCGAGCAGGCCAAGAAGGTGGCGCAGTCGGAGCTGGACGAGGCCAAGCGCAAGCTCAAGGAAGCACACGAGGCGTTCGATACTGACGCCATCGTGGAGGCCCAAGAGGCGCTTGCTGCAGCCAAGTTCAAGCTGGAGCGGGTGAGCAACTTCAAGCCGACCCCTTTACAACAGCCGCAAGATGAGGTACAAACTACCCCGCAGCCTTCGGCACAGCCGCCGCAGCCGCAACTGGACTCCAGAACCCGTGCGTGGCTTGAAGCCAATCCCTGGTTCGGTTCAGGCAACAAGCGGATGACGGCGTACGCGATGGCACTGCACGAGGAACTCGCCGCAGAGGGTGTGCCTCCCGGAAGCGAAGACTACTTCCGGCGAATCGACGATCAGCTACGCGAGACCTTCCCGAGCGCGTTTCCCTCGGAGAAGAAACCAGCGAAGCAGTCGGTGGTGGCCCCGGCAACGCGCAGCACAGCGCCCAAGAAGATCGTGCTGACGCAATCGGCGGTTTCTCTGGCAAAGAGGCTGGGGCTCACCCCTCAGCAGTACGCACAAGCTGTGGCGGAGCAGATGAGGAAACAAAATGGCTGAACGAACCCCCCGTGACCTGGACACTCGCGCTCGTTCCGAGCGTCCGAAGCAGTGGATGCCGCCGGAGCTACTGCCCTCTCCCAATCCGGAAGAAGGCTATGAGTTCCGCTGGATTCGCATCAGCACGCTGGGTCAGAACGACCCGACCAATGTGACCTCGAAGCTCCGCGAGGGCTGGGAGCCCGTCAAGGCATCTGAACACCCCGAGATCATGCACATGGGCAGCAACAACGCTCGCTTCCCGGACTGCATCGAAGTCGGCGGACTCATGCTTTGCAAAACCCCCAAGGAGTTTGTCCAACAACGCAATGCTCACTTCCAGAAGATGGCGGACGGGCAGCTGCAGTCGGTGGACAATTCGTTCATGCGCGAGAATGATCGTCGGATGCCGTTGTTCAGGGAACGCAGCACCGAGGTGAAGTTCGGACGCGGTGCAGCAAACTAGGAGTAACAAATGTCCTACCCCTCGATTGACAAGCCATACGGCCTTCAGCCGGTCAATCTGAAGGGCGGTATCCCGTTCGCGGGTTCCACCCGGATGATCCCCATCGGCCAAGGCTACGCC
>Ga0209079_10001065_pt1 | contig 10457 bp, 8 predicted proteins | sample PPLLaktember2015_2_FD_187259 | JGI IMG/M metagenome (GOLD analysis project Ga0209079, IMG submission 187259) | Freshwater sediment microbial communities from Prairie Pothole Lake near Jamestown, North Dakota, USA - PPLs Lake P7 Core (6) Depth... | ecosystem: Environmental > Aquatic > Freshwater... | reverse complement strand
GAATAGCACTTGATACAGCGCGATGTCTCTGCCATGATCTTCTTCAGCCGCTCCTTGCCTTCGCCAAGAGCCTCGAAGTCTTTCTTGCGCCACTTATCGCCGAGCTTGAGCATCGCTCCCTCAACTTTGCCCCGGATCTCCAGACCCTTGGGATTAGCTGCCTCGGTTACAACGATACCGGATTTTACCGCACCGCTCAGGAGGTTCGCACCCTTCTCACTGCAGACTTCCACAAAGGTTGCCTTTCCGGCCTTCTCACCGATGACACCCCAGTTACCGCAGGCGAGATCTGCCTGGCGGGGGATCTTCATCTTGCAGCGGCGGCAGTTGGACCTGCGGCCATAGCCGGCTTCTTCGAGCTCGTCCATGGAGATGCCCTTGTGTCCGCCTTCGTACTCGATGATGAACTGGCCTTTGTCAATCTCTTCCTTGTGGACCTTGTCCGGGTCAACCCCGAACTTGTCGGCAATCATTTTGCGGGCGAGGGTCGGGCTGACCGAACCACCGCAGTTGACACCGATCATGATGACATTGTCAAGGTTGATCTGCTTTCGCTTGGCAAGTTCATAGAATGCCATGGCATCGCATCCCTTGACCGTGACACCGATTTTCATATTCTCGGCACCGTCAAGGTATTTCTTGACAAGTTTGGGCAGCAGGAGTGTTCCGCAGTGGAGGGAACCGGCTGTCTGGGCAAGTTCCTTGGGATCAGTGATGAATACCGGCTGGGCATCGTACAGGTCTGCCCCCCTCCGTACCGCAAAGACCGCATCGACCGTCTTGGACTCAAGAGCGTGCTTCCAGAGTGCGGTCACAGCACCGCCGAGTTCTGCCTTTTTCTTGATCTCTGCATCATTTGTCCATGCGTAGAGCATGTCACCTTTCTTTGCCATGTTACCTCGCTCCCGCTATCTTCTCAACAGCAACAGCACAGTGCTTGAGTTCCGGCATCTTGGAGAGGGGGTCAAGTGCTGTATTGGTGAGATTATTGGCACCCTCAGCGAAGTGCATCGCCATGTACAGCACCTTGGGAGCAACATCATCGGTCACGCGGGCGTTGGTTATTGTTTCGCCGCGGCGGCTGCGCACCTTAATCTTCTCGCCGTCTTTAATGCCGAGCTCTTTGGCGTCCTTTGTGTTGATCTGGATGTAGGATTCAGGCACTTCATAATCCAGTACTTTGCACCGGCCGGTCTGGGTCCTTGTGTGGTAGTGGAAGATCACACGACCGGTCATGAGCGTATACGGGTATTCCTTGTCTGCCACTTCTGCCGGCGGGCGGTAATCGAGGCCAAAGAATGTGCCCAGGCCATCTGCCGCAGAGAACTTCTCTTTGTGAAGGATCGGGGTTCCCGGGTGCTCAACAGTCGGGCATGGCCAGTGGATCGATTCGGGTTTTTCCAATCGCTCATAGGTCGCCCCGAACATGGACGGGGTCACCGCCCGCATATCATTCCAGACGTCCTCCGCGGACTTGAAATCAAATCCTTTGAGTCCCATCTTTTTTGCTAACATGACAAAGATCTCCCAGTCAGCCTTGGCGTCCCCGGGCGGGTTGACGGCTTTCCGAACACGGTTGATACGCCGCTCGCCGCTGGTGAATGTGCCGTCTTTTTCGGCAAAACAGGCGCCGGGCAATACGACATCCGCATACTTGCAGGTCTCGTTCCAGAAGATATCCTGCACAACCATGAAATCGAGTTTTTCCAGCGATCTCTTCACGTGGTTTGAGTCCGGGTAGGAGACTACGGGGTTTAACCCGAGGAAATACATCGCCTTGATGGGATCCCCGGCCTGGTTGATCTGCTCGGTCAGGGTTGCGCCATACCATCCGGGAAGGTCTTTAACGCCCCAGGCATCTTCCATCTTCTTACGCATCTCGGGCAGTTCGCATTTCTGGTACCCGGAATAGACGTTCGGGTAGGCTCCCATATCGCAGGCGCCCTGTACGTTGTTCTGGCCACGGAGCGGGTTGACACCCACACCAGGGCGTCCGATGTTGCCGGTGAGCATCGACAGGTTGCCCATCGACCGGACATTGTCGGTACCGGTGGTCAGCTCGGTAATGCCGAGGCAATAAATAATAACTGCGTTCTTTGCTTTGGCGTACTTACGGGCAAAATCCTTGACCCTGTCAACCGGGACACCATGGATCGATTCAGCATCAGCGTACTTCTCGACCGTCTTTTTGAGATCCTCGAAGCCCTTTGTGCGCTTCGCGATGAACTCCTTGTCCTCGAGCCCTTCCTTGATGATCCAGTACATCATGGAGTTGGCCAGTGCGATGTGCGTCGATGGGTTGAACCGGATCCATTCATCCGCAATCTTTGCCGTCGCGCTATACCGCGGGTCGACAACAATAACCGGAATCCCTTTCTTCTTTGCCTGCACCACGCGCCTGCCGGCAAGCGGGTGTGCTTCGATGGCGTTCGAACCCCACATGACGATCAGGTCAGAGTTCAGGACATCTGCAAACGGATTGGTCGCAGCCCCGGAGCCAAACGAAAGTGAGAGACCTGCTACGGAAGGTCCATGGCAGATACGGGCGCAATTGTCGACGTTGTTGGTCTTGAAGGCGACCCGGGCCCACTTCTGCATGATATAGCAGTCTTCGTTCGGCGTCCGGCACGAGACCTGGAACCCCAGAGATTTCGGCCCGAACTTGTCAGACGTCTCCTTGAACTTTGTTGCGATCAGATCGAGGGCTTCATCCCAGGAGGCCTCTTCAAACTTGTCGCCTTTCTTGATCATCGGCTTTGTCAGCCGGTCCGGGCTGTGAATGGGTTCCCAGCAGGTTACTCCCTTGGGGCAGAGTTTGCCTTCGTTGATAGGGCTCCGCTTATAGGGTTCAACCCCGACACATTTTCCATCCTGAACAACGAGGTTCAGCCCGCAGCCCACGCCACAGTACGGACACGTGGTTTGCACGTATTTCAAATTTATTTTTGCATCATTCATCTTCCATCTCCGAAAATAAATGTAATTACCATTTCAAAATTGTTAACTAATTTATGTTTTTAAGAAAATTGTTACCCGATATTATATATTTATACCGAAAAGTGTCAAAAAATGATTAATAATAGTGGGTAACAGCATCAACTTTGTATCATTCTGGGTATCAGACCTTGAAAAAAGATCTGGAAAAAAACCAGTATTTTTTTGTCCTGAAAAAATTTTGATGTTAATGTTACACCCAGACATTTTCTGGGAAAGCCATAGTGGTATAGATATCTTCCAGTCGTGCCTTGTGGCCCCGTTCCATGTTTGCCAGCTGGGAAAAGAGGAACTGGGTTTCGGTGTCCGTCGCAAGTTTCGCGAGCTGGGTGTACATCTGCATGGCTTCCAGCTCTTTCTTAATCGCAACAACAAGACCTTCGAGAGGTTTCATGCCAACTTTCAGGTCAGGGGTAGGGAGGTTATCTCCCACCTTATAGTCGTGCGATGGATCAAACTTCATCTTCGAGATATCCTTCGTGAGCATCCCCTGCAGGAGCTCACGGTGCTTCATCTCTTCGGCGGCAAGTTCGGTGAAAAGATCTTTTAACACCGGGTTCTTTGCCTTGTCGGCAACGCCGTGGTAAAACTCGTATGCCTCGATTTCCTTGTTGATAGCTGTTTTTATGATCTTCTTCGCATCATCTGCTTTCATGGTTTTTTTCATCTCCACATTGAATTTTTTGCGTTGTTCTACCGGCAAAAAAATTAATTGGTATAGGCTGACTTCCCGAGCTTTGGCTCATAGAACTTGTCTGCCTCCGTGCGGATCGCGTGCGAGAAGAGCGCCAGGGGTATCTCCGCCGGACAGCCCTCTTCGCACTGCCCGCAGTTGATGCAGGAATCGGAGATGTGCGCAAAGCGGCGCAAGTGGAACATCGGGTCGGCCGGGATGAAACCCGCGCGCACCATCTGGTCGGGCTGCTTCCACTTATCAGGAAGGGTGACACAGACCGGACAATGGTCGATGCACGCGTAACACTTCATGCACCGCGAGGTCTCCCTGGCAATGGTCTCCCAGAGGTTGGGGGCGAGTGCTTCAAAGTCGTGCTTGCGCCACTTGTCGCCGAGTTTGAACATTGCATTTTCAACCTTGGCGCGGATCTCGACCCCCTTGGGGTTTGCCGGTTCCGTGGTAAGTTTATTGGCTTTGACTGCACCATCGAGAAGTTTTGCACCTTTCTCGCTGCAGACCTCAACGAAGGTCGCCTTGCCGGCCTTGTCGCCGATGACACCCCAGTTCCCGCAGGCAAGATCTGCCTGCCGAGGTACTTTCACCTTGCAGCGGCGGCAGTTCGACCTGCGGCCGTAGCCGGCCTCTTCAAGCTCATCCATGGAGATGCCCTTGTGGCCTCCCTCATACTCGATGATGAACTGGCCCTTGTCAATCTCTTCTTTGGTGACCTTGTCCGGGTCAACGCCAAACTTTTCCTTGATCATCTTCCGTGCAGAGACCGGGCTGACCGATCCACCGCAGTTGACACCGATCATGACAACGTTGTCAAGGTTGACCGCCTTGCGCTTTGCGAGCTCAAGGAGGCCCATCATGTCACAGCCTTTGACAACCATTCCCAGTTTCTTACCGGACAACTTGGGTACGTACTCCATAGCCAGCTTGGAGAGGAGGAGTGTCCCGCAGTGGAGCGAACCGGCACATGCATCAAGGTCCTTGGGATTCGTAACAATGGTCGGAACCGCATCATACAGGTCAAAACCACGTTTTACGGCAAGAACAGCATCCACCGTCTTGCTCTCGAGCGCATACTTCAGCAGCTCGGTTACCGCACCGCCGCATTCCGCCCTCTGTGCAAGGTGAGCATCATTGGTCCATGCATAGAGCATATCGCCTTTCTTTGCCATTTACTTCGCCCCCGGAATCTTTTCAACCTTAACAGCACAGTGCTTGAGTTCCGGCATCTTGGACATCGGGTCGAGGGCCGTGTTGGTGAGGTTATTTGCGCCGTTGTGGAAGTGCATCGCCATATACAACACCTTCGGTGCAACATCGTCCGTAACCCGTGCCTTTGTTATGGTCTCGCCACGGCGGCTCGTCACCTTGATCTTCTCGCCTTCCCTGATACCCATCTGTTTTGCATCTTCCGTGTTGATCTGGATATAGGACTCGGGCACTTCATAGTGCAGCTGTTTGGCACGGTCGGTCTGGGTCCTGGTGTGGTAGTGGAAGATCACACGCCCGGTCATGAGCGTGAACGGGTACTCTGCATCCGCCACTTCCGCTGGTGGGCGGTACTCAATGCCGAACATGGTGCCCTTACCATCCGCTGCGGAGAACTTTCCGATGTGGAGGATCGGGGTTCCCGGGTGTTCGATGGTCGGGCAGGGCCAGTGGACAGATTCTGGCTTCTCCATCTTCTCGTAGGTTACACCGAACTGGCCAGGAGTGCATGCCCGCATGTCGTCCCATACATCCTTGGCACTCTTCCAGTCAAAGCCCTTGAGGCCCAGCTTCTTTGCGAGCAGGGCGATGATCTCCCAGTCATACTTCGACTGGCCGGGGCCATCGACAGCCTTCCGGACACGGTTGACACGCCGCTCGCCGCTGGTGAATGTTCCGTCCTTCTCTGCAAAGCAGGTACCGGGCAGGACAACATCCGCATACTCGCAGCTCTCGTTCCAGAAGATATCCTGCATGACGCAGAAGTCGAGCTTCTGGAGCTGCCGCCTGACATGGTTCGAGTCGGGGTAGGAGACCGTTGGGTTCAGGCCGAGGATATACATTGCCTTGACTACGGTGCCGGCATCGTTGATCTGTTCGGTGAGGGTCGATCCGTACCAGTCGGGCAGTGAACCTTCCTTCATGCCCCATAATTTCTCCATCTTGGCACGGTTGTCGGCAACTGCGACAGCCTGGTAGCCGGAGTAGACATTCGGGTATGCACCCATATCGCAGGCGCCCTGCACATTGTTCTGGCCACGGAGCGGGTTGACACCGACACCCGGGCGTCCTATATTGCCGGTGAGCAGCGATAGGTTACCCATCGAACGGACATTATCGGTACCGGTGGTTAACTCGGTGATGCCGAGGCAGTAGATGATAACCGCATTCTTTGCAGTCGCATACTGGCGGGCAAACTCCTTGACCGTCTCTTGAGGGACACCGTGGATCTTCGTGGCGTCAGCATACTTCTCGACCGTCTTCTTGAGGTCATCGAAGCCTTTCGTGCGCTCCTTGATGAACTCCTTGTCCTCGAGGCCTTCCTTGATGATATAGTACATCATGTTGTTGGCGAGGGCAATGTGGGTCGACGGGTTGAACCGGATCCATTTGTCGGCAAGCCGTGCTGTTGCACTGAACCGCGGGTCAATGACGACAATCGGGATGCCCCTCTTCTTGGCCTGCATGACGCGACGGCCGGCAAGCGGGTGGGCCTCGACTGCATTGGAACCCCACATGACTATCAGGTCAGAGTTCAGGACATCCTCGAACGGGTTGGTTGCTGCACCGGAACCGAACGAGAGCGAGAGCCCTGCAACGGAAGGTCCGTGACAGATACGGGCGCAGTTGTCAACGTTGTTGGTCTGGAAGCCGACCCGTGCCAACTTCTGCAGGGCATAGCAGTCCTCGTTGACGGTACGACACGAGGTCTGGAAACCAAGGGATTTCGGCCCGAACTTGTCGGAGGTCTCCTTGAACTTCTTAGCAATAAGGTCAAGGGCTTCGTCCCAGGAAGCGTCCACGAACTTGCCGTTCTTCTTGATCTTCGGCGTTGTCAGCCGGTCAGGACTTTGGACATGTTCCCAGCAGGTCATTCCCTTAGGACAGAGCTTGCCTTCGTTGATCGGGGATCGCTTGTTGGGTTCGACTCCTACAAGTTTTCCCTCACTGACCACGAGGTTAAGCCCGCAGCCTACCCCGCAATAGGGACAGGTCGTGGGCACGTATTTCAGCATTTCTTTTGTTTCAACCATGCATGTTCTCCTGTGGCTGCCTCTTTAAAGAAGAGCCGTTGATTTTTTATACTAGTTAAAAAGTTTTGTTTTTTGTACGACTTGATATTCTCCTGGCCATATATAAGAATTCTTAAAAATTATCAAAAATGGTGAACAACAGTGGTATGTTAATAATAAATTGTTAATACAAGAGGAGTCATATTCAAGTTGGACAAATAATGAAGATAAAATACAGGATAAACCCGGTTTTTTCCGAACTGATCCCGGCAGCCTTGTCTGCCTGTGATGGAATCCTGTTTGACAGCTGCAGCAGCTGTCCACATTGCGGGGGTCGTCTTGCCGGATATGATATAAAGACAAAACATTTTGCAGATGTCATCGATGGCAGTGGTACAAAAGCCATCATAGTCAGGATTAAGCGATTCAGGTGCAGTGAGTGCGGTGCGATAGGGTATGCCGACCAGCCATTCTATCCGAAAACCCGTGCAGGATCCCCTGTAGTTGATCTTTGTGTGGTACTCAGTGCAACCATGCCTTATGCCCGTGCAGCAACCACCCTCCTGCATTTTGGAGTGAACGTCGACCGCTGGAGTGTTCGTAATTATGCAATAAATATTTCCGGACGCATTCCCTCGGCAGAACTGTACGGCATCGTGCTACCGGTATCTATTATTTCTCTGGCGGCACTAACGTTCAATAATGGGTGTGATACTACCATGGGGGCATCAGATATTCTGAATGCCTGTGGATATCCGTCCTCACAAAAATCCGTAGATGCGCTCGAAAAACCGTCTGATATAAAAGAAATAGATTACACAAGATTTTTCCCATCTTTATGTTGTGATTAACCACAAGCAATTACAATGAATAAATTGTTTATCAGATGAAAGTACATTTAATCTGATGACACCCGGAAAGCACAGATTCTCCCCAGAAGATTTCAACACCCGCATGGATGCCTGCGGGCTCAGCCCGAAGATGAAGGATTACATGAACCGGGTCGTGAAATTCCATGATTCACCGGCTCCTGGGGCCCTCATCGGTGTATTTATGGTGGACTTCGCTCTCGAGATTCTTGGTGTTACACCGGGAGAAAAGCTTTTTGCCGTCTGCGAGACCCCCAAATGTGCTCCTGATGCCCTCCAGGTGATTGCAAACATCACCACCGGGAATAACCGTCTTCGCATAATACCCATAGGTAAATTCGCAATGACCGTGAATGCTGCTACACCAAACCCGACTGCGGAATCGGTACGGGTATATATAGATCTCGAAAAACTGAAACGATATCCTGTTATCGATATGTGGTACGCAAATAGTCCGGAATATAATGCATCCACAATGGATATTCCCCTTCAGGAAGAGATATTCCGTGCAGGATGTGACATCCTCTCATTTGAACGTGTCAGTGTCAAAATTACACCCAAACGAAAATGGAAATCCGTTACCTGTCCGTGTTGCGGGGATACTATACCTGACTACCTGTTTGAAAATGACCGGTGTGGGGGATGCGGATCGATGAAATATTATGAAAAAATTTCAGGATAAAAAAATTCACTGTTTTTTATTACATTCAATCAAAGTGTATTCTTTCAGGAGCGCTGTAGATGACTGCACGCGGTGGGCGGACAAATCCGGCAAGGGTCATATTGATCTGTCGTGCCAGGCAGATGCCTGTTGAAAAGGGGGCTGTATTACTCGCAAAAACAGAGATCCCAGCCCGGTAAGCTTTCGCAACCATTCCTGCAGGCAATCTGCCGGTGCAGACCATAAAACAACGGGATAGATCCACCCCCTCGAGAAGCGCTTTGCCAACCGCTTTATCAACAGCATTATGTCGCCCCATATCCTCAATCGCAGACCTGATATTTCCGCTTTCATCAAGTATGACGGCACAATGTGTTCCACCAGTGGTTTTCCAGAGCGGGGCATATTCGTTGATTGAACGTATGCCAGTAAAGAGGGTCTGAACTTTCAGGGATATTCCTTCACCAAGCGGCTCACACAAGTTGGTCCATTTAGTCCTCATGCCAATGCACCCTGAACTCCTGATCTCAGTCTGTTCAGGAGAAATTTCACGGGAAAATGAAGATACCTTTGCGTAGATGTCAGGATATTCAACATGTACATCGGTGATATCATCAATACCTGATACAATTCCTTCACAAATCAGATACCCGTATGCATAAGCTTCGAGATTATCAGGAGAAATCGTGAGGCTGGCCACTCTGGTTCCATTTACCACAAGATTGATGCTGTCTTCAACGCAGACTTCCACCCGGGTTCTGTCGAAACCGTTTTCGGTGATATTTATTACATCGTATTTCTGGGTGACAGGGGATAGTGTTTTTTCGGTCATTGAGTACTCTTTTTTATCTATGAAGCAGTCTTTTTCCAGAGGAGAATCAAAAAAACTCGTTGTAACATTATGGATTTAATTTACTTTTTTTAAAATAAAACACTATGTTAATCATTTTTTAAAAATAGTACTAAAAAATCCACTTCCGGCACAAATATTTTAAGGCAACAGTGGCTACAGTTTGGCATTTTCCCTTTCAGGACAGCAAAAGAAGAAGACCTGGTGTCCGGGTGAAGGCCAGCCCGCTATTTTGCACGGTTTCTCCTGATTCAAACGGCTTATTTTGATAAAATAATGATTTATACGAACAATTCTGTCCCGCGTTGGCACCACTTCCTCTGGAGATTTTGCCTTACGTTTTCGAGATCCCAAATCGTCGTCTGTGTGCCAATCCGGGCATTTTACGGGGACTCGATTTCACATGTCCGGGAACTTACGTCGTATCATCCCTGAACCAGGATACTCATCGTGCATGGGGATTTGTGTAATCATCCGGCCCCCACCATGCTATCTCTTCAACGGAAAGATTGTAAACAACCAGCCGGCGCCATACCCGTTCATGCTGGGTACGCAGCCAGAGTTCCCGAAGAATAACTGGCGGGAGGGGAAGATTTCGAAGTCCCTGGATTTCATCAGGGAACTGCTGGTCGTAAAATCCGTTCGGATCAATATGGTACCGCGTCTGCCGTACTTTCACCACCCGGACAGATTCACGTTTGAAGATCAGGAAGTCAAACATCAGATCGTCATACCGGTTGTCTATTGAGAGATACCCCATCCGTTCAGCGAATCCCTTTGCTTCAGCAATCGCAGCTTCTGGTTTTTTCCCGCGTGTCATGGATGTATTAACTTCCTCCAGACTTTTCTGGAATTATTATGCAGTATACGGAATGATCAGCTGGCGGTTGAATGCCTTGTGGTTTCCACGTACTTTCCTCATGGAAAATAGTTGGATTCTCCGTGGCATGACCAGGATTCAGGTCCGTATACCTCGATAAAACACTTACTTGAACCGTTTTTCAGACCTGACCGATTCTGCACCATTCGCCACATGCTCCCGCCACCCCGCCGCTGCATCCAGGTACGAGTCGAACGCGGGCACATAGGGTTTCAGGTCAAGGAGCGGTATATCATCGAGGATGTCCACATCTTCAATAACAAGGGTTGTTCCTCTTATCTCAATGAGGCGGTC
>Ga0209079_10001061_pt1 | contig 10470 bp, 19 predicted proteins | sample PPLLaktember2015_2_FD_187259 | JGI IMG/M metagenome (GOLD analysis project Ga0209079, IMG submission 187259) | Freshwater sediment microbial communities from Prairie Pothole Lake near Jamestown, North Dakota, USA - PPLs Lake P7 Core (6) Depth... | ecosystem: Environmental > Aquatic > Freshwater... | reverse complement strand
CTCATGCGAAAAATACTCCTGTTGGCCTGCTCATCGCGTGCCATAGGATTGCGAGCGCCATAACCCAATCATCGTGCTGGTTATCCGGCGCGGAATAGGTGTACCTGTTGTTGGCCGATAGTTCGACCTCGTAAATCTGAAGCTCACGCATGGCTTCACGCGGCACCAGGAAGCCGTTATTCTCAAATGCGCCGGCCAGCCCGTCGATCAACGCTGGCTTGGTCGTGGCGGTCGTGTTGAAGCCTGGACGCCCGTCGGGGCCGTTGAGTATGCGTATCTCGTGCTTCAGCAGCTCAATGTTCGGCTCGCCAATTGAGTTGCGCTCTGGCAGGGTCCAGCCCACACCCCAGGCGCGTGCCATGCGCAGCATACGCTCCCGCTGGTAGGTGTAGTCAAGCTGATTGCCGCGCCACCAGTCCACGACCTTGGCGCAGTTCTGGCAGCCAATCACGAATACGCTGAAATCTTCGAACTTCGCCCAATCGCTGGCCATGAACAGCTTATGCCCCTTGTGCTGCTCGGGCTGGTCAGGTGTGTCCAGGACGGCGCGCTGGTCGACATTGCGAAAATAGGTGCCGTCGGCCAGGAACTCGGCGAGTATCTCCTGCTTGAATACCCGCTCGGGTACGTTGCGCTTGTATTCGTCAATCTCAGCCGGTGGGATGTATGGGTTATCGTAGGTCGTATAATGCCAGGACTTCCAGGCAGGGTCGTCCTTGTAGTACAGGTCGCTGAAGTAGTTCATGCCCTTTGGTGTGCCGCCGATGTAGGCGTCACCCTGCATGTCGATCAGCGTCGCCCGGATGACATCATTCCAGGCGTATTCCAGATCCCGCACAACGCCCGCCTCGTTGATGACCACACGCTTATTCTTGAAGCCGCGCCCGCTGTCCGGGTTATCCAGCGACCAGAAGGTGATCGTGCCGCCGGTGATGAGCTTCAGGTAGCGCTCAGCCTGCGATTTCTCCGCTGTGACCGGTGCCAGCGTGTTCTGCACCCTGCGCCATACTTCCATGAGAGTTTTATAACTCGGTTCAAAATAGGCGACCGGGTAGCCGTCCAGGGCAGGCTTGATAATCAGGTCATCGAACAGGATATCCTTACCGAAACGCCGCCCAGCCGCAACCACATTGAAGCGTGCCGCGCTGTGACGAATAGACTGCTGCGCCGGGTGGGGACGTGGCAGGGTTATCCTGATCTTATTCGAGCGCGTGCTATTCTGTGTCGCCGTTGCCAGCATATTCCACCAGTACGTGAATAGGGCCGCCGTCCTCGCCTTCGTGCTTCAGTTCTTGCGGAGGCGGGCCGTCAATTTGCGAATACATAAACTTCGTGAACATCATTACATCTTCAGGCGATAACTCAATAATATTTCCGTTGGCTAGCGTTATGCTTCCGGTTGTCAACGCCTCAATAAGCATACCGGCAAGATAGCGTTTCCCGTTGACCTTAGTCCCATCTGGAAGAATAACCGCATGATTAATCGCAGTCTTAAGTACTGCGGTCAGCGGTCGGGTCTTTGGTTTCCTGCCAGCGGGATTTCCGCTTTGGCCTTTCTTCCAGGGCATTATTGATCTCCATTGCTAAACAGTGTATATTCAAAACCACGCCAAATCGTTGACATTCTGCTAACTGTGCCATCTGCATTATGGCTGTCTCTGGTAAGTCCAGCGTGACACGCACGCCACCATCGACTAACGTCTGCACCTTGTAAACTGCGGCGATGAACGTGATGTCATTCGTCACTGCTATCTCAGAACGCCACCAGCCCCGCGGCATTCAGCAGCCATATAATTGCGACCAGGACGACCAGCACGATAATTAGCGACTTCAGTCGGGCATCGATGGGCAGGAACGCCTGCACCAGCCAGATGACCAGGCCGACGACAATCAACACGATAATCAGGGTAATCAGTAGGCTCATTGGTTTCCTCTCACTTCGTTGACATTGTGCCTGCGTTCTGGCTTCGGGCGCAACGGCTGCAATCCCGCGGCCTTCATCACCGTGACCAGCTCGTCTACGTAGCTATCCAGCAGGCGGTTAAAATCGACCTCGTCGGCAAAGCGGTGTTCCAGGTCGTCCACGCGCAGCTCGAGCTTATCGACTACACTTTTCAGACGCTCGTTTTCTGTGGCCGCATCCGTGGCGATCTTCTGATACGTGCTGGCTGCATCGGCGCGCGTCTTCTGCCCGTTAAGCGCTAACAGCCCCGGCATGGCTGCGATGAAGGCAATGATGATGGGAACGATAGAGTCTAGAGTCATCGGTATTTTCTGCGATGCCATAACGGGATTAACGCCCCACCTGCCGCTAAGATTAGCGCCTGGAGCTGCACGAGCCGCGACCAGGTGTTAGCCAATTCAAGCTGCGTGCCGATGTCGCGGATAAATAGCGTCCAGATCCAGAACGCCGTCACGTTGATTAGCCAGGACAGCACCGCAATCGCATAACTCCGATAGGCAGGCACCCTATACAGCACGGTCCAACTGACCAGCCCGACCAGCGCCAGGACAAGGTTGATGTACCGGACGGCCTCGGACATTAGTAAGGCCGCTCTTGCTTAGCTTCGCGCACCGGCAATGTCTGCGGCGACAGTCCGTATGCGGTCTGATTGGCAACGGCTGCAGCGGCCAGGGCGGTGATGAGTTGCTTCAGCCCGTCCTGGTCACAGGTCAGCCCGGTGTCAAACCATCCGGTACACGATAGACCGTAAGCAGCCGCACCCACCAGGACCAGCAGCCCCAACATAATCGAGCGTTTGACCTCGGTAGACAATGCGGCGAATTTCGTGTTAAGTCCTGGAATGTAGTTGAATGCCAGGGACAGAACCACACCGGCGATTGATGCGAGAACGGTAGCGGTCATTGGGTATCCTCCGTAAACTAAAAACCGGGATGCAAAATCCCGGCTACGATGTAACGATGCCATCCAGCCGCCCCGGCGTAACATTGTCCCGGTGTGGCGACTTCATGTATCATGTATACCACAATATGCCATTTCTTTACAACTGTGATTTGCAAAATATATCGGATAATCTACATTGTTGGTATATTATTGCTTCCGAAACGTGTACAGCCAGCCCACCTTGCCGTTGATTAGCGCCTCTCGCCGGGTCACCAATCCCCGATCCATTAGCTTCTCCAACTCTCTCGCCGCCTGGTTGCGGTGCAGCATCATCCCGCGCCGCTGGGACATCAGTGCCCGCCAATCCTGAATGGTGAACTCGTGCGGCTGGCGTTCTGCTGGCCGGTCGTCCTGGTAATAGCGGTCAACGTCCGCTAACCAGTCAGCGGCGGTAAGGTCTGGAGTTTCGGCGTCTTCATCGGGTAGCGTTTCGTTGTTACTGTCCATGTGCCATCGTCATCAACCCTTACAATCAGCCCGCCGATATTTGGCTCGGGCGGGAGGTCTGTTTTGAACATATATTCGGGCGTCGCCTGCCATGCGCCAGTAACGATCACCCGCACGGGAAAATTGTTTTCAGTGTCAGCGAAAGCATGGCGGTGGGAGCGGACCACCAGCGGCAGCGGCTGGCGCTTGCGGTAGCAATCGTTCTCGATCTTGTAGGCCAGCTTGCCCAATGGATTTATCAGCGTCCAGGGATCGCTTCCCAGCCTGGAGTGATGCGACAGGTCCAGCGGCAGTTTGCCCACCATGCCGCGCCAGGCGTACCAGCTCGCCGCCTCGCCATTGCGCATGGCGATGTCGCAATCCTGCGCCAGCTCCTCTTCCATCCAGCCGCCCTTGCCAACATGCGCACCTGTGCCGCGAATAAAGAGCGCCCAATCACTCATCGCAATCGGGCGCTCCAATACTGCACGGGCATGGCGCAATGTGGTCGATTTGTTCCTGCTGATAAGCTGGTGTGTGCGACCTTTGAAGTCACCTTCGGCAATGTCGCCATTGAAAACCGACAGCAGCCTATAGCCCGTGTTCGTCTTCAGTTGTTCAACGTCCTGCCAGTAAAGCCGCCAACAATCCCACAACCAGCGTTGTGTGCGGTTCGCCGTGTAAGTTCCGCCGTCGTCAAGTTCCAGGCTGGGCAGGGATAGCCCCATCGTTGAGTTGATGTGTTGGTCGGATGTGACGGCGATGAGATAACCCATAATTGCAGGGCAATCCAGGTCGCTCCGCTGTGCGATGTTGACGCCGATTGTATGCTCTCGGCCAACGGCTACCCCGCACCACGCCTTAGTGACGACGGCCCTCGATGTTGCCCTGCTAATTATGTTACCACGTTAGGTTAATCCTTACAACTAGGTTACATTATGTCTCGGTGAGGCGAAGCCTTCCCCTGCGAGACAAATACACGCGTGGAGTCATCCCTCCCCCTCTGGGATGCATTCCTTGATAATTCTTATCGAAAGCATCAGCGGCGAAAAGAAAACCCCCTACCGACGTATTCTTGTCTCTTGAAGCGCTTGCGTTTCGATAAAAAACGCCAGGTCAAAAACACTGCCCTGGCTTTTGCTTTCCTGTCCGCCTTCCCCCAGTTCTGGACGACGGACAGGAGCATTTGGTCACTCGTTTTTGGCTGCTCCGGTAATGACGTCATCGATGCGGCCCCTCTGTTCATCGGTTAGTTCCTCCCAATTCAACACAATATATCTCAGCTTCGGATCGGTAATCCTGAACATCGGCGGATAGCCAAGCACCTCGAAAATCCTTGGCCCCAGCCGTTCGGAGAGTATGATGGCGTTCGGCAAATCCGGCACTCTATTGCCATTCATCCAGTGATCCAGGCTCGTTACCTTGACGCCCAGCCACCTGCCAAACTCATTCATCGATGGGCGGATTTTCTTCCGTCGTTCTGCAAATTTGGCATACTCCCCTAGCATAAAATCCTGAAAATCGTTTATCCGCACATCATCATCCACGGCTCACCTCCAGAGACATTGTAATTGCCTATTGACAATTTGTAAATAGTGTAATAAGATAATAACGTCTCGCAGCGAAGAGATTTTGATACCGCCGGGCGATCTCCTGCACCGGCCCAGACAAAAGGAGAAAATCATGGAAATCCAAACGAAAGACCCAACCCCCCTAGTGTGCGTGAACGTCCCGCTGGTGAACGAGTACGGCAGCGGATACGGCGTCCACCACATGATTTTTTGCACGCACCCCAGTGATGCAGAAAAGTTTATCGCAGACAACTTAGACGGCGAAGACGGCACACCCTACTGGGAAGGCCGCGGCGTCTGGGACCAGGAAACGGTAACGGTCGTCAGCTACTACGACGACGCCGGGAATGCCAGCCGAGAACCCTGGTGGCAGCTTTTGGAGCTGTTCGCAAAAAAGGACATCGGCCCCAGTGCTCTGAAGGACATCGCCCGCATGAGCCAGTGGTGGCCACGGTAAAAATATAAGCCAGCAGTCCGGTTGTCGGCTAACCATAAACCGACCGCAGTCACGGCGTGTGGCACTAACAATAGTGCGACACGCCTTTTTATTTTACAGGAGAATCCATGACCCGAAACAAGCCCCACGACCACTACACCACCCCGCAATCGCTATCGCTGGAGCTGCGTCACGTCGGCATGATTAGCGACCTGGTGCAGGCAACCGGCATGACCCGCTCGGCAATCGCCCGGCTGGCCATCGAAGAATACTACGCCCGCCACCACCCAGGAGTCACCCAGGAGAATGCTACCAATGACCGCAATAGCTGACCTCATCACCCGCCTGCAGCACGGCGACCCGGAGACCATCACCCTGGGCATCGGCGTGTTCCTGGCCATCGTTATCTGCCTGCTGATCGACAAGATTATCAGCGGCGACACGGCGAACAACTTTCGGAGGCATGACGATGATCGCTGACGCCCACCACGCACTTGTTCAGGATTACACCGGCCTGACCAGCGGCCACCAGCGACCCGTCAAGGTCCACGACGCAGACCACGCCCGCCTGGACGCCTGGGCGGATTACATCGCCCTGTGCGACAAATACGAGTCGGGCCGCCTGCTGGACAGCAGCATCGTTATTAATGCCCGCGAGGTTGCCCAGGCGCTCGACGCTGAATACCACCGGCTCTATACCGTGTGGCAGACCAGCTTGCAGCCCTGTGAGTGCCGCATGATCGACGCCGACAGGGATTACACCTGCATGGCGCATCGTGCGTTGGCTGAATTGAACGGCGACGGCGACATGCCGTTCTAAAACGCAAACCCGCCCCGCGTCGGGAAAACGCAGGGCGGGAATACCAATGACCAGGAGACATTGTACCATGACTGACAAACCGCAAGACGCAATTGTAACCACCCAAGGCTCGCAGATCCAGTACGTAGGCGAGCGCAACATTGTCAAGGAACTGTCACAGCGTATCCGCCTGCTGGTAGTCGGCGGCAAACACCTGACCGATGACGAAGCCCTGGCCCTGGCGCAGTACAGCGTAGCCAACGACCTCAACCCGATGATCGGCGAATGCTACTTCCTGCCCAACATCGGCCCCGGCCCTGGCATCGCTGGCTGGCGCAAGAAAGCCGAGCTGCAGCTGCGCGACGAAGCCCGCCGCGCCAATGAACCCCGCGCCCGCTACTGGTGCGACTATTCCGAACCTGACCCCAAAGAAATCAAGATCAACCCCGGCGATATTGCAGTCAAGGCTACCATCCACGACGACCTGACCAAGACCGCCTGGGAGAAGCGCCGCCTGAGTTATTACATCGACATGAAAAAGGCAGGCGCAAATGGCGAGGCATGGGGACTGGCCAAGGAACTGGCAGGCGACGAGCCGACCTGGAGCGCAGTGGCTATCGTGCGATCCAGCGAGAACTTCGGCGCGCAGGAGAAAATGGATCGCTACGAGCGCGCCTGCAAGCGTGCCGAAAAAGCCGCCATCCGCAAGCGCTTCCCGCTGGTCAATCTGGTTGAGCCGGAAGGCTTCGATGATACCGCCGCTCCGCAGGTGGTCAGCTTTGGCATAATCGACAGCGACCCCGAACCCGAGAAGCTGCCCCGCAGTGAAGCCCAGATCATGTCAGAACTGGGCTACTAACGTGAAGCTCCGCGCCGCCCACCACGACGCATAGCGACATTCCTCCTGGTACAGCCGGGCGGGATGGACGCGACGCCGCCCGGCAACCAGGCATCATCGGAAGGGAGATATACCAATGACCGCTCGTAATATCGACCTGTACCAGCGCATGATAACCAACATCGTGGTAATCATCCTGGCCATGAATCTGGTAAGCTGCGCAGCCGTGCAGCAGGCCTCGCCCTACGTCACCCAGCCCGGCTATATCGAGCCGGTGCGGTGGACGGCGGTATATAGCGGCGTGCGGGACGCGCTCAACGGCAGCACGCAGTCACTGATTATGTTCAACGCTAAAAATCTCAATGTCATGTTCGCATGGCCGCGGGCATCCGGCTGGGCCTGGATCGTACTGGACAGCCGGTATTCCTCTGTGGCTAATTCCCTGCGCGCCGCCGGGAGCATGGGTAATCTTGTAAGCTGCGCCGACTTCTCGTGTCTCACCAAAGGCGCTGAGCAAATCGGATACCGCCAGATTACCGCGGCGGATCTTATCAAGGCCGCGCCGGGCTTCTGCAACAGCGTGGTGCAACAGACAATCAGCTTCGCCGCCAATGCGCTGACCTCGATTGTCGTCATGCCGATTGGCGTTGCACCCAGCGACCCGTGGGCGGAGAGTGTGCAGTGAACATCCCCGAAGAACTTGACCGATTAGCTAACATGCAAGCCGAGCGCGACGTGCTGGCCATGACCAAGCAGCAGTTGGTAGACGCCATAATCACGCCGGAAATCAAAGCGCAGATCGCCGAGGTTGAGGCTGAGTTTGCGCCGAAGCTGGAGACGGTTGACGCCAAGATCGAGGCACAGACCAGCATCGTGAAGCGCCTGGTGCTGGAGATTGGCGATAGCGTCAAAGGCGCATTCCTGCATGCCGTATTCGCCAAGGGCCGCGTGTCATGGGATACCAAGGCGCTGGACGGCTACGCAGTCGCCCACCCCGAGATTGTCGCCATGCGCAAAGTTGGCGATCCATCGGTATCAATCCGCAATATCAAATAACTCCGGTGCGAGATATTATCGCCGGTGCGGAGAAATGTGGTAAAATCATGGCAATGGGAGTAGCGGCCCTAAATTGGAGTGCAGAAAGATTAGCCTCATTCTTCTGACCTGAGCCCGCCATCTGCACGGCGACCGCTACAGGCCCAGGTCGGAATAATGAGGCTAAAGCATTTATAGGATCATGATGGAATCTAGAGACGAATTTGCAAAGAAGTTTAGCGCAGCCATCGATGAAATCCAGAGAGCCGAGGCTTGTGCTGTATTTTTCAATAGGCCAAAACGCCCAATTGATTTACGTCAACTTTACGAGGACATCGCCAGTGCTCGCAAGAGATTAGCGATTGCATCGGCGTGGTTTACCCATAATGATATTGCAAAATCATTTTTGAGTTCACCTGCCACAGAAAAAATATTCTTGATGAATGGATCGGACGTGAAGCGCAATGGGGGAAGCAAAGCAACTAAATCAATTATAGAAAAAAGTATGCCAGATTATAGGCTGTCACTGTTGGGTGGGGAGAGTTTTGAAGAAGGTGTAATGCACCATAAATTTATTGTCGCCGACGATATTTTATGGTGCGGCTCGTTCAACTTCACTTATCAGGCATTGAAAAATTACGAGTTTCTCATCAGGATAAATAATCAGGAACTGGCAGATCAATTTTACATGGAGGCAAATTCATTAGCCGATGAACACGCCTTATGGAATGGTGCCATCCAATTTGCGTACTCAGGCGGCGCTTTTCGCTGCGGCAGTTGTGGCAACTTGTATAGCAACAAGGAACTCGGTCTAAATCACGACACATGGATGGAGTGCATAGATTGCTACAAAAAGCACCCTATAGACCGCCCAGATTTCATTGGGCTGTGCCAGTTGTGCAAAAGACCTATTTGGAACGGTGACGGATGGGGCTCGAACACTAACGGGGAATATTGGTGTACCAGCTGTAGCGAAAACGAAAACATTCTCGGGGTTCCAGAGTTCTAATAATGTCCATCCGCATCATGTCTGCCGTCTGGGAAATCCAGTCCATCAAAGGCACAGAGAAACTCGTCCTGCTATCGCTGGCCGACAACGCCAATGATAACGGGATCTGCTGGCCCAGCCTGAACACCATCGCCCGGAAGTGTGGCGTAACCAGACGGCAGGCAATTCGCATCATCAACGACCTGGAGAAACTCGGCTTTATCGAGAAGCAATCCAGGCGCAAGACGGAGACGCTAAGCGATACCAATCTATACAGGGTGGTGACACCGGTGACACTACCTAGTGACATGGATGACACCAAGGTAGTGACGCCCATGACACTAGGGGTGGTGACACCCATGTCACCCAAACCATCATTTAACCATCAGTTAACCGTTAATGAGGAGGAGATAGAAATCCCCGAACCGACCGATTACGACTCCATGCAAATTGCCATCGAGACGCTTACCGGATTGCTGATAAAGCCGTCACCGGATGAAGTGCAAGCCATCAATACAATGGTCACCGAGGGCATCACGCTAGGAAATCTGAAGGCAGCAGTCGTGTGGTTCCGAGAAAACGACAAGGTAGTACGGGGCGCGGCGTCGCTGCTCAATTCTGCCAGGTACAACAAAGCTCAACAGACGCAGGCCACCGTCAAAGCGCCGCCGCGCAGCAATGGCAGGCGCGGCCCTAATCCAGACGTGTTCGAACAGGCAAGGAAGGAGTTAGCCGAACGTGAACAATGACGCCGTAGGAATTATCGAATTTCTAGCCGTGGCATACGACAAGCCGGTGACAGCCGAACAGGTGAAGACATACGCCACCGCCCTGGCTGAGGTGCAGCCTGAAGCGCTGCACCGCGCCGCCGACGAGTGGACCCGCACGCAGAAGTGGTTCCCGCGCATCAGCGAACTGCTGGCGCTGTGCCACAATGCGCCGAACAGCGAGGGCGACCAGCTTATCGCCCGCCTGCTGGAAGAGAATGACCGGGCGCTGTCGGGCGACTTCCGGCCCGAACAATACCTGCGGCTGATCATCCAGCTGCGCAACAGCGACCGCGAGACCAGCGCAGAAGCCTGGCGGCGGCGCTATGACGTTCTGTGCGGCAAGCCCGACATCCGCCCGGAATGGAAAGAGAACTGGAGTCTGGCCCCATGAGAAACCCGCCCGCCCGCGTCGATAGCAACCAGCCCGAGATTGTCGCCGCCCTGCGCAGGGCTGGCTGCAGCGTGCAGCACCTGCACATGGTGGGCGCTGGCTGCCCCGACATCCTGGCCGGGAAAAACGGCGTCAACTACCTGTTCGAAATCAAGATGCCCGGCGCAAGCCTGACGCCCGCTGAGCTGGGATGGATCGGCACCTGGCAGGGCGAAGCGCACGTGGTGTACACCGCGGAACAGGCGCTGGAGATTGTAAACCACACAATACTATATCCTGAATGCAAACACAAATGGGAGTATTACGATGAC
>Ga0209079_10001060_pt1 | contig 10474 bp, 10 predicted proteins | sample PPLLaktember2015_2_FD_187259 | JGI IMG/M metagenome (GOLD analysis project Ga0209079, IMG submission 187259) | Freshwater sediment microbial communities from Prairie Pothole Lake near Jamestown, North Dakota, USA - PPLs Lake P7 Core (6) Depth... | ecosystem: Environmental > Aquatic > Freshwater... | reverse complement strand
GCGTACTCTCGACCCGTTTGGGGCGTTCAAGCCTGCTACTTATCTGTCTGCTGACCGTCTCACAATGGCCACTCCCAATATACTGCGGCCAACCAAGTTGTCTCCCTATGCCTTCGTCTACACTGCAATTTTCAGGGTTGGTTTGAGTGAACGGACTTGTTTTTTCTCTTTATATTATGGTGAAGCGACTGCGTGGAACTTGGGTCAAGCGTTTTGGCTTACGGTAGAAACTGCTGGTCAATTCAAGGAGTACTCCATGCTGGTGACTTTCACGACCGATGCGTATGCCGACATCACCATGTTTGGAGATGTTGCGCTGGCGATGCTCAAAATGATGGGGCACAGTACAACCGTGCCCGGCGCGATTCTGGCGGCAGATGTTCCTGCGGCCCTCAGCCGGTTGACGGCCGCTATCGAGGCAGAAAAAGCCGCTCCGCCCGTTGAGGACAAGGACGCGGACGAGCCAGTGGTCAGCCTGGCTCATCGAGCGCTGCCTCTCATTGATCTTCTTGCTGCCGCAGCAAAGGCGGAATCCAACGTAATGTGGAAATAAGTCCGTTGGCGGGGAGGCCCGCTCAGCCGATCATGGTGGTCAATGCGCCCAGACTCGTCACGGTCTACTACAGCAACCTGCCCGACGCCGCGCTAGCCATACAGCCCGTGGCATTTGGCACTTCGGGGCACCGAGTTTCGGCGTTCGAAAACAGCTCCAACGACTGGCATGTGCTTGCCATCAGTCAGGCCATTTGTGATGACCACGGACAGCAATGTATCGATAGCCCGCTGTGTCTGGGCATCGACACACATGCACGTTCGGAGCTGGCGTATTCCCGTGCGATCGAAGTGCTCGCGGACAAGGATGCCGAGAGCTTTCGTGGCGCAGACCATCTGTGGCCGATGGGGACCCGGACGTGCGACCTGGATCTCGGTGTGGCTTGGTGCCTGACGCAGAGCGGGCGGTATTGAACGATCTCGACCGCTTCCACCTGGCCTGCGACGTGATCGACCGGTTGCCGACTCTGGGTTCGCGCGCAGCCTACGCCACACAGTGCCTGCGCGACAAGCTGCTCGATCACAAGGCCTACATCGAGAAACACGGAGAAGACATGCCGGAGATCCGCGACTGGAAATGGGAACCGATCCATGAATAAATTGAGACAAATTTTGGGCGATCTGCGATCAAGCTTCTGGTTTTTGCCTTCGCTGATGGTCTTGGGCAGCGTTGTCTTGGCGACAGCGTTGATCGAAGCAGACTCTGCCTGGAGCGACCGCTGGCTAGACCAGTGGCCACGCCTGTTTGGGGTCGGGGCGGATGGTGCACGGCAGATGTTGTCCACGCTTGCCGGTTCGACGATGACCGTCATGGGCGTCACGTTCTCCATGATCCTGGTGGCGTTGGCGCTGGCTTCGAGCCAATACACCTCGCGCATCCTGCGGAATTTCATGCGCAGCGGCGTCACGCAGGTCACACTCGGTATCTTCGCCGGTATTTTTGCCTATTGCCTGATTGTGCTGCGCACCATACGCGGGGGGGAAGCGGAATTTGTGCCGAGCCTGGCGGTGTCCTTCGCATTTTTTCTGGCGCTCGGCGGTGTAGGCACCCTCATTTTCTTTATTCATCACATCGCCTCGTCGATCCAGGCTTCCAGCATCATCGCCTCGATTGCTCATGAAACCATCGCGGCCATTGATCGACTGTTTCCGGAAAAACTGGGACACGAACCCGATGAAGATGAGGGTATGGACCAGATGCTTCGGTCTCTGGATGAGAGGACCTGGTACGCAGTGCCGGCAGCCGTGAGCGGCTACATACAGAGCGTGGATGATGATGCCCTCCTGGGCTTGGCGCGGGACAGGAAGACCATCGTGCGGATGGAGCACGGCGTCGGCGCGTTCGTTGTGCAAGATGCAGCGTTGGCATCGCTCGCGCTGACTTACCCGCCGGATCAGGAGATGATTGCTGCCCTGAATAAGGCTTACTGCATCAGCTGCCATCGCACGGTGGAACAGGATCCTTCTTTCGGTATCAGACAGATCGTGGATATGGCATTGAAGGCACTTTCGCCCGGTGTCAACGACACCTCGACGGCCGTGATGTGCGTGGATTATCTGACGGCGATTCTGGCTCGGCTGGCCTGTCGGCAATTCCCGCCATCGCACCGCTACGATGGCGAAGCGCTGCGTGTGATCTCCATCGTTCCTCACTTTGAAAACCTGCTGGCCGAATCGTTCGACCAGATTCGGCGCAGCGCCGAAGGCAATGTCGCCATCATGGCGCGCATGCTCAACGCCATCGATACTATCGCCAGTCTGACAGTCAGCCGGTCCCACAGACAAGAACTCAAGGAACAGGTGCAGCGTATCGCCGAGCTGGCCGATCGCAGCATTGCGTGCACCCATGATCGCGCGCAGATCAAAAGACGGATGATTCACGTACGCGAAGCGCTCGAAGCCAAACCTGCTTTGTGCGCAAGGGAAGAAAAGGGATAGCGTTATGGAGAAGAGTCCGGCAATACCCAACGACAAATCTTTGATAAATGCCGGTGTGGTGGTTGCTGTGCAAGGCGGGAAGGCGCAGCTTTTTTGTGGTTCGGCGGAATTTACCGGCCAGCGGTTGTCTGCGATGCGGTTCGAGCTCGGCGCGTACATCGAGAGTTTGGTCGGCAAGTACCGAAGCAGGAACCGCGATCCTGCGGTTCCGGACGAGCGTGCTCTCGCGCAACGATTGCCTCGCAGTTGTCAGAACCTGTTTCTGAGGGCAGTGTTGCTCGGTTCCGTGTGCTGCGTGCTGCCACTGACGGTCATGGCGCAGGAACCCGTCGGCAAGGCCGGCGAAGCGCAGAAACTAACCACGCCCGCCAAACAAGAGCTCTCCTTGGCACCCGCAAAGGTGGACGTAAAACCCGTTGCGCACGATGAAGAGATCCGCAAGAGACTCCAGCGTGTTCTGGATGCCACCGACTGGTTCACCGACCCACAAGTCCGGGTCGAGGAAGGCGTCGTCTTTCTCAATGGCAAGGTGGAGTCCGATGAGCTGAAGAAATGGGCCGGCGATCTGGCGCACAACACGCAGGACGTTGTCGCCGTGGTCAACCGGTTGCAGGTGGCCCAGCAGTCGGTATGGGATTTCCGCCAAGCGTGGAGTGGCGTAATGCGATTATGGCGCGACTTCATCCGCGCGCTGCCCTTCCTTGTTCTTGCACTGCTTATTCTGGCTCTGTCGGTGGGCAGTGCCCTGCTGACAATTCGCGGCGTCCACGCGCTGCTGCGCCCACGGATTCGGACCAAGCTCCTGCAAAACGTGATCGCGCGTACGGCGGGCGGACTCGTTCTCATCTGTGGCATCTATCTCATTCTGAGAGTCTCCGGCCTGACGCAACTGGCTTTGACGCTGGTCGGCGGCACCGGTCTGGTCGGCCTGATCATTGGTATCGCATTCCGGGACATCACCGAGAATTTTCTGGCGAGCATCTTCCTCAGCATGCAGCCACCGTTTGAGACCGGCGACTTGGTCGAGATTTCCGGCGTGACCGGCTACGTGCAGCAGTTGAACATGCGCACCACGATCTTGATGACCCTCGATGGAAATCTCGTGCAGATTCCGAACGCCAACGTTTACAAGAGCACCCTCAGCAACTTCACTACCAATGCCAACCGGCGCGAGAGCTTTGTCGTCGGCATCGGTTACGACGATGCGATCAACGAGGCACTGGAGATTGCACGAGGAGTCTTGGCAAACCACCCGGCCGTTCTGAAAGATCCCGAACCCGCAGTCTTGGCGGACAATCTGGGGGCGTCTACAGTCAATCTACGCATCTACTTTTGGATCAACGGCCGCGAACACAGTTGGTTGAAGGTGCGTTCTTCGTTAATCCGGCTGGTGAAACGTGCCTTTCAGGAACAAGGCATCTCGATGCCCGACGAGGCCAGGGAGGTTGTCTTCCCGCAAGGTATCCCCATCACCATGCTCGAGGGGGAACCGGAAGAGGCGCGCGCTGCTGCAAAGGGGAAACGCTTCACCGCTGGAGCGCGGCATGAAGAACTCGATGTGGTGTCGACGAAAGCGGAAGCCGGTTTATACAGCGAGGCCACCGTCATCGAGGAACAGGCACAGCACGCACAACCTCTGAAGGAAGGGGAAAATCTCTTGCCGGGTGCTTCCGCAACCGTCGCCGGGAAACAGACGAAAGAACCAAATCCGTAACGAAAAAGACATCAGCGATACCACTTCGAGTCCCCGACGAAACATCAACAGCGTCGGAGATCGCCAATTCGTCGGAGGAGGAGAAGGCATCGTTTCATGAAGCCGAACAGGGAAATGTCACGTAAAGCCCGTTTAGCGAATTCCGTTGTGGTCGTCGCGGCGGGAATAAATGGGTTCAGACACCATTTTTATTTGCTGCGTGTTCCAACGACAGGTGTGCAGCGCATAACAGACCTCGTAGGCCCACATGGCCACCGGCAGCAAAGGCCGACCTTCTGTCCGTGAGTGGATGCCCCAAGCGACTGCTCCACTCAGGTACCTGCCGTTGAACCCCTGAAGGATCGACCGGCAGCAACGGGTCGGAAGTACGCATTCGCGAATGCCTGGAGCGGACACTCGGCGTGAATGATCCGCAAGCGACCGATCAGAAACTCATAGCGGACGTGCTTGCCTTGATGGGCGGCCGCAATGGCCGAGGCCGGGCCATCGCCGCAAGGCCACGGACCGCCTGCTTCTGGCCGGGGGCTGCCTTTGGGGAAAAGTGCCAGAAAGCCATTGGGCATCTGTTGGAATTTTCCTAGGTCGCCTCGCGTCACCGGGACGAACCGCAGTTCACGGCCAGGAGCCGGCATTTGGGGTGGTTCGCGTGGCCGTCCAAGGTTCGGCCTGAATGCCGCACTGGATGCCGGTGCCGACGACGTCAGCCGCAACGAGGACGGCTCGATCGAAGTGCTGACCTCGACCGATGCAAGGGCACAGACTGACCGTCCGGATATGGGCCCCCTCGTTCGCCAGCACTCTGTTCATTGGCTTTGAGGCACGACTGCTCACGTATACGCATCGGGGGTCTCTCAACACCCTCTCGAAATCAGAGGTTATTCGCATAAAATTGCCGTCGTCACTGACGACCGCATGGGGCGCAATATGGGTAAGCTCAAGATTGCAACATGGATACGCAGCCTCGTGAGGGACAGGCCATGAACCGCCCCGCGTCCCCAAGGGCACTCCTGGAAGCGGTCACCGGCGCAACGGATGTCATGCTGGTCTACCTCGATCTGGAGTTCAACTTCATTTGGGTCAACGAGCCCTATGCCCGCACCTGCCGCATGCGGCCGGAGGAGATGATCGGGCGCAACCACTTCGAGCTTTACCCCGATGCGGAAAACGAGGCCATCTTCCGCCGGGTGCGGGACACCGGGGAGGCCGTGTTCTACAAGGACAGGCCGTTCGAATTCCCGGACCAACCCGAGCGGGGCGTGACCTACTGGGATTGGAGCCTTGCCCCGCTCAAAGACGCTGCCGGCTGGGTAGAGGGGCTGGTGTTCTCCCTCCGCGAGACCACCGAGTACAAGCGGGCGGAATTGCGCCTCGGCCAGCATCAGCGGGAGCGCTACCTGTTCATCGAGCAGGCCCCCATCAGCATGGCCATGTTCGACCGCAGCCTGAACTGCCTCGCCTATTCCCAGCGCTGGCTGGTGGACTATGGACGCGGCTATCCGGCCCTGCACGGTCGCAATCACTACGAGATCCACCCCGACCTTCCAGAGGAGTGGAAGGCAGTGCACCGCCGGGCCCTGGCCGGCGAGACCGTCACAAATGACGCGGACCACTGGCGCCAGGCGGATGGCCGGGAGCACTGGCTGCGCTGGGCCGTCGTGCCCTGGCGGGATGAGCGGGGCGAGATCGGTGGCATCATCATGTCCGCCGAGGACATCACCGAGCGCAAGCGTGCGGAGGAGGCCCTGCGGGAGGCAGATCGGCACAAGGACGAATTCCTGGCCATGCTGGCCCACGAGCTGCGCAACCCCCTCGTTCCCATCCGCAACGCCGCATACGTGCTGGGCCGCCCTGACCTCAGCGAGTCGCGTTTGAAGTGGTGCCGCAGCATGATCGAAGGCCAGTTGACCCATCTCACCCGCCTGGTGGACGACCTGCTGGACGTCTCGCGCATCGCCAGCGGCAAGATCGCGCTCAGGAAAGAGCGAGTGGATCTGGCCGAACTCGTACGCCAGGCTCAGGCGTGCGTCGAGGCCGAGATGACGGCCAAGGGCCACCGACTCGAGATTCTTGTGCCGGAGGAGCATGTCGGCCTGGACGGCGACTCTATACGTCTGCTCCAAGTGCTACAGAATCTGCTCACCAACGCCGCCAAGTACACCCCGGACGGTGGCCGCATCGTGCTGACGGCGAAGACTTCAGGGGACGAGGTCGTGGTCGAAGTCCGCGATAACGGTGTGGGGATTGGCGCCGACCTGCTGCCGCAAGTCTTCGAACCATTCCGCCAAGGGGAACGCAGCCTCGGCCATTCCCAGGGGGGGCTGGGGATCGGGTTGACCCTGGTCAAGCGCTTGGCGGAGCTGCACGGCGGCCGGGTGGAAGCCGAGAGTGCGGGCGTCGGTCAAGGTTCGAGCTTCAGAGTGCACCTGCCTTTGGCACAGGAGGCTCACGAGGCTCAAGCACCCGAGGAGGTGACGCCGCAGGCCCCAACCAGCCTGCGGGTGCTGGTCGTGGATGACGACCCGGAAGTGAACGAGAGCATGTGCGTGCTCCTGGAGCTCGAAGGGCACCAAGTGCGCAGCGCTTCCTCGGGGGATGCAGGCATACAACTCCTGAAGACACTCAGACCCGAGGTGGTGCTGCTCGATATTGGCTTGCCCGGAGAGGATGGCTACTCTATCGCCCGGAGGATGAGAGCGCTCCCTGAGGGACGGGGCATACTGCTCCTCGCGGTGAGCGGCTATGGCCATGAAGAGGCTGTCGCGCGCAGTGTCGAAGCGGGTTTCGACCGGCATCTGGTGAAGCCGGTGGACCCTGACCAGCTGCGCGCTTTGCTTGCTCGGTTCACCATGGAGCGCCAGAAGGAGACCGACGCTTCCCTATCAACGATCAACGTTTCGGATGTGAGATGCTGAAGAAGGGTCGTATGCTGTCCCTTGCCGCTGACGAAAGCGGCCATCCACGCAGGTACTGGGTCAAGGTCGGCAACCTGCGCGACACCGGTCATTCAACTTAGCCAACGCCACCGGCAGCAATGGCCGAGAACCGGCCGGCCCCAGTTACGACCTTAACTGGCCGCTTAGGGGCGTCTTGGGGCAGTTCCCCGCCTGTTATCCGAATGGCAAACGCCGACGAAAATCCCTTCTACCGCGGTGCCTGCCAGCAGTTGTTATTGATCTGCCAGGTCATCGATAGCTGCTCGCTGGTCGGGTAGAGCGCGTACTTGAGGCCGATGAAGTCGCCACCCTTGCGCCAGAACATCGCCAGGACGTTCTTCTCGCCGGTGGCGACGACGCTGGAGTAGGGGATGACCTGGAGGGGGTTGCCGTAGATGTTGGAGTAGTTGGAGGCAATGACGATGAAGTGGCGGAAGGAGGGCGCCACTTCCTGGTCGAAGGACACCAGGCGGTCGCTGCAGAAGGTGAAGAGGAAGCGGCGGCCACCCTGACTGTCCGGCAGGTCATAGGCGAACAGCCCATCGTTGCCTGCCGGCAGCATCTTGTCGAAATTCCATGACTTGAGCGTGGCGATGACCTCGGCACGGGTCATGCCGTTCCTGAATTCGCCGACTTCCCATGCCTGTGCAGGCAGGGCGAGCAAGGATGCGACCAACGGGATAGTGAGAAGCGCGTGCTTCATGGATAGGCTGCGGTCGGGCTTCAGTCTGTCCGGGTCATGTCGATTGGGTGAACGGGTGGCTCACTTGCCGAGCACCGAACCGAAGACTTTTTTCAGCAGGTCGCTGCCGGCCTGCATCGGATTCGCGCGGATCGCCGCTTCCTTTTCCCCGATCAGGGTGTAGAGGCGGTCGAGTGCTTCGCGGGTGACGTAATCTTCGACATTGGACTGGCTCTTGTCGACCAGGTTGAACTGCGCGGCCATGCCGGCGTAGCGATTGTATTGTTGAGCCAGTCGGACCTTGTCGATGGTGGCCTTGACGACAGGAAGGAAGCGCTCGACCAGCCTGGATTCGCTCTTGCTGCGAAAGAACTCGGTGGCCGAGGTCTGGCTGCCGTTCAAGATACCTTTGGCATCGTCGAGCGTCATTTCCTTCACTGCATCGAGCAGCAGGGTCCTGGCTTCAGGCACAGCAGCCTCGGCGGCGCGGTTCATGGCCAGCACCAGTTCGTCCGCCTGACTGCCCATGCCGAACAGGCGCATGGCCTGCTCGGCTTTCTGCAGCGGCTCGGGCAGGGGGATCTTCAGCGCGTCGTTGCCGAAGAAGCCGTCCTTCTGCCCGAGTTGGGCGACCGCGGCCTCGGCGCCTCGAGTCAACGCTTCCTTGAGGGCGGCATTTATCTCGGCAGTGGACAGGGATTCCCCAGCGGTGGTGGCGGGTTCGCTGGCAGGTGGGTTGAAGATTCCGCGCAGCAGCGAGTCCCAGTCGACGGCGTGGGCCGGCTGGGCGAGTGCAAGACCGGCGGCCAGAATGATCCAGTGCTTCATGTTGCGCCTCATCGGTATCGGGGATCAGAGTACTTCTGCCGCATAGTCGGCGAGGCGCGAACGTTCGCCGCGCTGCAGGGTGACGTGGCCGTTGTGCGGCCAGCCCTTGAAGTGGTCGACGACGTAGGTCAGGCCGGAACTGCCCTCGGTGAGGTAGGGGGTGTCGATCTGCGAGATGTTGCCGAGGCACACCACCTTGGTGCCGGGGCCGGCACGGGTGATCAGCGTCTTCATCTGCTTCGGCGTCAGGTTCTGCGCTTCGTCGATGATGAGGAACTTGTTGAGGAAGGTGCGGCCGCGCATGAAGTTGAGCGACTTCACCTTGATACGCGAGCGGATCAAATCCTGGGTCGCGGCACGACCCCAGTCGCCGGCATCGTCGTCGCTCTTGTTGAGGACGTCGAGGTTGTCCTCCAGCGCGCCCATCCACGGCGTCATTTTCTCCTCCTCGGTGCCCGGCAAAAAGCCGATGTCCTCGCCCACCGGCACGGTGACGCGGGTCATGATGATCTCGCTGTAGATCTTCTTGTCGAGGACCTGCGCCAGTGCGGCGGCGAGGGTCAGCAGGGTTTTGCCGGTGCCGGCCTGGCCGAGCAGGGTGACGAAATCGATCTCGGGATCCATCAGCACGTTGAGCGCGAAATTCTGCTCGCGGTTGCGCGCATTGATGCCCCAGACGTTGTTCTTGTGGTGGGTGTAGTCACGTACCGTCTGCAGTTCGGCCAGCTTGCCTTCGACCTTGAGCACCTTGGCATATAGCGGGTTCGGACCTTCCTGGTAGACGAATTCGTTGGGCAGCAGGCTCGCCACCAGCGGGCCCTTGATGCGGTAATAGGTGTGGCCGTTGGCCTGCCAGGATTCCATGCCCTTGCCGTGGCTGTCCCAGAAATCGGCAGGCAGTTCGCGCACCCCGGCATACAGCAGGTCGGTGTCCTCGAGCACCTTGTCGTTGAAGTAGTCCTCGGCGGGCAGGCCCAGGGTGCGCGCCTTGATGCGCATGTTGATGTCTTTCGACACCAGGATGACCTGGCGCTTGGGATGGTGGTGTGCGAGGAACAGCACCACGCCGAGAATCTGGTTGTCGACCTTGCTGGTCGGCAGGTTCACCGGCACGTTGCCGTCGATAGCCTGGGTCTGCAGGAACAGGCGGCCGGTCGCGGCATTGTGGCTATGCGGGCCGAGCGGCACGCCTTCCTCGATGTTGTCGAGCTTGGACACCATTTCGTCGAGGAAGCGGCTGGCCTGGCGCGCGTTGCGCGAGACTTCGCTCATGCCCTTCTTGTTGTGGTCGAGTTCTTCCAGGGTGGCGATCGGCACGAAAATGTCGTGCTCCTCGAAGCGGAACAGGCTGGTCGGGTCGTGCATCAGCACGTTGGTATCGAGGACGAAAAGCTTGGTCTGGACGGGCGATTTGCGGGGCATGGTCTACAGGGCTCAACGGGGATGTGCTAATCCTACACCAGGCAGATGGCATGGCGATGGGGGAAGGCGGGACGGGTGAATCGGACTGATTCAAGACAGGATGACGCGCCCCGGGCTTGCCCCTACAATGGCCGCTCAACGCCTGCGGACGGCAGACTTTTTCCGCCGCGAACCGTCCGAACCTGAAATAAGAACTGACCTTTTCAACGTGCCGCAAATCCTGATCGCAACTGCCTGTCAGCCATGCTGAGCCGCGTAGCAGTGTTTCTGCTGTGGCTGCTGCATGGCCTGCCCTTGCCGCTGCTGGCGGCAATCGGGCGCGGCCTGGGTTGGGTGCTTTTCCGGGTCGCTGGGCGGCGACGGCGCATCGTCGAGACCAATCTGTCGCTGTGCTTCCCGGAGCTC
>Ga0209079_10001059_pt1 | contig 10476 bp, 7 predicted proteins | sample PPLLaktember2015_2_FD_187259 | JGI IMG/M metagenome (GOLD analysis project Ga0209079, IMG submission 187259) | Freshwater sediment microbial communities from Prairie Pothole Lake near Jamestown, North Dakota, USA - PPLs Lake P7 Core (6) Depth... | ecosystem: Environmental > Aquatic > Freshwater... | reverse complement strand
TGGCCGCCGACGCGGCGCCCAAGCGTGCGCCGACGCTTGCTTCGACGCCGCGCGGCCGGTAGCCTTGCGCATCATGTCCACCGCCGTCGCCACGAACCGCAAAGCCAGGCACGAGTACTCGATCGAGGACACGATCGAGGCCGGCCTCGTGTTGACCGGCCCGGAGGTCAAGAGCCTCCGCGCCGGCCACTGCTCGTTGCAGGAGGGCTACGCGGTCGTTCGGGACGGCGAGGCGATCCTTAGGGGAGTGCACATCGCCCCCTACAAGGAGGGGTCGTTCGCCAACCTCGACGCCGTCCGCGACCGGCGGCTTCTCCTCCACCGGCAAGAGCTGCGGAAGCTGACGATTAAGCTCAAAGAGCGCGGGTACACCCTCGTTCCGCTCAAGCTCTACTTCCAGCGAGGCTTCGCCAAAGTCGAGCTTGGGCTCGCCCGCGGCCGCACGAAGATCGACAAGCGCCAGAAGCTGCGCGACGACCAGGCCAAGCGGGACGCCCAGGAAGCCATGAAGCGCTTCTCCCGCGGCGAGCGGGTGTAGGTCACGCATTCGGGAAAGGCAGTCCGTAGTCCGTAGTCCATGGTCCGGGGTCTGTAGTCGTCGCCGGTAGCCGTGGGGTCGACGATTCGTAATCCCGTCCGCGGCCGCTTGGGTTCATTGCGTGGGGACAGGCACAGCCCGCTCTCCGGAGCCCAACAGGCTCAGCGAGCTCCATCCGCAACCACGGACTACGGACCGCGGACCACGGACGCAGTTCTCACCTATGGACACCGGACCGCGGACTTCGGACCTAGGACCTGAAGAGGACCGCTTCTCGTTTGAACAGCCTGACCGCAAGCGCGATCAGGATCCCGCCGCAGGCCACGTTCGCGATGAGCGTGTAGAGAAGGTCGGCCAACGCGACGTCGCCGACGATGATGTCCTGGAGCGCGTAGAGCGCGTTCGCCACCGGGATGAGGAACTCCGCCCCGCGGAACGTCGCACCCCCGGTCATCGACACCATGCCGACGAGGACGATGACCATGTAGATGGGGAGGAGGTACGTGCTCGCCTCCTTCTGGCTCCGTGCGTAGCTTCCGATGATGATCACGAGCGCCGCCAGGATGACGGCGAGCGGCACGAGGACGACGAGCATCCATCCGAACGACGCCGCACTGAGGCTCAGGACCGCGCCCGACGCCATCCCCGCCGTCAGCCCTCCCCCGAAGTAGCGGATCCCGATGAGAAGGCCGATCGCCGAAAGGAACGACGACACGAGCGAGATCGTGAGGACCGTGAGGAACTTGCCGAGCACGATCTCCGTGCGCGACAGCTGGCTCACGAGGAGCGTGGCGATCGTGCTTCGCTCCTTCTCTCCCGCCGTGATCTCCGCGCCGAGGCCCATGGCGCCGGCAAGGATCGCGAGCACCATGAAGTACGGGAGGAGGCGGCTCAACAGGAGCCGGCCGACCGACTCGCCGGTCGCGACGTCGACGGCCTTGACGGAGAGCGGCGGGGACAGCTCGTCGTAGTCCATTCCGAGAGCATCGAGCTTCCCGCGCACGACGGTCTCGAGGTATCCCTCGAGGAATCGCCGCACGCTCCCTGCGGCGAGGACCGACATCTGGTTCGATTGGTCGTAGTAGAGGGTGATCGAGAGCCCCAGCCCTTCTCCGCCGCTCGGCTTGGTCGCGGTCAGGAGGACCTGACCCTCCTCGTCGTGGAGCGCAGCGAGGCCTTGCTCGACCGTCTCGTGCTCGGAGACGTAGAACTCCTTCGCCTGCCCGAGACGCTCGGAGAAGACGCCGTCCTCGGCGGCGTCGACGACGAGGACGACGGGAACGAGGGTCTCAAGCCGCACCCGCTCGCTCTCCGCAAAGTGGGACATCACGGACATGACCATCGGGTAGAAAATGAGGGGGAAGAAGACGGTCAGGAACAGGGTGCGGCGGTCGCGAACCGCACCCAGCATCTCCTTGGCGAAGAGCAGGCGGACGTTCTTCAGCATGCCGGAGCCGCGCTCAGAACTGCGTACTCGACTGGGTCTGCACTTCGGTCGGACTCGTCGTCGTGGAGGCGGTCTGAACCGGCGCTGCGGGAGCGGGCGCGACGGCGACCGCCGCCGGCTTGGCCGGGGCGGTCGTCGCGACGGTTACTCCGACGGACGATGTCGGCGCCGACTGGGATCCCTGCGTGGTCGGCGGCGCGTCGTCCTTGTAGAGGACCACGGTCTGGATTGCCTCGGCGACGCCCGACGCGTTCCGGCTGTAGAAGCCGATCTCGTGTGCGCCGTCCGACATCGCGAGGGTGAACGGCGACGAGTAGACCCGCCAATTCCCTCCGTCGATGCGGTAGTACGTCTGCGTGCGTCCGTACGACGACTCCTGCGTTCGCCGCAACGAGAGCGGCGTCGCCGACGTCACCCACGTCCCCCGTGCGTCTTTGTGCTTCGGGTCGCCGATCTCGAGCACGGTCTTCGGGGTGTGGTTGTCGAGGAGGAACGGCGCCATTCTCTTCAGCTCGGCGTTCCCAAGGTAGTCGATCCCGTAGTACGTCACCTTGCGCGGGCCGTCGTCGCCGGTCAGAAAGATCGGTCCCGAGTAGGTCTTCCACTCGCCGCCGTCGATCGAGTACTTGATCTCGGCGAGTCCGCTTCCCGGATCCTTCGACTGGAGCGTGATCGGCGTCTGGGACGTCACGACGAGCGAGCCGTCCGGGGCGACGAGGTTCCCCGCGTAGCTTGGGCCGGCCGTGCGGACCTCGGTCCGCTCCACGGGCGACGTCATCAGGGGCTTCGCGTCCCACAGGGGGTAGTACGGCTCGTCGCCGAGCCCGTCCTTGTTCTTGTCCTGCCCCTTGTAGTCGCTCCAGTAGTTGCCGCCCTTCGCGTCGTACCATTGGTTCCACCGCTCGGGGTCGGAGCCGGAGATGCCGTTCTGGAAGAAGCTGTTCCCCGCGATCACGTTGTCGCGGGAGTCGGCGGCCATCACGATGCCGTACTGGCACTCGGAGATCGCGCACCCACGGATCTCGTTCCCCTTCGAATTGAGGAAGCAGATGGCGGTGTCCGACAGCGAGATCTGGCAGGCCTGGATGCGCCCGTTCGTCACGGAGTTCAGGTACACGCCGGCGATCCGCGCCCGCTCCATCACGCAGTTGCGGACGATGAAGTGCCGCGTCGTGTGGTCGACATAAACCCCGTAGTCTGCGTTCGGCGCTTCGATGCGCCATCCCTCGATCACGTACGGGTCCGCCTCGGTGCCGGTCCCCGACAGGACGCCGTTCGCAAACGTGAAGTCCGCGTCGCCGTAGATGTAGATTGGCTCATGGCTTCCCCACCAGAGGAACCCTCCGCCGACCTGCCCCCCGGCCAGACCGGCAGACAGGATGGCGATCGTAACAACGGCGACCGCCAATGCGACCTTCCTGCCCATCTTCGCCTCCTTAGGCTGTCCGTTTTCTCTGTTCAGAATAACACATTCGCGCGCCGAAGGAAACCCCTACGCGGTGGCTTCTCGCTCCACGGCGGCGAAGAAGACGTCCTCGAGGTCGGTGCTCCCGTACTGCGCCGCCAACTCGGCCTGCGTGCCAAAAGCGTGCAGCCGCCCGCGGTAGAGGATCGCCACGCGATCGCACAGCTTCTCCGCCTCGCGCATGATGTGCGTCGAGACCAGGATCGTCCGCCCTTGCTCGCGGAAGAGCTTGATCGTCTCCACGACCGTTCGCGCCGCCATCACGTCGAGGCCGAACGTCGGCTCGTCGAGGATCAGGACCGGCGGGTCGTGAAGGATGCTCCGGGCGAGCGAAAGCTTCTGCTTCTCGCCCGTGGAGAAGGTGCCCACCCGGCGGTCGGCCAGCGACTCCATCGCCAACGTCACGAAGATCTCGCTCGTTCGCTTCGCGATCTCGTCGTTCGAGAGGCCGCTGATGCTTCCGAAGAAGCGCAGGGTTTCGCGCGCCGTGAACCGGTCGTACAGCCCGGTCTCCGTCGCGAGGAATCCGATCTTCTCTCGCACGCGGTCCGGAGCGACGCGCGTGTCGAACCCAGCGATCGTCGCCGTTCCCGACGTAGGAGTCAGGATCGTCGCCAGCATGCGCAGGATCGTCGTCTTCCCGGCGCCGTTCGGGCCGAGCAAGCCGAAGACCTCGCCCGCCGCGCAGGCGAACGAGACGTCGTCCGCGGCGCGAACCTCGCCCTTCCGCGTTCGGAAGACCTTCGTCAGATGACTCGCGACGACGAGCGCCTCGCTCATAGCGTGTCCGCCCCAACCGCCGACTGCAGCACCTCGGGGATTCGGATGCGCCCGTCGGCCGTCTGGTTGTTCTCGAAGATCGCCGCCATGAGCCGTGACGTCGCCAACCCGGAGCCGTTCAGCGTGTGGACGAACGTCGGCTTCTCGGCCGCGCCCGGGCGGTAGCGGATGTTCCCGCGCCGCGCCTGGAAGGCCTCGCAGTTCGAGCACGACGAGACCTCGTAGTAGCGCCCCTGCCCCGGCAGGTACACCTCGAGGTCGACCGTCTTCGACGCTTGCTGGGCCATGTCCTGAGTCGGCAAGAGCGCTACGCGGTAGTGGACGTGAAGCGCCTGCAGCACAGATTCCGCGTCGGCGATCAGCAGATCGAGTTCGTCGTACGAGCTTTCGGGCGTCGTGAACTTGAACAGCTCGACCTTGTTGAACTGGTGGATTCGGATGAGCCCTCGTTCCTCCTCGCCGTAGGTCCCCGCCTCTCGGCGGAAGCACGGCGTGTAGGCCACATACTTCTTCGGGAGGTCCGACGCCGCCAGCGTCTCGCCGCGGTGCAGGTTGACGAGCAGGCTCTCCGCGGTCGGGTTGAGGTACAGGCCGTCCTTCTCGATGTGGTAGATCTCGTCGGCGAACTTCGGCAGCTGCGACGAGACGTAGAAGCTCTCTTCGTTCGCGACGAACGGCGGAAGCACCGGCGTGTACCCTCGGCGCGCGTGGTGGGAGAGCATGAACTGCAGGAGCGCGAACTCGAGCAGCGCTGCGGGCCCTACATACATCGGGAACCGAGCCCCCGCGATCGCCGCCGCCCGCTTGAAGTCGAGGAGCCCCTTCTCCTCGGCGATGTCGAGGTGGTGCCGCACGGCGAACCCCTGCTTCGGGGCCTCCCCGTACGTCCGGAGGATGACCTTCGCGTCCTTCGCTCCGACCGGAACCGAGGCGTGCGGGACGTTCGGGAGCCGCTCGACGATCCCGTCGATCTCTGCGTCGACGACGCGCAGCTCGGCGTCGAGTTCGGAGATTCGCGACGAGACCTGCGAGAGCCGCGCGAGAAGCGAGTCGACGTTCTCCGACGACTTCTTCTTCCGCGCCACGTCCTGCGATCCTCGGTTGCGCTCGGCCTTCAACTCCTCCACCTCGCCGATCAGACGCCGCCGACGCTCGTCAAGACGGAGGATCGGGCCGAGGTCGATCGATGCGTCCCGCGTCCTCAGCCGCGCCTCCAGCTCCGCCGGTTTCTCTCGAAGCTCTCGAATGTCCAGCATCCGTGTCCCCTCCGTTTCTGGAGCGATTCTAGAACACACACGGGTTTTCGGCAACACACCGCTGCGTTTTCTCATCCCCACAGGGTTTCTCCGCGCGCCAACGCACGGTATAATGGCCGGCGCGCCGGCGCGGAGCTCTACGCGTTTCTCGTCACCGGGGTGGGAGGACCCTCCGATGCACGTGCTCTTGTACTCGAAGGCCTTGTACTCGACCTGGCTGTTCTACAGCCCCGACCGCCTCTTGTTCGACGCCGGCGAGGGCGCAAGCTCGGTCCTCGGCAACAAGGCATTCGCAGTGCGCCGCGTCTTCCTGTCTCACGGGCACGCCGACCACATCGCCGGCCTCGTCGGCCTCGTCAACATCCGCAACAACGCGATGGGCGACAAGGAGAAGGAGTTGTCCATCTACTACCCGAAGGGCAACTACCTCGTGACGGAGATGATGGCCTTCCTCGCCCGCACGAACCGGCGCCTCTCCTACCCGCTCGAGTGGGTTCCGCTCGAGGCCGGCGACCGCGTCGAGCTGGTGGGCGGCCAGACCCCACGGTACGTCGAAGCGTTTCCCACGGTGCACGTTCACAACGAGAAGTCGCTCGGCTACAACGTCGTCGAGACCCGCCATCGCCTTCGGCAGGACCTTGCCGGCGCGACGCAGGCGGAGATCGTCGCCCGCGTCCGGGCGCAGGGGAAGGGGGCCGTCACCGAGCACTACGACCAGAAGCTCTTCTCCTACGGAGGGGACTCCGTCGCCCTCCGCCCCGCGTACGTCGCCGACACCGAAGTCCTCTGCCACGACACGACCTTCCTCGACGAAGAGGATCGCAAGGAGTACAAGCACGCGACGCTGGCCGAGGCGATCCAGGTGGCGCGCGAGGCGCGGGTCAAGAAGGAACTCGTCTGCTTCCACATCTCGAGCCGCTACAAGGCCAAGGTGCGGGAGATCGAGCGCGCCGGAGGCCACTACGACGGCCTGGACTGCCGCGTCACGCTCGTGCCGCCCGGGCGCATTGTCCTGGTCGACTAGCGCTGTGCGCGTTGGAGCCCCCGCCGTCCATCCGGTACGATTCCGCACGATCCATCGACGCGACCCCAGGAGGAGCCATGGTCGAACGCCGGTTCACTCGTATTCAGACGGATCTCCCCGGTCCGAAATCGGCCGCCGTGTTCGCCGACAAGGCGAAGTACGTCGCGGCGCCGCTTGACACGTACGCGCCGTTCATCATCCGGCGCAGCGAGGGGGCACTGATCGAGGACCTTGACGGGAACCGCTTCATCGACTTCTCCGGAGGCTGGGGCTGCCTCGCCGTCGGTCAGCGAAACCAGCGGATCGTCGCCGCGCTTCGCGATCAGCTCGACGACTTCCTGCACACCGACTTCACGGCGGTCCCGTACGCGCCGTTCGTCGACCTCGCGCGGATGCTGTGCGAGCGGACGGCGATCGACGGCGACAAGAAGGCCGCGTTCTTCAACAGCGGCGCCGAGGCCGTCGAGAACGCCGTCAAGATCGCCCGCGCGTACACGAAGCGCAAAGCCATCCTCGTCTTCGAGAACGCGTTCCATGGGCGCACGCTGTTGACGATGACCATGACCCACAAGGCACGGCCGTACAAGACCGGGTTCGGCCCGTTCGCGTCGGACGTGTACCGGCTCCCGTACCCGTATGAGTACCGCAAGAAGCTGACGGCCGAGGAGATCGAGGCGACCTTCTTGGCGCTTGTCGATCCCTCGGAAGTCGCCGTCATGGTGGTTGAGCCCGTCGTCGGCGAGGGCGGATTCCTCGTCCCCCCGCCGTGGTTCCTGCCCGCCATGCGAGCCCTCGCGGACAAGTACGGGTTCGTCCTCGCCTTTGACGAGGTGCAGTCCGGCATCGGCCGGACGGGCAAGTTCTTCGCGTTCGAGCACTTCAACGTCAAGCCGGATCTGGTGTGCGTCGCGAAGTCGCTCGCGTCGGGGCTCCCGCTCTCGGGCGTCGTCGGGCGCGCCGAGATCATGGACGCCCCGATTCCGAGCGCTATCGGCGGCACGTACGCCGGCAACCCGCTCGCCTGCCGCGCCGCGATCGAGGTGCTGAACGCGATCGACGAGGACCACCTCCTCGAACGCGCCGTCCACGTCGGGGATCGGATCCGAGGAGGATTCCGCCGCATCGCCGATCGATTCGACGTCGTCGGCGACGTCCGCGGCCTCGGCGCCATGGTCGCCATGGAGCTGGTCAAGGACCGGGCGACCAAGGAGCCGGCCAAGGAACTAACGGGGCGAATCGCCACGCTCGCCACGCGGACGGGAGCGATCTTCCCGACGGCCGGACTGAACGGCAACGTGCTCCGAGTCCTCGTCTCGCTCGTCATCACGGACGAGCAGATCGACGAGGGGATGGACATCCTCGAGTCCGCGTTCGCCACGGCGCTCAAGTAGCCGGCCGCTCTTCTCCCGTTCCAGTCACGGTCGTGGCGCGCTCGGGGCGACGCGTCCCCGACTCGGGCCCAGACCCCCTGCCGCGACCTCGGTCGGGTGACCTCGATTCCCCGGATCGAGTGGACGTTTCCGTCGGCGCGCACTCAAGGGCAGATAACTACAGCGTTACCTTGGCTGTGGATGTGGAAAGCCCCGAGTACACTGCGATACAGACTTGGCAAGCGACACCTTCGTTGCTATACTGACCCTCAGACTCTCATACCAAGGGGGTACGACGTGAACAAGGCAGAGCTCGTCGAGAAGCTGGCGAAGGGGACCGGTCTCACCAAGAAGGACGCGCGGGCGGCGTTGGACGGCGTCGTGGACGTTGTCACGCAGGCGCTGTCGAGGAATGAGCCGGTCATCATCACCGGGTTCGGCAAGTTCGAAACCCGGAAGCGCAAGGCGACGACGCGGATGAACCCGCAGACCGGGCAGCGCATCAAGACCCCGGCCAAGGTCGTTCCCGCCTTCAAGGCCGGGAAGAACCTGAAGGACATCGTCGCCAAGAAGGCCGCGGGCAAGAAGTAGTCCCGCGCTCCTGACGACCGGCCGTCGTGAGGCGGCCACACAAGATGCGAGAAGAGGAAGCGAGAGCTTCCTCTTCTCTTTTCTTCCGGAGCCAGGCTCGTTCCTGAGCACTCTCCGCGCTTCGCCCCCCGGGCGTATACTGGCGCAACCATGGACCTCTCGGATCTAAACGAGTTGCAGCGTGCTGCGGTCACGCACGGCGAAGGCCCGCTCCTCGTCGTCGCGGGCGTGGGAACCGGGAAGACCACGGTGATCACCCGCCGCATCGCGTGGCTCATCTCGGAGAAGCGCGCGGAGCCGGAAGAGATCCTCGCCCTGACGTTCACCGAGAAGGCGGCGGCCGAGATGGAGGAGCGCGTCGACCGGCTCGTCCCCTACGGCTACGTCGAGGCGCACATTGGGACGTTCCACGCGTTCTGCGATCGCCTCCTGAGGGAGAACGCCGTGCTTCTGGGACTCCCTCCCGACTACCGAATCCTGACGGAGCCGGAGCAAGCGCTCTTCCTCAAGGAGCACCTCTTCGACCTTCCGCTCAAGCGGTTCCGCCCTCTCGGGAACCCGCTCCAGAATCTCCGATCGCTCCTCTCGCTCTTCTCGCGCGCCAAGGACGAGGACGCCTCGTCCGGCGACTACGAGGCGTACGTCGAGCGACTGGCTCACGACTCTCCGCCCGCTCTCGAGGACGCAGCGCGGCTCGCCGCCGATTCCCTTGCCGACCAGACGGAGCTGGCCGAGACCTACGCCGCCTACGATCGGCTCCTCCACAAGCACGGCTTCGTAGACTTCGGCGACCTGATCGCGCTCGCGTTGCGCCTTCTCCGCGAGCACCCCGCGGTGCTCGCGCGGTCGCGAGAGCGATTCCGCCACATCCTCGTCGATGAGTTCCAGGACACGAACTACGCTCAGTTCGAGCTGGTGAAGCTCCTGGCCTCGCACCGGAACGTCACCGCATGCGGCGACGACGACCAATCGATCTACAAGTTCCGCGGCGCCGCCATCTCGAACATCCTCGGCTTCCAGAGCGCGTACCCGGACGGGCGAGTGATCGTGCTTCACGAGAACTACCGCTCCACTCAAGCGATCCTCGACTCCGCATACCGGCTCATCCAGAACAACAACCCCGACCGTCTCGAGGTCCGCGCCGGCATCTCGAAGCGACTGCACGCGACGTCGGGCGTCGGACACGCACCGCACCAGCTTCATTTCGAGACCCTCGATGAGGAGACGGACTTCGTCGCCGAGACGATCGACAAGCGCCGCCGCGAGGAGGACCGCCCCTACGCCGACTTCGCCGTCCTCGTCCGCTCGAACTCCCAGGCGACCCCGTTCCTCGCCGCGCTGAACCTTCTAAAGATCCCGTGGCGATTCTCGGGGAGCCGCGGTCTCTACGATCAGGAGGAGATCCGCGCCGCCCTCGCGTTCCTCCGTGTGCTGGCCGACCCGTACGACAACATGTCGCTCCATTACCTCGCCTCGTCGCTCTTCTACAACGTCGACCCCGAGCCCCTTGCCCGAGCCACGGCGCTCGCCGGCCGGCGCAACAAGAGTCTTCTCGACGTTCTGCGCTCGATGCGCGCGGGCCTCGAGCCCTCGGAGGCGGACGAGGAGAACGCGCGACGCCTCGCCCGACTCGTCGACGACGTCACGGCCATGGTCAGCCTGTCGACGAAGGAGCGGACGGGCGAGGTCTTGTTCCAGTTCCTGACGACGCAGACCGGAACCATCGAGCGCCTCTCCAACTCCGGCGAGGCACAGGACGCGCTCCGGATCCAGAACCTAGCGCGCCTGTTCTCCCTCATCGAGCGGTTCAGTCACGTGGCGCGCTACGACAGGGTGCCGTGGTTCATCGACTACCTCGACGCCTTGATCGACGCCGGCGACAACCCGCCCGTGGGCGACGCAGCGTGGGACACGGACGCTGTCTCGATCCTCACGATCCACCAGGCCAAGGGGCTTGAGTTCCCGATCGTCTTCCTGGTCGGCCTCGTCGCCGGCCGCTTCCCGT
>Ga0209079_10001058_pt1 | contig 10477 bp, 10 predicted proteins | sample PPLLaktember2015_2_FD_187259 | JGI IMG/M metagenome (GOLD analysis project Ga0209079, IMG submission 187259) | Freshwater sediment microbial communities from Prairie Pothole Lake near Jamestown, North Dakota, USA - PPLs Lake P7 Core (6) Depth... | ecosystem: Environmental > Aquatic > Freshwater... | reverse complement strand
TTATCGCGGCATCCTGAAACGAGGATGAGAACAGGTGCTCTTTTTGATTGACTCATACCGCAATTCTTCAATCCCCCCGGTTCGCTTTTCGTAACGCGTAAAATCTTTTACAGTGATACGAAAAATACCCGGTTGCCTTGAATCACCATCTTCAGGTAATACTAAAAAGGCATGCAGTCCAGTGTCTCAATCAGGAATGCCCATGCGGATCGTCTGTCCGCTCAATTCAGCGCTATCGAAGCAGGTGCGGGAACGGCTGAACCCGGGTTTTTAAATAACAAAATGAATACAATGGCATAACCGGCAGGGGACCATGCGCTCATTTGCATCATTCAAGCAGCGTGCAGGGGAAATGATGAGCGATGTCTATGCTCTTTACCTTGCCCGGGGTGATCCGCGGATCCCCTGGTATGCAAAAGCCATCATAGTCCTGACCGTCATCTATGCGCTCAGCCCAATTGATCTTATTCCGGATTTCATCCCCGGTATCGGCTATCTTGATGATCTGATCATCATTCCGGTGGGAATCGCCCTCGCGGTCCGGCTCATGCCAGAGGATGTCTGGGAAGAATACCGGGGACGGGCTAAGGCCGGGTTTGCCGGCATTAAACTGGACAGCTGGGAAGGTATCCTGCTCATACTCTTCATCCTGCTGGGGTTGTGGAAAATTCTGGCAGTCGGCTTCATCACAATCATGGCAGGAAGTATCCTGATGGTACTATTGTTCACACAACAGGGCCTTATCAATACGGGAACAATCATTTTTGCAGCGGGGCTCATGATATTATTCATAACCGGAGTAAAATTCCACAGAAAACTCAAGGGATGGAAGAAGAAGGTAGAATCATCGCAGAATCATGTACCTGACAATAAATAAGCAGAGTCGCCTGCTCATCGGGCAGGCGGCTCCAGTACCGTCAAGCCGGTCACCATCCGCTGAAGTACCTGCATTCAGTTTTTCATGAAGGCCAAACCAACCGGTGACCATCCCCTATCGTCTTGAACAAAAGTGCCCGATCACAAGGCTGTGCTTCGTATACAGTTCGCAGGCCGGACAATAACAGTTCATCTCTTTTTTGTCCTCGGCTGATGAGGTTCCACGTGCGCAGAAGAGTAAATCGGGATTGAATTTTTCAAGGGAGTTGTTTCGGAAGGTCGGGCATACTCCACAGAACTTCCGGCATATCTGCCGGTTCTCTTCCGTATCCTCCACAGTCCTTTCACCGGTTTTCATAATGGAGGGATTGTATCAGAAGAATAATATGCTTCTTGTGGTTTTTTCCGGTTTATTCGGCTGCACCCCGGTACGACCAGTGCCAGCCCGGAAAAAACCCGGACGGATCTGCCCCCCCGGCAATCCGGATATTCGGTGCCGGCTTCGTTTTCTCACCGGCTGAGGCGTGGCCATCCCGTCCCATTCAGTCCGACATCCCACTGGTCATCAGAAATTTTTAATATATTATCCCCCAATGAAAATTCGTGATTGTCTGATGTCAGCGATTGTTCATTCTGACGTACCCGCAGAGGTTACTGAGCGGGCGAAGAAATTTTACGCAGCGCTTCTCGGATGGAAATTCCAGGCATTCCCGAAAATGGAGTGCAACCTCATTACCACAACGAACCTGGACGGGACGCCCGGGGTGGGAGGCGGCATGGGAAAACGGATGGAGCCCTCGCAGCGTATGATGAATTATTTCGGAGTGCTGTTAATTGACGACGCAATGAAGCAGGTCAGTATCCTCGGGGGAAAAGTCATTTCCGAAAAGATAGCAGTCTTCGGGATGGGCTTCCTTGCCAACTGCATGGACACCAAGGGAAATCCATTCGGGCTCCGGGAAGAAAATACTCAGGCCCTATAAGAGAGCGTCACCGGTATATTTTTCTCTCCATTTTTTTATCAGCGGACAGGGGCACAGATGACACGGGTAATCCGTTTTTTGGAGGATCGTTTCACGGGCATCAGGTTGTGAAGTGAGCCGGCCCTCAAACAGCTTTGGTGAGCGTCCGCAGTTCCCGGTGTTGAATGTGCAACCGTAAAACATCCATCATTAAGCGAATTTGTGCAGATTGAACATTTTTCTGCTCCGTGGAAAACATTCAGAAACTCTGACACTCTTTTCAGTAAATCTGAATCGTTGTTTCCCGATGCGCCCCGTCCCAATGGAGGACTGGTGGCGCAAGAGAAGGGGCTTCATACAAAAAGAAGATTTTTCTGTGAAATCGCAATAACTAATGTGATTTTTGATTTTTTTACTCTCTTAACTATTTGCGATGAACGACGACGCCCCTGAAGGGACGCCCCCGCGGCGGGTCAATAACCGGGAGCATTTTCGAAAACAGTGAACTGCCCTGCCATGCTCCGGGATCCTGAGGCGGGAGCCCGCGTATCTGCGATTTAATATGAAAATGGCTTCGTCATTTTCATGTGGTTATCTGTTTGTGCCCCTTTGGCATCATGTCTGTTTTCATGATCCGGGTGCGAACTCTTCGTTCATACCCTTTTCTCCAGAACACATTTTTTCATCACCCCAATAATACGCCAAAAGGGATTCAGGTATCCAGGGTCTGCCAGGGAATCACGCGGCCTGTCCTATGGAAGTGTCAACCCTGAACAGAACAACCTCAGCGGGAATCCCTGAATAAACTTAAATATAACATGTTATATATGACTCACGTTGAAGGCAAAAAATGCCGGGAACACAGAAGAGGTGAGATGAATGACCAAGAAAGCGCTCTGCGTGGGTATTAATGACTACCCCTATGAGAACAATGATCTGAACGGCTGTGTGAATGACGCAAAAGCATGGGCTGCATTGCTGACAGACCATTTTGACTTTCCGGACTCTGACGTCAGGCTGTTACTTGACGACCAGGCAACCAAGGCCAGCATTATGAAGGCCTTAACAGAACTCGTGACTGATGCGGAGGCCGGGGATGTGCTCGTGTTCACGAATTCCTCGCACGGAACGTACGTGGCAGACACGAGCGGTGATGAGGAAATGTACGATGAAGCCATGTGCCCCTACGATTGCGGGGAAACCCTGATCGTGGATGACGAACTTCGTGAGCTGTTTGCCACCCTGACAGACAATGTCAGCCTGACCGTCATTTCCGATTCCTGCTTCTCCGGCACGGTGACACGGGCGGTCCCGAGCCTGAAAACTCCCGATGACCGGCGCAAGAGGTTTCTGAATCCGGGGATAATCGGGAGGGGTACCCTGAAGAATGTATGGAAGGCGGTTCAGAAGGGGAAGACGAAATTCCCGGAATCCAAAATGAAGGACATCCTGCTGAGCGGATGTTCAGACAAGCAGTACTCGTATGATGCGGAAATCGACGGGATGTACCATGGAGCAATGACCTATTATGCCTTGAAGGCCATCGAGGAGGCCAATTACCAGATAACATATCAGGACCTGCATAAAAGGCTCAAGAAACTGTTAAAGGAGAGCAATTTCGACCAGACCCCGAAACTGGAGGGTAAAAAAGACAAAAAGAAGAGCCCGATATTCACATGATGCACCGGTACGGACCCGGAAAGGAGAAGCTGCCGCGGGTTCTCCATATCTCGATCGCCCGGTACAGCAGTGAGCTGCCAACAAGCGGGGAGCCCCTGCAGTTCCTGGTCTCGATCCACGAGGAGGGGACGGGAGTAACCTGGCAGCAGAACGTGACAATTGACAAGGAGACCGAGCGTTTCTTCCTCGACAGTACGCAGGATCTGTACCTGTGGAGCATGAACGCTGCGCTGACCCCAAAAAAAGCGAATGACCGGGTTCGTCAGATGGGGATGAGGTTGTATGATTCCTTCATCGGTCCTCAGGGAGAAGAGATACTGGCGACCATCCCCCCAACCGCAGTCCTGCTGAATGTGGATGAGACCATCCTCAATCTCCCCTGGGAACTCATCGGGGCTGGCGGAAACGCCATCGCTTTAACAACCCCCTTCGGCAGACTGGTCACGACCCGGACAGTCCCGCGCCCGGGCCGCGAACCGGAAAACGAGGACAATGTTATCCGCATACTTGCGGTTGCAAATCCCACGCTCGATCTTGCGGCCGGTGAACGGGAGATCGCCGCTCTCCGGGGACTGGAGGGGGACCATTCCTCCTACAGCATCGAAGTGAAGGTGCTCACCCGGGAAACTGCTACCCGGGTTGCCTTTGCTGAGGCGCTGGCAACCAGTGAGTATGACATCATCCATTTCTCGGGGCACGGTTCGTTCGATCCTTCGGCGCCTGAGATGAGCGCTATCCGGTTTTCTGACGGGCTGCTCTCGGCCGATGAAGTCCTCGGTCTCGAGTGGAAGGGGGGACCGCCGACCCTGGTGTTCAACAGTGCCTGCGAATCCGGGCGGGCAGCGGGCGGCAGGCGCCTTGCCTCGAATGAAAGCCAGAGCAACGGCCTTGCCGCCGCCTTCATTACCGCGGGCGTGTCTGCGTACGCCGGCTATTTCTGGCCGGTCACTGACACCGGCGCCGGTCTATTCACCGAAGCCTTCTACCGGAACCTGTTCATCCGCGAGAATGTGGGCATAGCGTTTTTGGAGGCGCGAAGATACGTTATCCGGGAGCTGGGCGAGGTCGGGGACCTCACGGGGTTCAGCGCCGTCCTATTCGGTGACGCTGCCTCAGCGCACCGTCGTGATGTGTACAGCAAGAAATGAGAGAAGGCCAGGGCATCCGGGCATCGGCGATCCAGACGGACCGACGGGGGCTACTCCTCTCACCTTTTTTGGTGCCGGCATTCCCCTTCATCAGGGATATTTGCATAGCTACAGCGACCGTACTCTTTTCTCATCCGAAAGTACTCTGCTGAAATACCGGTTGTGTCTTTTCAGGCAACCCCGGGTCGTATTCCATGTAAAGGGCTTTTTTTTAGGAAATCAGCATCAGAACCGCCGGGTTTTGCCGAATCGACCATAACCCCGGTCGCCAGACAAGTATTTTGTTTATGCCACCGTATATATATGAGAAGAAGTAAGGAAAAACGCCGTTTTACCAGAACAATGATGATCCTCTGGAAGTATCTGAAGCCGCAGAAGTGGCTTATCATTGCCGCGCTCGTATTAGCGGGCATCAGCCAGCTGCTGAACCTGGTCGATCCGATTATTTTCGGGAAGATCATTGATGATTATGCGTTAAATCCGGGCAGCATTCCGGAAAATGCCCTGGTCGAGGGGGTGCTTTTCTGGCTGAGCGTGGCCGTCGCGGTCGCAGTACTCGCAAGGCTTGCCAAAACGTTCCAGGATTATTTTGCACGGCTGGCAGTACAAACGTTCGGGATGCAGATATTCAATGACGGCCTCAAGCAGACGCTCCGCCTGTCCTATGACGAGTTCGAGGACCAGCGGAGCGGCGAGACATTGTCGGTGCTCCAGAAAGTGCGGTCGGATACCCAGACATTCTTCAATTCCTTCATCAATGTCCTCTTCTCCTCGTTTGTAGGAATCGGGTTTCTCATCGCGTACTCCGTTACCAAAAACTGGCTGCTGGTACCTGTGTTTATTGTCGGAATACTCGTTCTCGGATCGCTCACGGGGCTGCTCTCCAAGAAGATCAAGACAACGCAACGGGCAATCAACCGCGAAACAAATGAGATGTCCGGGGTGATCACCGAATCCCTCCGGAACATCGAGCTGGTGAAAAGTCTCGGCCTTACCTTCCCTGAGATCCGGCGACTGAGGGAACAGAATCTGAAGATCTTCAACCTGGAGATGCTGAAAGTCAAACGGGTCCGGCTCCTGACGTTTTTCCAGGGAACAACGCTCTCCATCCTGAAGCAGTCGATATTGTTCATCCTCCTTTGGTTGATATTCCACAAAGCCCTGAGCACGGGCGAACTGGTCTCGATGCAGTTCATCACTGCCATCATCTTCGGGCCCCTTCAGGACCTTGGGACTATTATCGTCAGTTACCGCGAGGTCGAGGCTTCTTTGCATAATTTTGACCAGCTGATGCTGAAGCCGGTTGAAGAAGGACCCGAGAACCCGGTCGAGATCGATGAGCTTGCCGATATCCGTTTTGAGGAGGTCGTTTTCCACCACAAGTCTGCCGGATACAATGCCATCGACGGAATTTCTTTTAACGTGAAAACGGGCGAGACGATTGCGTTTGTCGGTCCTTCCGGTGCAGGCAAGTCAACGCTCATGAAGCTCCTGGCGGGATTGTACCGGCCCCTCAGCGGGGAGATTTATTTCAACGGCCAGCCTTCGTCCGTGATCCGGTATAACCCGTTACGGAGGCAGATGGGACTTGTCACGCAGGATCCCCAGTTGTTCTCGGGCACGATAAAGGAGAACCTCCTGTTCGTGATGGCGGATGCGACCGATGAGCAGATGATGGACGTATTGCACAAGGCCTCGTGTGACGGGATACTGGCCCGTTCGTCTCTTGGCATTGACACGCTTATCGGGGAGGGCGGCATGATGCTGTCAGGAGGGGAGAAGCAGCGTATCTCCATTGCCCGGGCGTTGCTGCGTCATCCCCGCCTGCTGATATTCGATGAGGCGACTTCGGCGCTCGACTCGCTGACCGAGGAGGATATAACCAATACCATCCGGGATATCTCCACGAGCAGGGACCAGATCTCCATTCTGATAGCGCACCGCCTGTCTACTATCCTGCACGCCGATGTGATCTATGTCATGGAGGCAGGGAAGATCGTTGAGACGGGTTCTCACGAACACCTTCTTGACCAGAAGGGTTTGTATTACGCCATGTGGCGCCAGCAGATTGGCGAACGCAGGATCCCCGTCAGGAAAGCGTAACGGGAACATGCGGGATTCGCTGCAATGGATTTCCCTTCACAATCTTTTTGAGGCAGTAGTGCCGGGAGTGGTTTTCCTACATTCGCAGGTACTGCATGGGTGAAGGCGGGCTTTTTTTGGCCCCTCCCTAATCCGGGACAAGGATAGGTCGTTAACACCCGAGAGTAATGCCATGCAACAGGATGACGCAGGTTTGTTTTCTTCCCGGATTACTGTGATTGTGGGGAGATAATCAGCTGAGCCTGCGAGCGATACCGGACAGAATACCCGTACTGCATCATGATGTCACGGATCGGGAGGCGTGGCAGGGGATAGCCGTAGTAATCCGCGACGGGACGTGGATGACTAGCGTAGCGATAAGCAAAAAGAACTTCATGGAGTGTTTGCCTTTTTTGTTGTTTCTGGTGATACTGTATATACCAGTAATATCTCAAAGGTGATTATGGTTCGAAATGTCACTGTTAATGAATTACGAGCTCTTTCACGTCAGGATCATAAAAAATTTTTAGAGACGATCCGATCAGAACGATTGCATTTAATCGCAAATGACGGGCGAGACGATTCTGACCCGTCAATTGCTTTATTGGACGCCTGGGCTGTTGTAGCAGATGTATTAACATTTTATCAAGAGCGAATTTCAAACGAGGGATATTTAAGAACTGCTCAAGAGAGGACCTCTCTTATTTTAATGAATTTTGATCTTTTGAAATCAAATATTAGCAAAGATCCCGATATCACCAACGAGGGTATTTTCTTAATGGAGGTTCTTACTTATGTCGGCTATTATTTTTCACATTATCAAGATGCTGCTGCAACCAAACCATATCTTCCTATACCCGATAAAGATCGTAAAACGATAATAAATCTGATACATGGAAGAAAAAAAACAGAACCGTAAAAATCCATTTTCAAGTAACAGCATACATTTCCCTATCACTGGCGGATTAATCCAACAGATGCTAGGCACGAAAAGAATCCCGATGGTATCGGCGGTTTAATCATGCTGCATCTGCCCGCAGTGCGGGCACATCCAGGCAAGAGGCAGGGAGTATCCTCTTTTCTCTGACGTATCAATTGACAATTCACTCCTGCAATGCATCGGGGCATCGTAACCTTTAATTGTTCGTATACATTTATTCCATTGTCAATTATTTTTGGAGGGAATCATGAGAAAGGAATATCCGATTTTGGTGTTTGCACTGCTGGTTGCAGCTGCAATCGTGGTTTCACCGGGTTCTGCATCGATATTAACCATTGGCAGTAAGACTTTCGCTGCTGCCGGGGAAACTGCGGACATCGACCTCTATCTTGATTCAGTTCCCGCTGGACTTTCCGGTTATATGTTTAACCTATCGATGGGCGATACGGCAGTTGCAAAATTCACCGGCGTCACTCCTCCAGGATTGGCTGAGGCCACGTGGGAAATGCACGGTCTCGTGGCACCCAATGACGCTTTTATACAAATCTGGGATTCGCAGCGTACATTCGAACCTGGTGCAACAAATGTCTTTCTCGGCTCCGTGAGGGTTGCAGCAACAGGACCTGGTACGACTGCCATTACCCTTACCAAAGTCCAGATAGATGGCGATGGAGGAGAAATGATCATTCCCTCGATCGTTGATGGTGTCATCCAGGTCGGCGGTTCTGCGGGAGTTAACGACTTACCGTCTGTAGTCCTGCTAATTATTATGGTCATCGGGATACTTGTATCTGTACTGCTCATCCAGAGAACAAGAGAACACTAACTTTTTTTCATCTGCCCATATTCCAGGCACATCCGGGCAACCGGAAACGAACCGGCTATTATCTCTTTATACAGTCATTGCATCCCCTTCTCTTTTCAGTGCAGAGAAAGCCTACAGGAACGCGGGCCGGGAGGAGATAAGAGGATTATTTCTCCAGCACAGAGAACAAGGGCAAGCGACAGCCCCTTACCAACTGAACTCCTTTTTTCAGAGTAAATACAGCCCGAGCAGAAACGATGCCGCATTCATGAAATACGAGCAAACAACCGCGACTTTTGAGTTCAGCCCAAGCAGGCGGTTGAGGATCACTGCCTCAACAAGGAAAACCAGCGTCTCTCCGATCACAAGATAATAGGCCGCGTCCACATACGGTGGCAGGATGAACCAGAGATAGGGAAGGGTGAGGGCGGTGCAAAGCGCCCCGATGCCGATGATTTTTTTTATCGGCAACGTCCTGTTCCGGAAGACGAAACGGATGAATACGATCAATACCGGGATCTCGATAGCCCATGTCATACCGAGTGCAAGGAGAAAACGGGTTTCATAGAGCATGTCAACACCGGCTCCCCATGAGGTTGAGGCTATTTCCAGCTACCATAATCAACGACAGAAGATCGCAAGACACAATTAAGGGTATTTTTAATGGGGATGATGATATGTCCTTTGCATCATTCTTGATGCGGGTTGGGATCTATTTACAAAATAATATTGTAATGCAATGATGCATTGCATAACCTTGATAATCTGGTAAGAATATGTGACTGTTTATCCCTGCTATTGATCTGAAAACGTGATGATAGTAGTAAGGAAGGGGGTTTCATTCATGAAGAGAATGGTAAGGTTTGGATTATTCGCAGTTATTGGAATCATGCTTCTGGTAATGCCGGTATCAGCAGATGCTGCTTGCATACCAGATATGTACAGTGGTGAGGGTTTATTGAGGGGAACAAATAGTGCAAATTTCGATAACTTTGGAAATGATATATTAAATGTGGCAGATATGAATCAAAGGGATATCTGGTGGGAGCAGACAGGGGAGGGGCCAGCACTTCAGATGGTACCTGTGAATGGTGCAACGATTGCTTATATTGGTCAAAATGGTTGGGATGATTTTGGTGATTTAACATTCAGCACCACCCCGATACCCGGTTACCAGCTTGCCCAGGGTGATATGTTTGTTGTCTATACGAGTGGAAACAATTATGCCTTTGTAGAAGTACTGAATCCCGGATATGACATTACCCTCCAATGGGATACCGCAGATATGTCAAGCTGCCCAGATACTCACTATATTGCAGAGTTCCCCTCGCCATTCCTGCCAGTGATTTTAGGTACAGGGTTCCTTGGAGCCGTTCTGCTCATCTGGAGAACCAGGGAAGAATAACCTTTTTTAACCCTTCAGCATCTGCCCGCAGTCCGGGCAACAACCATCTCCACCCTGAGTGAATGACATTACTGCATTGCGTAATTTTTATTATTTGATAAGAATAGGTAATCATTACCTCTACCATTGATTAAAAAACCTAATTCCGATGGTGGAAGGAGGGGTTATCGATGAAAAAAATGGTATGGTTTGCAGTGTTCGCAGTTATAGGAATTGTGCTTCTGGCAATACCGGTATCAGCGAATCCCTGTCCCCCGCCAGTTATCAGCGAGGGTTCGGGTATATTGACGGGAACGGGGGGTGCGGATCTTGATACCGGCACCTTAAATTTACCCTTTTCCCAATGGAGCGAGACGGATATCTGGTGGGAGCAACCGGGGGGCCCGGCACGCCGGATGGTACCTCAGAACGGTGCAACGATTGTGAATCTCGGGGTCGTTAATTTTGATGAAATAACCGTGAATCATCTTGAACAGTTACCATACAGCGCCACCCCGATACCCGGTAATGATGATACCACAAACCAGCTTATCAATGATGATGTATTCGCAGTCCATACGAAAAGTGGCAACTGGGCCA
>Ga0209079_10001057_pt1 | contig 10502 bp, 10 predicted proteins | sample PPLLaktember2015_2_FD_187259 | JGI IMG/M metagenome (GOLD analysis project Ga0209079, IMG submission 187259) | Freshwater sediment microbial communities from Prairie Pothole Lake near Jamestown, North Dakota, USA - PPLs Lake P7 Core (6) Depth... | ecosystem: Environmental > Aquatic > Freshwater... | reverse complement strand
TCCTGTCTCCCGCGTGCCAGACAAAATACAGGCCGAAATGGCCGCCGCGCGGCACGCTGTAGGTCGTCATGCCCTGGTTCCAGTCGCCCGGGGCGAAGCTCTGTTCGGTGGGGAACTGCGCCCAGGTAAAGGCGATGCGCGCCGCTTCGGCGACGTCTGCCTGGATCCAGATGGCTTCCCATTCATCCTTGCTGCGTATGGACCGCGGCGGCTGCCCGGCGGACAGATAGCGCCAGTCGGCCAGTCGATGCTCGATCGGGCTGTCGCCGATGTTGCGCACCACGGTCATGAAGACGCATTCGGAAGCGTAACGTTCCGCCGCTTCGGCTGAAAAGCCGCGTGCCTGGTAGAAGGCGCGTGCCTGGTCGGGACTGATCTGCGTCAGCCTCACCTGGATGCCCTGGGTGTCGGTCTGCCAGGTACTGAGTCCGGTTTCTGCATCGACGCTGGATTCGGTCGAAAAACCGACAAACGGCCATGCCGCGAGCAGGGTCAGGGTGGGTAGGCGCATAGGCTAAAATCCGGTGTCGATTCGTTCAGAGCAGATTATGGCAGACCCCGTCCAGCACAAAGGTGCGGCAAAGACCGCGCGCATTCCGATCAAGATCGTGCAACAGCCGCGCATGCGCCTGCCGTCGTGGATCCGCGCCAAGTCTCCCAACGTGCCGAACGTCGGCCGGCTGAAAGGCATCCTGCGCGAGGCCAAGCTGCATACGGTGTGCGAGGAGGCCTCGTGTCCCAACCTGGGGGAATGCTTCGGCCATGGCACCGCAACTTTCATGATCCTCGGCGACCTCTGCACCCGCCGCTGTCCGTTCTGCGACGTCGGTCACGGCACGCCGCTGCCACCCGATGTCGATGAGCCACGCCACCTGGCCGAGACCATCGCATTGATGGCGTTGAAATACGTGGTGATCACCAGCGTCGACCGCGACGACCTGCGCGACGGTGGCGCCGGACATTTCGCCGAGTGCATCGCCGCGGTGCGCGAGAAATCGCCGGCCACCCGCATCGAGATTCTTACCCCTGATTTCCGCGGCCGGCTCGACAAGGCGCTGGATCAACTCGACACCGCGCCCCCCGACGTCATGAACCACAATCTCGAAACCGTGCCGCGCCTGTACAAGGCGGCGCGCCCCGGTGCCGACTACGCGCATTCGCTGAAGCTGCTGCAGGACTTCAAGGCGCGCCACCCCGATATCCCCACCAAGTCGGGCCTGATGCTGGGCCTGGGCGAGGAGGACGACGAGATCCTGCAGGTGATGCGCGACCTGCACGCGCACGACGTCGACATGCTCACCCTCGGCCAGTACCTGCAGCCTTCGCAGCATCATCTTCCGGTGCTGCGTTTCGTCACCCCAGAGCGCTTCGCCTGGTTCGAGCAGCAGGCCATGGATATGGGCTTCAGGCACGCCGCCTGCGGTCCGATGGTGCGTTCTAGCTACCACGCCGACCAGCAGGCTGCGGGCGTCTAGGCCGCCGTCTGCGGCATCATTTGGCTGCAGCGGGTGCTGCCAGCAGCGGTTCGACCAGCTTCTTCAGGCGCGGGTAATGGACCTGGCCGCCGATGCGGTGGCGGATGTTGCCATCGGCATCGACGATGAACGAGGTCGGCACGCTGCCGACATCGCCGAAGGCCATGCGCACGCTGGCATTGCTCGGCGCGGCCATCGAGGCATAGCCCTTGTCTTGCATCCATGCGGCGATTTTCTCCGGCGTGTCGTCGACGCTGATGGAGATGACCTCGAAGCCCTTGCCCTTATAGTCCTGCCAGAAGGACTCGATCACCGGTTTTTCCTTGCGGCAATAGGGGCACCAGGTCGCCCAGAAATTCACCAGCACCACCTTGCCCCTGAGGGAGTCGCTGGTCAGTTCCCGCCCGTCCGGCAGCGTCACCGACCACGGCGGCGTAGCGCTGACTTCGTCGCTGACCTTGGCCGGTGGGCGAAACCACAGCCACGCGATCAAACCCAGTAAAATCAGGGTCAGCGGACTCGGCGTCCATTTCTTCAAGAGGGCTTTCTTATCCATGCTGTGGCTGAAATCGTTTCATATCGTGATGGTCGTCAGCTGGTTCGCCGGCCTGTTCTACCTGCCGCGCATCTTCGTCAACCTGGCGATGGAGAAGAACGACGCCGCTTACGACCGCCTGTTGCTGATGGCGGGCAAATTGTATCGCTTCGTTTCGCCCATCATGTGGCTGTCTCTGATCACCGGTATCTGGCTGTGGCTGGCCTATTTTCCGCTGAGCATGAACTGGATGTGGGCCAAGCTGATACTCGTCGCCGGCCTGGTCGGTTACCACCATGTCTGCAAGAGCCTGCTGCGCAAGTTCGAATCCAGACAGAACGACAAATCGCACGTATGGTTCCGCTGGTTCAACGAAATTCCGGTGATCGTGCTGCTGGTCGTGGTGCTGCTGGTGGTCCTGAAGCCGTTTTAAACAATATTCTTTGCCCACGAAGGACTCGAAGGAACACCAAGAAAACCTAGGAATCGTCTTCTGATGTTCATCGTGCCCTTCGTGGATGACGCTTTTTTGAAAGATTTATTTGAAACCCGAACGCCGTCGCAGCAAGACCCCGCATCCCGTCCGTCCCGAGCGTGAGGCGCTGCCGCCCGCCAGCCATTTCGCCACCTGCCCGCGCGGACTGGAAGCGCTGCTCGAGGCGGAACTCACGGCGGCCGGTGCGCAGGTGGTGCGGCAGCTGCCTGCCGGCGTGCTGTTTACTGCGGATACGGAAGCGGAGATGCGCGCCAACCTGCAGTCGCGGACGGCCACCCGCATCCTGCGCAAGGTCGGCTATACCCGCTATCGCAAGGAAGAGCACATCTACCGTGCCGTCCTAGACCTGCCGTGGCCGGACTGGTTCGACGTGAAGAAGACCATTGCGGTCAAGGTCGGCGCACAGAACGCGACGCTGAAAAGCCTCAATTTCATCACCCTGAAGATCAAGGACGCGATCTGCGACCGCTTCCGCGAAGAGACCCGCGCGCGACCGAGCGTCGACACCGAGGCGCCGAATGTGCCGGTCTACGCCTTCCTCACCGCTGACGCAGCGACCTTCTACCTCGACACCTCGGGCGAGCCCCTGTTCAAGCGTGGCTTCAAGCGCGAGGCCAGTGCCGCGTCGATCAAGGAAAACCTCGCCGCCGGCATGCTCCTGCTATCAGGCTGGCAGCCGGGCACGCCGCTGCTCGATCCAATGTGCGGCGCCGGCACCATCCTGCTGGAAGCCGCCGACCTGGCGCTTAACCGCGCCCCGGGCCGCGGCCGGCATTTCGCCTTCGAGCACTACCGCGACTTCGACGCGGCGCTGTGGAAGCGCATCAAAGCGGAGGCGCAAGCGCAGGAAAAGCCTCTGACCCGGCTGCCGATTTTTGGCGCCGACCAGGACCGCTGGGTGCTCGACAAGGCGCGCAACAACCTTGACGCCGCGGGCTATGCTGATGCGATCGAGCTGAAAGTGTCCGATGTGCTCGATCTCAAGCCGCCGACGCCGGTGGGCACGATCGTCACCAATCCGCCCTACGGCGAACGCCTGGGCGAGACCGAGGATCTGGCCGACTGGTATCCGCTGCTGGGGGACTGGCTGAAGCAGAATTTCAGCGGCTGGGAAGCGTGGATCATTTCTGGCGATCCGCTGCTGCCAAAGCTGATCGGGCTGAAGGCCAGTCGCCGCATCCCGCTGTTCAACGGGCCGATCGAGACGCGTTTTCTGCAGTACAAGCTCATCGCCGGCTCGATGAAGACGAAAAAGGCGTCTGACGTCGCCGTTTGATAGGAACCGTCGCAGGGTTTGGACGTCTGTTGCTCATCACAATGACCGGAGCCACGCCGTGATCACCGCATCGATTCGTCTGACCGGAACCCTCAACGACGGTGCCGAGGTTTATCGCAGTTATTACCTGGTGGCCGATTTCGGTTCGTCGGGCAGTGGCAAGGCATCGATCATTCCGATGTCGATCGGCGCGCCGATGCCGGAGGATGATCATCTGGCAGTCAAATATGGTGGCGAGGAAGCCGCATTGAAAGCCGCTGCCGAGGCGATCAAGGCGCTGCCCGGCAATGCGGGGCTGGAGGTGAAGGCGGTCGTCAATCCTGAATAAGCCGCGGTCTCGTGAAGCAACAGCGAAAACAGGGTGCCAGGCACCCTGTTTTGTTTGGCGGGTTGTGCTCAGACGATGTCGAGGTGATCGAGTCCCGCCATCATGTCGCGGCCCTTCGACTCCTGGCCATGCAGCTTGATCTTGAGGCGCAGGTCGTTGAGGCTGTCGGCGTTCCGCAGGGCATCCTCGTAGGAAATCAGCCCGGACTCGTAGAGGTCGAACAGCGCCTGGTCGAAGGTCTGCATCCCCAGTTCGCGTGATTTGGCCATGACCTCCTTGATCTCGTGCACCTGGCCCTTGAAGATCAGGTCGGCGATTAACGGTGAGTTGAGCAGGATTTCCACCGCGGCAACGCGGCCGTTGGTGCCCTTGCGCGGCACCAGGCGCTGCGAGATAAATGACTTCAGGTTCAGGGACAGGTCCATCAGCAACTGGTCGCGCTTTTCCTCGGGGAAGAAGTTGATGATGCGGTCGAGCGCCTGGTTGGCGCTGTTGGCGTGCAGCGTCGACAGGCAGAGGTGGCCGGTTTCGGCGAAGGCGATGGCGTATTCCATGGTGTCGCGGTCGCGGATTTCACCGATCAGGATGACGTCGGGCGCCTGCCGCAGGGTGTTCTTCAGCGCCGAGAACCAGTTGTCGGTATCGATGCCGACTTCGCGCTGGGTGATGATCGATTTCCTGTGCTCGTGCACGTATTCGATCGGGTCCTCTACGGTGATGATGTGGTCGCAGGCGTTGGCGTTGCGGTAGCCGACCATCGCCGCCAGCGAGGTCGATTTACCGGTACCGGTGCCGCCGACGAAGATCACCAGGCCGCGCTTGATCATTGCGACATCGCGCAGGATGGGCGGCAGGTTGAGATCCTCCATCTTCGGGATCGTGGTGTTGATGGTCCGCATCACGATGCCGACCCGGCCCTGCTGGACGAATACGTTGACTCGGAAGCGGCCGATGTCGGGCGGGCTGATGGCGAAGTTGGATTCGTTGCTGGCCTCGAAGTCGTTCCACTGGCGGTCGTTCATGATCGAGCGCGCCAGCTCGCTGGTGTGGGCGGGAGTCAGCGTCTGGCTCGAGACCGGCGTGATCTTGCCGTCGATCTTGATCGCGGGCGGGAAACCGGCGGTGATGAACAGGTCGGATGCGTTCTTGGCCAGCATCAGCCGCAGCAGGTCATGGACGGTTTTTTCTGCATTCATCGTTCAATCCTCAACCCAAAAACGCATCTTTGTTCTGCGCGGCATTGCGCGCCACGCCAGATGCGATGACATTGCGCCGGACCAGGTCCTGCAGGCACTGGTCGAGCGTCTGCATGCCCAGGTTGCCGCCAGTCTGGATCGCAGAATACATCTGCGCCACCTTGTTTTCGCGGATCAGGTTGCGGATCGCCGGGGTGCCGATCATGATTTCGTGCGCGGCGACACGGCCGGCGCCGTCCTTGGTTTTGAGCAGTGTTTGCGAGATGACCGCACGCAGGGATTCGGACAGCATCGAGCGCACCATCTCCTTTTCCGCGGCCGGGAAGACGTCGACGATACGGTCGATGGTCTTCGCGGCGGAAGAGGTGTGCAGGGTGCCGAACACCAGGTGGCCGGTCTCTGCGGCGGTCAGCGCCAGGCGGATGGTCTCGAGGTCGCGCAATTCGCCGACCAGGATGACGTCGGGGTCTTCACGCAGTGCGGAGCGCAGGGCGTTGGCGAACGACAGGGTGTGGGGGCCGACTTCGCGCTGGTTGATCAGGCACTTCTTGCTCTGGTGGACGAATTCGATCGGATCCTCGACGGTAAGGATGTGGGCGAACTGGTTTTCGTTGACATAGTCCATCATCGCCGCCAGCGTGGTCGACTTGCCCGAACCGGTCGGTCCGGTGACGAGCACGATGCCGCGCGGCTGGTCGGAAATCTCCTTGAAGATTTGCGGGGCGTTGAGCTCTTCGAGCGTCAGCACCTTCGACGGAATGGTGCGGAACACCGCGCCGGCACCGTATTGCTGGTTGAAGGCGTTGACGCGGAAGCGCGCCAGCGAGGGAATCTCGAAGGAGAAGTCGATCTCCAGCGTTTCCTCGTACACCTTGCGCTGGCTGTCGTTCATGATGTCGTACACCATGCGGTGCACGTCCTTGTGTTCCATCGGCGGCAGGTTGATGCGGCGGATGTCGCCGTTGACCCGGATCATTGGCGGCAGCCCGGCCGACAGGTGCAGGTCGGAAGCCTTGTTCTTGACGGCAAATGCCAGCAGTTCGGAAATATCCACGCTTGCCTCGTTCGGTTGAATCGCAGGGTTTGTCAGATAATAAGCACACCGGATAACGACCCGAAATCGTCCTAACTTGAGTCTCAATGTCTAAATCCGCCCCCGGAATCGAGCAGCGCCTGCAACAGCTCCGATCGCGCATCGTCGCGGCGGCGGGGGCGGCTGGCCGCGATCCGGTGGAAATACGGCTGATCGCCGCGAGCAAGACCTTCGACGCGGCTGCGGTGCGCGAGGCGCATGCTGTCGGGCAGGTCGATTTCGGCGAAAATTATGTCCAGGAAGCCCTCGACAAGATGGGCGAGCTCGGTGATCTGCCGCTGGTGTGGCATTTCATCGGGCCGATCCAGAGCAACAAGACCCGTGCCATCGCCGAACGCTTCGACTGGGTGCACAGCGTCGATCGCCTGAAGATCGCCGAGCGGCTATCGGTGCAACGTCCGCAATCGTTACCGCCGCTGGATATCTGTCTGGAGGTGAACATCAGCGGGGAGGCGAGCAAGGGCGGTGTGTCGGCGGAGGATTTGCCGGTTCTGGCGCAAGCGGTGTCGCATCTGCCCCGTCTGCGCCTGCGCGGTCTGATGGCGATCCCGGCACCCAGTAGCGATTCGCTTGAGCAGCGTGCGGCATTCGCGGCGGTGCGCAGGCTGTATGAGGTGCTACGGGCGAGCGGTTATTCGCTGGACACCCTGTCGATGGGCATGTCGGGCGATCTCGAAGCGGCGATTGCCGAAGGGGCGACGATGGTGCGCGTGGGAACGGCCATTTTTGGAGAAAGAGTCTATGCATAAGCTGACATTCATCGGCGGCGGCAACATGGCTGCCGCCATCATCGGTGGCCTGATCGCCAGTGGCATCGACCCCACCGGCATCGAAGTGGTGGAGATCGACGCCGACGCGCGGGCGCGGCTGGCCGGACGCTTCGGCGTGGTGACCCATACCGACCTGTCGCTCGCGCGACTGCATGAGCTGGTCGTATTGGCGGTGAAGCCGCAAACGCTGCCCGCGGTGGCGGCCGCGCTGGCCCGGCGTCTGGATGGTCAACTGGTGCTGTCGATCGCTGCCGGGGTGCGGGTGGCTGACCTGTCGCGCTGGCTGGGCGGGCATGCGCGCATCGTTCGCGCCATGCCCAACACCCCGGCGCTGGTGCAGGCAGGGATCGCCGGCCTGTACGCACCGCCTGCGGTGAACCAGGATTCGCGTTCGCAGGCCGAGGCCGTGCTGCGCGCCGTCGGCGGCGTGGTCTGGGTGGATGACGAACAGGGTCTCGATGCCGTCACCGCAGTTTCAGGCAGCGGCCCGGCCTACGTCTTCTATTTCATCGAGTCGCTCGAGGCGGCGGGGGAGGCGCTTGGCCTCAACGCCGCGACCGCCCGGCAACTGGCACTGCAGACCTTTTTTGGCGCGGCCAAGTTGGCGCTGGAATCGGGCGAGGAGCCGTCGGTGCTGCGGCAGCGGGTGACCTCGAAAGGCGGCACCACCGAACGCGGGCTGGCGACGATGGAGGCCGAGTCCGTCAAGGCCGCCATCGGCAAGGCGGTGGCGGCAGCGGCCCGCCGCAGTGCCGAACTGGGCGACGAGCTGGGGCGATTGGCGTGATCGGCGGCGCACTGACCTTCCTCATCCAGACCATCGGCAACCTGTTCGTGGTCGCCGTGCTGTTGCGCTTCATGATGCAAATGCTGCGCATTTCCTTCCGCAATCCCTTTGCCCAGTTCATCGTCGCCGTCACCGATTTTGCCGTCAAGCCGCTGCGGCGGATCGTCCCCGGCCTGTTTGGGCTGGATCTGGCCTGCCTGCTGCTGGCATTTCTGGTCGAATTCATCGTTGTGGTGGCGGCTTACTGGCTGGGTGGCTTTCCCTTCGGCCTGGCGGGTGCCCGCGTCTGGCCGGTGATGCTCGGACTCGGTGCGGTGCGGCTGATCACCCTGGCGGTCTATCTGGTCATCGGCCTGACCCTGGTGCGGGTGGTGCTGTCCTGGGTCAACGCCTACTCGCCGCTGGCACCAGTGATGTACGAGTTGACCGAACCCTTTCTGCGGCCGTTGCGGCGGGTCATCCCGAATATCGCCAACGTCGACCTGACACCGCTGGTGCTGTTCATCGTCTGCCAGCTGGTGCTGATGGTGCCGGTGCAGGCGCTGGAGCGCGCGCTGCTTGGTGCGCTTTGAGTTGCCGCCCTGGGTACGGCATGATCCATCTCGCGACGTCTGGCTGCTTGAACTGTATGTCCAGCCAGGCGCGCGGATCAGCGAGGCCTGCGGGGAGCACGACGGGCGGCTCAAGCTTAAGATCGCGGCCCCGCCGGTCGATAATAAGGCGAATGGGGTTTTGCGAAGCTGGGTGGCGGCGTGCCTGGGAGTGCCGAATTCGGCAGTGCGCCTCCTTCGCGGCGAGGCATCGAGAAGAAAAACCCTGGCGGTCAGCGGGCTGGATCCTGAACGGGTCGCGGCCGCGCTGGAGCGATTAATCAATAACAAGTCATGACCATGAGCATTCATCTGGAGCAGGAAGTCGCCGACTATAGCGCGCGGCGCATGCGGCTGGCCGCGGCGATGACCGATCTCGCCGATTGGCTGGACCGGCAGCACGGCATCGATGCCGAACGCACGCTACGACTGGCGGACAGCGCTGCAAGCCTGAAGAACGACCGGCTGGTGGTCGCCTTCGTCGCCGAGTTCTCCCGTGGCAAGACCGAACTGATCAATGCTCTGTTCTTTGCCGACCATGGACAGCGCCTGCTGCCGTCGGACGCGGGGCGTACTACCATGTGCCCGGTAGAACTGTTCTCCGACGTCGCCGAGGCGCCCAGCCTGCGCCTGCTGCCGATCGAGACGCGGCGGCGCGAGGAGTCGCTGGGGCGACTGAAGCGGATGCCGATCGAGTGGTGCCGGATAGCGCTCGATCCCGCCGACCCGCGGCAGATGCAGGAAAGCCTGAAGAAGCTGACCGAGGTCAAGCATGTGCCCGCATTCGAGGCGATCGAGCTTGGCCTGTGGAATGCCGACGATCCCGCCGACCAGCGCCGCCTCGGGGGCGATGGTACGATCGAGATCCCTGCCTGGCGCTATGCCCAGGTGAATTTCCCCCATCCCCTGCTGAGCGCCGGGCTGACCATCCTCGATACCCCGGGACTCAACGCGCTGGGTTCCGAGCCCGAGCTGACCCTGTCGGTCATTCCCAATGCCCACGCGGTGATGTTCCTGCTGGCGACCGATACTGGCGTGACGCTGTCGGATCTGGAAATCTGGCAGAGGCACGTCCATCGCCACGCCAATTACCATGTGGCGGTGCTCAACAAGATCGACATGCTGTGGGACGAATTGAAGAGCGATGCCGAGATTCGCGCGACCATCGAGCGCCAGGCCGAGGAAACCGCGCGGGTGCTGAAACTGCCGCGTTCGCAGGTGTTCACCGTCTCGGCGCAGAAGGCGCTGGTGGCGAAGATCCGCGGCAATGAGAGCCTGAGGTTGCAGTCCGGCATCGAGTCACTGGAATACCTGCTGGCGCACCAGATCATTCCGGCGCGCCGCGACCTGCTCTATTACGCCGTCAGCCGGGAGTGCCAGTCGTGGATCGACGACAGCCGCAGCCACATCGGCTCGCTGCTGAGGGGCGACAGTGAGGAACTGGTCGAGCTGACCCGGCTCTCGGGCAGGAATCGCAGCCTGATCGAACAGGCGCGGGCGGAACTGCAGATGGAAAAGGAAGCCTACGATGCTGCCACCCACCGTTTCAAGCTCACCCGCGGTACGCTGCGCGGCAAGGGCGAGCAGCTGCTGGCGCTGATGTCGGACGACAGCCTCGGCGTGATTCTCGCCGATGGCCGGACCGCGATGGAACGAAGCTGGACCACCCACGGCCTGATTCGCGGCATCCACCAGCTGAGCGATCAGATCGGCTCGCGCCTGGGGCAGGCGATGCTGCTCGCCGACAACATCCTCGACACCCTCGAGCAGGCCTATGCCGAGTTCCATCGCCAGCATAATCTGCCGAAGATGCAGGCGCCGCGGCTCAACCTTTCCGCATATCGCAACCGCATCAGCGCGCTGGCGAAGGAGACCGAGGCGTTCTGCAGGGATCCTGCCAATCTGCTGCTGGAGAAGCACTTCATGATCCGGCGCTTCTATGACAGCGTGGTCGAG
>Ga0209079_10001054_pt1 | contig 10519 bp, 7 predicted proteins | sample PPLLaktember2015_2_FD_187259 | JGI IMG/M metagenome (GOLD analysis project Ga0209079, IMG submission 187259) | Freshwater sediment microbial communities from Prairie Pothole Lake near Jamestown, North Dakota, USA - PPLs Lake P7 Core (6) Depth... | ecosystem: Environmental > Aquatic > Freshwater... | reverse complement strand
GATACGACATCGTCAGACGGTTAATCCGCGATCTCTATTTCAGCGCCCTTGGCAGCGCCTTGGTGATGATGCTCGTGATCGGCACACTGTTCTTCTGGCTGGCCGAAGGGCGGACGCCGTTCCAGGCGTTGACGTATTCAGCAATGACGATGGCAATGAATTCGCCCTATGGTATCGGCTGGGGACCCCAGACGAACGGCGGTATTCTCTTCAACCTCATCTATCTCTTCCTCAGCGTCGGGATCTTCCTGCTTTTTGTGCTCGAAGGCGGCAAGACCATGGCGCGGTCTTACGAGGATTTCTTCAAGAAGATGGCCGAGCGGAAGGCGCTGAAGCATGCAAAGCAGCAGGCCGCAGGGGAGATCCTCCCGTGAGCGGGGACCTTCCCGTCGCCTGGTTCGCCCGGGTGTTCACCGCCCCTTGTAGCGCAGAGGCGGGATACGTCCAGGGACCGATGACCCTCAGCCCGCTCACATGATATACATCAACAGTCTTGCCCGCAGGCCTCAGTCAACAGGATGTCCGGAGAGACCGTGATCGCTCCCGGCAGGTACAGGGAGCAGGACTCAATCATGACGAAAGAAGGCGGCGACTGCGAGGATCTCTTGGCCCGGTTCACCGAAGCTGAAACGAAGCGAAAGGATTTCACGCATGACCACACCCGTCGCGCCGCTCACTGACCGCCGGGCATGGAAGGCCCTGACCGCACACCATCGGACGATCCGCGACCTGCATCTGCGCAAGCTGTTTGCGGATGATCCGACGCGCGGCGAACGCATGACGGCTGAGGCCGCGGGGCTCTACCTGGATTACTCGAAGAATCGCGTCACCGACGACACCCTCGCATTTCTTCTGCAACTGGCCGAGGAATCCTGCCTGCGAGAGCGGATCGACGCCCTCTTTCGCGGCGAGAAGATCAACCTCACGGAAAGCCGGGCCGTCCTCCATGTGGCGTTGCGCGCGCCACGGGACGTCTCGATCGTCGTGGACGGGAAGAACGTCGTTCCGGACGTGCACGCGGTCCTCGACAAGATGACGGACTTTGCCGATCGCATCCGGAAGGGAACGTGGAAAGGTCACACGGGTAAACGCATCCGCAATGTCGTGAACATCGGCATCGGCGGCTCGGACTTGGGACCGGTGATGGCCTATGAGGCGCTCAAACACTATAGCAACCGGAGCCTGACCTTCCGGTTTCTGTCAAATATCGACGGGACCGACTTCGCGGAGGCGGTCCGCGATCTCGATCCGGCTGAAACGCTCTTCATCGTCTCATCGAAGACCTTCACGACCCTGGAGACGATGACGAACGCGCACAGCGCGCGGGCCTGGTCGCTTGCCGGTCTCGGCGGAGCCAATGCATCGGTTGCAAAACACTTCGTCGCGGTCTCGACGAACGCGGCAGAGGTGACGAAGTTCGGCATCGATCCCGCCAATATGTTCGGGTTCTGGGACTGGGTCGGCGGGCGCTATTCCATGGACTCGGCGATCGGCCTGTCGACGATGCTGGCCATCGGACCGGAGCAGTTCCGTGCGATGCTCGCAGGCTTTCATCAGATGGACGAGCACTTCCGCACCGCGCCCTTCGCGCAGAACCTGCCGGTCCTCATGGGGCTGCTCGCGGTCTGGAACAACAACTTCCTGGGAGCGGAGACCGTCGCGGTCCTACCGTACGAGCAGTACTTGAAGCGCTTCCCTGCCTACCTCCAGCAGTTGACGATGGAGAGCAACGGGAAGCGGGTGACGCGTGACGGAGTCGAGGTGACCTACCAGACCGGCCCGATCTACTGGGGCGAGCCCGGCACAAACGGCCAACACTCCTTTTATCAGTTGATCCATCAAGGTACCAGGCTCATCCCGTCCGATTTTATTGCGTTTCACCGGTCTCTCAATCCGCTCGGCCGTCATCAGGACATCCTGCTGGCCAACGTGTTTGCCCAGACCGAGGCGCTGGCCTTCGGCAAGACTGCGGAGGAGGTCACGCAGGAGGGGACGCCGGACTGGCTGGTGCCGCACCGGGTGTTCGAGGGCAACCGTCCGTCGAACACCATTCTCGCGGAGCGGCTCACACCAGACACGCTCGGCAAGCTGGTGGCCCTCTACGAACACTGCGTGTTCATCCAGGGGGCGATCTGGGACATCGATTCATTCGACCAATGGGGCGTTGAACTGGGCAAGGTGTTGGCCCAGCGCATTATTCCGGAACTCGAGAGCAAGGCGGAACCCACGCTCGGCCACGATAGCTCGACCAACAACCTGATCCGTCGCTACCGGAGGCGCAAACAGTCTTCGTAATGATTGTCCTGTCGCTTAGCACCGAATGATCAGTTCACAGGAGGAACTTTATCATGCAGCTCGGAATGATCGGCCTCGGCCGGATGGGCGCGAATATGGTGAAGCGGCTGCTCAAGGGCGGTCATCAATGTGTGGTCTACGACATGTCGCCGAAAGCAGTGGCGGACCTGGTTCAGGAGAAGGCCGTGGGGGCCTCGTCGCTCGCCGACCTCGTGAAAAAGATGCAGAAGCCGCGGGCTGTCTGGCTGATGGTTCCCGCGGCGGTCACGGACAAGACGATCGCCGATCTGCTGCCGCATCTCGAAGCGGGAGACATTTTCATCGACGGCGGCAACTCCTACTACATCGATGATATCCGGCGCGCGAAAGAACTCGCGGCGAAACACCTTCACTATGTGGATGTCGGGACCAGCGGCGGTGTCTGGGGGCTTGAACGCGGCTACTGCATGATGATCGGGGGTGAGAAGGACGTGGTGAAGCACCTCGATCCCGTCTTCGCGACGCTGGCTCCCGGCAAGGGGGATATCTCCCGCACGCCGGGCCGCGAAAAGATCCCCGGCACTGCAGAACAGGGCTATCTGCATTGCGGACCCAACGGAGCCGGCCATTTCGTCAAGATGGTGCATAACGGCATCGAATACGGCCTCATGGCCGCATACGCCGAAGGAATGGGCGTGCTCCATAACGCCAACATCGGAAAGCATGAACACGAGATCGACGCTGAAACGACGCCGCTGCGCGATCCTGAGCATTATCAGTACGATTTCAATCTGCCCGACATTGCCGAAGTCTGGCGGCGGGGCAGTGTGGTCGCATCGTGGTTGTTGGATCTGACGGCGAATGCCCTGGTGGAGGATGCCAGGCTGTCGCAATTCTCCGGCCGGGTGTCTGATTCAGGCGAAGGGCGCTGGACGATCAAGGCGGCCATCGATGAGGCTGTGCCGGTTCCCGTACTCACAACGGCGCTCTACCAACGATTCAACTCACGCGGCGAGGCGGATTTTCAGAATAAGCTGCTCTCGGCCCTGCGCTACGAGTTCGGCGGCCATCACGAAAAACCGGCGAAGTAAGGAGAATCCGCCCTCCCGATGGCTGGCATAATCCGGTCGTCTGCGGTGAATCAGGATTGAGGACGGTTTCATGAACATCGAAGTGCTTACCGACGCCGGGGCAGTCGCGCGAAAAGCTGCCGCTGTCATTGCGGCCGAGGCGCAAGCCTCCGTGGCCGCGCGCGGGCGGTTTGTCATGGCTGTCAGCGGCGGGCAGACCCCATGGGCGATGTTACGCGTGCTGGCGAATCTAGACGTGCCCTGGGACAAGGTCCACATCTTTCAGACGGACGAACGTGTCGCCCCCGCGGGTCACCCGGATCGTAACCTCACGCATCTGCGCGCGAGCTTGATAGAGCATGCGCCGCTGGCTGTGGATCGCATCCATGCCATGCCGGTGGAAGCTTCCGATCTGGAAGCGGCCGCCGCACAATATGCCCTGATGCTGCAAGAAACCGCCGGTGCTTCTCCGGTGCTGGATCTGGTCCACCTTGGTCTCGGGCCTGACGGCCACACCGCGTCGCTGGTGCCGGGAGAACCTGCGCTCGACGTCACCGACCGCGATGTCACGCTGACCGGGATCTACCAGGGCCGGCGACGGATGACATTAACCATTCCGATCCTCAATCGTTCACGATTCATCCTCTGGGTGGTCACCGGGAGCGCGAAAAGCGAGATGCTGTCCCGCCTGCGCGAGGGCGATCAATCGATCCCGGCCGGGAGGGTTCGACAGAACCAAGCCCGCGTGTTGGCTGATCGCGACGCAGCAGGCCAATTAAAGGCCGGCATGGGAAAGGGAAACGCCTCCGCGACCTGAGATCCCGCCTCAGCCGGACGAGGGAGGTGCCCATTGTCGGATAAGTGATGAAGTGGTCGTCGTTCAGTTTGCACGGCAGTAGTAGGAATGGAATCATTGCGTTAGCTTGAATTCCGCGAAAGGACCCCTGGACCTCGTGCCGGTACAGTTGTTCAGAAACCAGTAGTCACCCAATTGAGGGCAGTGGCTGCGTGGCACAAGCATAAAGCGAAGATCATGGGCATCGAAATCTGAGATCGTGGCCTTCTCTCACGCGATCAGCAAACCGTGGCATTCTGCCCCTCTTATCAGCTGGATCTAAGTCCCAATACTCCACTAACTACTCCTATTGTGTCCTCGCCGTCGTCCGGTAGCCTGTGATCTAAGTTATTGGATTTACATGCCTACGTAGTTATCTGTTCTCCTCTCCTCTTTGCCCGCGACCCTATGACACGACTATTGCACAAGTTGTTTTCATTCGCTTTGATCCGGGTAGCCAGTGACCGGAGAAGAAACCGGAAAGGATGAGAGAAAACCAAAAGACTTCCGCCTGACCGCTGAGCCGGTCTTGCACCATGAACATATGGCAATCCATCGCCTGTTACGTGAGGAAGGAGCACTATGAAGACCGCTGAACATCTCCGGCTCGAAGAAGCCCGCAAGAAGGAAAAATTGTGGAAGAAGTGGGGTCCCTACCTGACCGAGCGTCAGTGGGGAACTGTGCGGGAGGATTATAGCGACAACGGCGACGCGTGGAATTTCTTTACCCACGATCAGGCCCGTTCGCGGGCTTATCGCTGGGGTGAGGACGGTCTGGGGGGTATCTGCGACGAAAAGCAGCGGCTCTGTCTAGCGCTTGCCCTCTGGAACGGGAAAGACCCGATCCTCAAGGAGCGTCTCTTCGGGTTGACCAACAGCGAAGGCAACCACGGCGAGGACGTCAAAGAATATTACTTCTACCTCGACAGCACACCGACGCATTCCTACATGAAGTATCTCTATAAGTATCCACAGGCGGCCTTCCCCTATGGCGATCTGGTGGAGACGAACCGTCGGCGCTCCCGCAACGAGATGGAGTATGAACTGCTCGATACGGGCGTCTTTCATCAGGATCGCTACTTTGATGTCTTCATGGAATACGCCAAGGACGGCCCGGACGACATCCTGGTGAAGATCACTGCGATCAACCGGGGCCCGGAGCAGGCCGAGCTGCATCTGTTGCCGACCTTGTGGTTCCGCAACGACTGGGCATCATGGATTGCCGGACCTGCCGAGAAACCGATCCTCAAGCAGAGCCAGGGACCGGCCGGTACGAGCGCCATCGTGGCCCAGCATGCGACGCTGGGCACGTCCTACCTGTACTGCGAGGGCGAGGTTCCGCTGCTGTTTGCCGAGAATGAAACGAACAACAGCCGGCTCTTTCCCCAATACCCGAACCCCACCCCCTACGTGAAAGACGGCATCAATAACTATGTCGTGAACGCTCAAAAGAACGTGGTGAATCCTGAGAACACCGGGACGAAGGCCTCGGCGCACTATCGGCAGATGGTGGGTCCCGGCCAGTCGATGACGGTGCGCCTGCGCCTCACCAGCCAGGGCCCCGCCGAGCAGGGCAAGAATAAGCAAGGGGCTGTTGTCCCCTTCGGGCCGGCCTTTGCAGAGACCTTCGCGGCCCGCTTGAAGGAGGCGGACGAGTTCTACCGTTCCGTCACCCCACCGTCCGTTTCCCCGGACGCAGCCAACGTGATGCGCCAGGCTCTTGCCGGCATGCTGTGGTCCAAACAGTACTATTACTTCGATGGCGATCGTTGGCTGGAGGAACACCACTCCAACCCCCTCCATGCCGGATATCATATCGCCCGGAACTCGGAGTGGTTCCACATGATCAATGAGGACATCATCTCGATGCCGGACAAGTGGGAATACCCCTGGTACGCGGCCTGGGACCTGGCCTTCCACACCCTGCCGCTTTCGATTGTCGACCCCGATTTCGCGAAGCAGCAGATGCATCTGATGCTGCATGGGCTCTATCTGCATCCCAACGGGCAGATTCCTGCCTACGAATGGAACTTCAGCGATGTGAATCCTCCGGTCCACGCTTTTGCGACTCTCTTCCTCCACCGCACTGACCAGGGCTTGGGCCGAGAGACGGACGAAGATTTCCTCAAGTTGGCGTTCAATAAGCTCCTGCTGAACTTTACCTGGTGGGTGAATCGCAAGGACCGGCTCGGCAAGAACGTGTTCGAGGGAGGGTTCCTCGGCCTCGACAACATCGGCATCTTCGACCGCAGCGCCCCGCTGCCGACCGGCGGCCACCTGGAGCAGGCGGACGGCACAGCCTGGATGGCCCTGTTCAGCCAGAACATGTTGGAGCTCGCGGTAGAGTTGGCGGCCCATGATCCCACTTACTCGGATATGGTGACAAAGTTTGTCGAACATTTCCTCTACATCGCCGGAGGCATGAACAGGCCCGGGTCGGAGGGCATGTGGGACGAGGAGGACGGCTTCTACTACGACCTGCTGCGGCTCCCGGACGGCAGCGCCCAGCGGCTCAAGGTACGCTCGATGGTGGGGCTGCTGCCCTTGTGCGCCACCACGGTGGTTGAGGCGTGGCAGCGGGACATCGTTCCGCAGGTGGTCACTGCGCTTTTTACACGCAAGCGCCAGATGCCGGAACTTTTCAAGTCCATGCATCCTATGGGCCCGGAGCATTGGGGGGTGAACCAACGGGGGCTCATTGCCCTGGTCAATCAGGAGCGGCTGCGGCGGATTCTCTCGAAGATGCTCGACGAGAATGAATTTCTGGGCCCCTATGGGATCCGTGCGCTCTCCAAGTTTCATGAGAAGAACCCCTATATCTTCCACACGGGTGGCCAGGAGTACCGGGTGGACTACCTGCCGGCGGAATCCAATACCGGCATGTTCGGCGGCAATTCCAACTGGCGGGGACCGGTCTGGATGCCGGTCAATGTCATGATTATTCGGGCGCTGCTGAATTTCCATCTCTACTACGGCGACAATTTCAAAATTGAATGCCCGACCGGGTCCGGCAAGATGATGAACCTCTTCGAGGTCTCCAAGGAGCTTGCGGACCGGCTCACCCGAACCTTTCTTCGCAATGAAGAGGGTCGGCGCCCGGTCTATGGCGGCACGGAGACATTCCAATCCGATCCCCACTGGCGGGATCTCATCCTGTTCTACGAATACTTTCATGGTGATAACGGGGCGGGATTGGGCGCGAGCCATCAGACCGGTTGGACCGGGTGCGTGGCGAAAATCATCCAGCTGTACGGCATGCTGGATGCCAAGAAGGCATTGGAGGGGGGCAAGAAGGCCGGGTTCAAGAAAGGTGACGTATGAACGGTTGGCGGAAATATCCGGTCATCTATGAGATCAACACCTGGGTCTGGCTGAATGAGTTGAGCCGGACCTATGGGAAGCCTGTGACCCTGGCCACGGTTCCTGATCAGCAATGGGATGCCCTTGCCATGCATGGCTTTGATGCGGTCTGGTTCATGGGCGTGTGGGAACGGAGCCCTGCCGGCATCGCCATTTCGATGAAGAACGAGGGGCTGCTCACGGATTTCCGCCGGGCTCTCCCGGATTTTTCGCCGCAGGACAACGTCGGGTCGCCCTATTGCGTGCGACGTTACGTCGTGGACCAGCACCTGGGAGGACCGGAGGGGCTTGCCGCCGCCAGAAAGCAGCTGGCCAAGCGGGGTATGCGACTGATCCTGGATTTCGTCCCCAACCACGTGGCCCCCGATCATCCCTGGGTCACGGAGCATCCGGACTATTTCGTCCAGGGCAACAGTGACGATCTGGCGCGGAAGCCGGGCGAATTTTTTCAAGCCGGCGGCAAGGTCCTGGCCCTGGGAAGAGATCCGTTCTTCGCGCCCTGGCCTGATGTGATCCAGTTCAACGGGTTTCATCCGGGACTGCGCAAGGCGATCACCGAGACCGTGGGATCGATTGCCGGGCAATGCGACGGCATGCGGTGCGATATGGCGATGCTGCTCATGACGCCCATCTTCGAGCGTACGTGGGGCCACCGCGCTGGGCCGCGTCCGGAGAAAGAATACTGGCAGGAGGTGATTCAGGGAGTGAAAAAGCGTTACCCCGATGTCCTCTTCATCGCTGAGGCCTATTGGGACAAGGAATGGGAGCTGCAGCAGCAGGGGTTTAACTACTGCTACGACAAGCGGCTCTATGATCGTCTGGAGCATGATCCGGCCGAGACCGTGCGACTGCATCTCTGCGCCGATCTGCCCTACCAGGAGAAGCTGGTTCGCTTCATCGAAAATCACGACGAACCGCGTGCTGCTGCGACGTTCGGGGAGGGGCAGGCGCGGGCTGCGGCTGTGACCTCCGCGACCCTGCCGGGCGCCAGACTGTTTCACGAAGGGCAATTCGAGGGACGGCGCGTGAGACTTCCGGTGTTCCTGGGGCGCCGTCCGGATGAAACTCCTGACAAGAATCTTCAAGTCTTCTACCACTCCCTCCTTCAAGCTCTCCGAAGCACAGATATCAGGGACGGGGAGTGGAAGCTGTGTGAGCGGACCGGTTGGCCGGACAATGGCAGCTACCTGAATGTCATATCCTGGTGCTGGCAGAAAGGGGCCGACCGTCACCTGATCGTCGTCAATCTTTCAGGGGCTCGCTCCCAGGCACAGGTCAGATTGCCCTGGGGTGATCTCGCGGGGCGTCCCTGGCGTTTGAGCGATCCGCTGCAGAAGACGTCGTATGAACGAGCGGGCGACGAACTTCAGTCATCAGGCTTGTATGTGGACCTGGAGCCCTGGGGCTATCATGTTTTTAAGGTGAGCAGCGGGACCTGAGTTGCGTAGCGCAGGAGCACATGTGGTTTTTTCAAAAAGCGTTCAGTTGCTTGGTTTCTTGTTCAACGCGCTCATCCTTGCGGGCTGTGGGGAATTAGCCATACCTGATGAGGCGAGTCTGTTATTTCCCGGCTTTCAAAGGTCTGAAGTCATCGGCATTGTCGCGGGATTCGGAACGACTTTTGCTGCTTTGCCTGATTTGATCGGGATGCTCAAACGGAGGTCCAGCAAAGGTATGAATCCAACGATGGCGGGGATCATGGGCCTGTTTCAAATCCTGTGGGTGTATTACGGTCTCTTGATCGCCTCAAGGCCGGTGATTGTCTGGAATATCGTCGCGGTGTTGATTAATTCCCTCATGGTGGGCGCGTATTTTTACTTTGTCCGCAAGGAAAAAACGGGCAGGCAGGAAGCAACGAGGTAACGGATCAAGACCCGATGCCCCTCATCCGAAAGTCATCGTCTGTGTGCCGCCGCGCCAGTCACCTCCATGAAGTCCCACCGTTCCCATCATATTGTTCGCGTTCAACCTCATCGGGCAGACGCTGAAAGAAGAGGTTTTCATTTTCGGCGCTTCCGGAAATCGAATGGGTCAAGAGCCTGGGGCTCAGTCTACTGCGTCGCGTCCCCCTTTCCGATGCCTCCCCTTCGTAAGGGGAGGTGAGGTGGGGTCGAGTCTCCGCAGGCTGGCGCGCGCGCAGGTGTGTCGTGCTTGTCCGCATGGCCCCCACGTCTTCGACCTCCCCTGGCCCCTCCTTACGAAGGAGGGGGATGAGGGGGCATGGATTGCGTCAAGCCGAGGGTACGAGATCGTTCTCTTGCTCACAGGAAACCTGGAAGCGCCACATTTTTAGACTGCTCCGGGCGTGCGATGTGTTGCACCCGGGATCGATGGATTGCATTTCTGAGGCGTCCGATCTATTGTGCGAGGCCTGATGCCGAACGAACCCCCGTCTGCTTCCAACTTTCCCGCCTCGTTTTCGCTGTTCGACGGCGGGCCGTTCTTTCGCCTGGAGGAAAGACTCGCTCTCGTGCGGGAGGGACGGCATCGTAACGGCCGTCGTGCGCTGTTCGCCGTGCTGATTGCCTGGCTTCCGATGCTGCTCCTCGCGGCGGCGCAAGGTCTGGCTATCGGGCCAACCCGCACCGAATCATTTTTGATGGATTTTGCTGTCAATGTGCGTTTCTTGGTCACCGTCCCGGTGTTTCTGTTGGGTGAAGCGATCTGCGGGGCGCAACTGATCACCGTGGTTCGGCAGTTCCTCGACGCAGGCCTGGTGAAGGACGAGTCCCGCGCGCAGTTCGACGCCACGGTGAGGGACACTGTGGCCGTGAGCCGTTCCGCACGGACGGACGTGGCGCTGTTGAGCCTCGCCTATCTTCATAGTGCGTCCGCCTTAGTGGTGGTTTTGTTCGAACTGCAGGACTCGACGTGGCGGGTTCCGATGAAAGACGGACATGCCTTCATCTCGCTGGCGGGAGGATGGTTCTTCCTGGTGGCCTTTCCGCTCTACTCGTTTTTGATGTGGCGGTGGTTGTTG
>Ga0209079_10001051_pt1 | contig 10554 bp, 9 predicted proteins | sample PPLLaktember2015_2_FD_187259 | JGI IMG/M metagenome (GOLD analysis project Ga0209079, IMG submission 187259) | Freshwater sediment microbial communities from Prairie Pothole Lake near Jamestown, North Dakota, USA - PPLs Lake P7 Core (6) Depth... | ecosystem: Environmental > Aquatic > Freshwater... | reverse complement strand
AAACATGACTGCCCAGGATGCGCGTGACTGGTACGAGCGCTGGTATGCGCCGAACAATGCCACCCTGGTGGTGGCGGGCGACGTCGATGCCGACGCCGTGATCGCCCTGGCCAAACGCCATTTCGGCACCCTGCCGATGCGTGAACTGCCGCCGCGCAAGCCGCAGCAGGAACCTGAACAATTGGGCATCAAGCGCATGGTGGTGAAGGCGCCGGCCAAGGTGCCGTATCTGCTGATGGCCTGGCATGCGCCGACCCTGCGCGACTGGCAGAACGACTGGGAGCCATACGCCCTGCAGATTCTGGCGGGGGTCCTGGACGGCAACGATTCCGCGCGGCTGCAGAAGTCTCTGGTCAAGACCGAGCAGATCGCTGCCAGCGTCGGCGCCGGTTATGACGCGGTGTCGCGCGGCCCGGGCATGTTCATGATCGACGCTTCGCCGGTCGAGGGAAAAACCGTCGCGGAACTGGAAAGTGCGATCCGCAAGGAACTGCAGAAAGTGCAGCAGGAGGGTATCAGCGAGGCCGAACTGAAGCGGGTCAAGGCGCAGGTCATCGCCGCCGACGTGTACCAGCGCGATTCCCTGTTCTTCCAGGCCATGCAACTGGGGGAGTACGCCAAGGTCGGCTTGCCGCTCGATGCGCTGGACGGACGGGTCGACAAGCTGCGTTCAGTGACGGCCGAGCAGGTACAGGCCGTCGCCCGGAAATGGCTGCAGGACGACCGGCTCAACTTGGCTGAGCTCGATCCGCAGCCGATGAGCGGCCAGCCGCAGCAAAATGCCGACGCGGAGGTCAGCCATGCCCATTAAGCATTTTTTCCGCCTGCTGCTTTTGATCTGCGTCGTCCCTGCTGCGCACGCCGCGCTGAATATCCAGCACTGGCAGACAACGCAGGGCGCGCGGGTGTATTTCGTCGAAAGCCGCGATCTGCCGATGCTCGATCTGGCGGTCGATTTTGCCGCCGGTAGCGGGCACGATCCCGCCGCCAAGCCGGGCATCGCGCATCTCGCCCATGGTCTGCTCGACCAGGGCGCTGGCGGGCTGAGCGATACCGAGATCGCCCACCGTCTGGCCGACAGCGGTGCGATCCTGGGTGGCCGCTTCGACCGCGACCGTGCCGGGGTGACGCTGCGCACCCTGTCGTCGCTGCCTGAGCGTGAGGTCGCCCTCGATGTGCTGACCCGGGTGCTGCAGCAGCCGGCGTTCGATGCGGATGTGTTGAGCCGCGAGAAGCGTCGCCTCCTGGCCGCGCTGAAGGAGGACGAGGCTGATCCCGGCGAAGTGGCGAGCAAGGCGCTTTACCGGGCAGTTTACGGCGAGCATCCCTATGCCCACGACGAGAAAGGCGATGCCGCCAGCATCGCGCTGGTCGAGCGCGCGGATCTCGAGGCGTTCCACCGGCGTTATTACAGTGCTCCGAATGCCGTGATCGCGCTGATGGGTGATATCGATCGCGCCACTGCGGAAGCCATTGCCGAACGTATCGCGGGCGGTCTTCCGCAAGGCGCACCCGTACCGCCCCTGCCCGCGCCGTGTGCAGCGAAGCCTCAGGAGCAGCGCATCGCCCATCCGTCGACGCAGAGCCATGTGCTGGTCGGTGCGCTCGGCATGGCGCGCGACGACCCCGCGTTTTTCCCGCTTTTCGTCGGCAACTACGTTTTGGGTGGCGGCGGATTCGATTCGCGCCTGATGCGCGAGGTGCGCGACAAGCGTGGCTATGCATACAGCACCTACAGCTATTTTTCGCCGATGACCCATGCCGGGCCTTTCGTTCTCGGCTTGCAGACCAAGATCGAGCAGACCGACGATGCCCTCAAGGTGGCTCGCGACACCCTGCGACAGTTCATTGTCGATGGGCCAAGCGAGGCCGAGCTCAAGCAGGCGCGCGACAATCTCACCGGCGGCTTTCCGCTGCGCATCGACAGCAACAAGAAAATCCTCGACTACCTGGCGATGATCGGCTTCTACCGCTTGCCGCTGGATTATCTCGACACCTGGGTCGCACGCGTCGAGGCGGTCGACGTGGCCGCGGTCAAGCGCGCGTTTGCCGCACGTATCGACCCGGACAAGCTGGTGACGGTGGTGGTGGGGGCAGGGTCGGGCAGTGCCCAGCCCTAAGCCGGCCAACCGTGTGCGCATCATCGGCGGTAAATTCCGCCGCCGGATGCTTGGTTTTCCGTCGGCCGAGGGGCTAAGGCCCACCCCGGACCGGGTGCGGGAAACCCTGTTCAACTGGCTCGGGCAGGACCTGCATGGCTGGTCCTGCCTCGACCTTTTCGCCGGCAGCGGCGCGCTGGGTTTCGAGGCGGCTTCGCGCGGTGCGGCACGAGTGGTGATGGTCGAGCGCGAGCGTGGCGCTTTCGAAGCCCTGCTGCACAATCGCGACCTGCTGGGCGCCAGCGATGTGGAGATCCAGCGTGCCGATGCGCTGAACTGGCTGGCGGCCCATCCCGATACCTTCGACCTGATCTTCGTCGACCCGCCTTTCGACAGCGAGCAGGCCGAAAAAACCCTGGCGCTGCTGGCGCCCCACCTCAAGCCCGGCGGCCAGGTTTACGTCGAGCAGCGAGGATTCGTCGAGGCGCCGCAGGGGTTTATCATCCACCGCAGCGGGCGCGCCGGTCAGTCCCACTTTGCCCTGTTGATAAAGGAAACCTGATGCTGATCGCTGTCTATCCTGGCACTTTCGACCCGATCACACGAGGACACGAGGACCTGGTGCGGCGAGCGGTGCGACTGTTCGACGAGGTCGTCGTCGCAGTGGCGGAATCGCGCAACAAGCGTCCCTTCTTCGATATGGAAGAGCGGGTGGCTATGACGCGCGAGGTACTTGCGGACGTGCCGCGGGTCCGGGTCGAAGGGTTTTCTGGCCTGCTGATCGACTTTGTCGCCGAGCAGGGTGCGGTGGCGGTGCTGCGCGGACTGCGTGCCGCGTCGGACTTCGAATATGAATTCCAGCTGGCGGGGATGAACCGATATCTCAAACCCGACATCGAGACGATTTTTCTGACCCCGTCGGATCAGTACATGTTCATTTCCGCCAGCATGATTCGCGAGATCGCCCAGCTCGGCGGCAAGATCGAGCCCTTTGTTCACCCATTGGTAGCGAAGCGATTAAATGAGAAAATTAGCAAATGCTGATATAACCAGGAGCGTGCCATGGCTTTGATGATTACCGACGAATGCATCAATTGCGACGTCTGCCTGCCTGAGTGTCCCAACGAGGCAATTTCGCAGGGCGATGAGATCTACATCATCGATCCCAACAAATGTACCGAATGCGTGGGTCATTTCGACACCCCGCAGTGTGTCGAGGTCTGTCCGGTGGACTGTATTCCGTTGAATCCGGACTATAAGGAAACGCGCGAAGGACTCGAAGCCAAATTCCTGCGCCTGACTGCCGCCAAGGTCTGAAAGCGCATCAGGCCGACCTGGCCAGGCATCGCATCGAATCTTCGTCCGCCAGGACCTGCAGGATGCGTTCGTTGATGCGTGCCAACTCTTCCAGTTGATCACTGACCGCTGCGCCGGTTGCCTGCAGCTCGGCAATGCGTTCGTCCAGGGTTTCGGTGGCGGCGTGAATCCGGCTTACGCTTTCCAGGCGACGCTTCAACTGGATCCTGTGCTCGCGGACCTGGATCTCCATCGGCGCGATCAGTGCCTTCAGCCAGGCTTCGGTTTCACGATTGGCGATCTCGAAAACCTGCACCACCTTGCTGGCCAGGGTCTCGAAGAAGCGCGCGGTGAGCTGGTGCTGTTCCAGGGTCAGCATCTTGAAGACGGTATTGAAGCGTTCGTCGAATATGCGCTCCAGCCGGGCCATTTCCTTGCGGAACTTGTTCAAGCTATGGGGGGGCGGATTGACCGCCGATAGACCATGTTCGTCACTGAACTTGTGGTACATCGCCGCCATCATGCTGTGGATTTCCTTGACCTGGTCGGATGCCTTGATCAGGTTGCCATCGACGTTGGCAAAGAACTGTTCCATCGAAATCCGCAAGCCCTTGGTGAAATGGCTTCTTTCCATGGCAGCGCGCGTTTCCCGCACCTGGCTGCGCAATACTTCGGCGCCGATATGGCGGCGCAACTCTTCCACCTGTGAGGCATAGACGGCTCGCAGGGCGTTGAACTGCGCCAGGCCTTGTTCGAACTGCTGCTTGTCGTCGTTCGCCTTGGTCATCATGTGCAGGATGACGTCGCGGTTCTTGCCGCGCAGTCCCTGCAACTCCTCGACCTGGTCCTGGATGTTGGCGAGACGGGTTTCCAGCAGCTCGGTGGTCTTGATGACGACGTCTTCCACGCTGCTCTGCGTGGATTCGCTCACCAGCGCCTGCTTGCAGGGAATCAGTTCATTGCTGAGCGCGGCCTCCAGAACCGGCAGGCGGCTCTTCGCAAGCAGCGCCGGATCATGCTTCACCTTGGCCACCAGTGCCTTTTGCGCCGACACCGGATAAACCTGGTGGTTCGGAAGTTCCAGCAGACCGGCGCAACTCTCTACCTGGCGGGCAATTTCGGCATCGATTTGTGCTGTCGTCTTGAGTTCGTCCCAGAGCCCGTCGATCTTGTTAAGAACCACCAGGCGGCCACGACTGGCACCCTGCACCGGGGCGATGTGGTGACGCCAGATTTCGATGTCGGACTTGGTGACACCGGTATCGGCGGACAGCAGGAACAGCACGGCGTGGGCATTGGGCAGCATGCTCAGCGTCAGTTCGGGTTCGGTGCCGATGGCATTCAGTCCGGGGGTGTCGAGGATCACCAGGCCTTGCTTCAGCAGCGGATGCGGAAAGTTGATCAGGGCGTGGCGCCAGCGCGGGATTTCCACCGTGCCGTCGCGCGCGAGGGCGCGCGCGGTCTCTTCGTCGTTGGGATCGATCAGGCCGTATTGCTGGGCGGTGGCACCGTCCACACGGATCGTGTCGGCAAGCCGCATCAGGACGGCGCTCATTTCCTCGGCCGAGTCTAGGTTGAGAGCAAACTCCTCCCAGTTGGCCGGGTCGCGCTTGAAATCGGCAATGCTGCCGTCGCGGGTCTTGGTTTCGATCGGCAGGAGGCGCAGCGCCGGGCGTGTCTTGGCGTCGTAATACAGTTCGGTGGGGCACATCGTGGTGCGCCCTGCGGAAGAGGGCAGTACCCGCTGGCGATAGTCCGAAAAGAAGATGGCGTTGATGAGCTCGGATTTTCCCCGCGAGAACTCGGCGACGAATGCGACATTGAGGGTGTCTTCGTCCAGTCGCTGCAGAAGTTGCTCGAGCCTCAGGTCGCTGTCGGCATCGTTGAGTTCGTGCAGGTTCAGCCAGTCGCGCAACGCGGCGATGCGGTTTCCGACCGCGTCGCGCCAGGCGCTGTAGTGTTCGAATTCGTCAACCAGGGTAGTAGTTTTCATGAGAGCAGGCGGGTCGCCAGATTTAGCCTGAGGGTTTTAACGACAGCCCGCTGGCAAACTTGACTGCGCCTAGGCGAGGGAGGGATTTGGGCATTACCTGTCCTGCGCGCCTCAGCGCTGGCAGACGGGACAGTAGAAGCTGGCGCGCTGGCCCTGCACGATACGGCGGATCGGCGTGCCGCATACCTTGCAGGGCAAACCTTCGCGATCGTAGACCCGCGTCGCCAGCTGAAAGTAGCCGAGCTCGCCGCTGCTGTGCACGTAGTCGCGCAAGGAGCTGCCGCCGGCGGCGATGGCCGCCTCGAGCACGCGCTTGATGGCGTCGACCAGGCGCGTGCAGGCGGGGCGGGTCAGGCGGCGGGCTGCCGTGGCAGGGCGGATGCCGGCATGAAACAGCGACTCCGAGGCGTAGATGTTGCCCACGCCGACAACCGTGTGAGCGTCCATGATGACCTGCTTGATCGCGACGTTGCGCCCCCGGCAGCGGACATGCAGATAGGCGGCGTCGAACTCCGCGGTGAGTGGTTCCGGGCCGAGCCCGGCCAGCAAGGGGTGACTGGATTCGTCGCGCGTCCACAGTACCGCTCCGAAACGGCGCGGATCGCGCAGGCGCAGGATGGCGCCGGAATCGAAGCGCCAGTCAACGTGGTCGTGCAGCAGTGCCGGCTCTCCGGCTTCGACGAAACGCAGGCTGCCCGACATACCTAGATGTACCAGCTGGATGACGTCGCCGAAATCGAACAGCAGATATTTCCCGCGGCGCCGGACGTCGAGCACATGTTTGCCAGCCAGTTGCCGCTCGAGATCCGCCGGCACCGGCCAGCGCAGGCTGGGGTTGCGCACCGTGATGTCGAGCAGGGTCCGGCCCTGCAGGCGCGGCAGGATGCCGCGGCGAGTGGTTTCGACTTCGGGGAGTTCGGGCATGGCTCGATATTGTAAAAGCAAGCCTGCGTTGGGCGCGCAGCAGGATGCATCCGCCATCTCGGAGGTGAAGAGCGAGCACCGTCATAATGCTGGCCGCAGCACCTCGCCGAAGCTGATCAAGCCCCGTGCCGCCAGTAGGAACCTTGCTTGCAGTCGCGGCTCGAAGCCTTAGAATCAACGAAAACTGACAGTCCGTTCCGGTAAAGCTCATGACTCACATCAAACGTTTACCCCTTTACGTGGGGCTATTGCTGACTACTGCATGCGGTCAGCACGCAGTGAAGGCTTCCGCGCCCGCGGCGGAACCGACTGCGCAGCAGACCCAGTCCGCGGAAGCCGAGCAGGTCGAGACGAGCGAAGAGAGCAAGCTCAATCTGCCGAACCAGGCCTTGACGCCGGAGTTGCTTTTCAAATTTCTGGTGGCCGAGGTGGCCGGGCAGCGCGGCGCGATCGGCGTCGCCAAATCGACTTATCTGGACCTTGCGCAGCAAACCAGGGATCCGCGGATCGCAAGGCGCGCTGCCGAGATCGCGGTGTTCGCCCGCGACCAGGACGGTGCGCTGGAGGCGACCCGTCTTTGGGCGGAAACCGACCAGGAATCGGAACGCGCCCAGCAGACGCTGGCATCGCTGTTGTTGAACAAGGGCGAACTGGCCGAGGCCGAACCTCTTCTGAAAGTCATCCTTGCGCGCGATCCAGCCAATGCGTTTCTGCATTTGTCGGCACTGATGGGCAAGACCCGCGACACCAAAGCCACGCTGGAACTGGTGCAGCGTCTGGCTGTGGATTATCCGCAACTGCCGGAGGCGCAGTTCGCCATCGCACAGGCAGCTACCCATGCCGGACGTTTCGACGAAGCGCTGGCAGCCCTGGATGAGGCCGACCGGCTGCGGCCTGGCTGGGAGACGGCGGCGCTTTATCGCGCCCAGCTGCTGGCGAAAACTTCGCGCGCAGACGCGCTCGCATTTCTGCGCGATTTTCTGGTTCGCCATGCTGATGCCCGCGAAGTCCGGCTGACCTATGCGCGAATGCTGGTCAACGCCAACCAGTTTACCGAGGCGCGCACCCAGTTCACCCGGCTGACCAGCGACTTTCCACGCAATGCCGAGGTCAGTCTGGCTGCAGGCCTGCTATCGCTGCAAATGGGCGATATCGAGGCGGCCCAGGCTCTGCTGAACGAGACCCTGGAATACGATCCCAGGGATCCGGACACGGTGCATTACTACCTGGGGCAAGTGGCTGAAGAGTTGAAGCAGCCCGAGTTGGCCAACCAGCACTACGAGCAGGTCATGGAGGGCAACTATCTGGTCCGTGCGCGTGCCCGACAGGCGGCGTTGCTCGCGCGTCAGGGAAAGCCCGAAGAGGCTCGGGCCTTGTTGGCAGCGACCCGCGGGGAGAACGAGGGGCAGAATATCCGCTTGATCCAGGCCGAGGCCGACCTGCTGCGCGAGACGAGCGAATACCAGGAGGTTTTTGCGCTGTTGTCCGATGCGCTGAAACGTTATCCGGACTCGCCCGATCTGCTCTACGACCGTGCCATGGCCGCCGAAAAGCTCGACAAGCTTGACGTGGTGGAAGCCGATCTGCGCCGCGTCATCCAGCTCAGGCCGGATGATGCCCAGGCCTACAACGCGCTGGGCTATACCCTGGCGGATCGCACCGATCGGTTGGCTGAAGCGGTTGGACTGCTGGACAAGGCCCTGGCGCTGTCCCCGGAGGATCCGTTCATTCTCGACAGCGTGGGCTGGGCGCATTACCGCTCCGGCAATCTGGCAAAGGCCCAGGAATTCCTCGAACGGGCCTACAAAGTGCGGCAGGACCCGGAAATTGCCGCCCACCTTGGCGAGGTGCTGTGGGCGCGCGGCATGCGTGACGAAGCGGGCCTGCTCTGGCAGTCCAGCCTTGAATCCAATCCCCGTAACGAAGTGCTGCTGGAAACCCTGCGCCGGCTCAAGCCCTGATGTTGCGTGTTGCTGCAGTGGGCTTGCTGCTGGGGTTGACTGGCTGCGCGGCAGTCGCCCCCCGCAGCGCGGCACCTCCCGCCCCGATGGTGATGGTCCCGGCCTGGTCCTTGCAGGGACGGATCAGCGTCAAGACTGGCGAGGAGAGCCTGTCCGGCCAGTTGCAATGGCAGCATCAGCGGGATGTCGATATCCTGATGCTCGCCTCGCCTCTCGGTCAGGGCGTGGCCAAAATCGTGCGCGACGCCTCTGGAGTGGTGCTCGAAATCCCTGGTGAGCCTGCGCGGCAGGCGCCTACCGTCGAGGCTTTGACCGAGGAGGCCCTGGGATACGCATTGCCGGTTGCCGGGCTCGTCTACTGGGTGCAGGCGAATGCCGACCCCGCCAGCCGCCATGACATCACCCGCGACGACCAGGGTCGCCCTGCGCGCATCAGCCAGGACGGCTGGACCATCGAATACCAGCAATATTTTCCCGATAATCCGAGCCAGCCGCGCAAGATGAAGCTGCTGCGCGAGGATCTGGAAATCCGCCTGGTCACCGATACCTGGCAGCCTGAATGAGCCAGACATCGAGCCAATCCTTCCCCGCGCCGGCCAAGCTCAACCTGTTCCTCCACGTCGTGGGCCGGCGTGCCGACGGCTACCACCTGCTGCAGAGCGTTTTCCGCCTGATCGACCGCTGTGACACGGTTCATCTGACGCTGCGCGACGATGGCAAGGTGTTGCGCGAGGGCGACCTGCCCGGGGTGGCCGCTGACGATGACCTCACCGTGCGCGCGGCGCGTCTGCTGCAGAGTCACGCCCCCGCCGGTGCCGGCGTGAGCATCCGCCTCGACAAACGGCTACCGATGGGCGGTGGGCTGGGAGGCGGCAGTTCCGATGCCGCCACCGTGTTGCTGGCGCTCAACCGTCTGTGGCAAATCGATCTGCCGCGCGCCAGTCTGCAGGCCCTGGCGCTGAAGCTGGGTGCCGATGTGCCGGTCTTCATCTTCGGACAGACCGCCTTCGCCGAGGGGGTGGGTGAAATCCTCCGCCCGGTGGGCGCCGAGCCGGCATGGTATGTGGTGCTGACACCACCGGTGCAGGTGCCCACGGCGGTGATTTTTGCCGCGCCGGAATTGACACGAAACACGCCTGCCATCAAAATAGCGCCCTTTTCCGCAGGCGCTGGTCATACGGCCTTACACGGGCTTCAGCCCGTAGCAAGTCGGAGTCCCCTGATGGGGCATAACGATCTGCAGCCGGTGGTCATGCAACGCTATCCCGAAGTCGCCCGCCATCTGGCGTGGCTGCAGCAGTTCGGCGACGCCCGCATGACCGGCTCGGGCGCCTGCGTGTTTGCCTCCTTTGGCGATGAGGCCACGGCCCGGAGTGTGTTGGGGCAGTTGCCAGAGGGAATGCAGGGTTTTGTGGCGCAGGGTCTGGACCGGCATCCGCTGTTCGGATACTGCGACTGAAGCAGCAAGTATTGGGGAGTCGCCAAGTGGTAAGGCATCGGATTTTGATTCCGACATTCGTAGGTTCGATCCCTACCTCCCCAGCCAGATCGATGCAGCCGCCCGCCAGCGCCAGACGTTGCGGGCGGCTGTTTTTGTTCGTTGGAGATAGGCGTGTCCATTGAGAACCTGATGGTGTTTACCGGCAATGCCAATCCCCGCCTGGCGGCGGATGTGGTGCGCCATCTCAATATCCATCTCGGGCGCGCCACCGTGTCGCGCTTCTCCGACGGCGAGGTGATGGTCGAGATTCTCGAGAACGTGCGTGGCAAGGACGTGTTCGTGCTGCAGTCGACCTGTCAGCCGACCAACGACACCCTGATGGAGGTGATGGTGATGGTGGACGCGCTGAAGCGCGCCTCGGCCGCGCGCATCACCGCGGCCATCCCGTATTACGGCTACGCCCGCCAGGATCGCCGCACCCGCTCGGCAAGGGTGGCGATCACGGCCAAGGTCGTGGCCAACATGCTGCAGGGCGCCGGCGTGGACCGGGTGCTGACCATGGATCTGCACTCCGATCAGATCCAGGGCTTTTTCGACATCCCGGTCGACAACATCTATTCCAGCCCGATCCTGCTGGGCGACATCTGGAAGCGCAACCACCCCGATCTGGTGGTGGTATCGCCCGACGTAGGCGGTGTGGTGCGTGCGCGGGCGATTGCCAAGCGCCTGGAATGCGACCTGGCGATCATCGACAAGCGCCGTCCCAAGCCCAACGTGGCCAAGGTGATGCACATCATCGGCGACGTCAAGGATCGCACCTGCATCATCATGGACGACCTG
>Ga0209079_10001049_pt1 | contig 10560 bp, 8 predicted proteins | sample PPLLaktember2015_2_FD_187259 | JGI IMG/M metagenome (GOLD analysis project Ga0209079, IMG submission 187259) | Freshwater sediment microbial communities from Prairie Pothole Lake near Jamestown, North Dakota, USA - PPLs Lake P7 Core (6) Depth... | ecosystem: Environmental > Aquatic > Freshwater... | reverse complement strand
GCCCTCCGACAACGTCAGCTCCAGCCAGGTCGTCGGGATCGATTTGCGAAACCGGATCGGCGGGTCGCGGGGCCACAGCCACCCGGGCTCCGGGACGACGCGAGCCCCCGCCGGCCGGGTCGGCCCATCCGCGAGTTCGACGCCACCGCGCAGGGACTGCAAGGCGTCTTCACCGGGCTCGCCCTCCACCTGCGCAAGGTAGCGCTTGGGGAACGGCCCGCCAGGCTGGCTGATGCGCGCCTGCCAGGGACCGAAATCCGTCAGGACCATCAGCCCCTCGCTGTCGTAGTCGAGCCGTCCCGCCGGGTAGACGCCGCGGATGGGCAGCAGGTCGCGCAGGCAGCGCCGGCCCTCGCTGCCGGTGAACTGCGGCAGCACCTGGAAAGGCTTGTTCAGCAGGATCAAGCGCATTACGGAATCTGCTCTTGCCCGCGGACGGATGCCAAGTCTATCCTCGATATTGCGCCGCAGCATGACAGCTCGAGCCGACCGTCGGCCGCAGCCTGCCCGGGAGTCCGCCTTGACCACACACACCAGTCTCGACCTGCCCTCGGGATGCGCGGTGAATGCCGCCCTGCGCCCGGGGTTCGAAACCATACTCACCCGCGAAGCGCTCGAGTTCGTCGCCGACCTTGCGCGCAAGTTCGGCCCCCGGGTCGACGAGTTGCTGGCGCGACGGGTGGAGCGGCAGACGGAGATCGACGCGGGCAAGCTGCCCGACTTCCTGCCGCAGACGCACGGCATCCGCGAGCGCGAGTGGCACGTGACCTCGATCCCCGCCGACCTGCAGGACCGGCGCGTGGAAATCACGGGGCCCACCGACCGCAAGATGATCATCAACGCGCTCAACTCCGGCGCAAAGGTGTTCATGGCCGACTGCGAAGACTCCATGACCCCGACCTGGGACAACGTCGTGCAGGGCCAGATCAACCTGCGGGACGCCGTGGCCCGCCGCATCGACTTCACGAGTCCCGAGGGCAAGCCGTACCGGCTCAACGAAAAGGTCGCGACGCTGATCGTCCGGCCGCGTGGCTGGCACCTCTTCGAGAAGCACGTCCAGGTCGACGGCCGTCAGGTGCCGGGCGCGTTCGTGGACTTCGGGCTCTACGTCTTCCACAACCACGCGGAACTGAAACGCCGCGGCACCGGCCCGTATTTCTACCTGCCGAAGACCGAGAGCCACCTCGAGGCCCGCCTGTGGGCCGAGGTGTTCCGCCACGCCGAGGCGCGGCTCGGGCTCGCACCGCAGACCATCAAGGCGACGCTCCTGATCGAGGTGATCCTCGCGGCCTTCGAGATGGACGAGATCCTGTGGGAGCTGCGCGACTACATCGTCGGTCTCAACTGCGGCCGCTGGGACTACATCTTCAGCTTCATCAAGAAGTTCAGCCGCTACCCGGACATGGTGCTGCCGGATCGTGGCCAGGTGACGATGACGACGCAGTTCCTGCGCTCCTACTCGAAGCTGTTGATCAAGACCTGCCACCGGCGCGGCGCCTTCGCGATGGGCGGCATGGCCGCCCAGATCCCGATCAAGAACGATCCTGCGGCCAACGACGCCGCCATCGCCAAGGTGCGCGCCGACAAGGAGCGCGAGGCCGGCGACGGCCACGACGGCACGTGGGTCGCACACCCCGGCCTCGTGCCCGTGGCGATGGAGATCTTCGACCGTCTGATGCCGACGCCGAACCAGTTGCACCGCACGCTCGACGACGTCGAGATCACGGCGAAGGACCTGCTCGCGATTCCCGCCGGCTCCATCACCGAGGCGGGCCTGCGCCAGAACGTCGACGTGTCTATCCAGTACATGGCGGCGTGGCTCGGCGGCAACGGCTGCGTACCGATCCACAACCTGATGGAAGACGCGGCAACGGCCGAGATCTCGCGCGCCCAGATCTGGCAGTGGATCCACCACCCGACCGGCGTGCTCGACGATGGTCGCAAGGTCACCGTCGAGCTGTACCGGCAGATCACTCGCGAGGAACTCGCAAAGCTGCGCGCCGGACTCGGCGAGGCCGCCTTCGCGGCTGGCAACTTCGATCGCGCAGCGAGGATCCTGGACGAGATCACGACCGCGGACTCCTTCGAGACCTTCCTGACTCTGCCCGCCTACCGGGCCATCGACTGACCGAATTCGCTCCAACGAGGAACCCGAAATGACCGACAAGGCTGCGACCGCACTGCGCAAGGAATGGCACGACAACCCCCGCTGGAAGGGCATCAAGCGACCCTACAAGGCCGAGGACGTCATCCGGCTGCGCGGCAACGTGCAGATCGACCACACGCTCGCACGGCTCGGCGCCGAGAAGCTGTGGAAGCTCGTGAACACCGAGCCGTACGTCAACTGCCTCGGGGCGCTCACGGCCGGCCAGGCGATGCAGCAGGTGAAGGCGGGCATCAAGGCGATCTACCTGTCGGGCTGGCAGGTGGCCGCCGACAACAACAGTTACATGGCGATGTATCCCGACCAGTCGCTGTACCCGGTCGATTCGGTGCCCAAGGTCGTCGAGCGCATCAACGCCACCTTCAAGCGCGCCGACGAGATCCAGTGCTCGCGCGGCATCCACCCGGGCCACAAGGAGTACGTGGACTTCTTCGCCCCGATCGTGGCCGACGCCGAGGCCGGCTTCGGCGGCGTGCTGAACGCGTTCGAGCTGATGAAGGCGATGATCCGCGCTGGCGCGGCCGGCGTGCACTTCGAGGACCAGCTCGCGTCCGTCAAGAAATGCGGCCACATGGGCGGCAAGGTGCTCGTGCCCACGCAGGAAGCGATCCAGAAGCTGGTTGCCGCGCGCTTCGCCGCCGACGTGATGGGCACGCCGACGATCGTGCTGGCGCGCACCGACGCCGAGGCGGCGGACCTGCTCACCAGCGACGTCGATGAGAACGACAAGCCTTTCTGCACCGGCGAGCGCACGCCCGAGGGCTTCTATCGCGTGAAGCCGGGCGTCGAGCAGTCGATCTCGCGCGGGCTCGCCTACGCGCCGTATGCCGACATGGTGTGGTGCGAGACGGGCAAGCCCGACCTCGGCTTCGCCAAGGCCTTCGCAGAGGCGATCCGCAAGAAGTATCCGGACAAGATGCTCTCCTACAACTGCTCGCCGTCGTTCAACTGGAAGAAGAACCTCGACGACGCGACGATCGCGAAGTTCCAGCGCGAGCTGGGCGCGATGGGCTACAAGTACCAGTTCATCACGCTGGCCGGCATCCACAACATGTGGTTCAACATGTTCGACCTCACGCAGGAATACGTGAAGAAAGGCATGACGGCCTACGTCGAGAAGGTGCAGGAGCCTGAGTTCGCAGCGCGCGACCGCGGCTACACCTTCGTTTCGCACCAGCAGGAAGTGGGCACGGGCTACTTCGACGAGGTCACCCAGGTCATCCAGGGCGGCCACTCGTCGACGACGGCCATGCACGGCTCCACCGAAGAGGAGCAGTTCCAGGCGGCCCACGCCTGAACATCGCTTTCGGTGCCATCCACGCGGCCCGGGCAGGCAACTGCCCGGGCCGTTTTTCATCGCCCGCGAGCGGTCTGCTATCCTCGCGACCCTTCGATGCAGCCCGCGACCTTGCGCGGGCAGAAAGGTTGCCAGCGATGCATTACGACAGGATCGCCGTACCGGCGGGCGGCGAGCAGATCACGGTCAACCGCGACGGCACGATCGAGGTGCCGGAGCACCCGATCATCCCCTTCATCGAGGGCGACGGCATCGGCGTGGACGTCACGCCCGTGATGCTCGCGGTCGTCGATGCCGCGGTGCAGAAGGCCTACGGCGGTCGCCGCCGCATCGCCTGGATGGAGATCTTCGCGGGCGAGAAGGCGCTCGCCGTGTACGGGCCGGGCGCGTGGTTCCCCGAGGAGACGCAGCACGCGCTCCAGAAGTACGTCGTCTCGATCAAGGGCCCGCTGTCGACGCCGATCGGCGGCGGAATCCGCTCGCTCAACGTGGCGATGCGGCAGAACCTCGACCTCTATGCGTGCGTGCGGCCGATCCGGTATTTCCCGGGAGTGGTCACGCCGATGGCCGACTCGAGCTACGTGGACATGGTGATCTTCCGCGAGAACACCGAGGACATCTACGCCGGCATCGAGTACCCGGCGGGTTCCCCCGAAGTACACAGGCTGATCCACTTCCTGCAGAACGAGCTCGGCGCCAAGGGGATCCGCTTCCCCACGAGCTCCGGCATCGGCATCAAGCCGGTCTCGAAGGAGGGATCGCAGCGGCTCATCCGCAAGGCGATCCAGTACGCCGTGGACAACGACCGCAGCTCGGTGACCCTGGTCCACAAGGGCAACATCATGAAGTACACCGAGGGCGCGTTCCGCAACTGGGGCTACCAGCTCGCGAAGGACGAGTTCGGTGCGCTCGAGATGGGCGGCGGCCCGTGGCTCGCGTTCCCGAACCCGGTGACGGGGCGCGAGATCGTCGTCAAGGACATGATCGCGGACAACTTCCTGCAGCAGATCCTGCTGCGGCCCGAGGATTTCGACGTCATCGCCACGCTCAACCTCAACGGCGACTACATCTCCGACGCGCTCGCGGCGCAGGTCGGCGGCATCGGCATCGCGCCGGGAGGCAACATCGGCGAGGGCGTGGCGGTGTTCGAGGCCACGCACGGCACGGCCCCGGGCTTCGCCGGCAAGGACCGCGTCAACCCGGGTTCGCTCATCCTCTCGGCCGAGATGATGCTGCGCTACCTGCGCTGGACCGAAGCCGCGGACCTCGTCATGAAGGGCGTGATCAACACCATCGCCAGCAAGGAGCTCACCTTCGACCTCGCCCGGATGCGCAAGGCGATCCGTGCTCCGCGGCACGGTCACGCGGTGAGCCCGGAGTCGGTCCAGCAGGAGATGCAGGAGCTGGTGCCGGGCGCGACGCTGGTCGGAACGCGCGGCTTCGGCGATGCCGTCATCCGCCACATGGATGACTGAGTTCGACCCCGGCTGCCGACGCTGTCCGCGACTCGCGGGATTCCTCGCGGAGGGCAGGGCGCGGCATGCCGGCTATCACTGCGCCCCTGTCCCGCCATTCGGCGACGCAGCGCCGCAGTTGCTGATCGTCGGCCTCGCCCCCGGATTCCACGGCGCGAATGCCACGGGGCGGCCGTTCACCGGCGACTACGCCGGCGTGCTGCTCTACGACACCCTGCATCGGTGCGGCTGGGCGAGCGCCCCGGTCTCGTCGTCGCGCGACGATGGGCTCGTGCTCCGCGGGGCCCGCATCACCAATGCGGTCAAGTGCGTCCCGCCGGGCAACAAGCCCACGCCCGCCGAGATCGCGACCTGCAACGACTACCTTCGTGCGGAGGTCGGTGCCCTGAGACCTGGGGCGGTCCTTCTCGCGCTCGGGGCCATCGCCCACGGCGCGGTGCTGCGCGCCTTCGGGCTGAAGGCCGCCCGGTTCCGGTTCGCGCACGGCGCGGAACACGTCCTCCCCGAGGGACGGACCCTGGTCGATTCGTATCACTGCAGCCGCTACAACACCAACACCCGCCGCCTGACCACGGAAATGTTCCGCGACGTCGTCGAGCGCGCGACCGGGCTGGCCCGCCAGTAAACTTGGGGCGTGACCAGCGCCCCGACCTTCGACGTCGCCTCCTTCCTCGCGGCACTGCCTGCGAAGCCCGGCGTCTACCGCATGCTGGCGGCGGACGGCATGATCCTCTACGTCGGCAAGGCACGCCACCTCAGGAATCGCGTCTCGAGCTATTTCCACGGCCGCGCCCACGCCGACCGTACGCAGGCGATGCTCGCGCAGGTGGCACGGGTCGAGGTGACGGTCACGGCCTCGGAGACCGAGGCGCTGCTGCTCGAGTTCAACCTCATCAAGCGGCACCGGCCCCGCTACAACGTCCTGCTCAAGGACGACAAGAGCTTCCCCTACATCCACCTGACGGCGCACGAGTTCCCGCGGCTGGCCTACTACCGCGGCGCCGGGAAGGTACCGGGGCGCTTCTTCGGACCGTATCCGAACTCGGTCGCCGCCCGCGAGACGCTGCAGATGCTGCAGAAGCTCTTCCGCCTGCGGCCCTGCGAGGACCCTTTCTTCGCCAACCGCTCGCGCCCCTGCCTGCAGCACCAGATCGGCCGGTGCTCGGCGCCGTGCGTGGGGCTGGTCACGCGCGAAACCTACGCCCGCGACATCGAGGACGCCGTCCAGATCCTGCAGGGCCGGAACACCGAGCTCATCGCCGAGCTCGGCAGGCGGATGGAGGCGGCCGCCGAGCGTCTCGAGTACGAAGCCGCCGCCCGGTTCAGGGACCAGATCGCGATGCTCAAGCAGATCCAGGCGACCCAGTCGGTGACGCGCATTCGCGGCGCCGACATCGACTCCGTCGCGATCGCGGGGGAGGGTCCGGAGTACTGCGTCTCGGTCGTGTTCGTGCGGGGCGGGCGCAACCTCGGCAGCAGCAACTTTTTCCTGCGCGGCGGTCTCGGCGGCCACAGCGAGACACTCTCCGGATTCCTGGCTCAGTACTACCTGACGCGCGAGGCGCCCCACGAGATCGTCCTCGGCAGCCCCATCGAGGACGCCGACGTGCTGGAAGGGGCACTGAGGCAGCATGCCGGACGGGCCGTACCGTTGCGTCGCGGCGTGCGCGGGACACGAGCACGGTGGCTCGAGATGGCGCGCACCAATGCCGAGCTGGGCCTCAGGATGAAGGCGACGAGCCGGGCCAGTGTTCGCGAACAGCTCGAGGCGATGCGTGCGGCCCTCGGCCTCGCGCAGGTACCAGGGCGCATCGAATGCTTCGACGTCAGCCACACCATGGGCGAATCGGCGATCGCCTCCTGCGTGGTGTTCGGCAGCGAAGGGCCGCTGAAGAGCGACTATCGGCGCTTCAACCTCAAGGGGCTCACGCCGGGCGACGACTACGCCGGCATGCGCCAGGCCGTGGCCCGGCACTTCGCGCGCGTGCAGCGGGGCGAGGGCGAGATGCCGGACGTGCTCCTCATCGACGGCGGTGCGGGGCAGCTGCAGGCGGCACGCGAGGCCCTGGCGGAACTCGGCATCACGGGCCTCGCCACGGTCGGGGTGGCGAAGGGGGCAGATCGGCGTGCGGGCCAGGAGCGGCTGTTCTTGGCCGGTCAGGAGGCCCCACTTATACTCGGTGCGGAATCACCCGCCCTGCGACTGATCCAGCGCGTGCGCGACGAGGCCCACCGCTTCGCGATCGCTGGGCACCGCAAGGCACGGGCACGCAGTCGCCTCGAGTCGCTGCTCGAGGAAGTCCCCGGGCTCGGGCCGGCCAGGCGCCGTGAGATTCTCAAATCCTTCGGCGGCCTGCAGGGCGTACGGCAGGCCTCGGTGGAGGACCTGAGCAAGGTGCGCGGCATCGGACGCCCGCTGGCCGAGCTGATTTACGAGAAGATGAACCCGGGACCCTGATCGATCGTGAACCTCGCCAACCTCCCCAACATCCTGACCATCGCGCGCATCGTCGCGGTGCCGCTGGTGGTCGCGCTCTTCTACTGGGGGCACCCGTGGTCCGATCCGCTGGCGGCGATCGTGTTCATCGCCGCGGCGATCACCGATTCGCTGGACGGCTATCTGGCGCGACGGCTCGGGCTGACGACACCTCTGGGCGAGTTCCTCGACCCGGTGGCGGACAAGCTCATGGTCGCGACGGCGCTGGTGCTGCTGGTCGGCCACGACACGCGCCCGCTGATCGTCATCACGGCAGTCGTGATCATCGGTCGCGAGATCACCGTGTCCGCGCTGCGCGAGTGGATGGCGCACCTCGGCGCCCGGGCGAAGGTGGCAGTCTCGGGCATGGGAAAGTTCAAGACCATCGTGCAGATGACGGGCCTGAGCATGATGATGTTCCGCAGCGACGTGTTCGGCCTGCCGGTGTACGAGATCGGCGTGGTGCTGATCGTCGTTGCAGGCGCGCTGACCCTCTGGTCCATGGTCAGCTACCTTCAGGCCGCATGGCCCGAGTTGCGACGCGAGCGTCTCCCTTGACAGAAAGAGGCCGCCCTCTGAGAATTCGCGTTCCCCGAGGCCCAGTGGTCCAGGGGTACCCGGGCGGGAATAGCTCAGTTGGTAGAGCACGACCTTGCCAAGGTCGGGGTCGCGAGTTCGAGTCTCGTTTCCCGCTCCAGTCTCTCGCCGTAACCCCGGGCCAACCCGGGGTTACGCGCTTTTGTGGCTAGGTGGCAGAGTGGTCATGCAGCGGCCTGCAAAGCCGTGTACGCCGGTTCGATTCCGACCCTAGCCTCCACTACCTTGCAGCGGACACCACGTCCGGCGAGTGGCCTGTCACTGCAGGCGCCGCAGCATCACGCCAACGTCCGAGTTGAGCACCTCCCAGGTGCGCTGGACCAGCGTGACCGCCAGATACAGGGTCAGCGAGCCTGTCACCAGGCGCTGGGCGCGCTCGAGCGCCAGTTCACGAAACGGCTGGTGCCTCGGTTCGGCGGTTCGGGCGTCGCGCATGGCCGGATCCCCTTTGTTTTTCTTGTCGGGATCGAAGCTACTGCCCGCCCACGTCGTGGCGGGCGAGTTTTCACATAAAGGCACGAGGATCCGGACGCGATGCGTGCCACGACTGTCGGGCACGCGTCCGACACTGGTCCCGCGGCTTGATCGTCATCGACGGCGTCATCGATGGCTTAGACTGTCGCGGGGCGCGGGACCCAGGCATCGGCCCCGGTGGCGGAACTGGCAGACGCAACGGACTTAAAATCCGTCGGCCGCAAGGCCATACAGGTTCGATCCCTGTCCGGGGCACCAGACGATCGGCCGCGCTCAGGTGACCTTCGTATCGAGGGCGATGCCCGCGATCTCGTAGCCGCGCCGGAAATCCTGCACGTGGCGGTTCATCCACGTCTCCGCTTCGGCCGCGTCGCCCTTGCGCAACGCCTCCACGATGCAGCGTTGCGCGACGACGATGCGCGAACGGCCCTGGGGGACCCGGTCGATCATGCGCCTGAGCGACGGCGCGAGCAGTCGCGTCACGGGCTGCATCGCGAGTACCAGCACCCGGTTGCCGCTCGCCGCGGCCAGCGTGCTGAAAAAACTCACTACGCCAGCCACGGCTGCCTCCGAGCCACGGGCCGCCTCGAGCGCCGCAATGTCGCCCTCCAGCGCGGCCAGCGCCTCGGCGCCGGCGTGAGCGGCGGCCAGCGCCGCCGTGCGTGGCGCGACCGCGAGCATCGCTTCCCACAGTTCGATGAAGGTGACCTCGTCGAGCGTCAGGGCCCGGCTGACGCGCGATGCGGTATCTGCATGTCCGGGCCGCGTGACACGCAGTCGCTTCGCGCCGGCCTCGCGCCCCACGAGTCCGCTGCTTTCGAGCCGGCGCAGCGCTTCGCGCACGGTGGAGCGATTCACCCCGAACTGGCGCGCGAGATCAGTCTCGGTCGGGAGCAGGTCGCCCGGGCGAAGGCTGCGCGCCAGGATTTTCTGCTCGATGGCCGCGGCCACCCGGCCGTAGGCTGGCTGTGGCACCAGTGGGTCGAACTGCACCAAGCGGTCGGGGCGGGCGGAGCGGGAGCGTGGTGCGGTCGGCATTTGACGGATCCTCCGATTGTCCGACAATATACGCCGTGGCGGGCAGTCGCAAGCCGAGCGAGGTGACGATCGTGTACGACTTCGATTTCGGACTCGGTGACGACATCGAGATGCTCCGCCAGACCCTGCGCTCGTTCGCCGAGTCCGAACTGACGCCGCGGGCCGACGAGATCGACCGCAGCAACCTGTTCCCGCGCGACCTGTGGCCGCGCCTCGGCGAACTCGGACTGCTCGGCGTCACGGTCGAGCCGGAGTGGGGCGGTGCGGGCCTGGGCTACCTCGCACACGTCATCGCGATGGAGGAGATCTCGCGCGTCTCCGGCTCGGTGGGCCTCTCGTACGGCGCGCACTCCAACCTGTGCGTCAACCAGATCCGCCGCTGGGGCAGCGAGGAGCAGAAGCGTCGCTACCTGCCGAAGCTCGTCAGCGGCGAGCACCTCGGCGCGCTCGCAATGAGCGAACCGGGTGCCGGATCCGACGTGATGGGCATGCGTACGCTCGCGACGCGGCGCGGCGACCGCTACGTGCTGAACGGCAACAAGATGTGGATCACCAACGGCCCGACTGCGGACGTGCTCGTCGTGTACGCCAAGGTCGACGCCACGTCCGGCACGCCTGGAGTGACCGCCTTCCTGATCGAGAAGGGCTTCAAGGGCTACTCGACGGCGCAGAAACTCGACAAGCTCGGCATGCGCGGCTCGGACACCTGCGAACTCGTGTTCGTCGATTGCGAGGTGCCGTTCGAGAACGTGCTCGGCCCGGTGGGGGGCGGGGCCCGGGTGCTGATGAGCGGGCTCGACTACGAGCGCGTGGTGCTGGCCGGTGGACCGCTCGGCCTGATGCGCGCGAGCCTCGACCTCGTGCTCCCCTACGTGCATGCGCGCAAGCAGTTCGGACAGGCGATCGGAACCTTCCAGCTCATGCAGGGCAAGATCGCCGACATGTACGCCACCACGAGCGCCTGCCGCGCCTATGTGTATGCGGTGGCGCAGGCCTGCGACCGCGGACAGACGACCCGCATCGACGCGGCGGGCTGCAT
>Ga0209079_10001048_pt1 | contig 10565 bp, 20 predicted proteins | sample PPLLaktember2015_2_FD_187259 | JGI IMG/M metagenome (GOLD analysis project Ga0209079, IMG submission 187259) | Freshwater sediment microbial communities from Prairie Pothole Lake near Jamestown, North Dakota, USA - PPLs Lake P7 Core (6) Depth... | ecosystem: Environmental > Aquatic > Freshwater... | reverse complement strand
AAGCCGGGCGACGTCGTCGGCGTGGACACGTTCGCCGAAGGCCAACTGGTCGACGTGACCGGCACCACCAAGGGTCGCGGCTTCTCGGGCGTGATCCGCCGCCACAACTTCAGCTCGAACCGCGCCTCGCACGGCAACTCGCGCTCGCACAACACCCCGGGCTCGATCTCGATGGCGCAGGACCCGGGCCGCGTGTTCCCCGGCAAGAAGCTGCCGGGCCAGTACGGCAACGTCACGCGCACGGTGCAGACGCTCAAGGTGGTCCGTGTCGACACGGCGCGCGGCCTGCTGCTGGTCAAGGGTGCGGTTCCCGGCGCCGACGGCGGCGCGGTGATCGTGCGCCCGTCGGTCAAGACGCCCGCGAAGAAGGGGGCCTGACGATGGACCTCAAGCTCATCAACGACAGCGGTGCTGCCGCGACGGTCGCGGGCTCCGACGCGCTGTTCGGCCGCGACTACAACGAGGCCCTGATCCACCAGGTCGTCACCGCCTACCAGGCGAACGCCCGGCAGGGCACGCGCGCGCAGAAGGCGCGCAGCGACATCAACAAGTCGCACAAGAAGCCGTGGAAGCAGAAGGGCACCGGCCGCGCCCGCGCGGGCCAGGCCAACAGCCCGCTGTGGCGCGGCGGCGGCAAGATCTTCCCGAGCTCGCCCGACGAGAACTTCTCGCACAAGGTGAACCGCAAGATGTACCGCGCCGGCATGGCGTCCATCCTCTCGCAGCTGGTGCGCGAGAACCGCCTCGCGGTGGTCGACGGCATCGCCGTGGACGCGCCGAAGACCAAGCTCTTCGCGCAGAAGATCCGCGCGATGGGCCTCACGGGCTCGGTGCTGGTCGTCATGGACAAGCTCGACGACAACGTCTTCCTCGCCTCGCGCAACCTGCCGGACGTGCTGGTGCTCGAGACCCGCGAGGTCGACCCGGTCAGCCTGGTCCGCTTCGAGAACGTGCTGCTGACCAAGGCGGCCGTCTCCGAATTCGAGGAGATGCTGGGATGAACGCCACCGTCGCCACGCCCGTCAGGTTCGACAGCGAGCGCCTCATGAACGTGCTGCTCGCGCCCGTGATCTCGGAGAAGGCCACCTTCATCGCCGACAAGCACGAGCAGGTGGTCTTCCGCGTCGTGCAGGACGCGACCAAGCCCGAGGTCAAGGCCGCGGTCGAGCTGTTGTTCAAGGTGCAGGTCGAGAGCGTGCAGATCTCGAACGTGCACGGCAAGGAAAAGCGCTTCGGCCGCTTCACGGGCCGCCGGCGCAACTGGAAGAAGGCCTACGTGTGCCTGAAGCCGGGCCAGGAAATCAACTTCGCGCAGGACGCCTGACATGCCACTCGTCAAGGTCAAGCCCACGTCCGCCGGTCGGCGCGCGCTGGTCAAGGTCGTCAACCCCGCCCTGCACAAGGGGCGGCCCGTCGACGCGCTCACCGAGAGCCAGAAGCGCGGCTCCGGCCGCAACAACAACGGCCACATCACGACGCGCCACCGCGGCGGTGGTCACAAGCACCACTACCGCATCGTCGACTTCCGCCGCAACAAGGACGGGATCCCGGCGAAGGTGGAGCGGCTCGAGTACGACCCGAACCGCAGCGCGCACCTCGCGCTGCTGCTCTACAAGGACGGCGAGCGCCGCTACGTCATCGCGCCGCGCGGCGTCGCGGTGGGCGCGGAGCTCATGTCCGGCGCCGAGGCCCCGATCAAGGCCGGCAACACGCTGCCGCTGCGCAACATCCCGGTCGGCACGACGATCCACTGCATCGAGATGAAGCCCGGCGCGGGCGCGCAGCTCGCCCGCTCGGCGGGCGCGGCGGTGCAGCTCCTCGCGCGCGAGGGCATGTACGCGCAGCTGCGGCTGCGCTCCGGCGAAATCCGCAAGGTGCACGTGGACTGCCGCGCCACGATCGGCGAGGTGGGCAACGAGGAGCACAACCTGCGCTCGATCGGCAAGGCCGGCGCCAACCGCTGGCGCGGCTGGCGTCCGACGGTCCGCGCTTGGGCGATGAACCCGGTCGACCACCCGATGGGCGGGCGCACCAACGGCGGCAGCCACCCGTGCTCGCCGTGGGGCACGCCGGCCAAGGGCTACAAGACGCGCAAGAACAAGCGGACGGACGTGATGATCGTCCGGCGCCGGCACGCTCAGAAGGGATAACGCATGGCACGCTCTATCAAGAAGGGCCCGTTCGTCGATGGCCACCTGGTAGCGAAGGTGGACGCGGCGCGCGCGATCTCGGACAAGAAGCCGATCAAGACCTGGTCGCGGCGCTCGACGATCACCCCGGATTTCGTGGGGCTGACGATCGCCGTCCACAACGGCAAGCAGCACATCCCCGTGTACGTGACCGAGAACATGGTCGGCCACAAGCTCGGCGAGTTCGCGCTGACCCGTACCTTCAAGGGCCACCCGGGCGACAAGAAGGTTGCGGCGCCGGCGGCGAAGAGGAAGTAAGGAGAAAGCGATGGAAACCACCGCAACGCTGCGTGGCGTGCGCCTGTCGGCCCAGAAGGGCCGGCTGGTCGCCGACATGGTGCGCGGCATGCCCGTCGGCCGCGCGCTCGACGTGCTGGCCTTCAGCCCGAAGAAGGGCGCGCGCATCATCCGCAAGGTCCTGGAGAGCGCGATCGCCAACGCCGAGCACAACGACGGCGCCGACATCGACGAACTCAAGGTGACGACGATCTTCGTCGACAAGGGCACGACGCTGAAGCGCATGAGCGCGCGCGCCAAGGGCCGAGGCAACACGATCGGCAAGCAGAGCTGCCACATCCGCATCGTGGTCGGCGACGGCAAGAGCCCCGTTCCCGCAAAAGCGGGAAGCAGATAGGAACGAGCATGGGACAGAAGATCCATCCGACCGGGTTCCGCCTGGCCGTCAACCGCAACTGGACCTCGAAGTGGTTCGCGAACAGCAAGCACTACGCGGACGTGCTGAACGAGGACATCCGGGTGCGCGAGTACCTGCGCAAGAAGCTGTCGCACGCGTCCGTGGCGAAGATCTCGATCGAGCGCCCGGCGCGTAACGCCCGGATCACGATCCACAGCGCCCGCCCGGGCGTGGTCATCGGCAAGAAGGGCGAGGACATCGAGACGCTGCGCGCCGACCTGCGCCGGATGATGGGCGGCGAGGTGGGCCTCAACATCGAGGAGATCCGCAAGCCCGAGGTCGACGCCCAGCTCGTCGCGGACTCGATCGCCCAGCAGCTCGAGAAGCGGATCATGTTCCGCCGCGCGATGAAGCGCGCGATGCAGAACGCGATGCGGCTCGGCGCGCAGGGCATCAAGGTGATGAGCGCCGGGCGCCTCAACGGCGCCGAGATCGCGCGCTCCGAGTGGTATCGCGAGGGACGCGTGCCGCTGCACACGCTGCGCGCCGACATCGACTACGGGTTCTCCGAGGCCCGCACCACCTACGGCGTCATCGGCGTCAAGGTCTGGATCTTCAAGGGCGAGGTGCTTGCGCACAACGCCGAGCCGGCGACCGCGCCGGCGCCGGCGGCCGATGCGCCGAAGCGGCCGCGCCGCGCAGGAGCGAAGAATGCTGCAGCCAGCTAGAAGGAAGTACCGCAAGGAGCAGAAGGGCCGCAACAAGGGCGTCGCCAGCGTCGGCAACAAGGTGTCGTTCGGTGACTTCGGCCTGAAGGCGGTCGGGCGCGGTCGGCTCACCGCCCGCCAAATCGAGTCGGCGCGGCGGGCGATGACGCGCCACATCAAGCGCGGCGGGCGGATCTGGATCCGCATCTTCCCGGACAAGCCGATTTCGCAGAAGCCGGCCGAGGTCCGCATGGGCAACGGCAAGGGCAACCCCGAGTACTACGTCGCGGAGATCCAGCCGGGCAAGGTGCTCTACGAGATGGACGGCGTCGAGGAGACGATCGCCCGCGAGGCGTTCGCGCTTGCCGCGGCGAAGCTGCCGATCCGCACGACGTTCGTGCATCGCATGGTCGGCTGACGGGAGCACGAGTGATGAAGCGATCGGAAGCGAAGAAGGCGCTCGTCGGCAAGTCGCCGGTCGAGCTCAAGACGGAGCTCGACGCGCTGCTCAGGGAGCAGTTCGGCCTGCGCATGCAGAAGGCCACGCAGCAGCTCCAGGACACGTCGAAAATGAAGTCGGTGCGGCGCAGCATCGCGCGCGTGCGCACGCTGATGCACCGGAAGGCGGGTGAGGCATGACGGAAAAGGTCGAGGCGCAGGGCGTGCCCGAGCGCAAGCCGCTGATCGCCACGCTGGTCGGGCGCGTGGTCAGCGACAAGATGAACAAGACGGTCACCGTGCTGGTCGAGCGCCGCGTCAAGCATGCGCTGTACGGCAAGGTGGTGACGCGGTCGGCGAAGTACCACGCGCACGACGAGAACAACGAGTGCAAGGCGGGCGACCTGGTCGAGATCGCGGCCACCCGCAAGCTCTCGCGGTCCAAGGCGTGGCGGGTGTCCAAGCTGCTGCAGAAGGCGGCCGTGGTTTGACGGCGCCCGCCGGGGCAACGGCGGCAGGGGTTGCGTGAGGGCAAGAAGCCTGCCATAATTATAAATTCGCTTCCCGCAAACTTCCGGGCGGCACTTTCCGCAGACGGTGCGCCGTCGCCGGGGTGCGCCGGGGGCCGCGAGGAGCAAACCCGCGCGAGCGCGGTCGGAGGGTCGACCGGGCCAGCGCCAACGGGATCCAAAACTGACCGCCGTTCCCGCGCGAACGTGGTAGCGCGACGGGACCGCCAGCGGCCGGTGCCGAGGGTGACCTCCGCAGCGGCGGCGGAATCAAGTTGGAGAGCAGGAAGTCATGATCCAGATGCAGACGGTGCTGGACGTCGCCGACAACACGGGCGCGCGTTCGGTCATGTGCATAAAGGTGCTGGGCGGCAGCAAGCGCCGCTACGCGCACATCGGCGACGTGATCAAGGTGTCGATCAAGGACGCCGCGCCCCGCGGACGCGTGAAGAAGGGCGAGATCTACAACGCCGTCGTCGTGCGCACCCGCCAGGGCGTGCGCCGTCCGGACGGCGCGCTGATCCGTTTCGACACGAATGCCGCGGTGCTTCTGAACCCCAAGCTCGAGCCGATCGGCACGCGCATCTTCGGACCGGTCACGCGGGAGCTCCGCACCGAGCGGTTCATGAAGATCGTGTCGCTGGCGCCCGAGGTCCTCTAGGGAGACCGGCGATGCGCAAGATCAGGAAGGGCGACAACGTCGTCGTCATCGCGGGGCGGGACAAGGGCAAGCGCGGCGACGTCGCGCGCGTCGTCGACGCCGAGCACGTGATCGTCGGCGGCATCAACTCGGTGAAGCGCCACTCGCGGCCGAACCCGCTGAAGAACCAGCCGGGCGGCATCGTCAGCAAGGACATGCCGATCCACATCTCGAACGTCGCGATCTGGAACCCGGTGACGGGCAAGCCGGACCGCGTCGGCGTGCGCGTGCTCGAAGACGGCCGCAGGGTCCGCTTCTTCAAGTCCAACGGCGAGCAGGTCGGCATCTGACCGGCGCGAAGAGGAGATACGCGACATGGCTCGCCTGAAGGAAACCTACCGCAACGACGTCGCGCCCGCGCTGGTCAAGCAGTTCGGGTACAAGTCGGTGATGGAAGTGCCGCGCATCGAGAAGATCGTCCTCAACATGGGCGTCGGCGAGGCCACTTCCGACAAGAAGCTGCTCGACAACGCGATCGGCGACATGCAGAAGGTCTCCGGCCAGAAGCCGGTGATCACCAAGGCCCGCAAGGCGATCGCCGGCTTCAAGATCCGCGAGGGCTACCCGATCGGCTGCATGGTGACGCTGCGGCACGACCGCATGTTCGAGTTCCTCGACCGCCTGATCTCGGTGGCCCTGCCGCGCGTTCGCGACTTCCGCGGCGTGTCGGGCAAGGGCTTCGACGGCCGGGGCAACTACAACATGGGCGTCAAGGAGCAGATCATCTTCCCCGAGATCGAGTACGACAAGATCGACACGCTGCGGGGAATGAACATCACGATCACCACGAGCGCGAAGACCGACGCCGAATGCAAGGCGTTGCTCGCTGCGTTCAAGTTCCCGTTCAAGAACTGAGGCCGTCATGGCGAAACTGTCCCTGATCAACCGGCAGCACAAGCGCGAGAAGCTGGTCGCGAAGTTCGCGAAGCGGCGCGCGTCGCTGCAGTCCGTCATCGACAATCCGAAGGCCTCGGACGACGACAAGTACGCAGCCCGGCTCGCGCTGCAGGCGCTGCCCCGCAATGCCAACCCTACCCGCCTGCGCAACCGGTGTGCGATCACCGGCCGCCCGCGTGGCGTCTTCCGCAAGTTCGGCCTCGGCCGCAACAAGCTGCGGGAGTACGCGATGCGCGGCGAAGTTCCGGGCGTGGTCAAGGCGAGCTGGTAAGAGGTGACAGATGAGCATGACTGATCCCATCGCCGACATGCTGACCCGCATCCGCAACGCGCAGATGGTGGAGAAGGCGACGGTCGAGATGCCGAGCTCCCGGGTCAAGGTGGCGATCGCCGGCGTCCTCAAGGACGAGGGCTACATCGACGGCTTCCGGGTCACGGAAGAGGCGAAGCCCGTGCTGGAGATCGCGCTGCGCTACCACGGCGGACGGCCAGTGATCGAGAAGATCGAGCGCGTGTCCAAGCCCGGACTGCGCATCTACCGCGGCAAGGACGACATCCCGCGCGTGATGAACGGGCTCGGGATCGCCATCGTGTCGACCTCGCGCGGCGTGATGACCGACCGCAAGGCCCGCGCCTCCGGCGTGGGCGGCGAGGTCCTCTGCATCGTGGCCTGACGGGGAGAACGACGACATGTCCCGCATCGGCAACAACCCGGTCAAGCTGCCGCCGAAGGTCGAGGTGGCGCTCGCCGGTGGCGAGATCACCGTCAAGGGCCCGCTCGGCGCGCTGTCGCGCACGTTCGGCTCCGACGTCTCGATCGAGAAGAACGGCGACGAGCTCGTGTTCAAGGCCGCGTCGCCCGAGGCGGGCCCGATGCACGGCACGCTGCGCGCGCTCGTCGCGAACATGGTCAAGGGCGTCACCGTGGGGTACGAGAAGAAGCTCACGCTGGTGGGCGTCGGCTACCGCGCGGCGGCCGCGGGCGACAAGCTGAACCTCTCGCTCGGCTTCTCGCATCCGGTCGTGCACCAGATGCCCAAGGGTGTCTCGGTGGCGACGCCGGTGCAGACCGAGATCGTGGTCAAGGGCATCGACAAGCAGGCCGTCGGCCAGGTCGCGGCGCAGATCCGCGGCTATCGCCCGCCGGAGCCCTACAAGGGCAAGGGCGTGCGCTACCACGGCGAGCACGTGGCGCTCAAGGAGACGAAGAAGAAGTAATCGCGCGGCCCGGGGCGACGCCCCGGGCGGGGCCCGGCACCTGGCTGCGAGGACAAGACCCCCCGCGGCACCAGGCAGAAGAGGCAGAAGAGGCAGGATATGGCAATGAACAAGAAGCAAGCTCGCGTTCGCCGCGCCCGCAAGACCCGGGTGCGCATTGCCGAGCAGCGTGCGGCGCGGCTGGTGGTGAACCGGTCCAACCTGCACATCTACGCGCAGATCGTCGGCGTCGGCGGCGACCAGGTGCTCGCGAGCGCGTCGACGCTCGAGGCCGAGGTCCGCAGGGACATCGCCAACGGCGGCAACAAGGCCGCGGCGGCGGTGATCGGCAAGCGCATCGCCGAGAGGGCGAAGGCGATCGGCGTCGAGACGGTCGCGTTCGACCGCTCGGGTTTCCGTTTCCACGGCCGCGTCAAGGCGCTGGCTGAAGCGGCCCGCGAGGGCGGCCTCAAGTTCTGAGGGATTCCATGGCAGAGCAACGTCGTAGTTCACGCCAGCCGCAGCAGCAGGAAGACCGCGGCGACGGCCTGCGCGAGAAGATGATCAGCATCAACCGCGTCACCAAGGTGGTGAAGGGCGGTCGCATCCTCGGCTTCGCGGCGCTGACGGTCGTCGGCGACGGCGACGGCGGTGTCGGCATGGGCAAGGGCAAGGCCAAGGAAGTCCCGGTCGCGGTCCAGAAGGCGATGGAGGAAGCCCGCCGCCGCCTGGTCAAGGTGCGCCTGAAGAAGGGCACGCTGCACCATTCGTCGATCGGCAAGCACGGCTCGACGACGGTATTCATGCAGCCGGCGGCCGACGGCACGGGCATCATCGCCGGCGGTGCCGCGCGCGCGGTGTTCGACGTGGTCGGCGTGACCAACGTGCTCGCCAAGACGCACGGCCCGACCAACCCGTACAACGTGGTGCGCGCAACCCTCAACGGGCTGCTCGCGCAGAACGCGCCGGCCGACATCGCCGCGAAGCGCGGCAAGTCGGTCGAGGAAATCCTGGGGTAGCGAGATGGCGGACGCCAAGAAAATCAAGGTCACGCTGGTCAAGGGCGTGTCGCGCACGACCAAGGGACACCGCGAGACGGTGCGCGGCCTCGGCCTCAAGTGGACCAACCACACGGTCGAAGTCATCGACACCCCCTCGGTGCGCGGGATGATCAACAAGGTGAGCTACCTGCTCAAGGTCGCTGACTGAAGGAGCCGAGGCAATGCGTCTCAACACGATCAAGCCCGCCGCGGGCAGCAAGAAGGCGAAGCGTCGCGTCGGGCGCGGCATCGGCTCGGGCCTCGGCAAGACCGCGGGCCGCGGGCACAAGGGCCAGAAGTCGCGCTCGGGCGGTTTCCACAAGGTCGGCTTCGAGGGCGGCCAGATGCCGCTGCAGCGCCGGCTGCCGAAGCGCGGCTTCGTCTCGCGCTCGCGCGACGACACGGCCGAGGTGCGCATGTCCGACCTGGCGAAGCTGCCGGTCGCCGACGTCGACCTCCTCGCGCTCAAGGCGGCGGGCCTGGTCCCGCCGACGGCGAAGACCGCGAAGGTGATCAAGACGGGCAAGCTCGAGCGTGCGGTCAAGCTCTCGGGCGTGCTCGCGACCAAGGGTGCCAAGGCGGCCATCGAAGCCGCCGGCGGCAGCGTCGCCTGACGGCGGCACAAGACGGCGGCGACGGGGAAGAAAGTCAGGTAAGCGCGTGGCGACGGTCAATCCGGCACTGAAGACGGGAACGAAGTACGCCGACCTCAAGCGGCGGCTGTGGTTCCTGCTCGGCGCCCTCATCGTCTACCGGATCGGGACGCACATCCCGGTGCCGGGCATCAACGCGTCCGTGCTGGACGAGCTGTTCCGCTCGCAGCAGGGCGGCATCCTCGGCCTGTTCAACGTGTTCTCGGGCGGCGCGCTGTCGCGCTTCTCGATCCTGGCGCTGGGCATCATGCCCTACATCTCGGCGTCGATCATCATGCAGCTCTGCACGGTGGTCATCCCCTCGCTCGAGGCGCTGAAGAAGGAAGGCGAGGCCGGGCGCCGCAAGATCACGCAATACACGCGCTACGCGACCGTCGGCCTCGCGTTGTTCCAGGCGCTCGGCATCGCGATCGCGCTCGAGTCGCAGGCGGGCCTCGTGGTCGAGCCCGGCCCGTGGTTCCGCACCGTGACCGCGATCACCCTCGTCACCGGCACGATGTTCCTGATGTGGCTCGGCGAGCAGATCACCGAGCGCGGCCTCGGCAACGGCATCTCGCTCTTGATCTTCGCCGGCATCGCCGCGGGCCTGCCGTCCGCGATCGGCCTCACCCTCGAGCAGGCGCGCACCGGTGCGTACTCGATTCCGCTGGTGCTCGGCATCGGCGCGCTGGTCGTCGCGGTCACCGCGTTCGTCGTGTTCGTCGAGCGTGCGTTGCGCAAGATCCTGGTCAACTACGCGAAGCGCCAGGTCGGCAACAAGGTCTACCAGGGGCAGAGCTCGCACCTGCCGCTCAAGTTGAACATGGCCGGCGTGATCCCGCCGATCTTCGCCTCGTCGATCATCCTGTTCCCGGCGACGCTCGCGCAGTGGTTCGGCTCGGGCGAGGGCACGGTCTGGCTGCGCGACCTCGCGGCGTCGCTCGCCCCGGGGCAGCCGGTGCACGAGCTCCTCTACGCGGCGGCGATCGTCTTCTTCTGCTTCTTCTACACGGCGCTGCAGTACAACCCGAAGGAGACGGCGGAAAACCTGAAGAAGTCGGGCGCGTTCATCCCGGGCTACCGGCCGGGCGACCAGACGGCGAAGTACATCGAGAAGATCACGCTGCGGCTGACGCTGCTGGGCTCGATGTACCTGGTCACCGTGTGCTTCATCCCGAACTTCCTGATCGCCTGGAAGAACGTTCCGTTCTACTTCGGCGGAACGTCGCTCCTGATCATCGTGGTCGTGACGATGGACTTCATGACCCAGGTGCAGGCCTACATGATGTCGCAGCAGTACGAGAGTCTCCTCAAGAAGGCGAACTTCAAGGGGGGGTTGCCGACGCGCTAGAGGCCACGCCGCAGCCCCTGCGCGCGCGGGGGAAGGGCTCGCGGGGCTGCTTCGCATCCGGTCGATGCATGGCGAAAGAAGACACGATCCAGATGCAGGGCGAAGTGGTCGAGATGCTGCCCAACGCGACCTTCCGGGTGAAGCTCGAGAACGACCACGTCGTTCTCGGCCACATCTCGGGAAAGATGCGGATGCACTACATCAAGATCCTGCCCGGCGACAAGGTCACGGTCGAACTGACCCCGTACGACCTCTCGCGCGCCCGGATCGT
>Ga0209079_10001045_pt1 | contig 10572 bp, 16 predicted proteins | sample PPLLaktember2015_2_FD_187259 | JGI IMG/M metagenome (GOLD analysis project Ga0209079, IMG submission 187259) | Freshwater sediment microbial communities from Prairie Pothole Lake near Jamestown, North Dakota, USA - PPLs Lake P7 Core (6) Depth... | ecosystem: Environmental > Aquatic > Freshwater... | reverse complement strand
AAGGATATGTTCCCATACGAATGGTGCTATGCGGTTGGTGGTCCATGGGGTCACATTAAGTTCGATATCGAAAAGGGGAGGTGGTGGGTTGAGGATAAACCAAAGGGCAAAAAGAAATGAACTACGATGAAGTAGTAGAAGCCACGCCATGGATACCCGAATGGCACGACCAGGGGGCCTGCATGGACCGCCGACACATTCTGTGGCTCCGATACCTGCTCATGCAGACCAAGGTCCAGCGAACCCTCGAGATAGGCGTCCACACCGGAGCCAGCGCATCCGCGTTCGTCGCGGCCAACATAGCCGACGCACACTTCGCCGACCTCGGATTCTGCCTCGAGGCACGCAAGGTGATCGGTGACCACGGCACACTCCACCAGCGCAAAGGCGCCGAGGTGCTGCTCGCCATGCCGCCCTTCGACCTGGTGCTCGTCGATGGCAACCACGACCTCGACAGCGTCACCGAAGAGATAGAAGCCCTCGACGCCAACCCGCCACTGATCATCGTGGCCCACGACGTCCGCTCCACCGCCGCCGGATACCCATACTGCGAGGGATCCGCACACCTGCACCAGCACCTGAGCGATGCGGGGTGGCTCATCACCATCGACGCCAAGGACCGCCCCGGTGAAGCCACCAAGCGCGGCATGCTCGTCGCCACCCGCGACGCCGACATCCATCAGATAGCGCAGGAGACATGGCTCATGACCACCTGAGCATCCACCCCGCTGGCACGGTGCGCGACGATGTCATAGCCCCACAGGTTCTCACCCGTCTTGACATCCGTCAGGCAGACGCCGCCATCCACGTCGATGGCCGTGGCGTCGAAGCCCGCCGCCCGGATGGTGCAGTGGCTGTCCTGATCCAACCCCTTGAGGCGCCCCGGCGTCCACAGCTCAGGCACCGCCGCCAGCACCGCCCTGCTCACCACACGCCCCGCACCATACAGCAGCGTGTCACCACCACCCCACCGCATCAGGCACGCACGCCCCGTGTGCTGGTCCAAGAACCCACAGCTGCCGGGGAAGATGTAGTCGGCATCGCTCTCCTGCACAGCCGCCAGATACCGGGGGTTGATGAAGTCGTCGCTGGGGAGCACCACCACCCGGTCGGGGTCCAGCGCACGGGCCAGCGCCATCGCCGAATTGTGCTTGGCACCCAACGGCCGGTTCACCGTCCTGACATACGTCAGGCCATACTCCACCGCAAGGGCCTCGCCCTCATCATCGCTCACCGCTACCACCACCGGCAACAGAGGCAGCGTGTGCTCTATCCAGCAGCGTGTTAATAACTCTCGCTTGTGAAAACAGGTGGATGCTATTATCATTGTCCTTGACTTAGTGTATCTATGAACCAAAGAGCAGAGGCTATCTTGAAAGAGATAGACTATAGCCCAACCCATGTCCATTGGGGTCAGCACCGAGAGGAGGCTTGGTCCTTGGCGTGGTCATTGGCGGGCTACAAGCCCAAAGGTAACTGCCTCACCTGCCACCTCAAGGTGGTCAACATCCTGCGCACCGCCAGCGACCTGCCGCCCATCGGGCAGGAGGCCACCCAGACACAGCGCGAGCGACGCCTCGCCACCTGCCGAGGTGTGGCCGACGATGGCACCGACGCATGCGAGCACCTGGCATGGCCGGGCCTCAACTGCGGGGTGTGCGGGTGCTTCGTCGACCTCAAGGCATCGTTCAAGAAACAACACTGCCCCCTTGGCAAATGGTGAAAGCACGCATGACCCTCGAAGATGGAACCACCCCGGGAGCGATGCGCCACGGCAGCATCATCATCAACGCGCTCATCGCACGAGGGTGCCGCATCGTGCCCGACCCTCTCAACAGCATACCTGCCGAGTTCGAGCCGTTCATGCTCCGCCTCGACCCAGATGATGCCCCGCGCCTCAAGACACGGAAAAAGCCTACCGATGCCACGCTTCTCTGAGATACTGACACTTGCCGAGACCCTCGCCGTCGAGCGGCAGGAGTACGAGGTGGCCGACGCCATCCTCGCCGAGGAACCTTTGCGCTACGGCATCGTACGCAAGCTCACCAAGCACCAGCAGGAGACGTACGACAAGGTCCTGAGCATGGCCTTCGCCAAGCTGCTGGTCAACGAATACGCCGGACCCATCAACAAGGTGAAGCCATGATGCTTGTCTTATCCTTCATCATTTGTTTTGCCTTTGGCTTTTATTTAGGCTATCATCAAGCCGAAGAGTGATGCTTAAACTACCCTTTGACTATGGCAAAGAACGGCACCTCATTCAGCAAGGATAACCCTGGACCAGGTAGGCTTAAGGGTGTACCTAACAAGGCGACCATCGCTGCAAAGACCGCCTTCCAGCTGGCGTTCGACAAGATCGGTGGATGGGAGCGCCTTGCCCAATGGGCAGCGTCCGACAACGACAACCTAAAGGAGTTCTACAAGCTGTACAGCAAGCTGATCCCGCAGGATGTCACCAGCGGTGGCGACAGGCTGCCGTCCGTGACCATCAACGTGCCACCCATACAGCCATGAAGAGCTGGAGAGAGCAAGCCGTCGAAGCCGGTGCCAGCATCACCGTCGAGGCTATGTGCGTCACTGTCTACCACCCGGCCAGCATGATGATGGTCAGGGAGGTGGTGAGCATGGGCGGCCTTGGGGACACCGTCGAGGCATGCTGCAAGGAGCTGGTGAAAAACATCGAGTCAAGGCCTCCAGCCCAGCACGCAACGGGGTGTTCACCGACTTCTACGACCCGTGGCGGACCTCAGTCCTAAGCAAGGTCTGGCATGGCGATACCTTGAGGACACCACGCACAGCGAGGTGTTGTATGGAGGAGCGGCAGGCTGTTAATAACATTAGGGCACCGGCTGCGCACCCAATGCCCTAATGTATTATCTTGTTGGCATGGAACAATGGAAGCCAATTACAGGAACTGGTGATGCCTACTTCATTTCAAATATGGGCCGCATCATGTGCACCAACTGGAAAGGTACTGGACGCAAGGAGATAATGAAGCCAGCACTTGACGCAAAGGGCTACTATCGCACAATGATAAAGTATGCGGACGGCAAGTACCGAACTATAAAGGTGCATCGCATCGTGGCTGCCGAATGGATTGTTAATCCAATTTGCAAGCCGCAGGTCAATCACATAAACTTCGATAGAACAGACAACCGAGCATGCAACCTCGAATGGACAACACCGCGAGAGAACTCTATGCACAGCTATTCAGCAGGTCGTATAAGAAATCCCATTTGCACCAACTTTGTCAAAGGCTCACGCATAGGGACTTCTAAGCTGAAGGAAGAACAGGTGTTAGAGATACGTGCCAAGTTCAAGCCACGTATTTATACCCGTGAAATGCTGGCTAAGGAATATGGCGTTGCAGCCTCAACTATTAAGGATGTTATCCTTCGCAGGTGGAGACACATATAGTCTATGGCAATAACGCTCAATAAGAAACAGGGGGTTGCATGGCGGCTGTTAGAAGATAGGGCGCACACCGAAATCCTGTATGGCGGAGGTGCAGGCGGATCTAAGACATGGCTTGGATGCATCTGGCTGCTGTCTAATGCGCTGCGATACCAAGGGTCGCGCTGGCTGATGGGGCGTGCCGTTGCGAAGACGCTGAAGGAGACCACGCTCAATTCCTTCTTTGACGTGTGCAGCCATGAGGGGCTGCTATCGAACAAAGACTACACCTACAACGCCCAGACGGGACAGATAACCCTCGGGTCCTCCACCATCATCCTCAAGGACCTGTTCGCCTACCCGTCGGACCCCAACTTCGACGACCTCGGCTCCCTCGAGATCACGGGCGCCTTCATCGACGAGGCCAACCAGGTATCCGCCAAGGCCAAGGCCATCGTGGGGTCCCGCATCAGATACAAGCTGGACGAGTTCGGCCTGACGCCTAAGATGCTGCTCACCTGCAACCCGGCACGCAACTGGGTGTTCACGGACTTCTATGACCCGTGGCGCAAGGGGACCCTCCCCACGCACCGTGCCTTCGTGCCCGCCCTTGTGACGGACAACAGCCACATCAGCCCTCACTACATCGACAACCTCAAGCGCCTCACAGGCCCAGACCGTGAGCGCCTGCTGCTCGGCAACTGGGACTATGACAACGACCCCGCCGCCCTCATGGCTGCCGACGCCATCATGGACATCTTCAGCGCCGACCATGTGCCCGAGGGCAAGATGGCTATCACCGCCGACATCGCACGCTACGGCAGCGACAGGACCGTCATCATGCTTTGGTCGGGCTTGCGCATCGCCCATGTCACGGTGATGGACCGCAACGCGATCACCGAGGCCGCGGCGGCCATCAGGCAGCTCGCCGAGCAGGAGGGCGTCGCACGGTCACGCATCGTGGTGGACGACGACGGCATCGGCGGTGGCGTGGTGGACCTGCTGCCGGGCTGCGTCGCCTTCAAGGGCGGCGGCAAGGTCATCGGCAAGGGTGAGTACATGAACCTCAAGGCGCAGTGCAGCTATGAGCTGGCGGCGCACGTCAACGATGGGCTGGTGGCGTGGGAGCCTGACGGGTGGCATGAGGAGGTCAGCACCGAGCTGCGGTGGGTCAAGAGGGACAAGGTCGACAGCGACGGCAAGCTGCGCATCCTGGGGAAGGACAAGGTCAAGGAGGGTCTGGGGCGTTCGCCGGACTTCGCCGATGCCATGATGATGAGGATGGTGCTCGAGCTGCGCGGTGATGTGGTCGGCTCCGACTACCTTCGCGCCAAAGGCAAGCGGCACAGGCACACGGCCTTCGTCGATAACATACGCAAGAGCATCTCATGAGCAAGGTCATCACACTCCATGAGCCGGACGGCTCCAGCCACGACTACCGGATCATGCCGTTCGAGGACCTGACCATCGCCGACTGGTACGACATCACCAACCCGCCCATCGCGCCCGACGATGCCGACGCGACCTACGAGCTGATCCGGCGGTGGGTGCGCATCCCCAAGGCCAAGCTCCGGCGCATGAAGCCCGCCGACGTGGAGGCGCTGGTGACCGCGCTCGGCACCATGCTGGGGCAGGCCACCAAGGCACGGATGGATGCGTGGACGCCCGAGGCCACCTTCACCTGGGGCGGCATCACCTACACGGTGCCCCAGAACATCGAAGCCGACACCACCTTCGGCCAGTGGGCAGACATCAACGCACGCCTCGAGACGCTCACCAGCGACGTGGACATGCTGCCGGTCATCCTCGCCATCCTGCTCGTGGAGGAGGGCAAGGAGTACGATGGGCTGGACCTCGACGCACGCATCAGCGCCATGCGGCACCTGCCGGTGGAGTACGCGATGAAGATGTCCGCTTTTTTTTTCGTCAGCGGGACGCGACTGCAGGACGTCATGAGCCGACATTTGAGTCAGAGGCTGACGTCCGCGCTGCAGCTGTTTCAGCAGGTAGCGAGCGACTTGAGCGACGCTACGGGTGGTTCGCCACCATCTACCGACTTGCCGAGCTGAAGCCCATCCTCGTGGCCCTGTTCGGCGACAAGGGCGAGGTGGTGAGGTACAGCACGGCGGAATGCCTGACGGTCCTGAGCTACGAGCGCGACAGCGACATGCTACAGGGGCGCATCAAGCAGAGGTACCAGCGGATGAAGGAGAACGAGCGCAGCCGCAAGCGATAGCCAGCGGCCTAAAGGATAGGCCACGGGGCGCCTTTTGCGGTATTACCTTCGCCCGATATGGTTGGCGTCGACATCATCCGGGAGCTGTTCAAGGGTGTGGTGGAGAGCCATATCTTGGGAGTGTCGTGGCTGTCCGACTGGACGGCGGCGCTGGACATGGACCATGACCTGTCCTACCCTGCCTGCATCTGGAAGCCTCCTACCACTGGGGTTATCATCGAGGGAGATGTCAGCTTTGACACCTTCGGCCTTGACGTGGTGTTCGTCGATGACACCGACAGCGACAGGACCAGCGACCAGAGGGATGAGGCTTACGAGCGGATGGAGGCGGTGGCACGTCAGTGCTTCTACCGGTTCCGGCAGCTCTACATCTTGGACAATGCCACCTACCAGGGTGTGACCATCGACCTCGATGTGGAGACCAGCCCGACGCTGACGGCGCTGTGGGATGAGCCGGGGCGCCTGACGACCGGCGCACGGATGACGGTGAGCTTCAGGAACAAGATACCAGCACCCTGCCCCGATGGCTTCTTCAGCTGACCTCACATCGGCCAAGGGCCTCATGGAGGCTGCTATGGTGGAGCTTCAGCGCGGCATCGTGGAGGTCATGACCACGCGCAACAAGGTCGCCACGGGAGGCACGCGGGACAGCATGACCACCGAGGTCAACAGCTACGAGAACCTGCAGGGCAACACGTTCGGCATCACGGCACGGCTGGCTGCCAACGCCAACTGGAAGTTCGTCGGCAATGGGCGCGGCCCCGGTGCCATGCCTCCGGTGACCAGCATCCAGCGGTGGATAGATGCCAAGGGCCTGTCGCTGAGTGCGTGGGCGGTGGCTAAGAAGATAGGTGCCGAGGGCAGTGCCGACTACCGTGCCAAGCGCACCAACGTGTTCGAGGACGGCATCACGGCGTGGCAGTTCGATAACGATAACCTGGTCAACGCCGCCAATGCCATCGCCGATGCGATGGCGCAGACGGTGGTGGTGGACCTTCAAACAGGACTACGATAATGCCAACTATGACCATCACCATCACGGCCTCCGGCAACGGTGTGACGTGGAGCCGCAGCGCCTCCATTGTGGTGGACACGGCGCTTATACAGACGGGAGAATCCGGCAGCATCTTCGCCACCGAGGGCGGTGGTGTCGGGAGCATCAGCTATAGCGGCGCTGCCGTTGTGCTGTTCGCCAACAAGGCACGGGGAAGCCTCGTCAAGCTGCTGCTGAATGAGGGCACCGTGGGCTTGGGGCCGATACTGCCAACGCACCTGCCGTTCGTCATGTATAGCGGCGTGGGCACCGGCTTCACCGGCGCGGCGAAGTTCAGCGCCACGGCAACAGACACGCCGACCAACGACCTCGTCGGTGCCTCTTACAGTCTACTAACAGGCCCGCTCAACAACGCATCGTTGGTGGGTCTCAAACTGATCAGCTGATGAACCTCAATATCCAATACAGCGCATCCGTCACCATCGACGGTGAGGCACGCACGGTCAGCGGCGGAGAGACCATCGAGGCCAGCAACATGATCACCGGGTCGCAGACCATCGGCAACACCTACGAGGCGATGGCGGGGAGCACCCTCCACCGCACCGCGCTGCTGCTGTACAATGCGGGGTCGGTGGATGTGGCGGTGCGCGTCGGCATGTCTCCTTCCGACACCTATGATTACGCCATCTTCAACCTGATCGCTGGTGGCGTCATGGTAATCCCCAAGCTGTTCATCAGCGACTTCAATATCGTCAGCGAGGTGGTCAGCGTCGCTGCCCGCACCTCCAGTAGCACGGCCATCGTTGAATACTGCTGGATTAGCTGATGGGTTTCTTCCCGCTATTATACCCCTTCGACTACCATAGCGCCTACCGGCCTATCGTGTACCGCGTGCAAAGCCCCGACTACCTGCCGCCATCGGTGTTCAGCGCCAGTGCGCAGGGGGTAGCCGTCCGCCTCGCCACGTCCACCGAGGTAGACCTGTACGGCATCTCCTCGACCGACGTGGTGGTGGAGCACACCGCGGCAACCTTCTTTAACAACGAGCTGGTGGCCTTGCCGTTGAACGCGGCATCGTCGGACCTGTCCGGCACGTCACGATACCCCGGCACCTACCGCGTCACACGCGTGCTGTCGGACACCCTGATGGTGGTGGCTGCTACCTATGTGGGCATCGACACCGTCGGCGGTAGCGTCTGCAAGGTGAAGGGCAACTACACGGTGTTCGCCGTGGTGTCGGGTCCTGACATCCCACAGCCCGTCGAGTTCTCCCTCAAGCCACAGCTGCTGCCCGACTTTTTGGGTAGCCCCGCCTACATCTTCGAGCTGGACTGCCGCGACGTCATCGCACGCCACTTCAAGGACATCAAGAACCTCGTTACGGCCAACACCACCGCCATCACCAACGCGGAGGGGTACATCTCAATGAAGTACAACGTTCGCATGTATGCGGGCTATGACGTGGTCAGCCCCCTCGGCGTGGTGACCTTCACGCGGTTCGACGGTCCTGACGACTCCGGCTTTGAAATCTTGAACCAAGTGGCCGTCAACGCCATCCACCCCTACCACCATACTGAGAGGGATGGGACGGTGGACCTCGACTGGGCCGATAGCTTCAGCACGGACCATGTCATGAACGTCGGCGGCATCGGTGGCGCCGTCACCACCAAGCGGTTCCTGTCCTACATGGACCGTGACCTCACCAAGATTCGGACGGGCGACGCGTTCTTCCTTGCGTTCCTGTGGCAGGGCACGCCCCTGTCGCGTGGCAAGATGCGCATCCGATACGCCGATGCCACGGGCACCATCCTGAGCACGGCGGACATCGGCAACCCCGGCAACGCCAACCTCGGCGCCACGTCATACATCGCCAACGTTGGGCTGGCAGCACATACGGCACCTGCCGGGGCTGTGAAGTTCCAGGTGTACCTCATCAACGGCAGCACGTCGGCACGGATGTCCGAGATATGGACGTTCAATATCGAGGCGTGCAAGGGCATCAATAAGCGGTGGTACTACCTCAACAAGCTGGGCGGCGTGGATGCGTTCACGTTCCAAGGCGATGAGACCCGCCAGATGTCGGTGCGCCGCGACATCCTGAGCAAGCCCAACATGGCTATCCCCGGCGTGCTGGCCTTCACCGGGCAGACCTTCACGAACGACTACCAGACGCGCGTATGGCGGACGACGCCGCAGCGCAAGTACACGCTGTCGAGCGGCTTCCTGCTGCCCAAGGAGTTGAGGGTGGTGGCGGAGGAGATGTTCGAGAGCGCCAATATCTTCACCGAGATCCGCGACGGCTGGTGGACGAACATCATCCCCATCACCACAGAGACAGCAGGAGACCGAGATAGCGGGCGTGCCGAGCGTTTCGTTATCCAGTACCAGCTCGGGGTGGATAACGCAACGCAGCGGACATGAGGCTTTACATCGGAGGCACCGAGGTGCTGCTGGCGCCTGACGAGCTGCCGGAGTTCACCTACTCGCTCATCGAGATCATCGACCCAAGCAAGACGCGGGGCTCGACCTCCACCACGTTCGACATCCCCAACACCAACGCCACGCGCATCGCCCTTGGCGGTCCAGCGATGAGCGAGACGGTGGCGGGCGAGCAGTCCATCCGCATCGGCGATGGCGGGCAGGTGTTGTTCGAGGGTGTCTGCACGCCCGTCGAATGGTCGGAGGACCGCGTGAGCATCGCCGCCTTCGGTGATAACGCCGACTGGATCGGCAAGGCCAAGAACACCAAGTGCGTGGAGGTAGACCTTGGCGTGAGCGAGTTCGTCGCCAACGCCATGCAGGAGGCGTCATGGGTCGACGACAACCGCGCCGACGTGTACCCGCTCATCGACTACGGTGCGCTGCGTGACCACACCAGTACCACCAACGTCATCGAGGAAGACCTATACCCTGCCGTCCGGGTGTGGCGGCTGCTGTCGGCGTTCTTCACGAATCTGGGTTTCTCCATCGTGCCGTCGGGAGCGTTCGCTGGGATATGGAAGAAGCTCATCATCCCGTACAATGGAGGCGCCATCGTCGCCGGTGGCGGCATCGCTGCGGAGTACTCTCCATCGGTGTCCCTCGCCACCGACCGCGTGGTGGTCAACTCCCTGCCCTTCGATACGCTGGTCTCCGACACCTATTTTATGATGGGCGCCACGGGTGGCATCTACGACCGGTTCACGCCATCGGTGTACGCGACATGGAGCATCATGCTCGACGCCACGTTCACCGTCGTGCGCGGCCCTGACGCAGCAGAGTCATCCACGCGAATGGTGTTCGCGCTCCAGCAGCTCACCAGCTTGGCACCCTTATGGACCACTATCGAGACACGCTACTTCCCGCTGGTGGGCAACCAGTTCACCTTCACCGGTGAGCTGTTCAACATCCTCTTGGAGGACACCGAGACCTACCGCATCCTCGTGAACACCTTCGCCGACTTCGGGCAGGACGACACCGTCACGATGGTCGAGGGCAGCACCATGCGCATCAACCTCGTGCAGTACGAGGGGTGGCAGGCGGGCATCAAGTTCGACATCGGCAGGAGCATGGACGGCGCCCTCAAGGTCGGCGATGTGATCAGCAGCCTGAGCAACATCTTGAGGCTCGCCATCCGCACGGACCAGACCACCAACACGGTGACCGTCGGATACCTTGACGACTACCTCGAGGACATCAGCAACGGCATCGACTGGCAGGACAGGGTAGACCACAGCTCGCCACCCTCCAAGGTGCAGCCGGAGGTGCCCGCCAACTATCGGTTCAAGTACAGCGAGGACGACAAGGACCAGAAGCTCATCGACTACAAGGACGCACGCGGCGTGTCCCTTGGCGAGGGGTCATACGCCACGGGTGGCCGTGACGACGACTCGGAGATCACGGTGAAGTTCGCGCCCACGCAGGAGGGTCCACGGTTCGGTGGTCTGACCATCCCGGTCCTCGAGGACGA
>Ga0209079_10001044_pt1 | contig 10575 bp, 8 predicted proteins | sample PPLLaktember2015_2_FD_187259 | JGI IMG/M metagenome (GOLD analysis project Ga0209079, IMG submission 187259) | Freshwater sediment microbial communities from Prairie Pothole Lake near Jamestown, North Dakota, USA - PPLs Lake P7 Core (6) Depth... | ecosystem: Environmental > Aquatic > Freshwater... | reverse complement strand
TAACGGATTTCCGCGACTCTACCAAGTTCACCATTGCGGTTAGCCTGTTCCTCTTCAAACTTGAGCTGCTCGTTCTCGTCCTTTTTCTTCTGAATCTTCTCCACTATTTCCTTTTCAGCTTGCCATTTTGCGCGTAGTTTATTGCATTCCTCGCTAAGATTGGCGATTTCTTGGTTGAGGGTTTTAAGTTTAGATTCATCTTTTTCGCGTCTCATGGCTTCGCGTTCGATTTCGAGTTGGCGAATTTTCCGTTCTATGCTTTCGAGTTCTTCGGGTTTGGAGTTTATTTCGAGTCGGAGTTTAGACGCTGCTTCATCGATTAAATCGATAGCTTTGTCAGGGAGGAAACGGTCAGAAATATAGCGCTGGGAGAGCTCGACGGCGGCGATTATTGCTTCGTCTTTGATTCGTACATGATGGAAGACTTCATATCGCTCTTTTAGGCCTCTCAGTATTGAAATGGCTGCCAATATATCAGGCTCGTTGACCATGACAGGCTGAAAACGCCTTTCAAGTGCTTTATCTTTCTCAAAATACTTCTGATACTCCTTAAGTGTGGTCGCGCCAATCGCTCTCAGTTCACCTCTGGCGAGGGCTGGTTTTAGAATGTTGGCTGCATCCATGGCGCCTTCTCCTCCACCCGCACCAACCAGCGTATGGATTTCGTCGATGAAGAGCACGACTTCGCCCTCAGAACTGACAACTTCTTTAATGACACTTTTGAGCCGTTCTTCGAATTCCCCCTTGTACTTTGCACCAGCGATTAGAGATCCCATATCTAGAGAGTAAATTAGCTTCGACTTGAGGTTCTCGGGCACATCGCCGTTGACTATGCGGTGCGCTATGCCTTCTGCTATTGCGGTTTTACCCACACCAGGCTCTCCTATGAGAATCGGATTGTTTTTTGTTCTTCTGGACAGGATCTGTAGAACTCGACGGATTTCTTCGTCCCGACCGATAACGGGGTCTAGTTTTCCTGTTCTTGCCCTTTCATTTAGATTGGTAGCAAACCGGTTTAGGGCATTATACGTTTCGTCCGACGTTTGAGAATTCACTGTTGCTCCCTTTCTCAATTGTTTAATAGCTTCTTTAAGTTTGCTTTCTGAAATCTCATTGCTACGAAGCAGACGAGATGCAGGGTCATTCAAGGATAGAATGGCTAAAAACAGTTGTTCAATTGAGACAAATTTATCTTGGCTCTCAGAAGCCAGCTCCTGTGCTTTTACTAGAGCTTTGTTGGAGTTAGCAGATAAATACTGCTCTCCCCCGCTGACTCTGGGAAAAGAAGCAATTAACGCATCAAGCGAAGCAGAAATAGCCGTCAAATTTACTTTAAGCGCATTGAGTAAGTAAGGAACAACATTTTCATCGACAAGCAGCATTGCTTTTAAAATATGAGCTGGTTCGATTGCTTGATTTCTACTGGATGCAGCTATCTCTACAGCTTTCTGGATTATTTCTTGGGATTTGAGGGTAAAATTGTTTAGGCTCATTGAATTCACTTTTTTTGATCAGATATTTTATTTTTTTTCTGGGCCTGTCCAAAACGCCTTAAGAATTTGTCTCTGTGAACAACATTTAGATTTAGACAATAGGCGTGATAAATCATGTGTTTGTCGTAATCTTTAAAGTATTCTATACTCCAAATCTTGGAAGCCAAATTCGAGGAATAACAAGCCCCAAATCAAAAAAAACATAGCGCTATCAAACGAACAACCTTTTTAAGCGAATTATATGAAGTAAATTTGGCGAGGACATGAATCAGGAGAATTTGAAGGATTTAATAAAAGAGCAGATTCTAGCCAAGGCTCAAAATCTCACTGAAGGCGATGTGCAGCTCCTCATGAATACTCTAAACGAAAAAGATGATAAACTACGTTACCATGCTTTTTTGCTTTTGCAGGCACATTCACGCATGCAGCCTTCTGTTTATGATTATTGGAGTGTGTTAGCGAACAAATTAAATAATGATAACTCGTATCAGCGGAGCCTTGGTGTCATGTTGATTGCGGAAAACGTGCGTTGGGACAAGAAAGCCAAATTCAGAGGCGTAATCGAAAAGTACTTTGCTTGCTGCACGGATGAGAAATTCATAACTTCCCGGCAAGCCATCCAAGGACTCGGCATCATCACGGCAGCGACAGACAATTACAACGATGAAATTGGGCGGCGTTTGGTGGCCTTGGATTTGAGTATGTATAAGGAGACCCAGCAAAAACTCCTGCGCAAAGATATCGCGGGCATCCTGAAGTCCATCAAATAACAGTCTGCTAGTGAAAACTTGAGACAACTAAACGTAGCGCTTACCTAAACCTGACGAAAAAACGGTTTTCAGCAAGACTTCTAATTGTTGTTAATATAAGATAGCCGCACATAGCAACTCCCAAGAAAAAACAGTTAGTCCATTTTTCCCCAAACCTGCATCCAAAACAATCAACACACAACACTTTCAACTTTCCAGCCGAATTTAAGCTTATTATGCAAAACTTTATAACATCGCCGAGCGTCTTGGATTCTAAAAAGGTAGAGCAAGATGAAATTCGGCACATACATGTTTGAAGCAAAGAAAGTCCCAGGCTTCGACTACGACCTTTTCCGAGTTAAACCAGAAGTCGGCAGACGCATGCCACCAAAACCAGACATGCACAGCAACATCGCAATCTTCGGCGATAACGTCACAGCACGTATTCACCCAGACTGGATCAGCCAAAGCGACCTCGGTCCCGCATGGAGAACCAACGACAACTTCAACGTCCGATGGGAAGTACTCTGCGCAACACAACCAGAACACAGAGCAGAACAACTTGACTACATTGAAGACGTAGCACGCAAAAGTGAAGGCATCTGGCTAAACAGCATTCACTTCGCAGAACACGGCCACTGCATATGCCCACGCTGTAAAGAACTACACGCAAAGAGCGGCTTATCATGGTACGAATGGAGACGCAAAGAAATCACTGAATACATGGCACAAGTCAGCGACCGCGTACGTAACAAAGCAAAAAAGAAATTCGTCATCGGCGTCCTCCCAGACCCAGTCACAAACTATGAACGCTTCGGCGTTAACTTCGATGACCTAGCCCCACTTACCGACGAATTCCTTGTCGTTATGTTCAGCAAAAACTACGCTACACCCTGGTACTGGGAAATGCTTGTACGCAACTTCAAAAAACTCTTCAAAGACGTTAAACTAAACTGCGCACTATATGTCATTGGCCCCGGAGACGACCCCAAAGAAACACCAACCCCAAGCGAACTCCTCACAGTATCAGTTCGAATGGCACGCGCAGGCACCGACGGCATACTATACCTCACAGACAAAGCGGCACAGATGCAGGAATTCCAAAAGAAAGTAGTTGCAGAGAAAGACGCACGCGAACGTCTGAAGAGCTACGGCGGTAGAGCAGGACAAGAAGTTCTCGACCTAGTCACAAGCTGGGAAAACAAGTACGTTTAATTAGAGCCTAAAATCTGAAGGGAGAAAAAACCTCAGAGTGGTTTAAAACCACCAGGCTGCCCTTTTTATTGTTTTTTCACTTTTAATGTATGTAACCCAAGTTTTGTTTCTGGGATTCGTTGATTTCCTTCATGGATTCGTATTGAGCTTCAATGAGGATTTTTAAGGCGTCTATGTTGCTTTTGATATCTTCAACTTCGCCGCTTTTCTGCAAAACACCGGACTTGATGAGCTGATCGTTGATTTTCTCCACAGAAACCTCAAGAACCTTCACTTTAAACGCAAAAATTTGTAGCGAATAAAGCAGGCTCAACTGCGAGTTTAACCGTTCTAAACGATCCAATTCGACGATTTTTCGAATGAACGCTTTGATTTTCTGTTCCTGCGTAGCTTCAGGCGACTGCAGTAACTGTTCATAAATAGTTTGCTGTTTTGCAGACGCATCTTTTGTTTCATCAACAGATTTTTGTACACGTTTCGCGATTTTCTCCAGCATCTCTAAGACTTCATCCAAACCAAATGCTCTCCCAACCAATTTACGCTTATGTTGATTGAAGAGACTGGGGCACCAATTATTTAAGCTTAATAACTTCACACAAAAGCCTATTCGAACTTGTTCAATCTGTTTTTTAGGTAGGAGTTATTGAGCGCGATTTATTGATATTATCATATACTCTGAGTAACAGCCGGATTAATTTTTGCCCAGCAAAATAGGTACAAGAATATCGGTTTTTTCTAAATAATCCAGTTACGGTTTTATATTCAACTAAGAGCAATACAACTGGAAAAGAGAGACTCCTCATGTCTGATACCGGTGTAACCGTCAAGAAATGTGATGACTTCAGCGAATGGTACGTCCAAGTCGTACTCAAAGCCGAATTAGCCGACTACGCCCCTGTCAAGGGCTGTATGATTATCCGCCCAGATGCATACGCCGTTTGGGAAAAACTCCAAGAAATCGTCAACCAAAAAATCAAAGCCACCGGCCACAGAAACGCATACTTTCCAATGTTCATCCCGGAAAGCTTCCTCAAAAAAGAAGCGGAACACTTCGAAGGCTTCACCCCCGAAGTCGCCTGGATCACACAGGGCGGCAACACACCGCTAGAAGAGAAACTGGCTGTTCGCCCAACAAGCGAAACCATCATGTACGAAATGTTCAGCAAATGGATTCGCAGCTGGAGGGATTTGCCGCTTAAAATTAACCAGTGGTGCAACATCGTCCGCTGGGAAACCAAGGCGACGAAACTGTTTTTGCGCACACGCGAGTTCCTCTGGCAGGAAGGTCACACAGCACACGCCACCGCTGAAGAAGCCGAAGCGGAAGTTATGTGGGCGCTAAACATGTACAAGGACGTTGTAGAAAATTACTTGGCAATCCCCGTTACCATCGGAACCAAGAGCGAAAGTGAAAAGTTCGCAGGCGCACTGTACACAACCGCCATGGAGTCAATCATGCCCGATGGTAAAGCATTGCAAATGGGCACAAGCCACAATCTTGGACAGCACTTCGCTAAAGTTTTCGATGTCAAATTTATAGGCGAAGACAAGCAGGATCACTATGTTTGGCAAACCAGCTGGGGCATCACCACAAGGCTGATAGGTGCCATGATTATGGTTCACGGCGACGACAAAGGATTAGTTATGCCGCCTAGAGTTGCGCCGACGCAAGTTGTTATTGTTCCCATTCCATTCAAGGGTCTAGAAGCTGAAGCCATCGCAGCGAAAACCAAACAAATCGCCGAGACACTCAAAGCCAAAGGCATAAGCGTCATCCTTGACGACCGCCAAGAGTACACGCCTGGCTGGAAATTCCACCAGTGGGAACTCAAAGGCATTCCCATCCGCATCGAACTCGGACCAAGAGACATCAAAGCAGGTCAAGTCGTCATGGTGCGACGCGACACAGGCCAAAAAACCCCAGTTACAGAAGCCGAAATACTCGCCACAGTTGAGAAGCTGCTACAAGACATACAAGACAACCTGCTAGCAAAAGCCAAAGCAATCCTAGCCGACAAAACCACTACGGTGCAGAGCTATGACGAGTTCAAGCAGGTTCTGGAAGCCAAAGGCGGCTTCATCAAAGCAGCATGGTGCGGCAGTCCAGAGTGCGAAGCAAAAATCAAAGACGAAACAGGCGCAACTATCCGTATAAGACCCTTCCAAACAGAAAAACCCGCCTTGGGATGCATCGTCTGTTGCAAAGAAGCCCCTGAAACAGCTTATTGGGCAAGATCATACTAACTTTGGCTCTAGAGGTTTAGGATGAAGTTGCTTAGCCGCTTCCATCAACCCCAACCGCTCCAATGTTTCTTTTTTGGGCACACCATTGTGGTTCCAGCCGCGCTTTTCGTAGTAATCGTCTAGCATAATGTCGTATTGCTCCAAATCAAGGGTAGCGCCTTTCAAAGATCCTTCAGTTAGAGGGTCTTTGAACCAACGTATAGGTGGTAAATCCAAGCTGCGACTCCACTGTTCGCCGTATTCGCGCACCCAAAACGCCCGTATCAAATTGAGGATTCGGTCACTTATCATGTCGAGTTTGTCAATCGAAAACTCTTCGCCCGTTGCTGCATGCAGATAGTTTTGGTACCAATCCATCCCCAGCCCAAGCGAGTTGTAAGCAAAACGGCACACGCCCAACGCTTCGAATAAACCCCCGCGGAGGAGTTGCTGCTGGATGAGAAAGTCGACTTTTCTACTGTCATAGTTGCCTCTGCCTGCTTTGATTTCCCAGGTTATGACCCAAGCATCTTTGTGGTGGGCGCCGATGCTGCTGGTTCCGTAAGCCAACGCCATAGCTGGCGCCATGTGACAGTCATAAGCGCTGACTTCTAAACCTTTAACATGCATCGCCCATTCGTTTGAGCCGCCACCGATTTTTTTAGCTGCCGAACGGACGCCTTCCGCCAGTACTCTGCCGACGCCCCGCCGAAACGCGATGTCGTTAACCAAGGATTTGATTTCTTCAAAGTTGCCCCAGTGGATTTTTTCACTGATAAGCCCTTTTTCGGAGGCTTCCAAAGCGAACCCGAGAACGTTGCCAAGCGAAATTGTGTCCAAACCAAATTCGTCAGCGAGCCGGTTGAGCGTTGAAACTTCTGCAAGATTGCCCAAGCCGATGTTTGAACCCAACATAGCCAAGTTCTCATAGTCAAGTTCAGAGTCTTTGCCGTCACTGTCTTTGACGACGTTGCCGCAAGTCATGTTGCACTGGGGACACCCCCGGTTGCCGACTTTCATTTTTTCCATGGCAAAGCCACCGATGGCTTCAGCGCCACTAAAAAAGCCTTCCTTGAAGTTATAGCTTGGCAGCGTACCGTTTTCTTGACACCACTCAACCGTTGACGTTGTCCCCTGCCGTTTCCAAAACGGATACAGCGGTTTTGAGAGGACCTCTTTGTAGCCGTCAGCCGCTAGTTTATGCATATCTTCGGGGTTGGCGAGAGGTATCTGCTGTGTGCCTTCGACTACGATTGCTTTGAGGTTTTTGCTGCCCATCACTGCGCCCATGCCCGGACGTCCTCCTGCGCGTCCCTCCTGCGAAACCACTGTGGCAAACTTGACAAGGTTCTCTCCAGCCTGTCCAATCGATACTACCCCCGATGTGCGGGGAAATTGCTGCTTGAGGTGTGCTTCGGTTATAAAAGAGTTTTTGCCCCAGTACTCTTGGGCGTCGAGGAACTTGCAGGCGTTGTCTTTGATGTGCAGAATTATGGGTGATGAGGCTTTGCCCTCGATTACCAGTCCGTCGTAGCCTGCTTTACGCATGTATACAGCCGCCAATGTGCCGATGTTGCCGTCGCCGTATCCGCCCGTGAGGGGGCTTTTCGCTGCAACTACCAATTTGCCGCTGTTAGGCAACCCGATGCCTGTTAAAGGTCCAGTGGCCAAGATCAGTAGGTTCTCAGGTGATAACGGATCTGTGCCTGCTTTTAGTCGGTCCCAGAGGATTTTAGCTGCAAAGCCTCTGCCGCCCAAAAAATCGTGGGCTAAACTCTGCTCGAATTCTTGGGAAACAGCTGTATTTTTGTTTAAGTTGACGTTTAGAAATACACCTGTCCAACCCTTCATTCGTCAAAACCAGACTCTACTAGAGCTTTCAAAAATAAAAATCTGTTGAGAAGCACTGCAGCTTTGGGCTTAGGAACCTTTATTTTTTGGTGGCGACAAGAGATTGGGTTACAGGTAACATCCTTGACGAAGGTTAAAGTGACTAACCGTGCAAGCAACATTGAATACGCTATACGGGACGTCATAGTTCATACTCAGGGGCTCATTAAAGCGGGGAGAAAAATCTATTACCTAAACATCGGTGACCCCGCAGCCTTTGACTTCAAAACGCCACAGAACGTCAAAGATGCCCTGTGCAAAGCCATAGAACAAGATAACAATTACTATTCACAGTCAGAGGGCAGACCAGAACTTAGGGAAGCAATCGCCCGCAAAGAAAAAAGGGTAAACAAAGTCGACATAACAGCCGACAACGTCATAATTACCGAAGGTATTTCCGAGGGCATACAGATGCTGCTGGCAGCGCTTGTAGAGAAAGGGGACGAAATCCTCTTCCCAGGACCAACCTATCCGCCCTACATTTCATACACTAAATTTTTCGACGGTAAACCAGTCGCCTACGAAACGATAGAAAAAGAAGGCTGGACACCAAACATCGACGATTTACGAAGTAAGATTTCGCCTAAAACCAAAGCCATTGTAATCACCAACCCCAACAACCCAACAGGCAGCGTATATAGTAACAAGATGATTAAAGAAATGCTCGACATCGCAGGCGAACATAACCTACCAGTGGTTTCAGACGAAATCTACGATCAATTAACTTACGAAAAGGAATTTGTCAGCGCAGCCCACCTAACCAAAGACGTGCCCGTCATCGGCTTAAACGGATTCTCCAAAGTCTACCAGATGACGGGCTGGCGGCTTGGCTACATGTACTTCAAAGGTGAAAGCAAAGAGCTTGACGACCTCAGATTGGGCGTGGAGAAGCAATGCCGTATCCGCCTCTGCGCTAACACACCTGTGCAAATCGCTGGAGCAACAGCGCTTAATGGACCCCAAGATTTCGTCAAAGGCATTGTTGACAGGCTAAGAGAACGTCGTGATTACGCGTATAAACGACTAAACGAAATCGAAGGAATATCTGCGACTAAACCTGAAGGCGCCTTCTATATCTTCCCCAAAATCCTCGACATTGGCAAACGATGGAAAAACGACATGGACTTCGTCGTCCAACTGCTTAGAGAAACAGGCGTTCTAATTGTTAATGGCTCAGGCTTCGATCCTGTCTACGGCAAAGATCACGCAAGGATCGTTTTCCTGCCACCCTGCGAAGTGCTTGAAGAAGCCTTCAACGCAATGGAAGGTTTCATGAAGAAAAAGCAGAAAGGCCGCGCCCACGTGGGTTACGGCTAAAAAAGTTAGATTTTTGTGCCGTTGGCAGGGTTTTTGATTTCTTTGTGGAACTCGGTCATCAGCTTCTTTGTGACTGGTCCGGGTTTGCCGTCGCCGATTACGCGTTTGTTTGCTTCTCGGATTGGAACCATCTCCATGGCTGTGCCTGTGAAAAACGCCTCGTCAGCAGTGAACATCATGAATGGTGTCAGGTTGGTGACTGTGAGCTTGATTTTGAGTTTTTCGCATAGTTTGGTGACTACTTCCGCTGTGATGCCTGCTAATGCGCCTGTGCTTGTCGGCGGGGTGAGGATTTCACCGTTTTTCACTATGAAGATGTTTTCGCCGACGCCTTCCGCGATACAACCGTTGCTTTCAAGGCAGATGGCTTCGTCAACGCCGTTTGCATTAGCTTCGATTTTTGCCAGGATGCTGTTTAGGTAGTTTAGCGATTTTATTTCGTGGGTAGTTGCGTCCACTGGGTTGCGTCTGACCCAGCTGAACATGGTTGTGATGCCTGTTTCTCTAGCGTTGCCTGATTTGATGTTGATAGTGTCGGTGATTATGATGACCGTTGCTTTGGGGCACTTACGGGGGTCTAATCCTAAGTCGCCGACGCCACGTGAAACGATGAGGCGGATGTAGCTGTCTTTCATTTTGTTTTTGCGTAGAGTCTCAACTACAGCTTGGACCATTTCCTCTTTTGAAAGTGGAATTTTGAGGGTTATAGCGTGGGCTGATCGGTAGAGGCGGTCCACGTGCTCTTTAAGTTTGAAAACCAAGCCGTTGTATGCGCGGATGCCTTCGAACACGCCGTCGCCGTAGAGGAAGCCGTGGTCGTAGACGGAGATTTTAGCCTGTGATTTTGGGTAGTATTCTCCGTCTATGTAGATTAGTAGTTCACTGGTCATTTGTCTTTCACTTCTCGGAGTGCTTTTGTTTATTGTTTAGTTCTTTGATATATTTTGCCTTAATGATACGTATATTTCGTTTATCAACCGTGGAATTGTGGACGTTTAGACAGATGCATCGGCAGTGGCAGAGGCTTAAAGGGTTTACCAGCGATTTTCTCGGACACTTTGGCGATCAGTTGGTCAGTGGTCAAGTTTTCCTGTTTGCCTTTCTGTTCGCGGTCCCGGACTGAAAGGGTGCCTGATTCAATTTCTTTCTCGCCGACAACGATAATGTATGGTATCCATTCCTGCTCGGCTTCACGGATTTTCTTCTGTAGCGTGGAGGATGAGTCGTCTATGTCTACGCGGATGCAGTGCGAAGCGATCTGCTGCGCTAAATCTTCGACTTTGTCGAGGAACTTGTCGGATATCGGTATGATTCTGACTTGGGTCGGCGAAAGCCACAGGGGCAACATGGGCGCTTTACCCGTCATTTGTTCCCGATAAGCCTTCTCCAGTAGCGCGTAGATGTCACGTTCGATAGCGCCGCTTGGGCTACAGTGCAGAATCAGCGGGTACTGTTTCTCGCCTTTCTCATCTACATAGGTAATTCCGTAGCGGTTGGCGTTTTCAACGTCAATTTGGTCCGTGCTCAGTGCGGCGGCTTTGTCTTGGTTGTCCACGAAGTTGAGGTCCCATTTGAGGATGAAGTAGAAGAGACTTCAGATGACGCAGCAGCACTTTAGTTAGTTACTAGTTAATTACCTAAAGTTTTAACAAGACTTGTTAAAAAAAGAAGGATGCTAACGCATCCTT
>Ga0209079_10001043_pt1 | contig 10576 bp, 7 predicted proteins | sample PPLLaktember2015_2_FD_187259 | JGI IMG/M metagenome (GOLD analysis project Ga0209079, IMG submission 187259) | Freshwater sediment microbial communities from Prairie Pothole Lake near Jamestown, North Dakota, USA - PPLs Lake P7 Core (6) Depth... | ecosystem: Environmental > Aquatic > Freshwater... | reverse complement strand
GGCGATGGCGGCGGCCTGGTCGGGAGTTTCCTCGAAGCCGAAGCCCTCGACGAAGGTGTCGTAGTCGTGCACCGAGCAGTCGAAGGCATGGCCCTGGCGGGCGGCACGCTGGGCGTACAGGTTGAGTAGTTCGGCGGCGGTGTCGCGCGCCGCCTTGAGCGCGCGGCGGCGAGCTTTTTCCCATTGTCCGGTGCCGAGCTTGTGCAGTGGCGCCGCGTCTTCGCCGGCGCCGCTGTAGCGCGAGATCAGGTGCAGGCTGGCGACCGGCACGTAGAGCTTGTCGCCGCCGTCGTATTCGAGATGAAGGAATTCGGTGTTGCCGTCGCCGAGGTCGAGGGTGGCGAGGCCGAGATAGCGGCCGACCCCGTACTGCGCGTGTACTACCGGGTCGCCCGGCTTGAGTTCGGAGAGATCGCGCAGCAGGCTGTCGACCGATGTGGCGCGCGCTTCGCGGGCACGTCTGAGCCGCGGCGGGATGGCGTAGAGCTCGGACTCGGTGACGACGGCGAGGCCGGCCGCGGCATGGATGAATCCGGCCGCGAGCGGACCGTGGGTCAGGCACAGCGGGTCGGCTGCGGCGAGGCAGGCCGCCCAGCCGTCCTCGAGGTGTGGATGCAGGCCATGCTCTGCGAGATATTCGGAGAGTGTTTCGCGCCGCCCGGCCGAGGGCGCGACGATGATCACGCGGCCGCCGAAGCCCTCCAGCCAGTTGCGCAGTTTCTCGACCGGATGCGGCAGGCGGCGGTCGACGGAAATCGGTGGCAGGGCGGTGGTCGGGGCGCCGTCAACGCTGGGTGATTCGGCCAGGGTTGCCGATTCGTCGACCGGCGACAGGGTGTGGCTGATGTCGATGCGCGCATGGTCCCGGGCATGGATGAAGAATTCCTCCATCGACAGGAACAGTCGCTCAGGCGGTAGCAACGGCCTGTCCTTGTCGCCCGACAGCAGGCGGAAGCGTCCGCGCGTGTCGGCCCAGAATTCCTGCCCGGCCCGGTCGAGACCGCCCTGCGCCACCAGCACGGCATCCTGCGGCAGGTAGTCGAACAGGCTGGCGGTCTGCTCGAAAAACAGCGGCAGGTAGTACTCGATGCCGCCGGGTGCGAGCTTGTTGCTGACGTCCTTGTAGAGCTTGGATTTCGACGGATCGCCTTCGAAGGTTTCGCGGAAATTTTGGCGGAAGCGGGTGACGCCGGCGTCGTCGAGCGGAAACTCGCGCGCCGGCAGCAGGCGGATCTCCTTCACCGGATACAGGCTGCGCTGGGTGTCGACGTCGAAGGCGCGCAGGGTCTCGATCTCGTCGTCGAACAGGTCGATGCGGTAAGGCAGCACGCTGCCCATCGGGAACAGGTCGATCAGGCCGCCGCGAATGGAAAACTCGCCGGGTGAAAAAACCTGGTTGACGTGGTGGTAGCCGCCAAGCGCCATCTGCGCGCGGAAGGCCGCCTCGTCGAGGCGGTCCTTCTGCTTGAGGAAGAAGGTGTGCGCTGCCAGGTGGGACGAAGGGGCCAGGCGCGACAGGGCAGTCCCCAGCGCGACCAGGGCGACGTCGAATTCGCGCCGCGAAATCTGGTAGAGGGTCGCCAGTCGCTCGGAAATCAGGTCGGGGTGGGGCGAGAAGCTGTCGTAGGGCAGGGTTTCCCAGTCGGGAAACACGCACACCCGCAGTTGCGGGTCGAACCAGCGCAGTTCGTCGGCCAGCCGCTGGACATCCCAGGCGCTGGCGCACACCACCACCAGCGGGCGCCGGGAGTGTGCCAGTTCGGCGAGGTAGAGAGCGTCAGCCGCGCCGGCAAGGCCGCTTTGCTGATGCTTCTGGCCGCGATCGGGGAGGGCGGGCGAGAACAGCATGAAAAAGTCGGGATTATATCGGCCCAGTCGCGTGTCCGGCGGCATGCTCTATGGATAGATGGATGACAAGCGTCCTGCCTTGGCTAGGATAAAGGTGTGATTAAGAAAGGGAGGTCGAACATGGTCTTTGCCAATCGCCACCAGGCCGCCAACCTGCTTGCCGAGACGCTGGTTGCCTACAAGGGGCAGCATCCGCTGATCCTCGCCATTCCGCGCGGTGCCGTGCCGATGGGCCTGCAACTGGCCAGGGCGCTGGAGGGCGATCTGGACGTGGTACTGGTGCGCAAGCTGCGTGCCCCGTTTAATCCGGAATTCGCCATCGGCTCGATCGACGAGTCGGGGTGGACCTATATCGCCGACTACGCCGAGTCGGCCGGCGGCACGGCCGCCTACCTGGAGCAGGAAAAGCAGGCCCAGCTCGACACCATAAGAAAACGTCGCGCGCAGTACACGCCGTTGCGGCCGCCTATCGATCCCGCGGGGCGCATCGTGATCGTGGTGGATGATGGCCTGGCGACCGGCGCGACGATGATTTCGGCGTTGCATGCCTTGCGCGACAAAAAGCCGGCGAAGCTGATCTGCGCGGTGCCGGTGGCGCCGCCCGACACGCTGGAAAAAATCCGCGGCTATGCCGACGAGGTGGTGTGCCTGCAGGCGCCGATGTTCTTTCAGGCAGTCGGACAGTTCTATGCCGATTTTCCGCAGGTCGACGACAGCGAAGTCGAGGCCATCCTCAGGCAGGCCTGAATTGTCAGCGCGGTTTCACCCGGGTGCCATCGCCGATCTTGTCATCCGGGTGGCTGACCACGCGGGTGCCGGCAGCGAGTCCTGACAGGACTTGGGTTGCGAGCCCGGCGCGCTGACCGGTCTCGACTGGGGTGACCCGGGCACGGCCGCCTTCCACTGCGAAAACGGCCCAGCCCTCCCCCTGCCTGAACAGCGCGCTGGTCGGTACCTGCAGGATGTCGTCACCTTCCCACAGGACGAAGCGGGCTTCCACCCGGTAACCGTCACCAAGTGATTGCCAGTCCTCGCGCGGCGAAACGAAATCGACGATCACGCGTACCCGCTGCTCCTCGACGCCGAGTGCCGAAATCTTGGTGAATCCGCTGGGTTCGACCCGCCGCACCGTGCCCTCGACTGTCTGCTCGCCACCCCAGCGGTCGAGCATGACCTTCGAGCCGGGGGTGATTTTCACCGCGTGGGTGGACAGAACTTCCACCTCGACTTCCAGGCTGGCGGGATTGCCGATCTCCAGCAGTGGCTGGCCGGCCGCCACCGCGCCCTCGCTTTCCTGCAGCAGTTTCAGCACCTGTGCCGCGACCGGTGCCCGCACCTGCAATGCCTCCAGGCTGCCGCCACCTTGAAGGCGGGTCGCACTGGCGACGGCGGCACGTGCCATTTCCAGTTCGAAGCGTGCCACCTTGACGCTGTGTGAGGCGGCCTGTTCGGTAGCGCGGGCGCGGGTCTCGGCGCTGCGGGCGCTGTCGAGTGCCTGTTCGGAGATGAAACTGGATTGCCGCAACGACTCGGCGCGGGTGCGTTCCTGCTGCGCCAGTTCGGCAGCGGCGCGGGCGGCGCGGGCATTTTGCTCAGCCACCGCCAGGGCGGCCTGTGCAGCGCTCACCTGTGCCTGTGCCTGTGCGCGGGTGCGCGGATCGAGCGCCACCGCGTGCGCAGGTTCGATCACTGCGATCACCTGTCCGGCCTTGACCGCATCGCCGGCCTTCAACGCGCTGCGGCGGACGTAGCCGCTTACCGGCGCCGACACCAGATAACGCTCCATGACGCGGGTCTTGCCTTCTTCCTCCACCGTCACCACCAGCGGCGCGCGCTTCACCTCGGCGATGTCCACCCGCTGTGCGCGCGGCATCAGGCCGAGCGCCAGGCCCGCCGCCACGATTGCGGCAGTCGCAATGATTCCGATTTTCGCGCGCAACTGCATGTCTGCTTTATGTCCTATTCGCGTGTCTTGAGTACCGCCACCAGGTCGAGCCTGCCGAGGCGAAGCCATAGCAGCAGTCCCGAAAGCAGCGCGGAAACGATGACCACCGCCGCGCCCATGGCATAGTTTTCCGGGGTCAGCAGCAAAGGCAGTCGGTAGAGCTCGTTCTGGAACGCTATCACCAGGATGCCGACCAGACCGACGCCGACCAGGAAGCCGACGGGAATCGCCGCCAGCGTCAGCAGCGCCAACTCACCCAGCAGGATATAGGCGATCTCGCCACGGGTGAAGCCCAGCACGCGCAGGCTGGCGAGCTCACGACCGCGCTCCGACAGCGCGATGCGCGCGCTGTTGTAGACCACGCCGAAGCCAATGGCGCCGGCGAGCACGGTGGACACCAGGTTGTAGAATAGGATGAACTCGCCGATGGTGGCGTAGAAGCTCTGGATCGCGGACTTGTTGGCGACCATGCCGAGCACGCGTGGACGCTGGTGCAGCCTGGCATAGAGTTCGGTTTCCATGCCCGGCTGCACCGCCAGATAGGCGCCCGATGCCGTGTTGCCCTCGCGCATCAGCGCATTCAGCGAATCCTGCTGCATGTAGGCCGAGACGCCGAGATACTGTTTGGTGATGCCCAGCACCGGGACCTGCAGCACCGGGCGGCGGCCTTCCAAGACCTCGACTGTCAGCATGTCGCCCGGCTTCACGTGCAGGATCTCGTTCGCCAGGTGGTCGGTCAGCACCACGCCGCCAGGCGGCAGGGCCACCGGCTGCAGTTTGCGGTCGAGCGAGCGGTGCAGCTGGCCTTCCGGCTGGATGCCGAACAGCGCCGCACGATGCTGATATTGGCCGAAGCGCAGGATGGCCGGTACGTCGCGAAAGCCTTCGACGAAGTCGACACCCGGCAGCGCAGCGAGTTCGTGCAGCGCGCGACCCGAAGTCGGCTCGATGAAGGTCAGTGCCAGGTCCTCGCGCGCTGCCTGCTTGAACTGCACGTCGACCATGAAGTCGATCGCCCCCTTCTGATAGTTGCCCACCATCATCAGGCCGCAGGCGCAGGCGATGCCGAGCACGGTCAGCAGCGACTTCAGCGGACGCCGCTCGATATGGCGCAGGATCATCCGTGTCGGCGCGGCGAACCAGCGCTGCAGGCCGATACGCTCTACCAGGGTGGTGCGATAGGCCACCGGCATTTCCGGACGCATGCCCTCGGCAGGCGGCAAGCGTACCGCGCGCGCGACCGAGAACAGCGTGCCGCTGACTGCGGCGAAGGCACTGATGCCGAGCGCGATCAGGATCACGCCGGCATCGAGCCGGTAGTCGAGGTAGGGGAAGCGGAAGGTCGTCTCCATGTAGACGCTGGAGAGACCCTGGCCGAACCAGGCGCCGAGCGCCACGCCTCCTGCCACTCCGAGGATCGTCATCAGCAGTACCAGCTTGACGTAGTGCGCACCGATCGCCAGATAGGAATAGCCAAAGGCCTTGAGGATGGCGATCTGGTCGCGCTGCAGTGCGATCAGACGGCTCAGCACCACGTTCAGCAGAAAGGCCGCGACGCCAAGGAAAATGGCGGGAAATACCGTGGCCGTGGTCTGCAGCTGCTTCAACTCCTCGCTCAGAAAGCGGTTGGAAAACTGATCCTCGCGCCCGTAGGCGCCGGTTCCGCCGTAGGGTCCGAGCACGGCGTCGACGCGGTCGATCACGTCCTGTTCATGGGCGCCGCGTGCGAGCGTCAGACTGACCTGATTGAAGGCGCCTTCCATGTCATAGGCTGCGGCCAACGCATTGCGCCCCATCCACAGTACGCCGTAGCGCTTGAAATCGGGAAACATCGAGCCCGGCGCGATCTGGTAGACATATTCGGGCGACACCGCGACGCCGACCACGGTGAGCTGCTTGCGTTTGCCGTTGACGATGGCGGCTAGGGTATCGCCCGGCTGGAAGCCGTGGGCATCGGCGAAGGTGTCGGAGAGCACCACCTCGTCCGTGCTCCAGGGCTGCACCATGCGTCCGCGGCGGATATGCAGTGCGTTGAGCAGCGGCTCGCCCAGGTCCGGCAGAGAGAGCAGCAGGCCGGTGATGGGATCGGTAAAGCCTGCGACCTCGAGCTTGACGCCAGCCCGTACCCGCGTCTCCACCCGTTCCACCCCGGGCAGTGCGGCAAGCCGTTCGGCCACCGGCTCGGGCGCGCGCTTGAGGCTGGCGAACACCTCGGCAAAACGGTATTCGCTATAGAAGCGATCGCGTGTGGAGGCCAGCGAGTCGTAGGTGGAGAGCGACATCACCATGGTGGCGACGCCGCCCATGATCACCGCGGCTATCGCCAGCACCTGACCGCGCAGGTGCCAGAGGTCGCGGAGGAGTTTGCGGTCGAGGGCGCGCATGCTTACCAGCTCAACTCATGCGCGGCCTTTTTCGCTGCGTTGCTGTGGATCTCGGCGATACGGCCGTCCGACAGGCGGATCACGCGGTCGGCCATGTCGGCGATACCGGCGTTGTGGGTGATCAGAACGGTCAGGGTGCCGAGTTCGCGGTTGACCTTTTCCAGCACTTCCAGCACCACCACACCGGTGGCGGAATCCAGCGCACCGGTGGGTTCGTCGCACAACAGCACCGCCGGGTTCTTGGCGACGGCGCGGGCGATCGCCACCCGCTGCTGCTCGCCACCGGAGAGCTGGGCAGGAAAGTGATCGAGCCGATTGCCGAGGCCGACCAGCGCCAGCGCATCCTCCGGCCGCATCGGTGAACTCGAAATCTCCGTCACCGCGGCGACGTTCTCGCGCGCAGTCAGGCTGGGAATCAGGTTGTAGAACTGGAATACGAAGCCGACATGCTCGCGGCGAAAGCGGGTTAGCTCGGCCTCGGAGGCGCCGGTCAACATATGGTCGAGGTAGCGCACTTCGCCGCCGCTGGGCGCGTCGAGCCCGCCGAGGATGTTGAGCAAGGTCGACTTGCCGCTACCCGAGGGGCCGAGCAACACTACCAGCTCGCCACGATAGAGGGTGAGGTCGATGCCGCGCAACGCGTGCACCTCGACCTCGCCCATGTGGTAGACCTTGGTCAGGCGGTGGGCGACGAATATGGCATTGGATGGGTCGGCAGGCATGCGTTTCATGATGCCACGGCTGTTGCGGCCGGTGTAGGCATGCGCGGATCAATCGGGTCTTGGCGCAGCGAAAAAAATGCATGCGGCGACCAGAACCGATGCTGCGGTCATTGCCAGGTTGCGATATTCGAGGCGAGGGCGCGCTTCTGTGACAACCGTTGCTAGGCAGGCAGATGCTCGGCAAACCATCCCGCCGCCCGGCTCGCCACCGCTTCCAGCGTGCCCGGCTCCTCGAAAAGGTGGGTCGCGCCTGGAACGATCACCATTTCCTTTTCGCAGCGCAACTGGTCGTAAGCCAGTTGATTGAGGTCGATCACGCCGTCGTCGTAGCCGCCCACCAACAGCAGCGTCGGTGCGGTGACGTTCGCCAAGGCCTGCTCGCTCGCCAGATCGGGTCGACCACCGCGGGATACGACGGCACGCGTCGCCGTACCGAGACGGGCGGCGGCCTCCAGCGCGGCGGCCGCGCCGGTGCTGGCGCCGAAGAAACCCAGCGGCAGATGTTTGGTGGCGTCTTGTGCCGCGGCCCAATCCGCGGCATCGAGCAGACGCCTGGTCAACAGACCGATATCGAAGCGGCGCGAATAGTCACGGTCCTCGTCGGGGGTCAGGAGATCCATCAGCAGGGTGCCGACGCCTGCATCGCGCAGCACGCTGGCGACATAGTTGTTGCGTGGCGAATGGCGCGAGGAACCACTGCCATGGGCAAACAGCACCAGCCCGACGGCATGCACGGGAATCTCCAGCATGCCTTCGACCGTGGCCGTGCCGGCAGGGATATGGACCAGGGCGGCGGTGCTCATGGCCGGTGATCCCGGTGCATCGCAACCGGAATGCGGCGGTTGCCGAAGGGATGGCTGAACGCGCCGAACCGGCCGGCGATGGCGCTGCCGCAATGCGGGCAATGGCCGTCGGGGGTGAGCTTGTAATCGTCGATGCGATACCAGTCGCGCACGATCAGCGGCTCGTGGCAAGACGGGCAGAAGGTGGTGCCGCCGGTGGTGTCGTGCACATTGCCGGTATAGACATAATGCAGGCCGGCCTTCAGCGCGATGTCGCGGGCACGGGTCAGGGTGGCGGCCGGGGTCGGCGGTACGTCCAGCATCTTCCAGTCGGGATGGAAGGCGGAGAAGTGCAGCGGAACGTCGGGACCCAGTTCGCGCAGGATCCACTGGCTCATTGCCCCGATCTCGGCGTCACTGTCGTTTTTGCCGGGGATCAGCAGGGTGGTGATCTCGAACCAGACATCGGTTTCGCGCTTCAGATACACCAAGGTGTCGAGCACCGGTTGCAGATGCGCACCGGTCAGCTTGAAGTAGAACTCCTCGGTGAAGGCCTTGAGATCGACGTTGGCCGCGTCCATTTTCGTATAGAAGGCACGCCGCGCCTTGTCGTGCATGTAGCCGGCGGTGACCGCCACGGTCTTGATGCCGCGTGCATGGCAGGCGTCGGCCACATCCATCGCGTATTCGGCGAAGATCACCGGGTCGTTGTAGGTGAAGGCGACGCTCTTGCAGCCGCCTTCTTCCGCCGCCCGGGCGATTTCCTCGGGCAGGGCCTGGTCCACCATGGTGTCGGTCTCGCGCGACTTGGAAATGTCCCAGTTCTGGCAGAACTTGCAGGCGAGGTTGCAGCCGGCGGTGCCGAAGGAGAACACCGAGGAGCCGGGGTAGAAGTGATTCAGCGGCTTCTTCTCGATCGGATCGATGCAGAATCCGGACGAGCGTCCGTAGGTGGTCAGCACCATCCGGCCGCCTTCCATCTTGCGCACGAAGCACAGGCCGCGCTGACCCTCATGCAGCTTGCAGTCACGTGGACAGAGGTCGCACTGGATGCGGCCGTCAGGCAGCGCATGCCACCAGCGCGCGGGGTAGTGCGACTCGGGGATACTCATGGGCGCCCTCCCTGTTCCTTCCACTTGCTAACGGTATAGCGCGAAAGGCGTACGTCCGCAGCCCAGAAATCCTGCGGCAGGCCGGCCTTGCGCTTGAGGTGCGCGAGAAACTCGAGTGGCTCGGGCAGTTGCTCCCACACTTGTGGCAGGAAAGTACTGCGGTGGTGGGCGTACTCGAATATCAGGCCGTCGATGCCCGGTCGCAATACCGTCAATGCCTCGTCCTCGCTGCTGACCGAAAGGGACTCGGTGGGCGATAGCAGTGAAACCTCGACGCGGATGTCGTTGAATTCCTCGCGCGCGAGTGGCATGAAGCGCGGGTCGCGAAATGCCGCGGCCAGAGCGTTGGCGCGGACATCCTCCCCGAGGGGACGATGCGGTTCGAGCGAGCCGATGCAGCCGCGCAGGTCGCCCATCTTGGTCAGGGTGACGAAGCTTGCTCCCGGTTGCCGCAGCCAGTCGGCTGGTGGCGGAACGGGCATGGCGTGCCCGAGGTGCTGGCCGATCTCTGCGCGTGCCAGCTTGAGCAGGGTGTCGCCTTTCTCATCCTCGTCGGTGGCCGGATCCTGCGCCGGAACAAACGCGAACGCGGCATAACCGACTACCCGCTCAGGCTCGCCCGCGGTTTCGCTGGAATTGCGAACATCCAGTTCCACCGCGCGCAGGCCGTGCTCGCGCGCGGCCAGCAGTAGCCCGTTGACCGGCGTGGCGCCGCAGGCCTGCTCGTGGTTGAGATGCGGGTTCATCGCGGCGATGGCATCGGCAGTCTTTCGGTCGATCTGGCGTGCCAATGCGTCGGGCAGGAAATGCGACAGGTCGGAACTGATGACGATCAGGGTTTCCTCGCCACCCCAGACGCGTTCCAGCACTTCGGCGACTTCTTCGGCGGTGGCGTCGCCCACTGCCAGCGGCAGCAGTTGGAAATCTCCCAGAACCTGTTGCAGGAAGGGCAATTGCACTTCCAGCGAGTGTTCGAACTGATGCGCTGCCGCGCTGCGGGTGACCTGGGGCAGATTGGCAAGGCTTCGCATTGCGGCCTGATCCAGGGTGACTGCCCCCAGGGGAGTGGCAAAGCGATCCGCATCGGGCAGGGCCAATCCGCGCACGGCGACGCGGTGGGTCGGTCCCAGCAGCACGACTTTGCGAATGCGCCCGCGCAAATCGGCGATCTGGGCGTAGGCATTGGCGGCTATCGGTCCGGAGTAGATATAGCCTGCATGCGGGACGATCAGCGCCTTGGGTGCCTGATTCAACTTGAACGCCTGCGCATGTTCGAGCAGATCGGCCAGAGTACGCTTGAGTTCGATCGGGCTGTCGGGGTAGAACATTCCCGCAACGGCGGCAGGTCGGGTAGTGGACATCAGTTTTCCTTGACTAATTCACCTGTTAAATATGGGGGAATAGTTCGGATTTCAAGATGCCTTGCAGCAGAAATGCGTCGCCGCGGATAATGGTGTTTTACCTGAGCACGCCATGTCCCGTTATTTCGCCCTGATCCCTGCCGCCGGCACGGGGAGCCGAATGGAATCGAGCTCGCCGAAACAGTATCTGCCCCTGCTCGGACACCCACTGATCGCCCATACCCTGACTGCCCTGTCGCGCGACCCGCGCATCGACAGGATCGTCGTCGTGCTGTCGCCGGGCGATGCGTTTTGGCAAGCACATGACTGGTCGCCCTGGCAGGACAGGCTCGTGGTGTTGCGTTGCGGCGGGGCGAGCCGGGCGGAGTCGGTGCTCAACGGCCTGGAAGCGATGAGTGAATGGTGTGCGGAGGATGACTGGG
>Ga0209079_10001042_pt1 | contig 10583 bp, 6 predicted proteins | sample PPLLaktember2015_2_FD_187259 | JGI IMG/M metagenome (GOLD analysis project Ga0209079, IMG submission 187259) | Freshwater sediment microbial communities from Prairie Pothole Lake near Jamestown, North Dakota, USA - PPLs Lake P7 Core (6) Depth... | ecosystem: Environmental > Aquatic > Freshwater... | reverse complement strand
AGGCACGGCAGTGCGCATCCACACCGCGCGGCGCGCCGAGTGCGCTGTGGGGTGTCTCGCGCAGCGCGACGCCGTGCGGCGGGCGTCGCACTCCAGAAACTGCGGCGGGCCAGGAGGAACGCCGGCCGGAAGGCACGATTGGCGGAACCGCAAGAGCTCACTCCGAAAGCTGCCGGCCCGCGAGAAGTGCCCTCGACCCGGTGTCGACCGCCGCGCGTCGCGCGGAGACGAGGCGCCCCACAGCGCACTCGGCGCGCAGGCGACTCGACAGCGGGCTGCATCGCCACCCGGCAATCGACTGATCCTTCTTGCCAGCGCTCAGACAAAGCAGTCGCCGCAGCCCAGGCGTTCGCTGCGCTGGCGTCAGCGGCTCACGCTGTCCCACACCTTCTGCAGCCGCTTGACGCTCACCGGCATCGGCGTGCGCAGTTCCTGCGCGAACAGCGACACGCGCAGCTCTTCCAGCAGCCAGCGGAACTCGTCGAGCCGGGCGTCGGCCACGCCCTTGCGCGCGGCGAGCTCGCGCAGGTACGGCGTCTGCAGCACGGCGATCTCGCTCATCCGCGCGGCGTCGCGCGCGGGGTCGCTCTTGAGCTTGTCGAGCCGCGCCCCGATCGCCTTCAGGTAGCGCGGATAGTGCGCGAGCGCGCTCGCCGGCGTGGTCACGATGAAGCGCCGCGCGAAGAGACGACCCAGCTGCTGCTCGACGTCGGTCACCACCGCGGGGAACGCCTTCAGGCCGTTGAGCCTGCGCGCGATCGGCGCGGCTTCCTGCACGATCGTCGCCAGCAGCCGCCCGATTTCCTGCGCGATCAGCGTCAGCTTGCCGCGCGCCTCGTCCTTGCGCGCCACGAAGCCCGCGCGGTCCCTGGGCCACGGCTCGACGAGGCAGGTGCGGTCGAGCGCCGCGGTGACGACCTGGTCGCGCAGGTCCTCGAAGCCGTCCCACGCGTGCGCGAGTGAGGGAACGGTCGCAGCCTGGATCTGCGTCGTCTGCAGCGTCGACAGGCTCTTCTCCAGGTACTTCACCTGTTCCCGCAGCTGCAGCCGGAACAGCCGGCGCAGGCCGGCGCGATGCTGGCCCAGTGCCTCGTCGGGCTCGTCGAACACTTCGACCGCACAGTGCCCGCCGTGATCGACCAGCGCCGGGTAACCCACGAGCGCCTGGCCGCCGCGGCGGATCTCGAGCAACTCGGGCAGCTCGCCGAAGTCCCAGTCGGTGATCTCGTCGGCGAGACCCTCCGCGACCTCCGCATCCTTCTGCGCGAGTTGCTGGAAGTTCCTCTGCGCCTGCGCCCCCAGTTCCGCGCGCAGTTGCGCGAGGTTGCGTCCCATGCCGAGCTGCCGGCCGTGCTCGTCGATGACCTTGAAGTTCATCAGCAGGTGCGCCGGCAGCGTCTCGAGCTTGAAGTCGGCGGGCTGCGCGACCAGGCTGCGCTCCGCACGGATGTCGGCGATCAGCGCCTCGACCAGCGGCGGCGCGCCCGCCCGCTCGCCGATCCGCTCCACGAAGCCGGCGGCGTACTCGGGCACCGGGACGAGATGGCGACGCAGCTTCTGCGGCAGCGACTTCAGCAGCAGGTGCGCCTTCTCCTTGAGCATCCCCGGGACCAGCCACTCGCAGCGGACCGGATCGACCTGGTTCAGTGCATAGAGCGGCACGGTCAGCGTCACGCCGTCGCGCGGGGAGCCGGGCTCGAAGTGATAGGTCAGCGCCATCGTGACGCCGCGCATCTCGACCTGCTTGGGGAAGAGATCGGTCGTCACGCCGGCGGCCTCGTGCCGCATCAGGTCGTCGCGCGACAGGAAGAGCCGCTTCGGCTGCTCGCGCTCCGCGGCCGCGCGCCACTTCTCGAACTGCGCGGCCGTGTGGACGTCGGCCGGCACCAGCTGGTCGTAGAACGCGAAGATCAGTTCGTCGTCGACCAGCACGTCGAGCCGCCGCGTCTTGTGCTCGAGTTCGCGGATCTCGCGCACCAGCCGCTGGTTGTGTGCGAAGAACGGCGCGCGCGTCTCCAGCTCGCCCTCGACGAGCGCCTCGCGCAGGAAGATCTCGCGCGCGTGCTCCGGGTTCAGCAGCCCGTACGGCACGCGGCGCTGCGCATAGACGACGAGGCCGTACAGCGTCGCGCGCTCGAAGGCCATCACCTGCCCGGCCTTCTTCTCCCAGTGCGGATCCGTGTGGGACTTCTTCAGCAGGTGCGCGCCGACGCGCTCGAGCCACCCGGGCTCGATGTTCGCGATGGTCCGCGCGAACAGGCGCGACGTCTCGACGAGCTCGGCCGCCATCACCCAGCGTCCCGCCTTCTTCAGCAGCGGCGAGCCCGGCCAGACGTGGAACTTGATGCCGCGCGCGCCGGCGTACGGCGGCTCGCCGCGGTCGGCGTCGAGGATGCGCGTGCCGACGTTGCCGAGCAGGCCCGCCAGCAGCGCGAGGTGCAGCTGCTCGAACGTCGCCGGCACCGTGTCGATGCGCCAGCCCTGCTCGCGCGCGATCGTGGCGAGCTGGCCGTGCACGTCGATCCACTCGCGCACGCGGCGCGGACTGAGGAAGTGGCTCTTCAGGTCGTCGGTGAGCTTGCGGTTCGACTTCTTGTGCTCGACCTTCTCCTGCACGAAGTTCCACAGCTTCACCAGCGACAGGAAGTCGCTCTTGTCGTCGGCGAGCCGGCGGTGCGCCTGGTCGGCCGCCTCCTGCGCCTCGAGCGGGCGCTCGCGCGGGTCCTGCACCGACAGCGCCGACGCGATCACGAGCATCTCGGCGAGGCACTGCTGGTCGCGCGCCGCCAGCAGCATGCGGCCGATGCGCGGGTCGAGCGGCAGCTTCGCCAGCTCGCGACCGGTCGCGGTGAGCTCGTTGCGGTCGTCGACCGCGTTCAGCTCGGCGAGCAGCTGGTAGCCGTCGGCGATCGCCCGTCCCGGCGGCGGTTCGACGAACGGGAACTCGCCGACGTCGCCCAGGCCGAGCGACTTCATGCGCAGGATCACGCTCGCCAGCGACGAGCGCAGCACCTCGGGGTCGGTGAAGCGCGGCCGCTTCGCGAAGTCGTCCTCGCCGTAGAGCCGGATGCAGACGCCGTCGGCCACGCGGCCGCAGCGGCCGGCGCGCTGGTTGGCCGCGGCCTGCGACACCGGCTCGACCTGCAGCTGCTCCACCTTGTTGCGGTACGAGTAGCGCTTGACGCGCGCCAGGCCGGTGTCGACCACGTACCGGATGCCGGGCACCGTCAGCGAGGTCTCGGCCACGTTGGTCGCGAGCACGATGCGCCGCCCGCCGCCCGGCCGGAACACCCGCTCCTGGTCCTCGACCGACAGCCGCGCGTAGAGCGGCAGGATTTCCGTGGCAGGGGGATGGTGCTTGCGCAGCGCCTCGGCCGCTTCGCGGATCTCGCGCTCGCCCGGCAGGAACACCAGCACGTCGCCGCGCCCGACGCCGGCCAGTTCATCGACGGCGTCGACGAGTCCGTCCATCAGCGTGCGGTCGTCGGCGTCGTCCTCGTCCCGGACCGGCCGGTACCGCAGCTCGACCGGATAGAGCCGGCCCGAGACCTCGATGACGGGCGCCGGCCCCTCGGCACCGCCGAAGTGCTGCGCGAAGCGCTCGGCGTCGATCGTCGCCGACGTGATGATCACCTTCAGGTCGGGCCGCCGCGGCAGCAGCTGCCGGAGGTACCCGAGCAGGAAGTCGATGTTCAGCGACCGCTCGTGCGCCTCGTCGATGATCAGCGTGTCGTACGCCGCGAGCAGCGGGTCGCCCTGCGTCTCGGCGAGCAGGATGCCGTCGGTCATCAGCTTGATCGACGCGCCGGGCCGCGTGTGGTCGGTGAACCGCACCTTGTAGCCGACGACCTCGCCGGGCGGCGTGCCGAGCTCCTGCGCGATGCGGCGCGCGATCGTCGAGGCGGCGAGGCGGCGCGGCTGGGTGTGGCCGATCAGCCCGCGCTCGCCGCGGCCGATGGCGAGGCAGATCTTCGGCAGCTGCGTCGTCTTGCCCGAGCCGGTCTCGCCGCTGACGATCACGACCTGGTGCGACTCGATCGCGCGCGCGATGTCCTCGCGGCGACCGGAGACGGGCAGTTCCTCGGGAAAGGTGATGGCCGGCAGCGGCGCACGACGACGTGGGGGTCGCGCGGACCCGGACGCGTTGTCTCGGCGGTGGGGCTGCATCGGCGGCCGCGCGCTAGCGCGGCGTGGTCATGTCGGTGTCCGGCGGGGTGAGGTCGCGCTCGAAGCGAGCGCGAGGCGGTCAGTATACTTTTGCCGATGAACGACGCCGCACCCGCGCCCCACGTGGCCGCCGAAGTGACCGACGACCACGCGCGCTTCGTCGCCTGGCTGCGACAGGTCGCGCCATACGTGCACGCGCACCGCGGCAAGACCTTCGTCGTCGCCTTCTCCGGCGGGCTCGTCGAAGCCGGCGCCCTGACCCGGCTGGTGCACGACCTGTCGCTGCTGTCGGCGATGGGCATCCGGCTCGTGCTCGTGCACGGCTCGCGGCCGCAGGTGCAGGCGCAGCTTGCGTTGAAGGGCGTGCCGGCGCGCTTCCACGCCGACGTGCGGATCACGGACAGCGCGGCGCTCGAGTGCGCCAAGGAGGCGTCCGGCGAGATCCGGCTCGACATCGAGGCCGCCTTCTCGCAGGGCCTGCCGTCCACGCCGATGGCGCACTCGAAGGTGCGCGTCGTCAGCGGCAACTTCGTCACCGCGCGCCCGCTGGGCGTGATCGACGGCGTGGACTACGAACTCACCGGGGTCGTGCGCAAGGTCGACGCCGACGCGATCCGTTTCACGCTCGCCAACGGCGCGATCGTGCTGCTGTCGCCGCTCGGCTTCTCGCCGACCGGCGAGGCGTTCAACCTGACGATGGAAGACCTCGCCACCAGCGTGGCGACGGCCGTCAAGGCCGACAAGCTGATCCTGCTGACCGAGACCGACGGCATCCGCGACGCCGCCGGCGAGCTGAAGAGCGAGCTGTCGGTGCAGGACGCCGAAGCGATGCTGGGCACCGACGCCTTGAAGGGCGATCCGGCGTTCAACCTGAAGTTCGCCGTCCGGGCCTGCAAGGCCGGCGTGGCGCGCGCGCACATCATTCCGTACACGCTCGACGGCAGCGTGCTCGCGGAGCTCTTCACGCACGATGGCGTGGGCACGATGGTGGCTCCGGAGAACCTCGAGAAGTTGCGCGAAGCCACGCCGGACGACGTCGGCGGCATCATCAAGCTGATCGAACCGCTGGAAGCCGACGGCACGCTGGTGAAGCGGCCGCGCGAACTCATCGAGCGCGAGATCGACCGCTTCATCGTGATGGAGCACGACGGCTTCATCTTCGGCTGCGCCGCGCTCTATCCCTTCGCGCGCGAGCACATGGGCGAGCTGGCCTGCCTGACGGTGCATCCGGACTACCAGAGCTATGGCGACGGCGAGCGGCTGATGAAGCGGATCGAGCAGCGCGCCAAGGCGGCCGGGATCAACAAGCTCTTCGTGCTGACGACGCGCACGGCGCACTTCTTCATCAAGCGCGGCTTCCGTCCGGCCACCGTCGACGACCTGCCGCAGGCGCGGCAGCACATGTACAACTGGCAGCGCCGCTCGCAGGTGCTGCTGAAGCAGATCTAGGAGCCCGCGATGGCAAGAATGGTGAACTGCGTGAAGCTCGGCAAGGAAGCCGAGGGCCTCGACTTCCCGCCGGTGCCCGGCGATCTCGGCAAGCGCCTCTGGGAGAACGTCTCCAAGGAAGCGTGGGCCGGGTGGCTGAAGCACCAGACGATGCTCGTCAACGAGAACCGGCTGAACCTGGCCGACGCGCGCGCCCGCAAGTACCTGCTGCAGCAGATGGAGAAGCACTTCTTCGGCGAAGGCGCCGACGTGGCGCAGGGCTACGTGCCGCCGTCGAACTGACCGGGCCCGTCCCCGGCCGCGCCCGCGGCACCGCGTCGGCGCGGCTCAGAGCGAGCGCAGCTGGAAGAACAGCGCGCTGTCGAACGGCGCCCAGACCGGCGTGCGCACGCCGGCCACCGTCAGCCCGCGGCGCACCCACTCGTTGCTGGTCATCCAGAACGTGTAGCGCGGCTTCGCCGCATAGAAGGCGTCCGTGTCGAAGTAGCCGGGCGCTCCCAACCGGATCGGCCGACCGTCCGCGGTCCGCGCGAACGAGTCGCGGACGTACGCGACGAGCTGCGCGTACTGCGCCGGGGACAGGCGCACCTCGCGGCCCGCGTAGGAACCTGGATTGGCGATGTACTCCACGTGCATCGCGCCCTCGCCCAGGCCGGTGAGCGCCACGAATGCCGTGCCCGGCTTCAGGTCGGTCCAGGTCGGCGTGCTGGCGAAGAAGGCGGCGTCGCCCCAGCCGAAGGCGATCCATCGCATCGGCGCGGCGAGCGCGCGCATGTCGCTCGCCGGATGGTCGATGGACCAGTCGACGTCCGCCGACCGCGTCGGCAGCACGAGTTCCGCGTGCACGCCATTGGTCCGGACGTAGACCGGGATGCCATCGGCGCTCGGCTGGAAGTCGGCGTTCAGCGGGACCAGCGCGAGGACGACCGCCACCAGCAGGTAGGCGGCCGGGATCACGACCGCCAGTCCGAGCAGCGCGACGGCGAGCCGCCTCACGAACGGCGCGATTCCCTGACCCCGTCGGCCGTGCCGAGCAGCAGCACGTCGGCGCCGCGCGCCGCGAACAGGCCGTTGGTGACGACGCCGACGATGCCGTTCACGCTCCGTTCGAACGCGACCGGGTCGGCGATCGCGAGCCCGTGCACGTCGATGATGACGTTGCCGTTGTCCGTGACGAATCCCTCGCGCAGCTTCGGCGTGCCGCCGAGCTTCGCCAGTTCGCGTGTGACATAGGCGCGTGCCATCGGGATCACTTCGACCGGCAGCGGGAAGCGGCCGAGCGCTGCAACCAGCTTGCTCTGGTCGGCGATGCACACGAAGGTCCGCGCTACCGCCGCGACGATCTTCTCGCGCGTGAGGGCGCCACCACCGCCTTTGATCATGCAGAAGCCGGCGTCGATCTCGTCCGCGCCGTCGACGTAGACGGAGAGTGTCTCGACGTCGTTGAGATCGAGGAGCGGAACGCCGTGGGCCGCGAGCCGCTTCGCGCTGCGATCCGAGCTCGGCACGGCCCCGGCGATCCGGTCCCGGATTCCGGCGAGCTCGTCGATGAAGAAGTCGGCGGTCGAGCCGGTGCCGACTCCGATGACCTGCCCCTCCGGCACGAACCGCACCGCGGCGCGTGCCACCTCGCGCTTCAGATCGTCCTGCGTCGCCATCAGCTCACTCCTCCCGTGGCCGGATGATACGGAGGCGTGGCGGGTAGCGCCCTGCATCCACACCGTCCGTCGCGCGGAGTCGAGGCGCACCACAGCGTGCTCGACGCGCAGGAGACTCCCTCACGCGCAACAACGCATCGAACACAAGCGGCTAATGCGAAGTCGAACGCGGACCCGGCGGAACGATCCAGAACGGCCGCGGGCGGTGCTCGCAGAAGCTGCGCATACCCTGGTCGGCGAAGCGGGCGACGCGCGGTCGCAACGCGAGATTGGTCGTCACCAGTTGCGGCGAGTCGTCCTCGGCCTCGACGATGTATCCGTGCCCGTACGGCTTCACGACCACGTTGCCGCTGATGCGCACGCGGCGCGATCCCACCGTGACGATCCCGCGCTGGTAGGACCGGTGCACGAGGCAGCCGACCACGCTGCTGGCCGTTGCCTCGCCGTTGTCCAACCAATGCAGCGGATAGCGTCCGGGCCGGTTGAACTGCCCCATGCGCCGGAACTCCACGCCGGAGAACCGGCCGACCGACTGCCGCAGCGTGCCCGCGACCTCGCCGGGTCCGCCGGCGATCAGGCAGTAGGCGCCGACCAGTTCGCGCTCCGAGGCATCGCAACCTTCGACGACGACGTTGCGGGACAGCAGCACCGCCTTGGCCATCGATCCGGGCAGCACGTGGCGCACGGTCGCCTGCCGGCCGTGATGGCGGTGCTGTATCGGCGTCGCCAGCTTCACCGTCAGGCAGTCGGCCGCGACCTCCGCGATCGTGTGTTCCTCGATGACCGCGTGGTCCGCGCCCGACGCCACAGCGATCCGCTCGCCGCGGCGCCAGTCGACCGGCTGGTCGAGCCGGACCGTGTCGTGCCCCGGGGCCGTGCTCGGGCCCAGCGGAACCCACGAGGTGCGCGCCTCGCCGTGAAGATCGATCGAGCCGCCATTGACCGCCGCGAGGAACTTCGAGCCGAGATCGCGGTGCGGGGCGATGCCGCTGTCCGCGCACAGCGTGATAGCGAGCGCCTGCCTGAACGGCTGTTCCGCGGTGCCCGCGCTGAACTCACCCTTGCCGGCAACGACGATCCAGCCGGCGCGGATGGTGGCATCGCGACGCGCGACGATGACCGTGCCGTGCACCGTCAGGGAGCCGATGTCGATGTCCTGGTCGATGACCAGCGTTCGGCCCGCCGCCACCGTGATCGCATCGCCGCGGCCGGGCAAGCCACCGGGCCACGCGGCCGCATCGGACCAGCGATCGGCGTTGGCCGGGAGTAATTCAGGAAGAGCGGCCGGCGCGGGCGCCGCGCCGGTGGAGAGGTATTCGAGGAAGCCCATCTGCTGCGTTACATCCCGATGCACGTCGCGTCCACGCGCGCGACGATGAGTCCGAGGGTACGGGACTGCGCGCGATCATCAAATCGCGCGCATGGCATGAGGAAGGATGACGCGCGCGGTCCTGCGCGGTGGCGTGCGCGATGCCGGCGCGCGTGAACCGAAGCGCGCTCCCGCACTCCCCTCGCAGGCCACGCGCCGCGCGCGGCCGGCTTGGATCAGCGGCGCGGCGGTGGAACGTCGGTGCAGACGCCCTCGGCCACTTCGGCCGCCAGCCCGACCGATTCGCCGAGCGTGGGGTGCGGATGGATCGTGCGGCCGATGTCGACCGCGTCCGCGCCCATCTCCACCGCGAGCGCGACCTCGCTGATGAGGTCGCCCGCATGCGTGCCGACGATGCCGCCGCCGAGGACGCGATGGCTCGCCTCGTCGAAGATCAGCTTGGTGAAGCCTTCGTCGCGGCCGTTGGCGATGGCGCGGCCGCTCGCGGCCCAGGGGAACTTGCCGACCTTGACCTTCACGCCCTGCGCCTTCGCTTCGTCCTCGGTCAGGCCGACCCACGCGACTTCGGGATCGGTGTAGGCCACCGACGGGATCACGCGCGCGTCGAAGAACGCCTTCTCGCCGTGCGCGGCCTCCGCGGCGACGTGGCCCTCGTGCACCGCCTTGTGCGCGAGCATCGGGTTGCCGACGATGTCGCCGATCGCATGGATGTGCGGCACGTTGGTCCGCATCTGCCGGTCGACGTCGATGAAGCCGCGCTCGGTGACCGCCACGCCGGCCGCCTCCGCGCCGATCCGTCGGCCGTTCGGCGAGCGGCCGACGGCCACCAGCACGAGGTCGTAGAGCTGCGGCTCGGCCGGGGCCTGCTCGCCTTCGAAGCGCACCAGGATGCCTTCGGGCTTCGCCTCGACGCCGACCGTCTTCGTCTTCAGCATGACCTTGTCGAAGCGCTTCGCGTTGTGCTTCTGCCAGACGCGGACGAGGTCGGCGTCGGCGCCGGTCATCAACCGGTCGAGCATCTCGACCACCTCGATGCGCGCGCCGAGCGTCGAGTACACGGTTGCCATCTCGAGCCCGATGATGCCGCCGCCGATCACGAGCATCCGCTTCGGCACCGCGGCGAGTTCCAGCGCGCCGGTCGAGTCGACGATCCTCGGATCCTCCGGCACGAACGGCAGCTTCACGGCCTGCGAGCCGGCGGCGATGATCGCCTTGGCGAACCGCACGACGGTCTTCTCGCCGGTCGGCGCCTGTCCCGGGCCGGACGTCAGCTGCACTTCGAGGTGGTTCGGTCCGACGAACCGGCCCACGCCGCGCACCGTCGTGACCTTCCGGGTCTTGGCCATGCCGCTCAGGCCACCGGTGAGCTTGCCGACGACCTTGGCCTTGTGCGCGCGCAGCTTGCCGAGATCGATCTTCGGCGCGCCGAACTCGACACCGAGCGCGGCGAAGTGCGCGGCTTCGTCCATCACGGCAGCGACGTGCAGCAGCGCCTTCGACGGAATGCAGCCGACGTTCAGGCACACGCCACCGAGCGTCGAGTAGCGCTCGACCAGCACGGTCTTCATGCCGAGGTCGGCGGCGCGGAACGCGGCCGAGTAGCCACCGGGGCCGGCGCCGAGCACCAGCATTTCGCACTCGATGTCGGCGGCGCCAGCGAACGCTGCGGCGGCCGGGGTCGGCGCCGGCGTTGCAGCCGGCTTCGGTGCGGCTGCGGCGGGTGCGGCTGCGGCGGCTGCAGCGGGTGCGGCGGGCACGGGCGCGGGCGGCGGCGCAGCGGCCGGGGCACCGGATGCCTCGAGCACGAGGAGCGGCGACCCCTGCGACACCTTGTCGCCGAGCTTCACGCGCATCTCCTTCACGACGCCCGCCGCCGACGACGGGATCTCCATCGACGCCTTGTCGCTCTCGACGGTGATCAGCGACTGGTCCTGCGCGATCGTGTCGCCCGGCTTCACCAGCACCTCGATCACTTCGAC
>Ga0209079_10001041_pt1 | contig 10588 bp, 4 predicted proteins | sample PPLLaktember2015_2_FD_187259 | JGI IMG/M metagenome (GOLD analysis project Ga0209079, IMG submission 187259) | Freshwater sediment microbial communities from Prairie Pothole Lake near Jamestown, North Dakota, USA - PPLs Lake P7 Core (6) Depth... | ecosystem: Environmental > Aquatic > Freshwater... | reverse complement strand
GGGAACGGCTTGGCCCGCCAGAACTGCGGCCAGCTCGCGCCGGTGGACAGCACAAATCTGAGGTACTCCACGTTCGAGACTTCGTAACGATCGACCTCAAATGCGCTGAGCGTGACCCGGTGCAGCGGCTGTTCCTGCGGCCCTGCCGCCGGATCCTTCCGGGGATCGCTGCCCATGATGAACTCGCCGGCCGGCACCATGACCATGCCGCCCGGCACATCCATCGTGGCCATAGACTCGACTTCGTCTAATGGCGTCCAGAGCGGAGGCTGCGCCGACGATTCATGATTGGCAAACGAAAGGCCCACAGGCAGAACGATCATCCAGAATGCCGCGGCCACTGTTATGCTGAGCTTCACTGTTCTGGCCATTCCTGCATGGCTTTCAGCTATCCGCCGTCAGCTTCGGAAAAGGGAAGCTGAGAGTGGATAGCTCGACGCTGACTGCGTCAATTCGTCCTTTTAGTGATCCTGCTTATGCACCAGCGGATCGATTTCCTTCTTCGCTTCCTCGGTCACGTTATAGCGGGTATACGCGTGTTCCAACACTTCATTGGCGTAGAGCCTCCCTGTCGGCGCCGGGACTCCGATATTGGCCTCTACGGTCGCCTTCGGACCGATGGTGACGGTTTGCTCCGTCGCCGTGCGGACATAGGGATGCCACACGACCAGCTTATACGTGCCCGGCGGCACATCGGTGATCGTGAACCGGCCCTGTTCGTCCGTCTTGGCAAAATACGGATTCATCACTGCGACGCCCCAGCTTTCCATGTAGGCATGGAACCCGCACTGCATGACGAAAATCCGCCGGTTCTTGCTGAGATTGACCATTTGCTTCATCGGCGGACCGGCCATGTGTTTGTGGTACATGCCGGCTTCGGTGCGATCCTTGAAATTACGCGGATGCTGCGAATTCATCGGCAACGGCACGTTGAACAACACACGGGCGCCTAAGTTCGACGTTTCATAGGCCTGAATGTCGTGCATGACCGGATCCATATTGACCACGGTCACCGTTTGATCGTCCCGCACGACGGTCGTGAACGGAAGGAACAGGCAGTCTTTGGCTTCGATCTGCGGCTGGCCCGCTCCCTCGAATGGTTTGCCCTTATTGATTCCCTCCAGATAGACCACCACGTCGCGGAACTCACCGGCCGGCCCGACCTGGAACGGCTGGAGAATGCGCCAGCCCTGTCCGTCGGAAATACGCCCGCAGTAGAACGGGTCGGGCAAGGTGGTGAGGTTGTAGCCCTTCGGCTTGGGGACGGCTCCCTCCAGCTTCACAGTCCCAGTGAGGGTTCCGCCCTCGGATACCGCGATCTCTTCATAGGCAAACGCCGGGCTTCCCATTGCCAGCGCTAATATCCCTGCAATCAGTTGCGTCTTGATCATCATTGTTGTTCTCCGGCCTCCTTCGTCATACCGAGGTTGAGGTTAAGGTTGAGCGAACCACATTATACCGTTATCGCAGCCTTGAACTCAGCCTTGACCTCAGCCTCGACATTTCCCGTCAAAACACAAGTGGGGGAGCCGCATGTTACAGGCAGCTCCCCCACAAGATGTTACACCATGTCCGCTCCGCTTACTTCATTGCGGTCGGAATGGCTTTCACTGCGGGCTCCACTTCCGCTTGCTTGGCGCCCATACCGGCTGCGCCGAGCGGTTGGATCCGTGAATCGCCGGCTGGCAACACACGGAGGTAGCCCCACTGTCCGGACTGCGTGTAGGGCAGCCGAGCGTTGGACCAGACGAAGTCACCCACCTGACGATACGGACCGCCCGCACCGCCACGGAGGAACACGTCCAGGACTTCCGATCCGGCGTACTCCACGACGCTGATCATGTCAGCACCCGGCATGTACGGCTCGATCGGCCACTCGTGGCCTTCGACACCGAACATCCCGTTCTGCTCGCTGTTCGCACCGATGACATGGATGCGAATCGCGTCACCCGCATGCGCCTCGATCAGAGGCGTGATGGGATCCTCGGGCTTATCCACCGCACAGGGCTGGAAAATCTTCCCGAGTGAGCAGCCTTGCTGTTCACGGAACTTGTACGGTTCGGCGCGGTAGTTCACCGACGTCAAACCGGCGACGTTCTGCACATAGGGCATGAACGCGGTTCCGATGATGTTGTCTTCATCCTGGAAGAACAGCGCGACATCGCGATAGTTCCGCTTGCCTGAATTTTCGGACAAGCTGGTATCGACGATGACGTCCGCACGCCAGGTATTCTTCTGCGACACATCGGCACCGGTCACCGGGTCGCGATACTGCGAGCCCTTCGGACCGACGACAATGGCCCCGTACAATCCGTTACGCGGATTGACCACGATGTTCCCACCATCCCACACCAGCGACGTCGTTTCCTTGTTCGCCGGATGCGCGTAGTAGGTGTACCCGCGGCTTTCGCCAGGACCGATGGTCTGATCGCCGCCGTTGTTGCCGACGTTCAGGCCCTGGCTGTCTCTCGGATCGAAGGCCAATCCAGGCGCAAAGAACGACGCCCGGCTTTCCTTCATCTTGTTCTTCAGATTCACCTTGATGCAATCACCAAGGTTGACGCGCAGCGTCAGCGGATTCGGAGTCAATCCACTGGCCACCGTCGTGGCTTCCGATTCGAGCGCGAAGATCTTGCCTTCCGGCATGGTCATTTCAATCTTCCGCTCGAAGTCCACTTCGATCGCATCCGGCGCCTTCGGATTGAGCTTCATCGGGCGATCCAACGCCACCACGCTGAAGTTCTTCACCGGAGCATCAGCCGGACAGACCGAGCTGGGAGTCGCTGGAATCCCGAGGGGATTGGTCCCCCTGGGCAACGGCTTCAGGTCAGCCGTTTCCTTGTCGAGTACGCGCACGATGCCCCATCCACCTTCGGCGAAGTGTGACGTTCTGCCGTTGAAGTGGATGTAGTCACCGGGCATACCCTGGAATCCGCCCGCCTTGGTCACGAGGTCATACCGCTCGGCGATCCCGACGTGAATCGAGTTCTTCCGGTTGGCATCCGCCGCATACCGTTCCGTGAGGAAGGTGTGGCCGGCGATCGTCCAGACGTGCGATTCGTTCATCAGCTGGTGCAACAGACGGAACACCATGGTATCGCCCGTGTACGCCCGCAGGAGCGGTGTACCCGGATCCCCATGGATCGCGCTGCTGAACAGCTTTGACGTATCCGGATTGTTCGAGAGGCGCTGTGCAAACGGAGCCGCGCGGAAGTTGAACCCGCTACCGGTCGTATGCGTCCCGCCGTTGATGTACTTGTTCGGTGCGTTCATGATCTTATCGGGCATCTGGAACGACACCGTCTTCCCTGCTTCCAACGCCACTTCGATCGGCTGTCCCGGAGGATTGCCGGCTTCGATGACGTTGACCGTGTGCGGCACCGTGTCGTGGATGGAGACCATCAACTCACGGAAGCTACCGCTCACACCGGCACCGATCGGCTCGTTGCTGTGAATGTCCGCAATCGGACCGCTCCACACCAGCTTGCCGTCTTTCGGGCTGTGATAGGTGGACCCGAAGGGCTCCACGATCGTCACGCCGAACCCGCCATGCGGCCAGGTCGTCGCGCCGAACGCGTGGTCATGCCAGAACACGGTCCCCATATCCACGTCGACCCACCACCGATAGCGCACGAACTCCGGCGACACGAGGTCGTTCGCCGGGTGGTTGTTCTTCAACGGCTTGAAGAAGGTCACCTGATCGCCCTTGATCTCCTTGATCCGGGCGACTTCGGAGCAGCTCTTATCCCGCGGCAGTGACGCCGTGGCATCGTTGCCCTTCTCCAAACAATCCATGCCCACCATGACTTCCGTGTTCACATGGAAAGGCGTGGCACCAGGGGCCAGCTGAATCTTGATCGAGCTGGCTCCGGCTTTGGCTCCGCCGGCGATCTTGGCGACCATCGGAGCGGGCAATCCGTGCTTCGTCTTCTTCCCCCACATCGTGAAGGGGCGCACGGACATTTCATACTCCATACCGGAGATGACGCCGTCCGAGTTCCCTGTGTCGAACTGGAAGAAGTGAGGATGGATGTTGATCTTCGACGACTGGAAATTCGTGTAGTCGTCGTCGTCCCACTCGCTGGTGAGGACCAAGTCCACGCAGTCATACACGTTGGCGCGAATGACCGCCGGGAGCTTGAGATCGTCGTTGGCTCTGGTCAACCGCTCTTCTTCGTGGAGCAGATAGATCAGACCATCCTTATCCACCATGGCCGGCTCTTTCCCTTGCTTCTTGGCGAGGGTGATCGGCATGCGGACAAAGTGAATGTTATAGAACTTCCGGTTCGCATTGACCGGGCAGAGACTCCAACGTCCCTGCTCGCCGGGCTGTGCCGGCTCGGAGGTCCGCTCACCGTTGGCATCCTGGTGGATCGGCTCCAACCAGGGGGCGCCGCTATGGTTCGCAGAGAAGGGCACGCGCTTGCCGAAGTGCGGCTTGAACAGCGGCCAGGCCATCTTGCCCGTCGTCGGGTCAAAGAGAATAGCCGGTCTGGTGCTGTCGTCCCACTTGGCGGCCCATGGATACTTCGGGTTTTGCGCAGTGCTCTCGCGCTCGCCCCGGGCAATGTTGCCGTCCCACTTCCAGTCCCACACCGTCGAGTCATAGGCCAGGATCTGACCCTTCTCGTCGTTGGTGTGGCCTGGCTGACCAGCTGCCGGCACGAACATCTCGACCCAATCCTTGATGTTCACGATCACCGGATCAGATTTCCAGTTCGTCTTCTGGCTCTTGTCGACGATCTTGAAGGTCTTGCCGAACCAGTCGAGGGTCGAGCCGATCAACTTGTCCGACGAGACACCCTGCCGCATACGGCCCTGACGATCAGGCAACTCACGCATATCCGGCATCGTGTCGGTATGCGCCGCGCCGACTTGGAGGGTATTGTAGAACCGGCCGTACCCCCACATGCCCGCGACATAGTGATGCGCCACGTGGCAGTGATAGAGGAATTCGCCGGCCAGATGCTGACAGCCACCGCCGCCGCACTCCGGTTCCAGGTCGAGCGCTTCGGACGGACCGACCACTTCCACGTCCACCCGATCGGACTTGGTCCGAATGACCGGATACTTCACCGGACCATCCTGACCCTTATACCAATGCTCTTCCTGATCGGAACGCGGGCTGCGCTGCCAACGGATGGTTCCGCTATGGGGATGGTGAGAGTGGAACACTTCTGATCCACCGTGCACCAACCGCCACTTGACCGGGTCACCGAGGTAACCGCGGGCCACCGTGGTGGGAGGATCGCCGAACGTATAGGCGCTGTACGCCATCGACTCGTCCTCGAACCCGAAATATTCATGCTGCAAATGCATCTGATCGATACCGAACGGCTCGCTGCGATAGTTGATCGCGCGGCCACCCGGACGATACGCGTCCGTCAACGGATCGCGCTGCGGCAAGAAGTCACCCTTCTTGTTCAACGGACGGAACGCTTCGTCGCCGATTTCGTGATAGAAGAGCACGAATTCGCGGAAGTCCGGTCCCGAGCCGTTGTCGATCATGACTTCCCATCCACCCTTGGTCTCGGGCGCGGCGCCCGTTCCGAGCGGATCGAGGTATTTGGAGCCCTTCGGCTCGACGATGAAGGCACCGAACAGGCCCAACACCGTCAACTCGCGGTCATTGCTCCAGGAATGGAACTGGCGCACGCCCTCCTGCATGTTCGGATGGATATACCATTCGAATTCCTGCGTCTTGCCCGGCGAGACGACCGTGTCCGGATTCGTGGTCGTCGCCGGCTTTCCGGTGGCGCTCACGATCATGCTGGAGGCCTGGATGACTAAGCTGCCATCCTCGGCTTCCATCTGATTACGCAACGTCATCTTCACGCAATCGCCCTGGTTGGCACGGAGCACCAGCGGCTGAATCGCATCACCTTGGTTTCCGGTCGTCACGGCACCCGGATCGAAGCCGTCCTTCTCGCGGGCAGCCTTGTTTTTCGCTTCCTCAGCACGAACCTTGTCGATTTCATCCGTATGGGCGTACATGTAGCCGGGATAGAAATCGAGCCACCGGTTCAAGCTGATCTCGATGTTGATCATCGAGACATCGAACTTCTTGACCGGAGCATTGGCCGGGCACTTCCCGCCGGACGTCATGACGGGCTCGCCCTTCGATCCATCCGACATGAGCAGGAAGCTGCTGCCGTCCTGCCCCATGTACTGGTGCATCATCGACATCTCGTTGAACGCACCGGAGGTCGGGGTGGCCTGCGCATCTTTCTTCGCCTGGTCCCCCAGCTTTTCCATCAAACGATGGTGCTGCATCTCCATCTTCTCTGCATTGCCAGCACGACCTTCGATGGCGTTTTCCACCACCGTCTGGCCCTTGAGCTGTTGCGTCCAGCCCGGCATCGCGACCGGAGTCGCGTGACCGTCATGCGACGTCTCGCCAGGTCCTGCCGCAAACAGCCATGGTGTCGCCACCAGACTGCCCGTCAGCAACACGCTGTGCAGCATCAACGACAGGCGGCTACGCCGCCGCTGACGCTGGGATTGAAGTTGAAAAACCCTCATACACGGCCTCCCCCTGTTATAGCCGCCTCTTCCGTGGGCGGACTGTTGAAACACACCGACAATGAATGCCCTTCAACCGGCTTCCAGGTACCTTTTCGCTTTTCAAAAGTACCGGCCTCCGACTCTCCCCGGCCTCTCTTCTGGAGGGAATTAGAGCTGGTGAAGGATCCTTCTTGCGAAGGAGCGGGTCATTCGGAGGCCGGTCCAAAATTACCCAGACCTTCACCAGCGGAACTTTCTACCAGCAAGCACTATGCCTAACTCACTACTCTTTCAGCATATTTCCGATTTTCCAGTCATGGAGCGGCTTCGGCGTCATTCCCTCTTTCCTCAGTACATTTCACGCGAATAGCATGATTCCACAGCCCTAGACAGTCCAATACGCTTAAATTATCTAAACCTTAATTTTCAATCAGTTGAGCTGTCTACTTCTATAGACAGCGCGTGATGATCAGTTGGGGCGAATGAGGGCACAGGAGGATTATTGTAGACCGTATTCTCGTAGCTTATTGTAGAGACCAGCCCGGCTGATCTTGAGTAACTTGGCTGCCCTAAGCCGGTTCCCGCCGGTCTTCCTCAATGCCTCGACAATACGCGTCCGTTCCGTGAGGCTGACTGCGTCCCGGACCACCGTTCGCAGTCCTTCCTCCGGCGCCTTCGATCCCAACGCCACAATATCGCCGCACGTCAGATCCGGGCCAGTTGTTGTGACGACCGCCCGCTCAATGTAATGCTGCAACTCACGAACGTTCCCCGGCCAGGCCGCCTCACTGAGCGCATGCATCACATCGGACGATACCGCCCTCGGCGACTGACGATGGCGCTTACAGGACGCGACCACAAAATATTCGACTAGCAGTGGAATATCTTCTCGCCGCTCTCGAAGCGGGGGCAGGGACAACGGCAAGACGGCGAGGCGGTAATAGAGATCCTGCCGGAACGCCTTGGCCTTCACTAACTCGCTCAGATCCTTATTGGTGGCCGACACCACCCGCACATCGACTTTGATGGGCTGGTTGCCCCCAACCCGTTTGACTTCCCCTTCCTGCAAGACCCGCAAGAGCTTGGCCTGGAATGTCGGCGTCGTATCGGCGATTTCATCCAGAAAGATCGTCCCACCGTCAGCCTCTTCGAATAAACCCCGCTTATTGGCGGTCGCTCCGGTAAAAGACCCTTTCATATGCCCGAACAACTCGCTTTCCAGCAGCGTCTCGGGCAAGGAACCGCAATCCACCACCACAAACGGTTTATCCCGCCGATCACTCAGGCGATGAATGGTTTTGGCAACCAGCTCCTTGCCTGTGCCGCTTTCACCCTGGATCAAGACCGTGGCCTGACTTTCAGCCACGAGCGCAATCATGTCGAACAGCTGCTGCATGGCCGCGCTGCGACCGATGAGGTTGCCCAAATGCTCCCGCACCATCGGAGCCGGAAGATCGTCAGGCACCTGAATGGCCGGTCGAGGAGTCGGCTTCGAGAGGGGCGTAAACAGCACCAGCATGGACGCGACCTGTCCTTCACTGTCGACCAATGGAAACGCCTGGTGCATCCCGCAGGCAGTTCCATCGTCTTCCGTCCCACACGAAACAGACTGGACGTCCGGCGATTTAAACACTTTCGTCGCCGGGCATGTGCCGCAGGGATCGGTCCGATGCGCAAAGGCCTGATAGCACTTCGCATGCTGCGCATCAACCTTACCGGGCTCATGATCCGTCCAAGCCGCCGAATTTGCGTAGACGACATTGAACTCGCGATCCATCACCGCAACACGATCGGATATCCCACCCGCAAGCTGCCGAATGGCCTCGACCCGTGCGGCGAGAACGGGGTCGCTGAAGGAGGGAACGGGAAACACCTCTGACTGAGATCCGGCCATCTCATACACTCCAAGACATTTGTTAGAATGTTAACGAACGCCTTCTTGCACCACTACCTTCTTCGTCGCGGCCTGACGCCCGGCGTCGAGAAGTTGTTTTACACAAGACCTGAGCTCTGCCAGATGCACCGGCTTACTGAAATAGGCCGTTGCGCCGGCGCGGAGCACATCAACTTGCACCTTCTCATCACCGAATGCCGTTATGACGACAATGGGACAATTCGGGACGACCGCTCTCAGGCGATTGATATAGTCGACACCACCCGCTGCCAAACGAATCTCGGTAATAATCAAATCCGGCACAGCCCGGAGAACCGATAGAAACGCCTCATCCCCATCTCGAGCTTCACGAAGGCTATACCCTTCATTCCACAAGCCATCACAAAGGAGACTACGCATCTCCCCGTCATCTTCTACCACAAGTACCACTGGCCTGCCTTCTACCACGACGGCACCTTCCTAAACATTGCTCTCTCAGGGAAAAACCTTGTGCGCTAAGATGTCGCAAAGACAGTGCCATTAAGCCTGCTCACCGTCCTGCCGAAAATGGGCGGTTTTATTGAAAAAACACAACGCAAGATTAATCCTATGGTCATGCGTTGAAGAGAAACACCCCAAAACCGCAAGTCGAACTGATGCGAGACGCCACAGCATCACGAGCGGCTATGGAACGAGACCGGTGGAAAATCACCATACTTCTTATTTTCAGCCACATTCCCCTGTCACACAGGATCGCTGACCGCTCCCCGCTATCCGCTCTTCGGCAACAGAATCGTGAACGTCGTCCCCTTCCCCTCCTGGCTTTCTGCCGCGATCGAGCCGTGGTGCTCTTCGATGATGCCCTTGACCACCGTGAGCCCCAGGCCGGTCCCCTTGCCGAATTCTTTGGTGGTAAAGAAAGGATCGAACACCCTCGCGATCACCTGCTGGGGTATACCGTGGCCCGTATCAGCCACGGTGAGTTTGACCATCGCGTCAGCCGGGACCATCCCGATACGGAGCTGCCCGCCGTCCGGCATTGCGTGAACGGCATTCATGATGAGATTGATGAGCACCTGATTCATCTGGTCTGCATCGGCCTGCACCTTCGGACAGGCCTCATCCAGCTGCATCTCGACCTGCACCCGGCTTTTCGCCAGTCGTTCCTGAAACATCTCGACACTGTTTTCGATGACGTCCCGCAAGACGAGCGGGCCGCGCTCAGGAGGCTTGCGACGCGCGAACGCCAGGAGCTGATTCATCACCCGCGTGATCCGTTCGACCTGAGCCACGATCGTTTGCAGACCCTTCTTGACCGTCTCATCGCTGACGCGATCCATCAGATATTCCGCGCGGCCTAGAATCACGTTCATGGGCGTGCCGATCTCATGCGCCATCCCGGAGGCCACCGTCCCGAGTTCCGCAATGCGCTCGGTCTTGCGTAATCGATCTTGCAACCGTTTCCGTTCGCTGATGTCGCGCAACATCACCAGGATCGCCGGCCCTTCTTCGTCGGAAAATCCGGCCCAGCTGACCTCGACATCCATCGGCGTTCCGTCCTGCTTGATGATCTGCTCCTCAACCATCGGCGCCACCTGACTGCCGCCAAGCAACTCACGGGTCCGTTCGCGCATAGCCGTATGGCAATCCTGATGAAAGAGCTCGAACGGAGATTTCCCGAGAAGCTCATCCGCTTTCACGGCGCCGAACAGCTTGAGCGCCTGATCGTTCGCGAAAATAACCTGTTCGGCCCGAATCACCAGAATGCCGTAGGGCGAGACCGCGATCAGACGCCGATACCGCTCTTCGCTCTGCCGGATAAGCTGTTCCACACGCTTGCGCGCGGTCACATCCTGCGTGGTCCCGACGACGCGGGTCGTCCGGACGTCAACTCCCTCCCCTTCGAAAAACACTTGCGCGCGCACCACCATCCACCGAACTTCCCCGTCCGGATACTGCATCCGGCACTCCGTCGTAAACCGTGAGTCCGGCGTGTCGGCACGGTGCGTAGCGGCGATCAAATTCTGCAAGGCGCGGAGGTCCTCGGGATGCACCGTGGCCATCATGGTCCTGAGCGGAACTCCTGTGCCGCAACGGTAGATTGCCTGGGCCCGCGCATCCAGCTGCACAAGATCGGTTGCCATATCATGCTCCCAGGCCCCGAGCTGGCCGGCCTCAAGCGCCAGTCTGGATCGCTCTTCGATCTCCCGG